>Ga0137306_100348_pt1 | contig 69295 bp, 46 predicted proteins | sample Inofroosms_March_FD_97187 | JGI IMG/M metagenome (GOLD analysis project Ga0137306, IMG submission 97187) | Mouse cecal microbial communities from Vienna, Austria - N-Acetylneuraminic and N-Acetylglucosamine D2O microcosms_March | ecosystem: Host-associated > Mammals > Digestive system > Large... | reverse complement strand
GGCAAAGAAAACCGGGCTATCTGAGGCTATCTGAGGCGATTGGTAAAGAATAAACAGAGATTTGGCCAAGAAAACGGTATTCTGGACAACTGAAAGCACCTTGTTCATGATACAAATTACCTGAGGTTTCCAGTTGAAGTAAAAAAGTCTGAATTTTTTCTACTTGAATGGTTGACAAATCAAAATAATTTTGTAATTTTGTCGCATTAAATGCGACGACAAAAATATGGAAACGAAAGAAGTATTCGCAAAAAGGCTAAAGCAAGCGCGGCAAAGGGCCGGCTTGTCGATGGAAGGTCTTTCCGCAAAAACAGGAAAGGAGGTAACCAAGCAAACCATATCCAAATACGAAGCTGGCAAAGCTATGGCAGGGAGTCAGATTTTAATCAAACTCTCCAAAGCTTTAGGCGTGCCGGTAGATTATTTTTTCAGACCATACACCTTTGATGTTTCGGAGGTGGAGATATCATTCAGAAAAAAAGCAAGTATCGGAGTAAAGGATCAGACGATATTGAAACTTAAAATTCAAGATGAGGTTGAGCGGTTTATTGATATTGAAAATATCCTTGGAATAGAATCAATGATATCGCGAGTCTGCGCACCGACACAAATCTCTCAACCAATGCAGATGATAATGCTTGCAAAAGAGGTCAGACGAATTTGTGGCTTAGGGATTTCGCCAATTCCGAGTGTCAAGAATCTTCTTATGGGACATGGTGTGAAGGTGTTTGAGATCGACGGACCGGAAGGATTTGATGGAATCAGCGGATATGCAAACAGCCATACTCCTCTGATGGTAATAAATAAAAACATACAAAATACAGAAAGACGTCGTTTCACACATATGCATGAGCTGGCCCATTTGCTGGCAAATACCTCTTTTGACGCAAGATTGTCGAAACATGACCAAGAGAAATTATGTGATGCTTTTGCTTCCGAAATGCTACTTCCGGCAGAAGTCGTGGAACGTGAATTTGGAAGCAAGTCCAAAATTGCCGTTCAAGAATTGAAAAGAGTCCAAAAAGCATACGGAATCTCAATAGACGCTATAATATATTCGTTGAAACGGCATGGCATCTTCAACGAAAACCGATATAGAGGGTATTGTATCAAAAAGAATGCAAATCCGAGATTTAAAGACTCGGTGGAGAAGTCTCTCTACATAGAAACATCTTCTAATAAAGATTACAACGATGAATTGTACGAGGAGATGGTTTATAGTGCTCTTGCACAAGAATTGATTTCGTCATCGAAAGCCGCACAAATGTTAAATACTTCAATTATGGAGATTGAAGCCAAATCACAAGCCCTCTGACGATATGGAAAAAATCAACATATTGGTTGGCAAGCATTGTATGGAACATTCGGACATCATACTTTCCCTTTGTTCAACGTATGAGATTCTCACAACAGACTTGTCGGTATGTGACAGTCTGTGTATCCGACAACAATCAAAAGCATCACCTTATCGGCTGAAGAAATGTTGCAATTTACCTCTTTTCTCTCTGACAATAGATGTTTGCAAAAAATTGGAATTTCTGAAAGCAGTTTGCTGTTTATAGCCGCGAAGCGAAAAATAAAGGTGGCTGTTATGGATTTTGTCACTCAAAGAGTTTGCGACGAATTGGGCATTGAAACGCTTATGGTTTCCCCTAACAAACAGGATACGTCAGATAGCGTCAGAACGTCTGCCGAGTCGCACGCATCCCGACTGAAAATATTTAGGATAGCGGCATGTCTATAGTAATATCAGAAAAAAAGATAACACTAATATAAAAAGAAAGGAGGCGAATATGAAATAGTCTATAAAAACAACACCTCATTCTTGGGCGAGAATGAGGCATTGTGAAATCATTAACCCTAAGTAGGGATTAAAGGGTTGACCGCTATTTCAACCGCAAAATTACGAAAACTTTTCGTGATACGCAATGGTCATACCCGTATTCCTGCAGAATTTTAAAAATTATAAACACAATTTAATATGACATACGAGTATTACCCACTTCAGAACACTCTTCCATTTCTCGATCTGCTACCTGTGGAAGAGAATCTTTCCGCCGAAATCACGGCACTTAAAACTGTGGCATCAAACTCTGATGCAACGATTGAAACAATCCTCGCACGAAAAGATGCTACTCTTCTGTTCATGACAATGGCTGTCAGCATGACATCTAAAAATGAGATGCCAATCGTTCGCGCATATACCGGAGATATTCCTACCGATATTCGAGGTATTCATCGCGCTGGGCCTCAGAAACTGTATCATGTGGCGCCACATTTCTACGTGGAAGACTCCAGAATCATGCAATACTGGAACAAGCCCTTCGAAACAGAGACGTTGCTGTCCAACTTCAAGGTGTCGATTGGGATGGATTTTTCGATGACAAACGAAATGACCCGTCCTCAAAAGATGTACGCTTCATTTCTCAACAAGCTATGGGTAGCGTGGCTCCAGTCAAGAGGATATAATGTGATTCCAAACGTTTCATTCCCCGATGAATGGGAAGAGGACTATTGGCTTGAAGGTTGGCCAAAGCATTCTATCATAGCAATCAGCAGCGTCGGTGTCACCCACCATGGAAATCCGGAAGAATGGCTAAAAGCCGTAAAACGAGTCCGTGAGGAATTGCAACCGATTTGCATCCTTCGCTATGGCCCTCTTATTCCCGGAGAGGACACCGAGAACTGTATCTATTTTGCTAACGACAACAACAGATCTGCAAATGGGTGGCAATAATACTTATAAAAAAGAACTCGGAGGCGTACCTGAATATCTCCAGACGCATAACGAATTACCAAATCGAATAGAAGGCCACAAAATTCTTCTTCAGAAAGGAAATGACAGCCGTGTCAAAATACCTATGAATTCTAATTCGGAATCCCCCATTTATCTCGGAGCTCATCGCAAAGAAGATGGTACAATTGAGATAACAACATTCGGGATATACGAAAAGCATAAGTGTATTGGGCAGGTAGACCTAAAATTCGATAAGCAAGGCAATCTTATTCCGTTTGCCAATAATGGAGAAGGATCTTCACATTATCATAAATTTTCGGAGAATCCTTCAACCGGCATGGTGAGTCGTAAAAGTGGTCAGAAAAATAATCATCATCCGATAGATGATAAATATGACTCGCTTATCCAAAAGATTATTGAATATAATAAAGCGAAACACAGATGAACAATATGTCGCAAAACTTACCCAAACGGAATCATGATGTTGTTGTTAACAATTTTTTCGGAGAGGGCAAAAACCTTGAAATGTGGCAGCTTGGCTGGCAACCAGAAAACAGACGTGAGACAAAATCATCAGTCTCTAAGAAAATCTTCCAATCTTATATTGAAGAAGGTGGTTTTAACATGATTTTCTATTATGTTGGTGACGGCAACTTCTATGGTATACATGCTGAAAACTGTCCTATACCTGTTTTCCGATTTAGAAAAGAAGCAGGAGAGTACGTATATGATCAACTCGGAGACAGAGACACTCATGACTATTATGAGGAAGAGATTCTATACATGATTCCATGTGATGAAAGCGTATGGGATACTGTAAATATTGATGGCAAATCTCTTGAAGAAATTCTTCAGGATTCCTACATCGTCAACATCAGCTAATCGCATCATTCTTCCGAAACAATTATCCTCCGGAATACTACTTTCCCGTATGAAAGAACGTATATTCCGGAGGATGTTTTTAGTTGTCGGATTTTAGCCAAGAAAATGGATTTTGGCCAAGAAAACCGCGACAACTGAGGCCATCTGAGGATATGAAAATACATAAAAAAGTCAGTGGTCAAGAAAATAACCTCTTCTTAACCACTGACACTCAATTATTTACACTATTAATATTCCTCCTCGTTGAAGAAGAAATCGTCTTTGGAGGGGTAGTCGGGCCAGATTTCTTCGATGCTTTCGTAGATTTCACCTTCGTCTTCGATTTCCTGAAGGTTCTCGATTACCTCAAGCGGTGCTCCACTGCGCATCGCAAAATCTATAAGTTCCTCTTTTGTTGCAGGCCATGGCGCGTCTTCAAGTTTCGACGCCAATTCAAGTGTCCAATACATATGATGATATTTTTAAATTTTAAACTTCTATATTATTCCTGACAATAGTCTTACAAATTTTCCGGATTACAGGACTATGATTATTCCGTACAGCCAGTCTTACGATTATTCCGGATTACAGTCCCGTAATTATTCCAACCGGACCGTTTGGCAGTCATTTCTTCCAGACTATCTCGTCCACTCCCCGGATGAAATTGAAATAACGGGCGAGTATGAAAAGATAGTCGGAAAGGCGGTTGATATACCTCACAACGGCTGGGTCGACATAAGCCTCCTCCGCAAGATCAAAAATGCGGCGCTCCGCCCGACGACATATCACCCTCGCCATGTGTGCCTTCGACGCCAGCCCGCATCCTCCGGGCAAGACAAAGGCATTTATCTTGGGCGTCTGCTCGTCAAGGGCATCTATCCACCCTTCCACTTCTCCGATGCGTTCCGGAGTAAGCGACATACACGCCGCCTGCTCCCCCTTCGGCTCCGTTGCCAGATAACAGCCGATATTGAAAAGCTCATTCTGAACATTCAGTATCTGACCCCGCACCTCTTCAACACAATCTTTGTCGGAAGCAATCACACCCAGTGCCGATGAAAACTCGTCTATTGTTCCGTAAGCCTCCAGTCGGACACTGTTTTTCCGCACACGCTCTCCGCCCACAAGTGAAGTCATGCCGGCATCGCCCGTGCCTGTATATAACGCGCTTTTTGACATTTTATTTCATGTTTTTTAATTTGTAACGCATCGAAAGCGATATTGTTGCATTGTTGCTAATATTCATATTTTTTTGTAGCTTTGTATTCCAATTCAAAGCCACATCAGCAATGAGCGAAAATTCACAATATATAGTCAGCGCGCGCAAGTACCGTCCGGCATCGTTCGCCACGGTAGTCGGACAGAAAAACCTCACCGCCACGCTGAAAAATTCAATCTCTTCAGGACGGCTCGCCCAGGCATATCTTTTCTGCGGACCTCGCGGCGTAGGCAAGACTTCCTGCGCCCGCATATTCGCCCGCACAATCAACTGTCTGGCGCCGACACCCGACGGCGAGGCTTGCGGCGAATGCGATTCCTGCATGGCAATAACCAGAGGCAACTCTTTCAACCTTATTGAACTCGACGCCGCATCCAACAACAGTGTCGATGACATCCGCAACCTTATCGAGCAGGTAAATGTGCCTCCCCAGCAAGGTAAATACAAGGTTTTCATCATCGATGAGGTCCACATGTTGTCATCCCAGGCATTCAACGCATTTCTCAAGACACTTGAGGAACCACCGAAATATGCCATATTCATTCTTGCCACTACAGAGAAACACAAGGTAATCCCCACGATTCTCAGCCGGTGCCAGATTTACGATTTCAAGCGAATCACCGTAGATGACATGGTTGAACACCTGAAATATGTGGCATCCGACCGAGGTGTCGAGGCTGATCCGCGTGCCTTGGGCATCATTGCCCGCAAGGCGGACGGAGCAATGCGCGACGCCCTCTCCATCTTCGACCAGGTGGCAGCCTCCTCCGGCGGCAACATCACATACGAATCGGCAATCGACAATCTCAATGTGCTCGACTACGATTTCTACTTCCGCCTCGTTGACACCTTCGCCTCCGGTGATGTTTCCGGCGCGCTGCTAATATACAAAGAAATACGCGACAAAGGGTTCGACTCCCTCTTCTTCATCAACGGTCTCGCCGGTCATGTGCGCGACCTGATGGTTGCCGCCGACCAGCGCACAATCCCGTTGCTTGAGGTAGACACAGAGACCGCCGAGTCTCTTAAAGCTCAGACCGCCCGACTACCGCTCCAGTGGTATTACGCCGCAATGCGCATTCTCAACGATGCCGATTACAGCTACCGCACCTCCTCTAACAAGCAGCTTCTCGTAGAAGTCGCCCTGATCCGTCTGTGCCAGCTTTTAAAACCCGCAACGCCCCCTTTTGACTTGGCGGAGGATCTCCCCTCCCTCCGCAATCCAATGGAAAAGGCTGTAACCGTTTCCTCCCGAACACCGGCGCCGACTCCGACTCCGGACAGAACGGAAGAGACACCTGCCGTAAAAGAGAACTTGCATTCCGGATCCACAGAAAAGCCGCAAGAGAGAACTGAAACGCACCCCCAGCAGAGCTACGGACAGAAAAACGAAAACAAGCATCCGCTGAAAGGGCGTCCACGCTCATTCCGCCTCTCCGACAAACCGGAGGATACTCCGGTACATACGCTTGAAAAACGCGACACCCCCTTCACCGATGAGGATTTCGAAAGAGCCTGGCAAGCGTTCATGAGCCGCAACAGCGACATGCACATCCTCCTGAGCACCATGCGGGTAGCCAAGAGAGAAAGGAAATCCGACACCTATTATTCGTTGCTCGTTGAGCATCCTGCACAATTGCAGGCACTCGAGTCATCGATGCAGAAACTTGCCACATTCATACGCGAACAACTGCAAAACGACTTCCTGACACTCGAAGCCGACATCGATGAAAAGGCAGAAGTCTTCAAACCCCTTCCCCCACAGGAGTTTCTGAAAAAAATAATATCGGAGAACCCCGCGCTCGGTGAATTCCTGCAGATGATCGATGCCGAACTTGCGTGAAAAAGACCGACTCACATGACTAAAAGATACAAGGTCATAGAAAAAGACACCGAAGGGAACGCGACAGAAAAAGAGGTAGGACTCCGCGAACTCTGGAATTACGTCTCCGAAGAAGAGTGGAAAAAAGAGAGCCGCGACTCGGAACTCCGCTATTTCCACGACACCCACCGTCACTGCGGATCCTGCGGTGCCGAAATGCGCGAATCTTCGGATATTTCCCGAAAATGCACAGTCTGCGGCAGAGAGGATTTCCCCAACCTCTCCCCCGCCATACTCGTTCTTGTGAAGCGCGGAGAGAAAGCTCTTCTTGTTCACGCCCGCAATTTCACACGTCCTATGTTCGCGCTTGTAGCCGGATTTGTTGAGACAGGAGAATCACTCGAAGAATGCGTCATGCGCGAAGTAAGGGAAGAGACATCTTTGGAAATCAACAATATCCGCTACTTCGGCAGCCAGTCATGGCCTTTCCCCTCACAGCTGATGATAGCGTTCACGGCAGATTATTCGTCAGGCGACATCATTTTCGCCGATGAAGAACTCACTCAGGGAGGATGGTTCGACCGCGAAAACGTGCCTCTGCTACCCACTCTTCCCTCCTTGTCGCGCAGATTAATCGACGCATGGCTAAATAATATTATTTAATTTATGTTAAAATATATTAATATTATTTAATTTAAAGCCTGATTTCCTCATTTTCAGCCTTCGACAACACTGTCAAGTAAACAAATAGGGGAAATTTTATTATCTTTGCAATATAATTCCGGAGGGGACTTTCGTCTCCTCCTTGTTTTTACGCGATGATAGACAAAAAAGCAATAGAACAATTCGTTGAGAAAGAGCTCGACGGCACACAATATTTTCTCGTCGGAGTGAACGTGACAGGAGCCAACGAGATCAAGATAGACATAGACTCTTTTGAAAGCGTTGACATTGATTTCTGCGTATCCCTCACCCGCAGCATCGAAGAGCGGTTTCCCCGCGAGCCGGAAGACTACGAACTTGAAGTAGGTTCCGCAGGACTCACATCCCCCTTCCGTGTCAGGAAACAATACGAAAAAAATCTTGGCAACGAAGTTGAGGTTCTTGCACGCGACGGCAAGAAATACACCGGCATCCTCGCCGAAGCCGGAGACGATGGTTTTGCGATAGTATCAACCGTCAAAGAGAAGCCGGAAGGAGCGAAACGCCCGGTAGAAGTCACAAAACAGTTCGACTTCAGATATGACGCGGTCAACTCCGTGAAGTATGTCTTCAGATTCTGAGAGACGCGTTCAGATTATATACGTTAATAAAAAAATACAATATAGATTAGTCTTATGGCAAAGAAAGCAGAGACAGTGAATATGGTCGACAGGTTCGCGGAGTTCAAAGAACTCAAGAACATTGACAAGACCACCATGATATCGGTGCTTGAGGAATCATTCCGCAACGTACTGGCGAAGATGTTTGGATCAGACGAGAATTTCGACGTCATCATGAACCCCGACAAAGGCGACTGCGAGATCTACCAGAACCTTGAGGTTGTTCCCGACGGTGAAGTCGAAAACAAAGACATGCAGATCGGTCTGAGCGAAGCAAGGGAAATCGACCCCGAATGCGAGATCGGCGAAGATGTGACCAAACAGATTTTCTTCGAGAAATTCGGTCGCCGCGCCATCCTCAACCTGCGCCAGACACTTCAGTCAAAGATTCTCGACCTGCAGAAAGACGCGATCTATACCAAATTCAAAGAGATCGAGGGTGAGGTCATCACAGGTGAGGTTCATCAGATCTGGAAACGCGAGATGCTTCTTCTCGACGAAGAACAGCACGAGCTTATCATGCCCAAGGAAGAACAGATTCCCGGAGACTTCTTCCATAAAGGCGATATGGTCCGCGCAATCGTAAAAAGAGTTGACAACCCCAACAATAATCCCAAGATTATCGTAAGCCGCACCGATCCCCGCTTCCTCCGCCGTCTTTTCGAACAGGAAGTGCCTGAGATCCACGACGGACTCATCACCATCAAGGATGTGGCACGCATTCCCGGCGAGCGCGCCAAGATAGCCGTTGAAAGCTATGACGACCGCATCGACCCCGTCGGAGCCTGCGTCGGCATCAAGGGAAGCCGAATCCACGGAATCGTGCGTGAGCTCCGCAACGAGAACATTGACGTGATTTCATTCACCGCCAATCCCCAGCTCTACATACAGCGCGCGCTTAGTCCCGCCAAGATTTCCTCGATCCGTCTTAACGAAGAAGACCGCAAGGCAGAGGTATTCCTTCACCCTGACGAGGTCAGTCTCGCCATCGGTAAAGGAGGTATGAACATCCGTCTTGCCTCCATGCTCACCGGATATTCGATCGACGTATACCGCGACATAGAGCCCGGCGAGGAAGACATCTACCTTGACGAATTCAGCGATGAAATCGACGAATGGGTAATCGAGGCACTCAAAGATCTTGGTCTCGGCACAGCCAAAGCCGTGCTCAACGCCCCGCAGCATGTGCTTGACCAGGCAGATCTTGAAGACTCCACGCTACAGCACGTTCTCGATGTGCTCCGCGCAGAGTTTGAAGACTGACCGGAATAACCGCAGACAGCCGCTGCCCTCTCCTCTCACGGGAAGCAAAAGGCACTGCCTCTGCTTCACATTTTAATAGCAATCACAAAAATTACATATGCGCATAAAGATCAGCAAAGTAGCAAAAGACTTAAATGTAGGAATCAACACTGCTGTGGAATTCCTGCGCAAAAACAATGTCGAGATCGAAGAGAATCCCGGTCCCAACACCCGTATCGATGAAGATGCGGTTGATATCCTCACCAAGGAATTCAGCAAAGACAAGGGCATAAAGGAGAAATCAGATGACTTTGCCGCCGCTAAAAAACAGGAACGTAAGGAAAAGCAATCTTCTAAAGAGCGTCCGCGCACAGACGAGATAAAGACCACCGTTCCACATGCAGGCGGTCCTCGCATTTTGGGCAAAATCGACCTTGACGCTCCCAAACAGACTGCTACCGCTGAAGCGAAACATGCAGCCGAAAGCGGACCGGAACCCAAAGCGGAGACAAAACCGCAACAGCCCGTGGCCGCAAAACCGGAACCAAAGCCGGAAGCCAAACCTGAGACGAAGGTCGAGGTGAAACCTCAGCCTCAGCCCCAGCCTCAGCCAAAACCGGTTCAGGAACCCAAACCGCAAGTAAAACCGGAGCCCAAGACCGAGCCGAAAGCAGCGCCCGCTGCCAGACCCGACACAGTCAAAGCAGAGGCTCCCAAACAGGATAATGCAGTGAAAGAACCGGCAAAAGAGACTCCCAAAGCGGAACCGGCAAAAACAGAAGCACCTAAAGAAGACAATGGAGGCGTATTCCGTTATGCTCCCACGCCTGCCGGCCCGGAGCTGAAAGTTGTCGGAAAGATAGACTTGTCCGCGATCAACCAGTCCACACGTCCGCGTAAGAAAAGCCGCAGCGAACGCCGCGCCGAGGCAGCACGCGCCCATGGCGGCGACAACGCCCAGAAAAAACGCAAGCGCATCGGCAAAGAGAAGGTAGACATCGAGAAAGCAGTGTCTCAACCTGGCTTCGGCTCTGAAAACCGCAAGAAAGAAAACAAAGGCAACGACCGTCAGGGCAATTCCCAGCAGGGTGGCGGAAGAGGCGAAAACAAACGTAAGCGCGACAAACGCCCCGTAAAACCGGAAATCAATTCCGAAGACGTTCAGAAACAGGTGAAGGAAACTCTTGCGCGTCTCACCAACAAAGCCCCCAAGAAGAGCGCGAAGTGGCGTAAGGAAAAACGCGAGGAGATGCACAACCGCGAACTGGAGAACCAGCAGCGCGAGGCGGCTGAAAGCTCAGTGATCAAAATCACCGAGTTCGTGACAGCCAACGACCTCGCCAACCTCATGGATGTTCCTGTCAACAACGTCATCGCCACTTGCATGAACCTCGGTGTGATGGTATCCATCAACCAGCGTCTCGATGCGGAGACAATCAATATAGTTGCCGAGGAATTCGGGTTCACAACCGAATTCGTCAGCGCCGATGTCACCGAAGCCATCGAGGTTGTTGAAGACAAGGAGGAAGACCTCCAGAGCCGTCCGCCGATCGTCACAGTCATGGGACACGTAGACCACGGCAAGACATCTCTTCTCGACTACATCCGCAAGGCAAACGTGATCGCTGGTGAGGCAGGAGGCATCACACAGCATATCGGAGCCTACAACGTCAAGCTCGCCGACGGACGACACATCACATTCCTCGACACACCGGGTCACGAAGCGTTCACGGCAATGCGTGCCCGCGGTGCCAAAGTCACCGACCTCGCCATTATCATCGTGGCTGCCGACGACAACGTGATGCCCCAGACCATCGAGGCGATCAACCATGCATCCGCAGCTGGTGTACCGATGGTGTTCGCTGTCAACAAAATCGACAAACCCACGGCAAACCCGGACAAAATCAAAGAGGAACTCGCCCAGATGAACTACCTTGTGGAGGAATGGGGCGGCAAATACCAGAGTCAGGACATTTCTGCGAAGAAAGGAATCGGAGTGGATGAACTCATGGAAAAAGTGCTTCTTGAAGCCGAGATGCTCGACCTCAAGGCAAATCCCGAGCGCAACGCGATCGGTTCGGTAATCGAGTCCTCTCTCGACAAAGGTCGCGGCTATGTTGCCACGGTGCTTGTCCAGAACGGCACACTCCGTGTGGGAGATGTCATTCTCGCCGGCACACATTACGGCAAGGTAAAGGCAATGTTCAACGAGCGTAACCAGCGCGTCAAAGAAGCTGGACCCGCCACGCCGGTGCTTATTCTCGGTCTCAACGGCGCACCCACCGCCGGCGACACCTTCAATGTCCTTGAGACAGAGCAGGAAGCGAGAGAGATAGCAGGCAAACGCGAGCAGCTACAGCGCGAACTCGGTCTCCGCACCAAGAAGCGTCTCGGTCTCGAAGAGCTTGGCCGCCGCCGCGCGCTCAACGACTTCCACGAACTCAACCTCGTTGTCAAGGGAGACGTAGACGGTTCAATCGAGGCTCTTTCGGATTCATTGCTCAAGCTGTCCACACCAGAGGTGCAGGTCAATGTGCTTCACAAAGGTGTGGGTGCCATCTCCGAATCCGATGTCACACTTGCCGCAGCATCCGATGCCATCATCATCGGCTTCCAGGTGCGTCCTTCCGCAGCCGCTAAACGCGAAGCAGAGAAAGAGGGAGTTGAGATCCGTCTCTACTCAGTCATCTACAAGGCAATCGAGGAAGTCAAAGACGCTATGGAAGGTATGCTCTCTCCCGAAATCAAGGAAGAGATTACCGGAACGGCGGAAGTGCTTCAGACCTATCATATCTCGAAAGTCGGCACTATTGCCGGAGCAATCGTGCGTGACGGCAGAATCAAACGCGCCAGCAAAGTGCGCCTGATCCGCGACGGCATCGTGATTTACACCGGCGAACTCGGTTCTCTCAAACGCTTCAAAGACGATGTCAAGGAAGTTGTTTCAGGTTACGACTGCGGTCTGTCGATACAAGGCTACAACGACGTCCGCGAAAGCGACCTCATAGAAGCCTTCGAAGAAGTCGAAGTGAAGAAAACACTTTAAGGCACAAACGCCAGGGTCTGCAGACAACTGACAGATTACTTAGCTTATTCCCGTGGGGAAAGGATTCGTTACATTCAAGAATCCTTTCCCCTCATTCTTTTTTCCGATACGCCTGATGCGACCGCCGATTGCGGGAGGCGTCAATCCTCTACTGCTTCCCGTATGCTGAACATGAAAGTCTTTAAAAGCAACAAAATCAAGAACATACAACACTTTAACGTTATTTAACAAATGGGGGGGGGTATTTTACAAATTTTGTTTGTAATTTTGCGAAAAATTTGAGAGAGGGATACCGCCATCTCCCACATGCCAACACCCTATATCGGCATGGATCCATAAAAAAAATTGTATTCAGAGACATAGAAAGAGGCTTGCGCAATTTGATGTACCATCACCATACGCTATCCGTGCACATGCGTGGCTTCGCAAATTTACAATAATTGATGAAAGCAGTCAGATTAATCATTATGTCAGCGCTTTTCGCCCTCAGTGCGAACGCGCAGGTAGGAGTCAAAACAAATTTACTCTATGATGCGGCATTAACTCCTAACATAGGCATCGAGTTTGGTCTTGCTCCCAAATGGAGTCTGGATGTTTCGGGCAACCTGAATCTCTGGAAGCTCGACAATGGTCGCAGATGGAAACATTGGCTCGTGCAGCCGGAGGCACGCTATTGGTTTTGTGACCGTTTTTCAGGACACTTCGTAGGTCTTCACCTGCTTGGAGGGCAATATAACTTCGGAGGATGGAAAAACGGATGTAATTTTCTTGGAACTCATTTCGAAAAACTGCGCACGCAAGTACACCAGGGGTGGTATGCAGGCGCAGGTGTCGCATATGGCTACACATGGATTCTCAACCGACACTGGAGCGCAGAAGCCGAAGTAGGCATAGGATGGGCGTATACACGATATGACGCCTACCCTTGCGCCAAATGCGGGACAAGACTTGAAGAAAACAGAGTTCACAATTATGTAGGGCCCACGAAAGCCGCAATCAATCTAATCTACGTATTCTGATCATGAACCTAAAATCGCTTTGCATTGCAACCCTTCTTTCATTAGGGTTCGTTGGCGCAGCTGCTTCCGACAAGACTCCTACAGACGCGGTAAGAGCCTCTAACATAGATGTGGCACGCACAGAAAACAACTTGTTCGTAAAGATGGATCTCGACCTGAGCGGCTATAGCACGCTCAACAGCAACCGGGAAGTGACAGTCACCCCCATGCTTGTCAACAAGGAAGATACGCTGAGGCTGCCGGCTCTCACAATCGCCGGACGCTCAAGATATTATCTTCATATCCGCGAAGGAGAAGAGGACTGGCCCTCTCCAGCTCTTTACAAAGCTTCAAAAAATCTCACAGTGCCCTATCAGGCTTCAGCTCCGTTCAGCACATGGATGGGAAAAGCCGAGCTGGTGCTCTCTGCAAAATCATGCGGATGCTGCGGCGAGCCGATAGCAGCCACAGACATTCCCGCCAAGACACTTGACCTCACACCCAAAGAGAAGGTCACATTCAGACCGCTCTTCGCCTTCGTAACCCCTAAAGCCGAGCTGGTAAAGCACCGTGAAATCAAAGGATCGGCATATATCGACTTTCCGGTAAACCGCACGGAGTTATATCCCGACTACCGCCGCAACCCCGCGGAACTCGCCAAGATCAACGCCACGATTGATTCCGTGCGCCTTGACAAAGACGTGCAATTCAAAGCCATGACAATAAAGGGATACGCATCTCCCGAAGGCTCTTACACCAACAACGTCAGACTCGCCAAAGGGAGAACAGCGACACTTAAAGACTACGTGCTCGGACAATATTCATTCCCGTCGTCGATCATAGCAACATCATATGAACCGGAAGACTGGGAAGGGTTGCGCCGTTACGTTGAAAAATCAGACATTGCCGACCGCGAAGGAATACTCGCCATCATAAACTCCGACATGGAGCCGGATCCCAGGAACGAAGAGATACGCAGACGCTATCCGCGCCAATACGAATTCCTTCTCAGAGAGGTATACCCCGGACTGCGACATTCAGACTACACTGTGGAATACACAGTCAGGAACTATACCGACATCAATGAAATCAAACGTCTTATCTTCACAGACCCCAGAAAACTTAGTCTTAACGAGATGTTTGCCGCCACATCGGCAATGGACCCGGCATCGCCCGAATATGAGGAAGCCTTCAGGGTAGCGGTGAGAATGTATCCCGAAAGCACCGATGCCAATCTTAATGCCGCAAACATCGAGATGCGGGACGGCAATCTTGAGTCGGCGGCGCGTCATCTCGAAAAGGCGGGAGACTCTCCCGAAGCCACATACGCACGCGGTGTGTTGGAGGGCATTAAAGGTAACTTCAGTTCGGCACGCGCACTTTTCGAAAGAGCTGCCTCACGCGGAGTCAAAGAAGCCGGAGCCGCCATTGACAATCTCACCGCCATCGAAGAGAACGACAGATAAAAAACGGCAGACAACATCCGGAAAACCTAATGATTCAGAAACTGAGGTCAAGATGACTTCAGTTTCATATCCAACTTGCAGAACCAACAGACAGATTAAACCAAAATAACAACTGACATATGAATCTTTTCAGAAAATTCTTCTTTGGAACCGCCACGCTCGCTCTGCTTGCAGGCTGCTCCGACGACATCAGCAATGCCGGACAGAACAACGGTTCGACAGGCAATGAAGACGGACCATCCGTATATCTTGGAGTAAACTTCCAGATGCCGGGCATGGGTTCCACAAGATCCTTCACTGATGGAGACAACACCTCCAACAACGGCACTGAAGTCGGCACAGATGTAGAAAACAACGTGAATGAAGTGCTCCTCGTGCTTGCCCGCCGCGATTACGGTTTTATCGGCGCTGCCTCCGTTATGCGCGACAACATCTACAAACATCAGGCACAGCAGCCCAACGCCGGCTCATATCATGCTACGGCAAAATTCAACAAAACCGAGCTTAGCCAGTATTATTCCGATGCCGCGAACTTCAACAAGGAGATTTGCGTGTTCGTGATAGCCAACCCCACCGGCGGAATGGTCGACAGACTCGCCACAGCCGCCTACGGCGACACCGAGTGGATCAACACTCCGTGGACAGTATCCGTAGAAGGCAACCAGACAGAAGGCGCCATCTGGTCATCGACAAACGGCGGCAACTTCCTTATGACCAACAGCCAGATTGCAGTGCGCGAGATACCTCAGCAGATGTCGGCATGGGACAGCTACACATCGGAAGACAAGTGTTTCAACCTTTCTGAAATCAACGGCGTCGCCGGTGCTTTGGGTACAATCGACAACTCCGCCGCCAACGCATCACGCGGTCCGGTGAAAGTGGAGCGTGCGACCGCACGCTTTGATTTCCGTGACGGTTCACCCGCAAATACGGACACCAACACATATCCCGTCGTCTACATCCAGAACCCCGACGGCAGCCAGGGAGCGAAGCTTATCGACATCAAGCTCAACAAGATGGCGCTTGTGAACATGGGCAAGACATTCTACTATCTGAAACGAGTGTCAAACAACGGTCTCAACGACGGATGGAACGCAGCCGGAAGCACTAACGGATGGGCACTCTGCGGTGCTGAAAAACCATGGTACACTCTTCAGACCGACGGCTCGCTTGACCATAACAGACCCGGAAACTACATTGTCGACTACTTCGCACAGCAGAAAAATGCCGGTATATCCGAAAACTTCTCCACATATTTCAACTACGCCTTCTTCGACAACGACGGCACACTCAACAACGGAAACTTCAACACCGCCGACCAGCGCTGGTATGTATCCGAAATCTCTGATGTCCTTTCCAACGGCAACCCCGACAACTGGGACAACAACGGAAACAAGGGAACATACAAAGTGTGGAGATACCTCACCGAGAATGTCGCTCCCGGCATTGAGAATCAGGTAAACGGAATCTCAACCGCCGTTGTGTTCAAAGGAAAAATGCTTGCCAGCAATGATCTTAAGACTGACCTCACTAACTTGACAGAAGGCACTGCGGAATATCGTAACGCAAAATATCTCAATGACCTTATCAATGCAGTCAACAGCAAAGACGCATCCTTAGGCGATTCATACAAGGCACCGATACTATATTCATACGCTGGTAGCCTCTACTGCACATGGCAGAACGTATATGACGCGGCTGTCAGCGCATCATTCTCCTATACCACAGGTCCCGACGGCAAGATCATCCCCGACTGGAACCGCACAAACTCCCTATACAAGGCAGCGTTCGGAAACGGTCTGACCGGTTACAAGCTTGTTGACTCCGATGGAAAAGTGATATATAACGACGGCGATGAGAAAGACCTTGACCAGAACTCCGCCAACTATTGCTGGCAGATGTGGAACCAGGCGAATAAACCCAACAACGGCGAGATTCTTGCCAAATACAAGAAAGCCCTGACAGATGCCGGATTCACTATCTATCAGCGCAGCGAAGACAATCGCGAAGGCTGGGGCTACTACTGCTATTATTATTACTGGAACCGCCACAACGACAACGGCAAGAACGGAATCATGGGTCCCATGGAGTTCGCCGTAGTGCGCAACAATGTCTACAAGCTCGCCGTGACACACATCGCGCGTCTCGGACACCCCCGTATCTCCCAGAATGACCCCGACAGTCCGAAACCCGACACCCCCGACGAATCGTCAGACATCTATTTCACTGTCGATGCGGAAGTGGTGCCATGGACAGTGCGCGTAAACGACATCGTTTTTGAATGATAACCGTAAAGACGTTGTTTAAACAGCTTCTAAAACCGCATCTAAAACACCTGCAATGAATTTCCTAAGACGAAACATATTCTCTAAAATCATCCTTACTGCCATAGCGGTCATCACGGGGTTGAACCTTGCTTCGTGCGATTCATTCAACGAACAGCTCGAACCTTGCCCGCAGGGTGCGCGCCTCCGTTTCGTCTATGACTACAACATGGAGTTTGCCAACGCATTCCCCTCGCAGGTGGACTGCCTGACACTCCTTGTCTACGACAAAGACGGCAATTACGTCACCACTTTCACAGAAACGTCTTCAGTTCTCTCCGACGAGAACTGGAGACTTGTTCTCCCCCTTGCTCCCGGTGAATACATATTCGAGGCATGGGGAGGCATGGAATGCGGCGACGCGTCGTTCCGGTTCAATGCCGATCCCTCCTCAATGAATCTGCAGGGACTGCAGACCGCTATTGCCCCCGCCTGCATTCCCTCTTCTACGGCAGACTGACCATGGAGATACCGGCAGAAAGCACCGATTACACCGAAGGCACCGTCGAGATGATGAAAGACACCAACAACATCCGTCTTCTGCTGCAGAACCTCAGCGGCGAGCCGGTCGACGGCGATGACTTCGTCTTCTCCGTCACGGATGACAACACCGTTCTCGACTCAGACAACATGCCGGTTGCCGGCAACAGCCACACATACTCTCCCTGGGCATCCGGACAGGTCTCCGCCGGTGTGCTCGACAACGGTAACGAGGCTTTGCTGGCATTTGCCGAATTCAGCACTTCGCGTCTCATGCAGTCGCACGACGCCCGTCTGGTGATAAGCCGGCGCAGCGACATGAAGACAATCGTCGACATTCCGCTGATCAACTATCTGCTTATGTTGAAAAGTCAGGAATTCGCAACAATGGGAAGTCAGGAATTTCTTGACCGCGAAAGCCGCTGGAACATGGTGTTCTTCCTTGACAACACCGGCAGCTGGATACGCACTTACATCAAAATCAACGACTGGGTGGTTCGCATCAATAACGCGGAATTGTAATGAATCTCAGAAAAAGATACAGACAGATAGCCGCACTGGCATTCGCCGCATTCCTCACGGGCTGCGGCAACGACATCCCTTCCGTGCCGGAAGATTCCGGTATGGAAGGCACAGGCAACGTGACGCTATCGCTCAACATAGCTTTGTCGGAATCGGGAATAGGCGCGAAAACACGCGCGCCGTTCCCCGATTCGGATGACCTCACTTTCGAGGGTCCCGTGTCAGACTACGAGAAACTGCGCACACTGCGCGTCATGATAGTGCACGCGGGAGAGGAGAAGACAGGTGTCGTGGAGCACAACCGCATGGTGCTCGTCGAGCCATCCTCCGGGGCGATACTCAATGACGACCTCAGGTTCAAGGTGTCGAGCGGCGAGAGGAAACACATATACCTTTTCGCCAACGAAGCCGCAGTCTCCTACGACTTCTCGTCAATAGCCGAAGGTGAACTCTTCCCGAAAACCGAAGTCGAGTCCATAAGACTCTCAAGGAAATCCAACGCTTCCCTGGTCGACAACAGCGCCAGCTCGGTGGAGAAAAGCTTTATACCGATGAGCGAGATGTTTGAGATAGATGTTCCCGTGCCTGAATCGCCGGTGGATTTCTTCAGGACAGAACACCTCTTCGTGACCAGATCCGCGATAAAGTTCTCTTTCCATTTCTCTGTTGCCGAAGACTATCCTTCGGAAGGAGTATCAGTTACCGGCATAAAGCTCTACGGTCTTGCCGACGAATGCTACTATCTGCCACGCAACACCATGTACGACCCCGGGAAATACGCCGTCTCTGGCAATCCATCCGGGGGGCGCTTCATCACGGCGTTCGAGACTCCCGCCGACACACCTTTCTCCGATTACATGTTCGCTCCGGTCTCCCCCATCGAGATAAAGCCGGGCATGGAAGCCACACTCTCTCCCTACGTCTATTTCCCGGAATCAAAACAGGACAGACAGAAACATTTCCGGCTGTCTGTTGCGCTTGACAACGGCACAGAACTGCTCACGCCACGCGATCTCACCCTTGACGAGATTCCGAGAAACACCCACGTGAAAATAAACATCGAAATGAAATCGACAGATGCCAAAGCATCAGTCACCCTTCTCCCTTACACAGGCGTCAGTCTTGAGCCTGACTTCGGACTCTGATCCTGCTGATTCCTGAATATAATGATTATCTCGATGAAAAATATCCTCAAAACACTCTGCATACTTTCCTCAGTGCTCCTGTCTGCGGCGGTGACATCCTGCGTCGACGAGCGTCTCTACATAGACCCGGAAATCGGCGAAGGGGAAGCGACTCTGACAGCATCGGTGGTGTTCAGCCCCGTGCGCGATGTGCTCAGAGGTACCCGTGCCTCGGGAAACGCGCTCAAACATGTCAACACTCTCTGCGTGCTCTTTTACAACAGTGAAGGAAACCTTGCCATGAAAGTGCCGCAGGAGAAACTCCTCGGTCTTCAGATTGAAAACAACAACAATGCCATGGCACCCGACACACCGGGCGACGGCGGTCATCAGGCGGAAAGCGACACTCCCAAGGCTACATTCTCGATCGCCGGCATACCATTCGGCAGATACCGCATATATGCGGTGGCGAATATGGGAGACCTTGAGGGATACGATGTCTCGACAGAAGAACTTCTGAAGAACACACCGCTCATCTGGAACGAAGACGACATATCCGCCAACGACCAGATGTTCGGATATTTCACAGCCGCCGACAACCAGTCGAGCCAGGGCTTCGACGCCCCTCTGCTGGCAATCAACCGCTCAATGTATCCGCTCCACGCGTGGCTGAAAAGAGCCGCGTCAAAAGTGACCGTCAACGTCGACGGCAGCGGGCTTTACGACAACGTGCAGGTATGGATACATTCCGTGCAGGTGCGCGACATCCCGCGCTACTGCTATCTTGGAGCTGACCATTCGGTTTCCGCCCACCTTATCTCGGAGGGTGAATACATAACCTATTCCACAGTCGGCGGACAGACAGGCAAGACTGTGACCAAAGCTGATCCGATAATGCTTGAGAACGCTCATGCCGAAAACGCCGAAGCACTCTACTTCTACGAGAACATGCAGGGCGAGGGACAAAACAAGCATCAGAGCTGGGACGGCGGCGAATCCATAAAATTCCCGAACGGTAACACCCCCGGCGACCAGGGGTTCAAAGACGGCAAAGAGGCAGGGACCTATGTCCAGGTATCGGGTTATTACAAGAACTCCGAGGGGGAGGGACCGATCATCTACCGCTTCATGCTCGGCAAGGACACCGAGACAAACTACGACGCACAGCGCAACTACCATTACAAGCTGACGCTGAAGCTCAAAAACAACGCCAACGACAACGACTGGCACATTGTCTACGATCCGGAGCCCGCGATCATCGCCCCCAACCCATACTTCATCTCCTATACTTACGACCAGAGCATGAACATACCTCTGAAAATAGTAGGGAGACGTCTGATATCGCTCCGCGCCGATATTCCGGAAGACGAGATAAACAAAAACAGCTGGCATGCCATAAATCCCGATGGCTCAAAACCTGTTCCGACACCATACTGGGACAAGGCAACCGACAATCCGGGACCATGGAACGGCTTCCTGTCGCTCCGCAAGACCCGTGCCGCCGTTGTGCAACCCGTTGGGGACGCATACACATACAACAAAACCTACTGGGAGCACAACAATCGCGGATGGCGGGAATATGACACCTCTCTCGGCAAGCATATCGATGCAACCGACGGAGATTACACCATCACCACAAACGGCGGCGGTGAATGGGAAGCACGCATTCCACTTTTCACACGCTCTAAACAGCTTGTTCCGACCACAGGCTACACAGGCAACAACCCCTACGTGGCATACCGCCGTCAGGCAAGCATCGTCTTCACCGCAGAAATCGAAGACGCGCAGGGCGCTGTCCGCACTGTAAAGACCCCTGTGACAATCCAGCAGATGCGACGCATTGTCAACCCGACCGGAATCTGGAGAAGCAAGGATTGTGCAGATCCCTTCCATGTAGTGATGATGGTTCAGGAGGGTGAGCAAGCGACCGAATTCAAACCTCTGGAATCGGCAGGTCCGTGGGTTGCCGTTATCAAGAACGGCGACTGGTTCGATCTTGAGCCGACTGAAGGCAAGTCGCAGAAAAACCCGGATGGCACGATATCAGGGAAATCCGGCTCAACAGTAGATTTCACATTCCGCCCCAAAGGCACGACATCCACCCCGAGGTCGGGAATAATCAAGATCTACTATAACAACTACACCTGCATTCACCTCATATTCGTAAGACAGGGATACGCTCCGGTTTCATTCCCGGGTTCAACCACCAAGTGGCACAGCTTCAACCTTGTCACCCCCACCGAGGAGGCGGCGGACCCGGTTATCGAAGGCTCGTATTTCAAACAATTCAACACAGATTTCCCGATTGCCGCCTCCAACAATACAGCGGAATGGTTCGACAAGAACGGGGCAGAGCGTTATTTCGCCATCGCCGGTTCGTCGGATTCTAAAAAATGGGCTGACATCAGGACTTCTAAAACAGCATGGGACACATTCACAATTGACGGCAAGACATGCCGTCTGCCGAAAAAAGCGGACTTTGACGCCATAACCGGCAACAGCAATACCATATACGGTTACGGAGTGCTCTATACAGATCAGTCTTCCACAGTTGCCGAAAGCGTAAAAGACGCATATGAGGCACGCGATGCAGGAAACCTGAACGGCAAAGGAATGAGGGGAGTGTTCGTCTGCGACACAATCACCGGCACAAACCTCTTCTTCCCTATCGGAGCTTCAGGCTACGGCAGGTTCAAGCAGCTTTCCCCGACGGAAAGATACAACCGCCAGAGAGCTGGCTGGGCTGGTGTGGTCCAATATGCCAACAGATACAAGTACTTCCCCGAAACAGATACAGACGGAGCAGCAGGATATCCTGTTAGATACAAGCCTCTTTTTTGGGATTTATGGGAGCGTCCCGGTGCCTTATACTGGCTGGCGCCCGATGAATCCGAAAAATATGGTCTTGACATCAATTATTACACATACGACTTCAATGTCGGCACTCACGACAATCTCGGCATAGGAAAATGGGAGGGCTGGGCAGGTGGTCCCGACCCGTCGGGAACCGATGCGATCCTTTTGCGTCTTGTCGAGGACTGAGGAAATGATCTGTAATGTGTAAGAACATTCAACGACATCTATAAAAAAACACCTTAATCTTCTAATCGTTAGAAATCATTTATATGGCAGTGTGAGCTTGCGAAAACTCACACTGCCAACGTTTTATACCCCCATAAAGGAGACCTATCATTTGAGGGAACAAAAATTTTTTCAAAAAAAATCGCATTTCGACCTATAGATTTTTTTTTGAGATGCGACATATATAGTAGAGGCATACGAATTCCTGTCATCAAGGATTCGATGGAAACAGACAACCGAAAAACAAAAACAACAAATAATAACTTAAAATCATTTCTACTATGAGACTGAAAAATTTACTTCTCTCATTCGGTGCCTTCGCCGTTGTGCCGGCATTCGCTACAACCTATTATGTAACTCCCGAGGGTGCAGGCAATAAAGACGGCTTAACCCCGGAAAACGCTTTCGGCGTAGAAGAATTCCGCGAGCAGGCTCTTAAAAACGTCGACGGCGATGTCTACGAACTTGCCGCCGGAACATACAAACCCAGCGCATGCATCATTTTCAAAAAAGCAACCTTTGCCACAGTTAATGGAAGCACAGAGGGAAGAACCATTCTCTCTGGAGACATAAACAATGACGGTTACGCTTCCAACGGTGATCTCCAGAGACTCATGAGGTTCCAGACCAATACCACCACGGGGGACGAGACTCGTCCCGTTGTAATCAACAACATTGACTTCACCAACGTCTACACCAATATAAAAGATGACCCCAAAAACGACACCGGGGACGCAGGCGTGCCGGGAGTCGGAGCACTTTACATCAACAACAGCGGTTTTGTCACGGTGACAAACTGCAACTTCTATGGCAATTGGGCTCAGGGAGAACAAGGAGGGCCGGCGGCACAATGCCATCGCAGCACCGTCAAATTCACCAATTGCGTATTCCGAGACAACTCAGCAAACTACAGGGGGGGAGCAGTCCGGCTTCGCGCCGAAGGCATCAAGGGAATCACCACTTTTGACGGATGTGCGTTCAAAAACAACACCAACTACCATGATTTCGGAGGAGCGATATTTATGGCACACGGCATCAGCCTTAACATTGTCAACACAACCATCACCAGGAACAAGGCAGCAAGCGGAGCCGCAATATATTCAAACCGCGTCAACTACCCCGGCGCGTTGAGAATCATAAACTCCACAATCGCAGGCAACATTGTCACAGGTGATAACGCCGACGGTCAGATAACCTCCACACAAGGTGCCAACATGAGCATTGTAAACTCAATCATCGTTTCCAATGACGATAAAACAGCTGACATATATTTCAACGACGAAACCAGCGAAAAAGATTTCTCTTTCGTATCGGGCGGTTATAATTACATCGGCAAAGTAACGGACGCAAACACCGAAGCGCCCAAGAAAATAAACTGGCTTGATTCCGACAAGACTGGTGCAGACTGCACATATGCTTCTATATTCGGAGAAAACACTGTCAACAGCGACAATGTCATTGTTCCTGTGAAATACTTTGCCGGAGCATCAGGCTCACAGATCGAGACCGCCGTTAAAGGCTGGGGACTTCCCGCAGGTCTTGCCATTGCCAAAGACCAGAACGGCAAAGAGCGCACCGCAGGAATGATGCCGGGAGCATATGCCATCACGGAGAGCGAGATACCTTCGCTTCCCACCGGCGTAATCACCACTCTTGAAGAAACCGCAGACGCACTCAGCCTCGTAAAAACAGGAAACGGCATCTACACCGTCAAAGGTGCTACTGAAGGAATCTCGGTCTACACCGTCCACGGAGCAGCCGTTGCCGCCACATCGGAAGACACCATTGACATCAGTTCATTTGCAAACGGTCTATACATAATAAAATCAGGCAATACAGTCTTTAAGGTAATAAAGTAAGGTAATAAAGTAGTTTTAATTAAGGTCAAGTTATTTTGAATCAAATCTGAATTTTTCAGAATCCAATCGGGGACGCCATGGTCTGTGTCCCCGATTTTTTAACATTTTGATTTTATCGATTAAGAATATTTATATTAAATTTGCAGAACCATGAGCACAAGGCGCCGGCGCCTTGTGCTCCCCTGCAGGGGAGCGACTCAGATATTCAGACCACAGGCTTCTTAGCCACTGGAAAGACAGGAGCAAAGCAATAACGGGCAGTGCAAGCAATTGAGGCAAACATAATTTACAGGATGGCGAAAGGCGATGAGAACGCACTTGACGCATTCATGGATTTTTATTCTTCGCATCTATACCGTATCGCATTCGGAGTTACGGGCAACAAGGAAACTGCGGAGGAGATAGTCAGTGATGTGTTCTTCAATGTGTGGGAACAACGCCGTAAACTTCTTGAGATAGAAAACCTGCCCGGATACCTGAGAAACACTACATACCGCATGTCCCTGACAAGATACCGCCATGAGGACACCCGCGATTTCTCCTCCCTTTCAATCGATGACATCGAGGAATTCCATCACTCCCCCGTTGTCAGTCCGGACGAGGAATATGTGTCGAAGGAAGAAGTCGAATCCATAAACCGCGCCATAGAGGAACTCCCTCCCAAATGCAGACATGTGTTCACAATGGCAAAACTTGAGAAAGTCTCATACAACGAGATCTCAACACTGCTCGGCATTTCATTACCCACGATAAACTACCATGTGAAGACGGCAGTTGACTATCTCAAGAAACGGCTGCTTAAATCAAAACCGCCCGATTAGCGGTCGCGGCGGGGGACAAAAAAAACATCGGTTCTAATTAAAAATTATCCGAGAATTTAACTGATTCGACCCCGAAAAACAGATTTTTTCAAAAAAACACATTTTTTTCAAAAAAAACGGATTTCGACCTATAGATTTTTTTTTGAGATGCGACATATATAATAGAGACGGCAATCAAAGCTAAAGATGAAAGAACAGAAACATAACAACCATACCCAGGGGCAAGAGGGTTCAAGAGCCCTCGACCACCTGTTGGACGCATGCCGTTTCCAGCCGGTAGACAACACAAGGATAAAAAGCCTTGTGCATGAAAAAATCCGCAAGGAGAAGCTGGCAAGGAAACGCCGCCTGCGCAACATATGCGTTGCCTCCCTTTCGGCGGCGGCATGCATAGCGTTGGTATGGTTTGCCGGTGCCGGCGGTTTCACAGCCCCGTCGCCCGATCTGTCTGAAGCATCCGTGAGTGAACTCGCACACGCCGGATATAACGAAGTCATTGTCCCAGCGGGACAACGCAGGGAGATCACTCTGCCAGACGGCTCTCATCTTATTGCCAACGCACATTCCAGAGTCTTGTATCCGGAACAGTTCAAAGGTGACGAACGTCACATCTTCGTCTTCGGAGAAGTTTTCCTTGAAGTTGCAAAAGACCGCCGACACCCCTTTGTAGTCGAATCGAAAGGATTCGATGTCAGAGTATTGGGCACCACTTTCAACATCCGCAACTCCTCCGACTCCACGGCATCGGTAGTGCTTGTGGAGGGTTCCGTGGAGATTGATACGGAAAACGACAGAAGCGTAAGACTGCGGCCCAACGACATGGCGGAGCTGCTCAACGGAGATGTGACTTCTCTGACACGCATCGATCCGGATGACTACACATCCTGGACAAAAGGTTTGCTGCACCTCACCGGCATGCCCCTCTCAGAACTAACCCGCAATCTGGGTGACTACTACGGGATTGAAATCAGATGCCACAGCTCACTGGCAGACACCAGAGTATATGGCAAGCTTGACCTTCATAAAGACATCGACACGGTAATCGAATCAATACGCGAGATTGTGCCGATGAAAATAACAAGGAGCGGAAACATCATTACTCTGAAACCATAAAAACTCAGACTCCAATCCTTACATACTTCTCTCCTCCCAAGTCAGGGCATACGCTCCGACAGCACCCTTATTGTCTAAAAAAAGACACCATATATGACTCACAGAACCGACCTGACGCGGATAATATCCGCAATCATTATTCTTCTATCGGCAGCGGGAGCGAACGGCACCCGCACCGTGAACTTCGAGCCTGACACGCTTCGCGTGCTCCGCAACCCGCTGCAGGGATGGGTGATGTACCTCGGCAGAAACTGGGATGAAAATTTCTGGGAGGAGAAAGGCTACGACCACATGAAAACCACCGGCGGCACCACTACGGTGCGCGTGTCGGATTATGCTTCTTGCGCATATATACGCACAAGCTGGGTATCATTCGAGCCGGAAGAGGGGAAATACGCCTGGAACGATCCCGACAGCAGGCTGATGCGCCTTCTGCGCAGCGTACGCGAACGCGGACTCCGCATAGCTTTCCGCATCGTCATCGACGGCAGAGACCAGGGACAGAACACGCCGCAATATGTGTTTGACGCCGGTGCCGAAGGATATTACGACCCGAAGAACCCCGGAAAGAACCGCTCTCCATATCCTGATGACCCCGTGTTTCAGGAGAAATATTCAAAATTCTTCCGCGAGTTCGCCCGTCATTTCGACAACCCGGATGAAGTGGAGTTCATCGATGCGTATTCGCTGGGGAAATGGGGTGAGTCTCACTCCATGATCTATAAGGACAACAGCAACAAGAAAAAGGTATTTGACTGGATAACCGGTCTCGCCACAGACTGTTTCAGACGCGTGCCGATGCTTATCCATTACCACCGTATGCTTGGCGATCCCGCCGATGAAGGATGGGGAAGCGTACCCGCCGATGCCGCCGAACTCATATCCGCCGCAGTGGCGAAAGGATTCTCTCTCCGCCACGACGCATTCGGGATGCACGGCTACTATCAGGACTGGGAAAAAGAGATGGCGCGCAAATGGAATTTCAAACGCCCCATCATAATGGAGGGCGGCTGGATCACCGGTGCGCACCACCGCTACTGGCGCGATCCTTCGGGACTCTATCGCGAAGGGCACGCGGAGGATGTTCGCAAAGGGGAATACGACGCCTCGGAAGAAGCAAGAGTCAACATGATGGACTTCCGCATCAACGACGAGACCCGCTCCTGGTTTGAAGACGCGTTCCCGCTGGTGAAGAGTTTTGTGGTCCACGGAGGCTACCGCCTCTATCCCGCCTCTGTAGAGACTCCCGAGAGTGCGCGTGCCGGTAAAAAAGTGGAAGTCTCCACTTCCTGGGAAAACACAGGATGGGGATATTGTCCCGTCAACATCCCGCAATGGAATCAGAAATATAAAGTGGGCATATCTCTGCTTGACGAGACCGGCAATCCGGTGAAGACAGTGGTGGAACACCGCAGCGACCTCTCCACATGGCTTCGTGAAAAAGGCGCCACACACAAGACTTCATTCTCACTGAAAGGCGTGAAACCTGGCAAATACCGCTGGGCTGTGGCACTCGTGGACACAACCGACGGCAACCGACCCTCTCTGGAGATGGCGGTAGACAAAAACGCCGTTCTTGAAAACGGCTGGCTGCCATGCGGAGAAATTTCAATTGACAAGTAATCGGAAACAAGGAACCGGCTTACTGAAAACAACAGCAACATCAACAATAAACAATAACAACAATTACAGAACCTTATGAATTCAGCATCACATCGTCAGCCAAGGCGTTCAAGAATCGGAACGCTTTGCGCGATTGGTCTTGTGACAGCCATGGCGCCTGCAACGATTTCCGCAGGAACTTCCATGTCACTTGACAAGTCGACGGGGCTTTACACCATGAAAGCTTCTGACACCACAGTCAAAGATGTTCTCTCGTATATCGAGAAAAACAGTAATTATGTATTCCTATACGGTGAGGGCGTGGAAAACAAGCTCGCATCTCCGGTAAACATCCAGCTTAAAAACAAAAAGATGGATGCCATCCTTGCCGAGGTTTGCAAATCGACAGGACTCCTCTATAAGATTTCCGGGCGTCAGGTGACAATCACCACAGCCAAGGCAAAAACTACAAAAGACGAAAAGCAGAAAATCAGCGGTGTGATCGTAGATCAGAACGGCGAGCCCCTTATCGGCGCCACAGTCATGGTGAAAGGAGCCAAAGAGGGAGCGATGACCGATATTGACGGCCGCTTCACCATCAATGCCGCCAAAGGCGAGAAACTTCAGGTCACTTATGTAGGTTTCAATCCGGAGACAGTATCCGTAGGTTCAAGCAATGACCTGAAAATAGAAATGACCGAAACCGACAACACACTTAACGAAGTGGTGGTTATCGGATATGGAACGGTGAAGAAAAAAGACCTCACCGGAGCCGTTGCCTCTGTAAAGGGTGAAGAACTCGCCTCCAAAAACACCACTACCCTCTCCACAGCGCTTCAGGGTTCTATATCCGGACTTATGGTGCGTCGCGACAATAACGCCCCCGGCGCGTCGGCAAGCTCCATGCATGTGCGTGGTGTCACCACCATCGGCGACTCAAGCCCGCTGATTATCGTTGACGGCGTGCAATGCGACAACATCGACTACGTAAACGCCAACGATATCGAGAACGTGTCGGTGCTCAAAGATGCAGCTGCCGCATCCATCTATGGTTCAAAAGCCGCTTCGGGTGTAATCCTTATCACCACAAAGCGTGGAGACCAGTCAAAAATGAGCATTTCTTACAACGGCGAATTCGGCTGGGAGATACCGACAAAACAGCCGGAGATGGTAGGAGTGACCCGTTATCTGGAGATGAACAACGAGCTTCTTTATAATGACAACCCTGCCGCCGGCTATTTCCAGCAATGGACCGCAGACCAGACAAAGAACTGGCTTAGTCTCAACCAGACCAATCCGGACCTATACCCTATCACAGACTGGCGAGGCATGATGATGAAAAATTCGGCACCGAGAATGACACACACCCTGTCGCTCTCAGGAGGCAACAAGGCTGTGCGCTCGAACGCTTCATTCTCCTATGACGAAGTGGACGGTCTCTACGAAGGGCGTGGTTTCCGCCGGTTCATGTTCCGCAGCAACAACGACTTCACATTCAACAAATACATCACGGCAAGCGTAGATGTCAACGTGCGCAACGCACGCAGCGAGGCAACAGTATATTCTCCCTTCGGTGACATGCGCAAGATGCCGGCGATCTACCCGGCTGTGTGGGAGAACGGAGGTCTTGCCGAAGGCAAATCGGGAGCCAACCCCTACGGACTCCTCAGAGACGGAGGCTCATCGATATCAAGAAGCACCCAGATAGGCGGTAAGGCTTCTCTTACCATCAAGCCCATCGAAGGTCTCAGCATCTCGGGTATCGTATCCCCCTTCATCAATTATACGAAGAAAAAAGAATTTCGTAAAGCTGTAAGCTACACGCTTATGGATGACATAAACGCTTTCGGCGGATGGATGGAAGGTAACGGATCATCATGGACAACCAACAAACTTACCGAAACCCGCAAAGACAATTGGCATATAACCACCCAAGTTCTTGCCAACTACATGCGTTCTTTCGGCAAACATGACCTGACACTTATGGCAGGTTTCGAAAACTATGTCCTGAGTTCCGAAGATCTCACAGCAGGTCGCGATCAGTACGAGCTTATAAACTATCCCTATCTCAATGTAGGTCCCGAAGATTATAAAGACAACAGCGGCACCGGCACGCGCTACACCTCCAACTCATTTTTCGGACGTGTGCTTTATTCTTTCGACAACCGCTATCTTCTTCAGGCAAACATCCGCCGCGACGGCTCTTCACGTTTCGCCAGGAAATACCGCTGGGGAACATTCCCGTCTTTCTCCGCCGGCTGGGTGATCTCCAAAGAGAAATTCATGGAGAATGTGAATCCTTCGGCACTTTCTTTCCTGAAACTCCGCGCCTCCTGGGGTAAGCTCGGAAACGAACGCATCGGCTCAAGCTATTTCCCCTACATGTCGCTGATGACTTTCGAAAACGCATATTTCTATGAGAACGGAAGCGTAGTCTCCGACAAGACAGCCGCTATAAGGGTTCTCGCAGTGGAAGACATTTCATGGGAGACCACAACCTCCACAGACATAGGTATCGACGCCAACTTCCTCAACAGCCGCCTGCGCCTTACCGCAGACTATTATTGGAAGAACACATCCGGCATGCTTCTCGCCATCCAGATTCCATGGAGCATGGGTTATGCAGACCCCAACACCAACGCGGGCAAAATGTCTACACACGGCTATGACATCGAACTGAGCTGGAACGACCGCATCGGCGACTTCTCATACGGAGTGTCATTCAATCTTTCCGACTTCATCTCAAAGATCGATTATCTCAACAATTCCGACATAATCAAAGATGGGAAACTGAAACGTGCAGGGGAACTCTTCAACACCTGGTACGGCTACATCTGCGACGGCATCTACCAGACACAGGATGAGGTCAACAATTCCGCACGCCTCAACAACACAGTGACTGTCGGCGACCTTAAATACCGCGACATCTCCGGTCCCGACGGAGTGCCGGACGGCGTTATCTCTTCGGAATACGACCGCGTGCCATTGGGCAACTCACTCCCCCGCTTCCAGTATGGCGGAACCGTCAACGCCTCGTGGAAAGGAATCGACCTCTCGCTCGCATTCCAGGGAATCGGCAAGCAGAACGCATATCTTGAGCGCGCCATGGTTGAGCCTCTCCGCGACAACTACGGCAACATCCCCGCCATCATCGACGGCAAATACTGGAGCGTGTTCAACACCCAGGCAGAGAACCTCGCCGCAGAATATCCCCGCCTTACGAACACCACAAAAAGCAACAACTACGCGGTGTCTGACTTCTGGATCTTCAACGGGAATTATTTCCGTCTGAAAAACGTCACTTTGGGATACACACTCCCTGCCGCCTGGACAAAGAAGGCATTTATCCAGAAAGCCAGAATATACTTCAGCGCCAGCGATCTCTTCTCAATCGACAACTATCCCAAAGGATGGGACCCGGAGATGGGAGTCAGCGCATATCCTATCACAACATCACTTATCGTGGGTGTAAACCTTACATTTTAAATCATGAAACCGATGAACAAAGCTTTATATACATCATTAGCCACAGCGGCACTGATGCTGACATCATGCGAAAGCATGGACATGACACCTCTCTCCCAGGGCAACAGCGAGTCATGGTATTCCACCGAAGTCGAGCTGGAGATGGCTGTCAACGAATTCTACATACTCGGATACTGGAACCAGCCCCTTGAAGGCTCGGAGCAATGGACCGACAATTTCACCTACCGCCAGCAGAACCGTAACCCCGGAAGCAACGGCACTGTACTCGACGGCACAATGAACGGGCAGCAATATGAGGTATATCGCCTGTGGGAACAGGATTACAAACTTATAGCCCGCGCCAACACATTGCTTGCCAACTATCACAAGGCTGCGGGCAACGTGAATCCAAACAAACTCAACCGCTATGCCGGAGAAGCATTCTTCTGCCGCGCATGCAAATATGCCGAGCTTATCTGCTATTACGGAGACGTTCCCTATATGGACGGCACCGAAACCATAGAGGAGGCTTGCGAAAAGGGAAGACGCAACAAAGATGAGATAAAGGCTCTCGTATATGAAGACTTCGACAAGGCAATCGAATATCTCCCCGTAGATTACGGCACAGCCGCAATGCACGCCACCAAAGGCGCAGCTCTGGCGATGAAAGCCCGTTTCGCGCTCTATCTCGGTGACTTCGATCTCGCCGCCAAGGCTGCAAAAGACTGCATGGACCTCGGGGTCTATTCACTTGAGCCGGACTTCGCGAAACTCTTTCTGCAGGACACCGGTGTGAATCCGGAGAAGATATTCTACATCCCCCGTTCGCTTGAGAATGATGTTGTCCTTGACCAGTGGTTTGTCAACAACGGTCTCCCCCGCAACGCCGGCGGATACGGTTCCGACAACCCGTCGTGGGATCTCTTCGCCTCATTCCTCTGCACAGACGGTCTGCCTATCGACGAATCAGACCTGTTCGATCCACGCAACCCCCTCGCCAACCGCGATCCCCGATGCTCAAAGACCATCGTTGAATTCGGCACCGAGCACTGCGGATTCGAATATAACCCGCGTCCTGACGTAAAGGAAGTCATGAACTTCACCACCGGCAAGATGCAGAGCAACGCCGACAACCGCGCAGTCAACCAGTATGCCTCATACAACGGTCTGATCTGGAAAAAGGGCATCGACATCTCCTGGACACAGAACGGCAAGAAAGTCGCCCGCGACTACCTTATGATGCGTTATGCCGATGTCCTTCTGATGTACGCCGAGGCTAAGATCGAGCTTAATGAACTTGACAAAAGCGTGACAGACGCCATCAACAGCGTACGCGCCCGCGCCTACGGAGTGAACCTGACCGACACCGGGCTTTATCCCGCCGTGCCGCTCGGCACTCAGGAGGAGATGCGCAAGGCTGTGCGCATCGAACGCCGCATGGAGCTTGCCAACGAAGGACTCCGCTATATGGATCTTATCCGCTGGAAGCTGGCTGCAAAAGCGCTTAACGGCTACAACTACATAAACCTGCCTCCCACAGAGCTTCTCAACAACATCGTCAAGAAAGACCTCTGGTTCTGGGGCATGACACCACAGATAGATGAAGACGGTCTTGCGGATTTCTCGGCGCTCTATAACGCCGGTCTCGTGAGTCTCGGAGCGAAACGCGTGTTCCCCGACCGTCAGTATCTCTGGCCCATCCCGACACGCGACATGATTCTGTGTCCGAACCTCAAGAACAACCCCGGCTATTGACAATAAGAATCGGAACCCAGAACCCGGAATTGGGCATTCCCCATCCCTCCCCATAACCCCCATAAACAGGAAAAAACATGAAAAAAAGAATATACAGCAACATGCTCCGTCTGTCAGCTTTCATGCTGACAGCGGGCATCCTTGCCGCCTGCGGAAACGAAGACATAGACAATGCCTATTCCCGCAACAAGTCTGTGATCCAGCTTGCCACATCAGGCGAATACATAGTGCTTGACGAAAACAATCCCGACGGTGTAGCCCTTACTCTGGAATGGAACGAGGCGCATCCCTACGGCAACGAATACATAACCACCTATCAGTATCAGATGGAAGCGGTAGGCAGCAAGTCTGCCGCCATAAAGGAATATGAAGACGACGGCATGTTCCGCCGCGAGTATACCAACCGCGAACTGCATGAACTGCTGACGGGGCATTTCGGATGCCTCACAAGCACTGTCAACACACTCAGCTTCACAGTCACAGCATCGTTCGAAGGTCCGAGAGTCGTTATCCCCGACATCGCCACCGCAACAATCCGTGTGAAGACTTACGGTGAGAAGCAGTTCATTGCCGATCGTCTTTCAATCGGAGGAACCGCCGTCGGCGACAATCCCATCGAGCTGAAACCTACGTCCGAGACATCAAAGACGTACACATGGAACGGCGCGCTCGCAGCCGGAAAAATCAATTTCCCGGTTGTCTACGGCGATGAAAACAACGCTGTCTCACCCGCAAACCCCGACCAGGCTATCACCACAGATGAAATGCCCGCTATAATGGCGGATGCCTCTCAAGCCAACTACTGGATAATCCCCGAAAGCGGTAACTACCGCATAACCGTCAACCTTGAGGCACGCACGGTCAAGATTGTAGCGGCAGGAAGTGTCATCGAGCTTGACAAGCTTTATCTTTCAGGAACGGCTGTCGGAGGGGAAGATGTGGAAATCGAGCGCACCCTTGAAGATGACCAGCTCTTCGCATGGAGAGGCGAGCTGAAAGCAGGCAAACTCTTTATGCCGCTGCTTTACGAAGAAGCCAAGTCAATATCATTCGTGCCGAAAGACAAAGGGAATCATGACATCAACGACGGCAATGCCCACGAATTCGACCAGACATCCACAGAAAGCGGCACGGGTTCGGCATACTGGGAGATACCCGCCGACGGAACCTACCGCATTGTAGTCAACCTCGACGAACGCACCGTCACCATCTACTCAGCCGCCACAGACCTTAAGAACACCGTTGTATCCTACAACAACACCGTCGACGGCATCAATCCCTACTCTCAGGAAGTGACCGAACTCTGGATGTGGGGAGGATTCAACGCCTCGGCACACGATGACGGCATGAAAGCCGGATTCCAGACCAAGTACAAGATGAAGCAGTCGCTTGCCAACCCGAATGTATTCGTATACCACGGCGATCCGCTCCCCCGCAGCGTCTCTACCGACGACTGGTCCAAGGCGACTGCCACCGGCGCGCTGAATTTCCTTGTGTCGAACATAGAGAACAACGTATATGCCTTCGGTTCGACAGCAGATGCCGAGAGAAACAAAAAACGAGGCTACCTGACTGTAAACAACGGAGAGACTCTTCAGCTTGTGGCAGGACAGAGCCATAACCGGTATGCATTCTTCTGCGTTCCCGAGAACTGCACATACGTAGTGGTCAACATTGAGAAACTGACCGTATATTTTGGAAATAAATAAGATCTGAAAACATGAACAACATAAAGAAATACATGAACCGCGCCTGCACTCTGCTGGCAGGCGCGGCAATCACCCTCGGAGCCGTTTCCTGCTCCGACAATGATGAAATTGCCGAAGGCTCTCACAACTGGGAAATCAACGGCAACGAAGTGGTCGATATCAAACCCGAACGCTACAAAAACCTTAAGAACCCGATGACCGGATGGGTGCTTTACACAGGACTCGGCGACGGACTGCGCGACGATTTCTGGGAGGTATATGACAACTACCCCTCTTCCGAAGGTAATGTGAAGGTATCGGATTATGCCACCGTTCTCTTCATCCGCGCCGCATGGACATATTTCAATCCCGAGGAGGGCGTGTATGTGTGGAACCAGCCGCCGTCGGCATCGAAATACGCACGACGTTTCCACATGCTTGTGGACGGCGCGAAAGAGCGTGGTCTGAAACTTGCATTCTCGTTCATATGCGACAGCCAGGACAAACACGACAACTTCACGCCGGATTTCGTAAGGGAAGCCGGAGCTAAAGGTTTCATGTCCACGACAGGCTCGGTGCAGGTATGGTCTCCGTATTGCGATGACCCTGTGTTCCAACAGAAGTTCACGGAATTCCTGCAGGCTTTCGCACAAAAATACAACGACCCTGACGTGACAATGTTCATGAGCGGTTTCGGACTCGGCAAATGGGGTGAGAGCCACAGCGTGACCTATTCCACAGGCAACGCAGAACCGCGCGAGGCGGTCATAGACTGGGTGAGCGACGCATATCTTCAGGCATTCACAAAAGTGCCATGCGTCATCAACTACCACCGATGTCTGATGGACACCAGAAGCTTCGACGGTGCCGACACAGGTGTGTCGGAAAAACTGCTTGACAAGCTTGTCGCCAAAGGATATTCCCTGCGTCATGACGCTTACGGCATGAAGGGCTACTACAAAGACTGGGAACGCAATTACGCGCTCGCCAACAGATTCAGCCGTCCTCTCATTGCCGAAGGAGGATGGGTTGAAAGCTCACACGGCGGTTCAATAAAAGGTGACGGATACGCAGACCACGGCGAGGTGCGCCGCGGTGAATTCAACGAAGCGAGAAACACATATGTGAACATGATGGACTTCCGCTATTCAAACTCTATGACAAGCGGCGAGACATGGAGATGGTTCAACAACTGCTTCGACCTCGTGAAGGAATTTATTGCAGAAGGGGGCTACCGCCTCTATCCCGACAAGATCTCACTCCCGAAATCGGTATCCGGCAACGGCAACGCCACAATGGTTCACCGCTGGAGCAACCTCGGCTGGGGATACTGCCCGACCAATATCCCGCAGTGGAACCAGAAATATAAAGTGGCTTTCGCCCTGCTCGACAAAACCACTTCGCAGCCCGTGAAGACATATGTCGATCTGGCTCCCTGTCTCAACGAATGGATCAAGGGAAAACCCTCCACTTATGAGTTTTCATTCAGTCTCGGAGGCGTTCCCGCCGGCAACTACACATGGGCTGTCGGTATCGTGGACACAACCAAAGACAACGAAATCGGAATCAGAATCGCGGCAAAGGCGGAGACCACGCCTGAAGGATGGGTCAAGATTTCCGATGTAAGCGTAAACTGATTATTATCCATACAAACAACCCGCAATGAATATCATCAGACGATATATGGCGTGTTCAGCTCTTGCCCTTCTGCCCCTCGCCGGGGCGGAAGCGGCAGAGGTCTGGACAGAAGCCGAGTCCTTCAGCTCAAAAGGGGGATGGGTGGTGGACCAGCAGTTTATCGACTGCATGGGTTCGAGCTATCTTATGGCACATGGCATGGGTAAGCCTGTGGAAGATGCCACAACGACTATAGACATACCCGAAGAGGGAAAATATACCGTATATGTCCGCACTTTCAACTGGACATCACCATGGAACGACAAGAAAGGACCCGGCAAATTCAAAGTAAAAATCGACAACCGCGCTTTGTCACAGACACTGGGAGACAGTGGTTCCCGCTGGGGTTGGCAGAAAGCGGGAGAAATAAAACTCAGACAGGGCACACACACACTTGCCTTGCATGACCTCACCGGCTTCAACGGCCGCTGCGACGCAATCTACATGACCACAAGTCCCGGCGAAGCCTCTCTTCCGGACAATGGCGAGGAACTTGCCATGATGCGCCGTCGCCTGCTCGGTCTTGACAGCCGTAAACCGCAACGGGCATCCTACGACATGGTGGTCGTTGGAGGCGGTATCGCGGGAATGTGCGCCGCCGTGGCTGCGGCTCGCAACGGGATGAACGTGGCTCTTGTCAACGACCGCCCCGTATTGGGCGGCAACAACAGTTCTGAAGTCAGAGTGCATCTCGGAGGACATGCCGAAATCGGTCCTAACAAAGGACTCGGAAGAATGATCCGCGAATTCGGGCACTCCCGCGCCGGTAACGCGAAACCTGCCGAATATTACGAAGACGAGAAGAAAGATTCATTCATAGCCTCGGAGAAAGGGGTGACGCTTTATCCCTCTTACCGCGCCGTGGCGGTGACAACCGACGGCAACCGGATTTCATCCGTGACACTCACCCATATAGAGAACTGCGGGGAGGTGATTCTTGACGCCCCCTTATTCTGCGACTGCACAGGAGACGGGACAATCGGTTATCTCGCAGGCGCGGATTTCGCAATGGGCAGAGAGGCACGTTCGGAATACAATGAGTCGCTCGCCCCGGAAAAGGCAGATTCCATGACCATGGGCGCATCGATACAATGGTATTCGAACAAGGATAAGAAATTTTCCAGGTTCCCGGAATTCGACTATGGTCCGCAATACAACGACACGACATGCGAACGTGTCACTATGGGTGAATGGAAATGGGAAACCGGCATGAACCGCAACCAGATCACTGAAGCCGAACGCATCAGGGATTACGGACTGCTGGTGATATTCTCGAACTGGAGCTATCTCAAGAACCATGCATCCGACAATAAAAAGTTCCGCAACCGCTCGCTGGGCTGGGTAGGCTACGTGTCGGGCAAAAGGGAATCAAGAAGACTTCTCGGCGACTATATCCTGAAACAGGATGACATAGACAAAAACGTTTTCCACGAAGACGCCTCTTTCACAACAACATGGAGCCTTGACCTTCATTTCCCGGATCCGAAAAACAGCAAACGCTTTCCGAGCAACGAATTCAAAGCCGCGACCAACCATATCTTCATCCACCCCTATGCGGTGCCCTACCGTTGCCTTTATTCACGCAACATAGACAACCTTTTCATGGCGGGACGCAACATCAGCGTAAGCCACGTGGCACTCGGCACGGTGCGTGTGATGCGTACGACCGGCATGATGGGTGAAGTTGCCGGAATGGCGGCGTCGCTCTGTAAGAAACATGGCGTAACCCCCCGCGGTGTCTATCAGAAACATCTCCCGGAACTCATAGCCATGATGAAAGAGGGCGCCGGCAAAGACTCCTCCACATTGCCCGACAACCAGAACTTCAATCTGGCGAACAGACTCCTTGACAATCCTCCTGCACTAAAAGACAAAGAAACTGAAAAAAAATGACAGGCAAATCCCTCATATCCGCCATGATGCTTTTCTCCTGCCTCTCGGCTTCCGCCATAGTCCGGGCAGGAGAATGCTATGCTTTTCTTGAAGGAGACACCCTGCGCATCGGCAACTCGAGAATCGAGCGCAAGGCTCTCTGGAACAACGGACACATAATCACGCTCAGTGTAACCGACAAATCCTCGGGCAAGACAATAGTCTCAGCGGGTAAAAATCCCGATTTCAATGTCAACAGAGAGAAACCTTCCGGGGGCAAGCTCACCGTCAGACAGTTACCCGGCGACGGCATCCGTCCTTCCCGTATGGTGGCAACGGCGTCTTACCGTCTCGGCAATCTTGAAGTAGAACGCGACTACCGCCTCTACGACAGAGTGCCTGCGATTGCAACCGACACACGTATGCGCGGCACACTCGACGGGGTTTCAGAAAAAGAGACCGATGCCGCCGACAGAAAAAACATAGAGCATGCCGCCGACATGAAGGTAAAACCGGTGACCTTGCTTCTCGACAGGCTCGACCTCAGGGGAAACCACTGGCACGGACATGCCGTGGAGTTCAGGGACATCACTGACTGGAACAACAATCTTGTGGACCGGCGCGATTTCATCTCCTACCGCAAGACCAACCACAGGGGAAATATCCTTATCGTGACAGACGGCGCGGACAAAGGGGGATTCATATTCCTCAAGGAAGCCCCCTGCTCAGGAGTGCAATTGGCTTACAAAGGGGCTGACTTCATCAGCGATTTCGGCTCGTTTATGGTCACGGGGCTCGGCATCGACAGCCGCGACATCTCCGCAGACAAATGGACTTCGGCTTACAGTTCGGTTCTATGCACATTCGGTGACGGGGAACTCTCGGCGCTCAAGGCGTTGCGCGACTACCAGAAGCAATGCCGCATACTCGATGCGAACCGCGACGAGATGGTGATGATGAACACATGGGGCGACCGCTCGCAGGATGCGAAAGTAAACGAAGCCTTCTGTCTTGCCGAACTCGACAAGGCGGCGCGTCTCGGAATATCACTTTTCCAGATCGATGACGGATGGCAGTCGGGCAAAAGCCCCAATTCGGCTGTGGCAAGCGGATCTTTCAAGGATATATACGCAAACGCCGCCTACTGGTCTCCCGATCCTCAGAAATATCCGCGAGGACTGAAACCTATAGTCGACCGCGGCAGAGAACTCGGGATTGAGATCGGCTTATGGTTCAATCCGAGTGTGCAGAACGATTTCGCGGACTGGGAGAAAGATGCCGCTACGATAACGGGACTCTGGAAAGAATACGGCATACGGATGTTCAAGATCGACGGACTTACCGTCACCTCCAAACGTGGTGAGGAGAATCTCAGGAAGCTTTTTGACAAGGTGCTCGAAGAGACCGGCAACGAAGTTATGTTCAATCTCGATGCTACGGCAAGCCGCCGCGGAGGATACCATTTCTTCAACGAATACGGAAACGTTTTCCTTGAGAACAGATATACCGACTGGGGCAACTATTACCCCTATCAGACGCTCCGCAACCTTTGGCAGCTCTCACGCTATGTTCCTGCGGAACGCCTGCAGATAGAGTTTCTCAACAAATGGCGAAACTCCGACAAATATCCCGATGACCGATTCGCTCCGGGAAACTACAGCTTTGAATATGTGTTCGCCACTTCCATGGCGGGGCAGCCACTCGCATGGATGGAAGCCGGGAACCTCCCCGAGGAGGCTTTCGATATTTTCCCGACAGTGGAGGGATACAGGAAGATTCAGCATGATTTCCACAAGGGCACGATTCTCCCCATAGGAGAGGAGCCGTCGGGGAGTTCATGGACAGGTTTCCAGTCGATCATCTCGCCGTCGGAAGGCTATCTGCTGGTATACAGGGAAGACAACCCCGAGGAGACACATCACGTAAGCACATGGCTTGAAAACGGCGTGAGAATCGAGCTTACTCCGGTTCTCGGAAATGCAAAGAAATTCAAGGTGACTACGGGACCCGGCGGAACGATACCGGTAACGATCGGGAAACGCAACGATTTCGCATTATACAGATACAGACTCAAATAATCTTTAATTAATACAGACATCATGAACAGACTCGTTCTCACAATATCAATGATCGCGCTTTGCGCGATCTGCGCTCTGGCTCAGCCGGCGGAAAGGCTTTATCACCTGTCGGTATATCCGGTTTCAGGGAAATGGAACTATCCCGCCGGTGAAAAGGTAAAATTCAATGTTGTCCTCACCCGTTGCAACGTACCGGAAGGGGATATGGAACTGTCATATGACATTTCCGAAGATATGATGAAACCGCACGTGACCGGAAAAGTAAAACTCAAGAACGGCATGGGAACAATAGATGCGGGGACAATGAAGACCCCGGGATTCCTTCGCTGCCGGGTATACATGAAGAAAGGGAAACAGGATTACCAGGGTATGGGGACCGTGGGCTTCTTTCCCGAGAGACTTCAGCCTGTGACTCTGCAGCCCGCCGATTTCAAGGAATTCTGGAACAAGGCAATTGCCGATGCCCGCAAATGGGATCTTGAACCGATGATGACCCTTATGCCCGAGCGGTGCACGCCTAAGGTAAACGTATATCATGTGTCCTGGGCAAACAACGACTGGGGTTCAAGGATGTACGGCATTCTGACTGTTCCCGTGGCGCCGGGCAAATATCCGGCGATACTCAAGCTTCCCGGCGCGGGAGTGCGCGGCTATAACGGCGATTTCACACACTGCGAGAAAGGATTCATCATACTTGAGGTGGGGATTCACGGCATTCCTGTAAATTTACCAGCTCAAGTATATCATAATTTGTATAACGGTCCGTTAAAAAGATATCACTCCTTCAATATGGAGGATAAAGACCGGTTCTATTATAAACGGGTAATCACAGGGTGCGTACGCGCCATTGACTTTATCGAGCAGCTGCCTGACTACAACGGATGTCTCGCCACTTTCGGAGGCAGCCAGGGCGGAGGGCTTTCGATAATCATGGCAGGAATAGATCCACGTGTCAAGGGTCTCGTATCCTATTACCCGGCAATGAGCGATATGACAGGCTACACCGCCAATCGTGCCGGCGGATGGCCACACACACTTAAAGACAAAAAATTCCACACGAAGGAAGTGCTGTCTACAATCCCTTATTTCGATGTGTCAAGCTTCGCAAGGGAGGTGAAGGTTCCGGGATTCTACACATTCGGATATAACGACATGGTGTGTCCCCCCACTTCAACCTATTCCGTATTCAATGTGATTGACGCGCCGAAAGATATGGAAATAGCGGAAACTACCGAACATTACGCATATGCCGAGAACAGTGCCGCCGCATGGAACTGGGTGATGGATTTCCTCCGCGGATGTTCCGCGGATAAATGATACCTCGTACCATACCGATCATAGACAATACCGAACATGAAACGACTTATTTTTTACATATTGCTGACAGTCCTGTTCCCGGAAGCGGTGTCATTCGCCGCCATGACCAACGTCTACGGCAGGGACTATCGCCTGCTCAACGGCAGATGGGACGCCATAGTGGATCTCTACGACCAGGGCGACCGCATGAAGGTGTATGAGAACCGCAAGCCTGAGGGCAATACCGATTTCTACGAATACTCTTTTGACGGAGGTCTCAGGCTTGAAGTGCCCGGCGACTGGAACTCGCAGTCTCCTGAACTCAAATATTATGAAGGGACAGTATGGTATGCCCGCCACTTCGATGCTGACCCCAAACCAGACTGTCGTGAATTTCTCTGTTTCGGGGCTGTGAGCTACCGTTGCCGCGTTTATCTCAACGGACGGGAAATCTGCTCGCACGAAGGGGGGTTCACCCCTTTTGAGGCGGATGTCACCGATGTTTTGCTAAAGGGAGACAACTTCCTTGTCGTGGAAGTCAACAACCGGCGCACGAAAGATGCCATTCCGGCATTGGCGTTCGACTGGTGGAACTACGGAGGCATAACACGCGACGTGATGCTTGTGACTGTTCCCGACAATTATGTGGAGGACTATTTCATACGCCTTGACAAGAAAAATCATGACACTGTCAATGTGGATGTGCGCATGTCGCAACCGAAGGCAGGAGTAAAGGTTTCCGTTGAGATTCCGGCTCTCGGCAAAACCGTCTCCGGCACCACCGATGCACAAGGCAGCTTCTCGGCAAGACTGCAATCGAAGAAACTCAGACTGTGGGCGCCTGACGCACCCGTGCTCTATGATGTCATCATAGCCGGAGGAGATGACAGCGTGAGCGAAAGAATCGGTTTCCGCGACATCCGCACCGACGGCACCCGGATTCTCATCAACGGCAGACCTCAGTTCATGCGCTGCATATCCTTTCATGAAGAGATTCCGCAACGCATGGGCAGAGCATGCTCCAAAGCCGACGCCGTGACGCTTCTCAGCGAGGCGAGGGACCTCGGAGTGAACATGATACGTCTTGCGCACTATCCTCAGAACGAATATATCGTAAGACTCGCAGAGGAAATGGGGATAGCGCTATGGCAGGAAATTCCGATATGGCAGGGTATCGACTTCACCGACAATGATACCCGCGACAAGGCTCAGAAGATGCTCACCGAAATGATCAACCGTGACAAAAACCGGTGTGCGGTGGGATTCTGGGGTGTGGCAAACGAGACGAAGCCCTCGCCGGAACGCGATGCGTTTCTGGAATCTCTGCTCGCCACAGGACGCGGCATAGACACCACGAGACTCTACGTCGCGGCATTCGACCTTGTGGAGTTTGACAAAGAGAGAAAAATCTTCACAATGGATGATCCGTTCACACGCAATCTCGATGTCGTGGCGGTCAACAAATACATGGGATGGTATCATCCATGGCAGTTGTCGCCCGCCGAATCAAAATGGGAAGTGAATACCGACAAGCCTCTTATCATTTCGGAATTCGGAGGCGAGGCTCTTTACGGGCAATCGGGCAGCCGAGACGTCGTAAGCTCCTGGAGCGAGGATTATCAGGCTCGCCTTTATGAAGACAACCTCCGGATGTTCGAGAATATCCCGAATCTCGCGGGTGTGTCACCCTGGATTCTGTTTGATTTCCGATCACCCTTCCGTTTCCACCCCACCAATCAGGAGGGCTGGAACCGCAAAGGTCTCGTTTCCGACCGCGGACAGCGCAAAAAGGCGTGGAAAATAATGCATGATTATTACCATAAGAAGAAACTCGAATATGAAAAGTAGAATCGCCCTTTCTCTCTTATTTTTCCTCTGTGTGTCAGGCATCCTGAATGCACGGACACTCAGAATCTTGGCAATAGGCAACAGTTTCTCACGCGATGCCATAGAGCAGAATCTGCATGAGCTTGCCCTCGCCGGCGGCGACACCGCCGTCATCGGCAACCTCTTCATCGGCGGCTGCTCGCTTGAACGCCACGCGGGCAATATCCGCGATGACAGACATGACTATGTGTACCGTAAAATCGGAGCCGACGGCAAACGGAGGGAGAGAAAAAAGGTTTCCATTGCAGACGCTCTTGCAGACGACAAGTGGGATTATGTCAGCCTGCAGCAGGCAAGTTCATTCTCCGGCTTATTCGAGAAATACGAGCCGTATATGCCGGGCATAATGAAATATGTGAAAGAGAGGACCCCGAAAAAATGCAAAATCATTCTGCATCAGACCTGGGCGTATCAGAACGGCGCGGGAAACACCGGATTCAGGTATTATGACCGCGACCAGCTGAAGATGTACCGGGCGATTGTGGAGGCAAACAACCGTGCGGCACGAACCTGGAAAATCAAGACTGTGGTACCGTCAGGCACCGCGATACAGAACGCCAGGACATCATTCATCGGTGACAACATGAACCGCGACGGCTACCACCTTGACTATGGCCACGGACGTTTCACCGCAGCCTGCGCATGGTATGAGAAGCTCTTCGGCAAGGATGTGACTCTCAACACTTACGCTCCAGCCGGTATGAACAGCGAGATTGCCGCCGTGGCAAGACGTGCGGCACACGAGGCTGTGGCAAGACCGGACGGAATCACCGACCTGAGCCATATCCGGGCAAAGACACCGCTCTATAAAGACAAATCGGTGCCTGCGGAAATAAGGGTTGACAATCTGCTGGGACTCATGACTCTGGATGAGAAAATCATGCAGCTTAACCAATACACCCTGGGGCGCAACAACAACGCCAACAATGTGGGCGAGGAGGTTGTGAATATCCCTGCTGAAATAGGCTCGCTGATCTATTTTGACACAGACCCCGCCCTGCGCAACGCCATGCAACGTCGCGCAATGGAGGAGTCAAGACTCGGCATTCCCGTTATTTTCGGATATGACGCCATTCACGGTTTCCGCACGGTATACCCAATCTCTCTCGCCCAGGCATGCTCCTGGAATCCGGCATTGGTAAGAAAAGCCTGCTCCGTGTCGGCTCGCGAGTCGAGAATGTCGGGAGTAGACTGGACATTCTCGCCGATGATCGATGTGGCGCGTGACCCGCGATGGGGACGCGTTGCAGAGGGATATGGCGAGGATCCTTATCTCAATGCCGTATATTGCGCCGCATCTGTAAAAGGGTATCAGGGAAAAAGCCTTTCCGATTCCACGACTGTGGCGGCATGCCTCAAACATTATGTAGGATACGGAGCCTCGGAAGCCGGACGCGATTATGTGTATACCGAAATATCACCTCAAACCCTATGGGACACATATCTCCCACCCTATGAGGCGGGAGTCAAAGCCGGAGCTGCCACTCTCATGAGCTCGTTCAATGACATAAGCGGCGTGCCCGGTTCCGCAAACCGCCACACCATGACTGATATCCTCAAGAACAAATGGAAACACGACGGTTTCATTGTCAGCGACTGGGGTGCGATAGAACAACTCAAGAATCAAGGGTTGGCGGCAACCAAGAAAGAAGCGGCTATGCGCGCGCTCAATGCCGGACTCGAAATGGACATGATGAGTCACGCCTATGACCGGCACCTCGCGGAACTGGTGGCAGAAGGGAAAGTGTCGGAAGCTACGATTGACGATGCCGTAAGACGGGTATTGCGCGTTAAGATGAGACTCGGACTTTTCGACAATCCCTATACTCCGGATGTGCCCGACAGATTCCTGCGCCCCGCCGACCTGAAGATCGCGTCCGAGCTTGCAGCTGAATCCATGGTGCTGCTCAAAAACGACTCCACTCTTACATTGCCCTTGAGAAATGTAAGAAGAATCGCGGTGATAGGTCCGCTTGCCGATAACGGGAAAGACCTCCTCGGCAACTGGCTCGGACACGGACAAGCAGAGGATGTCGTGACTCTCCGTCAAGGAATCGTCAGCGAGTTCGGGAAAGATTCCGAAATAAGATATGCCGAAGGATGCGCGCTTGACGGTCATGACCGTTCCGGATTCAAGACCGCTCTCGAAACGGCACGCTGGGCTGACGTCGTAGTGCTTTGCCTCGGTGAAAGCCTGAGATGGAGCGGGGAAAACGCTTCAAGATCATCTATCGCGTTACCTGCGTTCCAGGAGCAGCTTGCCGAGGAAATCTCGCGTCTTGGAAAACCGGTTGTGCTTGTTCTTGCAAACGGACGTCCGCTGGAGCTGAACCGGCTCGAACCCCTTGCCAATGCCATTCTCGAGATATGGCAGCCCGGCATACGCGGTGGAGAGGCAATGGCGGGAATACTGTCGGGAAGAATCAATCCGTCGGGAAAACTTGCGATTACATTCCCCTGGTCCACGGGTCAGATTCCTGTTTATTACAACCGCCGCAAAAGCGGTCGCGGACATCAGGGATTCTATCAGGACATCACAAGCGAGCCGATGTATCCTTTCGGTCACGGCTTGAGCTACACCACTTTCGAATATGGCGAACCGACCGCATCTAAAACAGAATTCAGACGCAATGAGAAAATCAAGGTGTCGGTACCTGTGACCAACACCGGAGACATGGAGGGTGCGGAGACTGTATTGTGGTTCATATCCGACCCGTATTGCTCCATAACCCGCCCTGTGCGAGAACTTAAGCATTTTGAAAAGAGAAGTCTCAAACCCGGCGAGACTGCCGTAATGGTATTCAACATAGATCCCTGGCGCGATCTCAGCTATGTCGATTCCGACGGTAAACGATTCCTTGAGACCGGAGAATACAATGTGATTGTAAACGGAATGAAAATCAGACTAAACCTTACTGAATAATGAAACTGAAATTTTTTCTGTGTGCGGCGTTAGCATTTGCCTCCACTTGCGCGAATGCTGTGGAAATAACGGACGCACACCGACAAAGGGCAAGAAAACTTGTAGAGCAAATGACACTTGATGAGAAAATCAGGTGTCTCGGCGGCAAGACTTCATTCTCTCTCTGGGGCAACGAACGCCTCGGAATACCCGAAATATGGCTTGCCGACGGTCCACAGGGACTGCGTAACCATGCTCCTCACAGCACCCTCTATCCTGCCGGCATTCTCGCCGCCGCCACATGGAACCGCGACATCGCTGCCCGCTATGGAGAAAGCCTTGGCGATGACGCAAGGGCGAGAGGCGTGGGTATTCTGTTAGGTCCGGGGGTGAACATCTATCGCTCTCCCCTCTGCGGACGCAACTATGAATATATGGGTGAAGATCCATATCTCGCATCTGAGATTGCAACGGAATATATCAAAGGGGTGCAGTCAAAGGGCGTCATCGCAACTGTGAAGCATTTTGCCGCGAACAACCAGGAATGGAGCCGCCATCATGCGAGCAGCGATGTCGACGAGCGAACCCTTCACGAAATCTATTTCCCGGCATTCCGCAAGGCTGTGCAAGTGGCGGGTGTCGGAGCCGTGATGAACAGCTATAACCTTCTGAACGGCGTGCATGCCACTCAGAACAGATGGCTAAACACCGACATCCTCCGCAATCTATGGGGATTCAACGGCATTCTTATGAGCGACTGGACTTCAGTCTATTCCACCGTCAACGCAACGGCTTCGGGTCTTGACCTCGAGATGCCCAAACCGGTTTTCTATAAACCCGAAAAAATCAAGGATGCACTCGCAAACGGCAGGATAACGGAAGAGATGATCAACGGAAAAGTGGAACATCTCCTTTCCACATTTATCGCTTTCGGTCTGCTCGACCGCGTGCAGAAGGATCCGGATATTCCGCTGGATTACGAAAAGTCGCGCCTGACCGCGCTTGAAACGGCACGCGAGGGTATCGTGCTGCTGAAAAACAAAGACAACATTCTTCCGCTGAAAGGGAGAACTCTCGTGCTGGGTCCCAACTGCGACACCATAATGTCGGGCGGCGGAAGCGGCTCAGTCTCCCCGTTCTCGGTGACACCGGTGTCCAAGGCTTTGAGACAGATGAGGAAGAACACAGTTGTCTTGCCTGAAAGCCGACTGTATTACGACATAACCTCGGATGTGTTCACCGATTCCACCTGCAGCCGCAAAGGCTTCACGGGAAGATATTACAAAAACCAGAAAATGGAGGGTACGCCCGCTGTAGTACGTACAGACAGCGCGATCAATTTCTTCTGGGAATACAAGGCGCCGTTCCCCGATTTTCCCGAAGATCATTTTTCCGCCACATGGAGCGGGTTCTACCGTCCGTCAAAAGATGGCATAATCAAGATACGCATCAGCGGCGATGACGGCTACCGTGTGATCATCAACGGCAAGACAGTGACCGGAGACTGGGGCAACCATGCCCTGTCCACCCGCGAGATCGAGTATGAGGTGTCGGAGGGGAAAGGGTATGACATCCGCGTGGATTATTTCGACAACATATCTTCAGCCAACATCATCTGCACTTTCGGCATGATGGACGAGGAGACTCTGAACCGAGAGCTGCGGCGTGCCGACAACATTGTCTACTGCACAGGCTTCAACAGCGGACTGGAAGGTGAAGGTTTCGACCGTCCGTTTGCCATTCCCGCGTTTCAGGAGAAATTCATAAACCGCCTCGCATCGCTGAATCCGAACCTCACAGTGGTGCTCAACGCCGGCGGGGGTGTCGATTTCTCACGATGGGGCGATGCGGCTAAAGCCATTCTGCTTGCCTGGTATCCCGGACAGGAAGGAGGGCAGGCAATTGCCGAGATACTTACAGGCAAGCTCTCTCCAAGCGGCAAGCTACCCATTTCCATAGAGGCGAAACCGGAAGACAACCCCTGTTTCGACAGCTATTATGCCAACAACGACAAGGTCAGAAGCAATGATTCGCGAGAATGCAGACACGTGGAATATAAAGAGGGTATATTCAGCGGGTATCGCGGATACGACCGCAACGGAGTCAGACCGCTTTATCCCTTCGGCTTCGGGCTCGGCTATTCCCGGTTCGAATTCAGCGACCTGACCCTTACACCGGCAGGCAACGACAAGGTAGAGGTGTCTTTCACTATCCGCAACACCGGCAAGATGGAAGCATCGGAAGTAGCGCAGATCTATGTCACAGACAACGAATGCAGCCAGCCCCGTCCGCTCAAGGAACTCAAAGGATTTGAGAAAGTGAAACTTCAGCCCGGCAAATCACAAAGGGTCAACGTGGTTCTTGACAAGGAGGCATTCTCCTTTTACAACCCCGACCTCCATGACTTCGTTGTAGAACCGGGCAGCTTCACCATCTCCGTCGGCAACTCTTCCGACAACCTCCCCCTCTCCGGCATGATTGACCTATAAACAAGCATCTTCATATAACATTACAGACTCCCCGGTTGCCAAATCCGGCACCCGGGGAGTCTGTCATTTATAATAAAACCCTTTGAGGGTAAAATTTTTCCTTTAACCGCTACGATTTTTCAATAATTGACTTATAAATCAATTTATTTTACTATTTTTGCAATAATTTATAGAACTGAGGTGTTATATGAATAGAAAGTAAGTGATGAAAATACGAAAAATATCGCCTCCTTATTTATATGCGGCACATTACAGGAACGATACACTCAACATATACCGATTGACCTACAAGAAATTGACTGATATGGAATATCTTTCTGATTTCTTCGACCGGTTTAAAAATCATATCAGCGACTACTTGATTTCTGAATTGGGAATAGAGCGTGACTAGATTGAGGAGTATCAAGCCGAGGTTAATGACCGCATGATTGACATAGATGAAGAGATAGCAAATATCTGCAAAGATATAATGGACGGCAAGGCAAAAGATTTTGGAACGTATTTCGAGCCCCACAGCTCTAACGATTTCAGGCAGAATCAAGAGGGCGGCGGTAAGAGTAAAAAATACAATACAGACTATTTTCCAGTTAAATGCTGGGGATCAAGCAAGCCTTCTCTTGTCAGAATATATGCTATTGAATTGACGAAAAGTTGTTATATCATAATCTATGGAGGGATAAAAATCAATTTAGACACCAATTCTTGTCCGGATATTGATAGTGCCGGCAAAGAAACGGTGCTCGAAAAAGAAATTCGCAAACGAGTCCATACAGTTTGCAGTTTCCTGCAAGAAAAAGGAATCATAGATCCGGAGGGACTAAAACAATTTATGGAGGAGAATGATGAAGATTGATTTACACAGGCTCGAACAAGTGGCAGTAGAGGAAAGCAAAGCCGAACGGACAATAGCCACAGATAGAAAAGATAACGGAGACATGTATAAGGCTTCGTTCCGTATTGCCATGAAAATCAAGAGAGCATTACGCATTAAGCATATGACCCAGGCTCACCTTTCGGAACTTATGGGTGTCGATCCTGCTATTGTCAGCAGATATCTTTCCGGAAAAGCAAATATGGAATTGAAAACGATTGTGAAAATCGAAAAAGCTTTAGATATCAATATCATTGACAGAGAGATTTCACCAAAAAAGAAAAAAGAGGTGATTATCCTTTCCAATGCATTTGAGAATATGGAATCATTTTCACATAATAATGACGATGAAAACTTCATTCATAAGCTTTATGCATCTACCAATGCCAACATGAACAGGTTTTCCGATATTTGGCATTTTTCAAATGAAACAAGTTCCGAGTTTATGGTATTACCTCAAAAGGAACGTATCAGAAAGACATCTAAAGAATCAAAAATTAAATTTCTGGAAGTGGTATGAAAGAATCTCTTGGATATAAATCCCTAAATATAAAAACCAATCAATTTGCACTTATTGATCATGGTTTAGACCAGAATGATAATGTCATGCAAATCAAAAATTCATACTCGTATGGCATTGAGCCTGACAATGGCATGTTTGAATGCATTCATTCATGCACATTCTTGAAGGGGGATAAGATAATCATGAAGATAGAGACACAGGCTACTTATCAGCTCAATGAGGCAAGCATGAAAAGCTTTTTAAAGGGAGATAAGTTTGTAATGCCAACTGAGGTTGTAAAGCATTTTACATCTATGCTTTATGGTGCAACGAGAGGAATACTTGTCTGCAAACTGGAAGGTACAAGATATGCAAGTTTTGTTCTTCCACCGATTAATCTTGGGGAAACTATAAACAAACCTCTTGAATTGTTTCTCAACTAAAAAACTCTTTAACTACTACCAGATAGAAAAGTCGCGGATGTTGAAGCCCGCGAAATTTTAAGGAAAGCGCTCTTAGGTGCAAAATTAGCTATAATGTTATGAAGCTTGTAATGGAAGATGGCACTAATCTTATTTATTTGACTATTTTAAAGTATGATTAAAAAAATTAACAATCCGACTGCAGGACAACTCAGTATATTGTTGCTGCCCTTAATGGCAGTATGCATTTTATCAGCCGTTACAAGACATATATCCTCATGGTCCTTATGGATAGGCATAGCCTCTCTGGTTGCTTATTACATTGCAATGTCTTATTTCTGTATCCGTCAGCGATGTTACAAGTTGTTGCTGATCAGCCTTGCGATGGGACTTACTGCAGGTTGCTTTCTATATGCAATCTGGATATTATAAAGGCATTACTATAATCTCCGCAATATTCACACGGCACTCAATTTAGAAGCTGTTTAAAAATAGTTTATTTTTAAACAGCTTCTGATTTTTTTGGATGCTGCAGGTATTTTCACTACATTTGCAACAATCGTGTATGTTTATGTCACAACTCAACCAATTCCACGTATAAATTATGGTGTATTATATCAATATCGGCTCTAACCTCGGAAACAGACTCATGAACCTGACACGCGCAGTGTCCGCAATAGAGAAAAAATTCGGATGGTTCGAACTCTCCCACCATATCGAATCCGAACCTTGGGGTTTTGATTCCAAGAACAGGTTCCTGAATGTAGGGATGGCGTTCATCTCCGAAATGCAACCGATGGAAGTCCTGGCTGCGCTGCAGGAAATCGAGGCTTCAATCAACACGGAGAAGCACCGCAATCCCGACGGCTCATACAAAGACCGTGTTCTTGATATTGACATAATGGATGTGGAGGGTATCATCATGGACACCCCGGAACTGACAATCCCCCACCCTCACCTCAACGACAGACCTTTCTTCCTCGAACCTTACAACGAGCTTAAGAACTTAATCAACAATAACAGCTTATGAAGAATCTGCTACTCACGGCGGTCTTAGGATGCGCCGCCATCACAGCCTCGGCGGAATCACCCCGATGGCTGCGCAATGTCGCAATTTCTCCCGACGGGGCTACAGTCGCCTTTACTTACAAGGGCGATATTTTCACGGTTCCGGTGAAGGGAGGCAAAGCCACCCAGCTAACTTCCAACCAGGCTTACGACACCGCACCGATATGGAGTCCGGACGGCTCGAAAATCATTTTCTCCAGCAACCGCGAGGGTTCAATGGATATTTTTTCCATCAACGCATCAGGCGGCACTCCGGTAAGACTGACCACCAACAGCGGATCGGAGACCCCGATAGCTTTCCTCAATGACCACGAGATTCTTTTTTCGACCTCAGGCATGCCCTCCAGGGAGTCTTCACGCGCTCCGTTCCTAAACCAGACCTGGAAACTCGACATCTCCGAACCGGGATTGCGCCCGCAGCTCTTCCTCTCACTTCCGATGGGAGCTGCAAGCGTGTCGGAATCAGGCAAAGTGCTCTATCAGGACAAGAAGGGTTTCGAGAACATATGGCGCAAGCATGAGCGTTCTTCCGGCACATCCGACATATGGCTCTACGACAACGGCAGATTCACCCAGCTGACAAAATTCAACGGACATGACCTCAACCCGGTCTGGAAGGCAGACGGAAATTCCTTCTTCTTCATCAGCGAGGAAGACGGCACTCTCAATGTGTATGAGGCAACCGCAGACGGCAAAAGCAAGAAACAGCTGACCAAGTTTGCCAAACACCCGGTGCGCCACCTTTCCGCCGCCGGCAACGGCACACTCGCGTTCTCATGGGACGGTGACATATACACAATGCGCCCAGGCAGCGAGCCTCAGAAACTCGCAGTGGAAATCATCACCGACCAGTATGACGGAGACCGTGTGAAGTATTTCACCGACCGCGGCGCCACGACCATGGCAGTCTCTCCCTCCGGCAATGAGCTTGCTTTCGTTATACGCGGCGATGTATACGTGACAGATGCCAAATACAAGACTACCAAGAGAATCACCGACACTCCGGCACAGGAACGTTATGTGTCTTTCTCAAAAGACGGACGCACACTTGTATATGACTCTGACCGTGACGGCTATTGGCAGCTTTTCACCGCAACCATCCAGAATCCGGACGAGAAACAGTTCGCCTACGCAACCGAGATTGTGGAGGAACCGCTCTACAAATGCGCCACAGCTGCACAGCAGCCGGTTTTCAGCCCGGACGGAAACAAGATAGCTTTCCTTGAGGACCGCACCGAGATACGCGTGATAGACCCCAAGACCAAGAAAGTGAACACCGCGCTCGATGGCAAATACAATTATTCATATACCGACGGGGATGTCTCTTTCTCATGGAGTCCCGACAGCAAATGGCTTCTTGCCGACTATATCGGCATCGGCGGATGGAACAATACCGACATCGCCCTTGTAAAAGCTGACGGCACGGAGGTGATAGACCTCACGGAAAGCGGCTATTCAGACGGCAACGCGAAATGGGTGCTCGGTGGCAAAGCAATAACCTATCACACCGGCAAATACGGCATGAAGAGCCAGGGCTCATGGGGTAATCAGGGCGACATTCTCATGATGGCGCTCGATGGCGAGGCATGGGACAATTTCAATGCCACCGAAGAGGAAATCGCTCTGATGGAGAAGGCAGAGAAAGAGAAAAAAGAGAAAGAGGAGAAAGCCAAGGAAGGCGACAAGAAGGATAAGAAAAAAGGTAAGAAAGACGACAAGAAAGATGACAAGAGCAAAGATCTCACTTTCGACCTTGCCAACCGCAAGCACCGCATGGCGCGTCTTACCGGCAGTTCGGCATTCGTTGGTGATTACTTCATGAACCCCAAAGGCACCAAATTCTATTACGTGGCACGCGCTACCGAAGGAGGCTATAACCTCATGGAGCGTGACCTCAAGAAGGGCGACACCAAAGTGCTTATAAAGGGTGTCAGCGGCGGAATCGAGACTGACGCAAAGGGTGAGAACATCTTCCTTATCACCGGCAGCGGTCTCAAAAAGATAGACCTCGCCAAGGGGTCAACGGAAAACATCGAGTTCGAGGCTCCCTACGACCGCAAGCCTTCGCTTGAGCGTGAATACATTTTCGACCATATGGTGCGTCAGGTGAACGACAAATTCTACGACAAAAACATTCACGGCATCGACTGGACAGGATATGGCGAGCATTACCGTCAGTTCCTCCCCTATATCAACAACAACGAGGACTTCTCCATTCTCATGAGCGAAATCCTCGGCGAACTCAACGCATCGCACACCGGCTCGGGACACCGTGCAGGCGGCGCTTCTCTCCAGACCGCCGAACTCGGCGCATTCTTCGACCCGGCATACGAAGGCGACGGACTCAAGGTTACGGAAGTGCTGCCCCGCGGTCCTCTTGCCGCCAGGAAAGTAAATGTAAAACCTGGCGATATCATAATGTCGGTTGACGGCAAAAAAATCGAGGCAGGAAAAGACTACTATCCGCTTCTCGAAGGGAAAGCGGGCAAAAAGACCCGTCTGGAAATAAAACGTACTGATGGCAAGACGGATTTCGCAGAAATCAAGCCTATGCAGAAATGGTATCTTTCAGACCATCTTTACAAACGCTGGGTTGAACACAATCAGGCTGTTGTCGATTCCCTCTCCGGAGGCAAGATCGGTTACGTGCATGTCGAAGGGATGGACGGCAGCAGTTATCAGACTGTCTACGACCAACTTCTCGGCAAATACCGCAATTGCGACGCGGTGATTGTCGACACCCGCTTCAACGGCGGCGGCTGGCTCCACAATGACATCGCGCTGCTTCTTGGCGGCAAGGAATACGTGAGATTCATGCCTCGCGGAAAATATATCGGCTCCGAACCGTTCTCCCAGTGGACAAAACCGTCTGTAATGCTTGTGAACGAAAGCAACTACAGCGACGCGCACGGCACACCGTTCGTCTACCAGACACTCGGAATCGGCGATGTGGTAGGCGCACCTATCCCCGGCACGATGACCGCCGTATGGTGGGAGACACAGATTGACCCGAGTCTCTACTTCGGTATTCCGCAGGTGACAAGCGTCGACATGCAGGGCAACGTACTTGAGAACCATCAGCTCAATCCGGACGTGCTTATCTACAACAACCCCGCCGACGAACTCAGCGGCAACGACGCACAGCTCGCAGGAGCAGTGAAACATCTTCTCTCAAAGACTGCAAAAAAATAACCTTCGCGACAATATAGTTAAAAAATTAACGTTTAAATAACTATAGTTTAAAATTATTATATGTGAAGAAAACACCCCGGCGGTCACACAGACCTTCGGGGTGTTTATTATTCAAATGGCGGCAAAGTCATCGGCAGGGGTAAAGCCGTCAGGCTCCACATAAAGACAGAGAACGTATCTGCCCGACGCTCCGGCACCCTCATCTGTGAGACGCACCGTCACATAGTTTCCCATGTAGTCGCCCGCCAACTCGAAAAGAGAGTCCGAGCCTGAGATCACCGCAAGCGTCATGCCTATGTCTTTCATCTCCTGAAGGAGACATCCGCAAAATTCAGCCTGTCTGCGGTTCATGTCCTCCCTGTTTGATATTGTATAAGGGAAAAGGAAAAAGAAGCCGAAATTCGCCACGGAATCACGCTCTATGGAGGCGATGGCGGAGACTTGCGGCACAATCATTCCATAATAGCTGAGACAATACCCCTCAGAACTGTCGAGCCACATGCCGTTGTCCTCCTCCGACGGTGAGAGATTGAATTCAGACACGCATCCTCCGAGGAGCTCTGCTTTCGAGCATTCCGGCGACAAAGCGCCGTAGACCTTTGTCACCAGATCTTCCGCCGTTATGCTTTTAACATTGTTACGGGCATATGCCGCCGTTGACGACAATGACATTATGATAATTACTGCAAGTGTTCCTACCATCGTTTTCATAGCGATATGCAGGCGAGGATTGATTGACACGCCTGTGACAATATAACCGCGCCAAACATCAGTTGGTTGCGAATAAAATGTTAAAAAGAAAGGGAATCGCATGATTCCCTTTCTTTTTAACATTTTCCACTTGAGTGGATATATTCGGAAGCAGGTTTATTTGAAACGACGGTTGCCTTCGAGGGCGGGCTTGCCATCGGCTTCTGCAACGCTGCCGTTCTTTTTGCTGTTGCGAGCCATGATTGAATAAGCTATCGGAGCTGCGCAGAAAAGAGAGCAGAATGTACCGACAACCACACCGAAGATCATGGCGAATGTGAACGAACGGATTGTGTCGCCACCGAGGAAGAAGATGCAGAGGAGCACGAGCAGAGTGGAGAGCGATGTCATCACCGTACGTCCCAATGTCTGGTTCAGAGACTTGTTGAATGTCTTGAAGCGATCCTCTTTCGGATAGATGCCGATCATCTCGCGCACACGGTCGAACACAACCACGGTGTCATTGATCTGATAACCGATGATTGTAAGCACGGCAGCGATAAACGACTGGTCGATCTCCATCGAGAAGGGAAGGAAGCCCCAGCAGATGGAGTAGAAGCCTACGATGAGGAACGCTGTGAGTGCCACCGCACATACGGCACCGACCGAGAAGGCGATGTTGCGGAAACGGAGAAGGATGTAAAGGAACATGCAGACAACCGCAATTCCCAATGCCCACGCCGCGTCGCGTTTCATGTCGTCGGCAACTGAAGGACCTACCTTCTGAATCGAGATGATACCATGGCTTTCATCAGACACGGAGAAAGCATCCAGACTCATTGTCTGTCCGTTTACAGTAAGCTCGTCTTTAAGACCCTCGTAAAGTATGGAAGCCACCTCGTTCTCGATGCCTTCCGACTCCTCGGCGATCTTATAGTTTGTGGAGATGCGAAGCTTGGAAGGATTGTCGATATTGATCACGGCTACCGAGACAGTAGGATCGTTTGCCTTTGTCTGGAAGAGGTCGAGAAGCTTTTCCTGCACTGCCTGACGGTCTACATCTTTCTCAAACTGCACCACATAGTTGCGACCGCCTGAGAAATCGATACCCTGGTTCATGCCCCGGATCGCAAGCGAAGCGATGCTGACGACAATCAGCGCGATCCACACTGCGGCAGCAGCCTTCGACTTGCCCATGAAGTTGACCTTCGGACTGGTAAGGAAGTTGCGGCTGAGAGCTGTGGTGAATGTCATGTTCGCGCAACGACCGTTCTTGGTGATAAGGTCGAATGCGATGCGGGTAAGGAACACTGCTGTGAAGAACGAGCAGACGATACCGATAATCAAAGTGGTTGCAAAGCCCTTGATGGGACCGGAACCGAAATAGAGAAGAATCACACCGGTGATGACCGAAGTAAGGTTGGAGTCAAAGATCGCCGAGAAGGCATTGCCATAACCCTCGGCAATAGCCTGACGGAGTTTCTTGCCGCTCTTGAGCTCTTCCTTGGTGCGTTCGAAGATAAGAACGTTGGCATCGACCGCCATACCGAGAGCAAGCACGATACCGGCTATACCGGAAAGCGTGAGCACTGCCTGAAGCGATGCGAGGATACCGAGTGTGAAGAAGAGGTTGAGGATAAGGCCCACATTAGCTACAAGACCGGGAATCCAGCCATAGTATGCCACCATGAGAATCATGAGAAGGATAATCGCCACGATGAAGGAGATGAAACCCATCTGGATTGCCTCCGCACCGAGACTCGGACCGATCACGTTGTTGCTGACAACATTCACCTTCGCCGACATTTTTCCGGACTTCAGCACGTTTGCAAGGTCATTTGCCTCTTCCGGTGTGAAGTTACCTGTGATCTGAGAGCTTCCGCCCGTGATCTCATTGTTGACATTGGGGAATGAATATACATGCTCGTCAAGCACAATGGCGATGGGGCGACCGATGTTGTTGCGGGTGATGGTAGCCCATTCCTGCGCTCCGCGGTCGTTCATCTTCATGTTGACCATGTTACCCTGCATGTTGTCATATTCCGAAGAAGCCGATGTGACGGCATCACCTTCAAGCACAGCATCACCCTTTAGCGCGATAAGCTCCCAGTAACCTACTGTCTTGTCGTCGCCGTTGTCTTTCTTGACAACGTTTCCGTTGGCGTCTGTCACAGGGAACTCAGCCTGCTTCACAGACCACATCAGAGATAGGTCTGACGGAAGAGTGCGCTTTGCAAGCTCTGTGTTCATCACAGAGTCAACAAGGTTCTTGTTGGCGGGAGTCACCATACCCACAATCGGAGAACCGGCACGCTGCGGACCGCCGAGGAGTTCAATTACATTGAGGTGGTTTACAGTGTCTTGCTGTGCGAAAGCGGCGGCGAAGCGCTGGAGATCACCAAGAATCTCATTATAGTTGTAAACTTCGAAAAACTCGAGGTTTGCGCTTGATTTCAGAAGTTCGGTAACACGTTCCGGTTCTTTTACACCGGGAAGCTCAAGAAGGATCTGACCGTTCTTGTCCTGAAGCTTCTGGATGTTTGGAGCCACGACTCCGAACTGGTCGATACGAGTGCGGAATATGTTGAACGCAGCGTCTACCTGACTGTCTACCTGCTTCTCCAAAGCGGAAGTCACCTCTTCGTTGGAAGCGTTTGATTTCAGATTACCCATGTATTCGCCTTCACGTACGAAAAGGCTTGCCATGACGCCGGGCTGTATGTAGGAAGCCACGCGCGACACGAAATCCTTGTCACTGCCCTTGCCGCCGTCAGCCTCGGCTTTCTTGATGGCGGTGTTGATCTGGGCGAGCTGGGCGTCGCCCGACGCATACTGGCGAAGGATGTCGGGAACCGATATCTCAAGAACCACATTCATACCACCTTTCAGGTCAAGACCGAGACCAACCTCCATCTTGCGAACCTGATTGTAGGTGTACCACAGATAAACTTTCTCTTTGTCGATTGAGTCGTTGAATTGCTTCAGACTTTGTTTGTAGACATCATTGGTCTCGTCGCTGGTCTTGGCGGTCATGGCTGCGAACTCTTTCGCTTTCTTCTCATAATGGGAAGTGACGAAGCTGAAAGAGATGTAAAAACCACAAATCAATACCAGAAGGATCGCAATGGTGCTGATAAACCCTTTGTTCTGCATTTCGATTTTGTTGTTATTTTATTATTTTTATTAATTCGTTTCTATGATGATATTCCACGGAAACATGTCGCAAAACCGACAGTTCCTGTGGAAAGTCTATTTTTCATCTTGCAAATATACGGCTTTTTTTTGATGTTTTGAGCATTCACGGCATAAATTTACTTTTTCCGCCCGCATTTCTCAATAATTTTGCTTATTTTTGAACTCTTTTAAGAAAAACGCCTGCCGTACGGAAGCCGCGGGCTCCCGTATAAACACGAGAGGCGTTGAAAACCACGAATCAGGCGAAAATATGATAAAGTTTAAGCGTTATCTCTCTCCCGACACATACGGAATAATCTGCCGGACGCTATCGCTTGCCGCAATCGTAGTGCTTGCGGCGGCATGCGCCAATATCGGAAATCCTTCAGGAGGAGCACGCGATGAGGATCCTCCGTTATTTGTGACAGCCAACCCGCCGCAAGGAGCGCTTAACGTCGACAAGACAAAAGTAACGCTCACTTTCAACGAGCTGGTGAATGTAAAGGACGCGTTCACAAAGGTTGTGGTGTCGCCCCCTTCGCGTCAGGTGCCGAGAGTGGCGTCTGTAGGCAAAAGAGTGACTGTCACTTTCGACTCCCTTATGCCGAACACAACCTACACCATCGACTTCGCCGATGCCATTGAAGACAATAACGAGGCAAACAAGCTACAGGGGTTCGCCTATACTTTCTCTACGGGGGAGACTCTGGACTCGCTGAGGATTTCGGGCATGGTTCTGGATTCAAGAAACCTTGAGCCGCGCCAGGGAATACTTGTGGGCGTGCATTCGAATCTCAATGATTCCGCATTCATCAAGACCCCTCTCCTGAGAGTGGCAAAGACTGATGACAAAGGACAATTTACCATAAGAGGACTCAAGGAGGGGACATACAGAGTTTTTGCCCTTGATGACAAAGACAATGACTATAAGTATGAAAACCCGGAAGAAGACATGGCTTTCTATGAAGTGACCGTCACCCCCGGATCGGAAACCGTCGAAACAACAGATACGATTTTCAATGCCCTTGGAGAAGTTGACACCGTAACAAACCGCATGCGTACGCGATTCCTCCCCAATGACATCCTGCTCAGGACTTTCAATTCGCAGATCCGCCCCCAGTATCTCGCCAAATATGAGCGTATCGACACAACAAAGGTATTCTTTAAATTCAATACACGTGCCGACAATCTCCCTGAACTCAAAGTGGTCAACCCCGCAGGGGAGTCTATTGAAGACGCTGTGATAGAGCGGAGTGCACGGAACGACTCCATAATATACTGGCTTCCCGAACGTCTGGTGCATGCAGACTCACTGCGCATTGCCGCCACATATCTGCGCACCGATTCCACAGGAAATCTGTCCGAAACCACAGATTCGCTGCGGTTCTACTATAATCGTCCGAAACCTAAAAAGGCTAAGAAAAGCGATAAACAGAAGAAGATTTCCGTGGAGGATTCCATCAGGAACATAACTCTTGATGTGTCATTCAAGACTACCCAGCAGGAGGTTTACCTACCTCTTGAGTTTGAATTCGCCACACCTCTCGCCAAACTCGACACTTCGGCATTCCGTCTCGAAGAGATGGTCGACACGCTGTGGAAACCCGTAAAGAGTCCGTTCACGTTTATGCAACGCGACAGTGTATCTCCCCGACATTTCAAAGTGGAATACCCATGGGCGTATGAAACGAAATACAGGCTCGCTGCCGACACTATGGCAGCAATAGGAATATACGGAAAACCGACAAGACCGATTTCTCAGGAATTCAGCACAAAGAAGGAGGAAGACTACTGTTCGCTGACGTTTCACCTTTCAGGACTCGACCCCGCTATACCATCGTTTGTAGAACTGCTTTCAGGAAGCGACGCTATTGTGCGCACGGAGCCTGTGGCGAACAACAGCGTGACTTTCAAGTATCTCTCACCCGGGAAATATTACGCCCGCCTTATCGAGGATTTCAACGGCAACGGGGAATACGACACAGGCAACTATGACCTGCAGCTCCAGCCGGATCTGTCATATTATTACCCCAAGGTGATAAACATAAAGAAAAACTGGGACAAAGAGGAGCAGTGGGATGTGTTCGCTGTTGCAATCGATCAGATGAAGCCTAACGCCATAAAGAAAAACAAACCGGCACAGGACAAACGCAACCGCGAGCAGACTAACGAGAATGAAGAGGAAGAAGAGGAAATGTTCGATCCCACGGCAAACCCCTTCGATCCTAACAGCAAAAACCGCCGCAAGACAGGTGCCTACTGATTCTTACATTAACCTGACAATATAAACAGTATGAAGAAACTTATGACAGCGATAATGGCATGTGGTGTAATTTTCCCCGCAATGGCTGATGACCATGATTACAGACTCATCTGGAGTGATGAATTTGATGTTGACGGCGCCCCCGCCGCCCACTGGAACTATGAAAACGGATTTGTCCGCAACCATGAAGACCAGTGGTATCAGCCGGAAAACGCGGAAGTAAAAGACGGCTGTCTTGTAATAACTGCACGTCTCGAAGATCGTCCCAATCCGATGCACGAACCCGGTAGCCGCGACTGGCGCAGACAACGCGAGAGGATAAAATACACATCTTCCTGCCTCACAACGTCGGAGAGTTTCAATTATCGCTATGGCAGACTTGAGGTAAGAGCACGGATTCCGGTCACAGGGGGTGCATGGCCGGCAATATGGACACTCGGCAACAAATTCAGCTGGCCGGCAAACGGAGAACTCGACCTGATGGAGTTTTATCGCACAAAAGAGGGAGAGCCTATAATACTTGCCAATGCGTGCTGGCTTGGCGACAACAACCGAGACGCCTGGGACAGTGTCCGCGTACCCTTCTCGCATTTCCTGGGAAAAGACCCTATGTGGGCATCGAAGTTCCATGTATGGATGATGGACTGGGATCCGGAGATGATACGCATGTACGTAGATGGAGAATTGCTTAATGAGATACCCCTTTCGCAGGCAAAACATGGCGGCGGAGACTCACATGACGTAAACCCCTTCAGCAACGACCTTAAGGGATTTGGAGACTACATCCTCCTCAACCTCGCCCTCGGTGGCGACAACGGCGGCAAAATCGACGACTCCCAGTTCCCTCTCCGCTACGAGATTGACTACGTCCGCGTCTACCAGAAATTAAATTGAAATCAATTTGCTTTCAGGATACCGCTGTTGATTGTCTTGTCAATGTTGACTTTGTCATGTTTAGTCTTTTTGCCGAAATCGAAATAATAAGACAGCTTCAGATATGCAGACTGGGAGTCTGTTTTAGAATACCGGCGGCTTGAACTATTATAGACAGGTAACAAGATATTCATATCATAATAGGGATGCTTAAGGAAAGGATTGTTGAATCCAACCTCTGCCCGGAACGGACCTTTGGACCATGTCGCCGATATGGAGTATTGCCAGATCGTCTTTACAGTTTCAAGTTCAAGCGAAAGCGCTTTCTGAGGTGTGGAGCCACGCAAGAAGATGGCAAAATCCTTGAGGTAAATATTTGCCGATAACGTTGCGTACCAGCATGCCGCGGAAAGGTCTGCCACTCTGGAATAACGGTTATACATGTATCCGCCTCCTGCCTGCATATTGAAAATATTCGAAGGAGTCCATGTTGCGGACAGGCTGCCGTTCAGTTGACGCCATATCCCATTACCGTCAAATGTCTGCACAAGCATATCCTTCTCAATGAAGTATGAAGGAAGAGGCAGATCATCCGCACCATTATACAGAAGCATTGCCTGAAGGTTAAGGCGTTTGAATCCGATTCCATACACCCCCATGGCAGTAGTCAGCTTGGTTTGCTTAAGGTCAGGGTTACCCTTTTTCTGTTGAATCATGTCAACTTGTTGGGTTGCCCCGTTCATATATGAAAGTTCCGGATAGGAATTTCCATAGAAGCCGTTAAGCTGTATGAATTGGTTTCTTGCCGGCTTCAAGGTGAACACGATCTGTGCCCTCGGACCGAATTTAGAGACCCTGTCATGCCCATGCTGCCTGTATACCTGAGCCGACATTCCAGGGGTAAGGCGCAATGATGCTATACCCCACAATTGCCGGGCATATTCAGCGAAAAGTATAGTTTCAGATGTCCATAAATGCTGCCAGGAACTGTTTGTGCCACGATAGTCAGCAGAAGAGACATTGAACAATTCAAATAATTTTATTGTCAAGGAATTACTGTTGTTAAAGTTCTTAATATAATTGATATTCCCTTGAAAATTATAGAGATTTTCCAAAGTATTTGATATTGCAGCTTCGTTGTTTTCTGTATAACAGTAATCATAATGGTTGCGTGAAGCCGTCGCGTTTGCCGAAGCATCAATCATCTGATTATGATTCAGTTTAAAATTTCCACTCAAACCGAGGTTGTATTGATAATTCCTTGTAACCGTGTTCTGAGAAGCATCCACCCTCCTATTGCCGATCGTATTTCCGGAATATGTAAGCATATAGGATGTGAAATCTTCAGGAGTAGCATTTCTAAGGAAATTGAATGTCGCCCTTAAAGTTCGCCTATCATTTTTATTCCTTATCCTAAACTGGGCATATTGATTGTTGTTGCTCATTCGGGAACCCGCTGTCGCGTAGTTGCGATCTATCGGTTCCAATGGGAACAGTATTGTTTCCTGTTTATCTAACCTATTACCATTAATCTTGTTATAATCAATACCGCCATATAGAGTATACTGAGTATTCTTGTTATAATATCTTGCAGCGAGATTGTAGTCACCGTTAAGATAACCCAGCCGTTGAAGCGCATCTATTGAAACGTAACCACCGGAAGTACGTTTTTTGAGAATTATATTGATACTGGCGTTGTCTCCCGCATATTTACCTGTCGGAGCTTCCATATACTGCACAGATTCCACATCTTCCGGTCGCAATTGCTGCATCTCACGGTAATCGGATTTCATACCATCTATATAGATGGCAACGCTGCCACCGAATGCACGCACAGAACCCTTTGCAACATCCACCGACACACCGGGAATCATAAGATTGTTTATTAAGTCAAACCCGGAACCGGAATGTTTTTTCTGTTGCTTGTCGGGATATATCTTCAATCCATCCGCAGTGCGGATAAACCTGTCTCCGGTCACGACAACCTCATCAAGAGATGTATGAGTGGTTTTCAGATTCACATTAAGGTTCAAGTTATTGTCATTCGATATTTCGAATGGTATGCTCCGGGATTCATATCCCACACAAGAAAATGAAATTATATATTTCCCGTTTTCAAGCCCGTCAATGAAATACACACCTTTTTCTGTCGAAACTCCACCTTTAATGTATTTTGAATCCTCTGAACTTAAGCGCACCGAAGCATACTCTACTGGCTTGTCAGATTCATCATATACAATACCGGAGATTATTGCCCCTAATCCGCAGACATAAGAGAAACAACAAGCAGGAGCTAATATAAACAATCTCTTAAAGAAACTTTTTCTAAAGAAAGTGAAGATGTGCATAATGTTGATGAGTTTTATAAGGTATTAATCCCAAAATTAATAAAAAATCTTAAAAAATATAGATTCAGATAAAAAAAGAGTCGTCCGAATGAAAATTCGGACGACTTTCATATTGTTACTTACTGTCTTATTCTTTGCACTTGGCGGCGATGAACTGACGGTTCATGCGACCGATGTTGGCAAGCTTGATGTTTTTCGGACATTCAGCTGCACAGGCACCGGTGTTGGTGCAGTTACCGAAACCGAGTTCGTCCATCTTGGCAACCATTGCACGGACGCGACGGTCTTTCTCCACCTCACCCTGCGGGAGGTAAGAGAGCTGGTTTATCTTCGCGGAAACGAAGAGCATAGCCGAACCGTTCTTACATGCTGCCACACAGGCACCGCAACCGATACAGCTTGCCGAATCCATAGCCTCGTCGGCATTAACCTTGGAGATCGGGAGGGCGTTGGCATCCTGTGCACCGCCACAATTGAAGCTAACATAGCCGCCTGCCTGCTGGATCTTGTCGAACGCGTTACGGTCTACCATAAGGTCTTTTATCACCGGGAATGCAGCAGAACGCCAAGGCTCTACAGTGATTGTCTCGCCATTGGCGAAACGGCGCATGTAAAGCTGGCAGGTAGTGGCGCCTGTAGCGGGACCGTGAGGATGACCGTTGACATAAAGCGAGCACATACCGCAGATACCCTCGCGGCAGTCGTGATCGAACACGATAGGCTCTTCACCTTTCTCGATAAGGCTCTCGTTGAGAATATCGAGAGTCTCGAGGAATGAGGTGTCGGGCGTTGTCTCAACATCACTGTAAGTCACAAATGCGCCCTTCTCCTTAGGTCCGGCCTGACGCCACACCTTAAGGTTGACTTTCATTATATTTTCTTCCATTGTTGAATTCTGTTTTAAGGGTTGTTATGACTTGTAGTTACGTGTCTGAACTTTGATTGCCTCGTAGTGAAGCGGCTCTTTGATAAGCTCGGGTGCTTTCTCGTCGCTGCCTTCGTATTCCCAGCAGGAAACGTAGAAATAATCCTTGTCATCGCGGAGAGCCTCACCCTCGGGTGTCTGATACTCTGTGCGGAAGTGACCGCCGCAGCTTTCGTTACGGTTCAAAGCGTCGTAAGCGACAAGTTCGCCCATTGTGATGAAGTCGTTGAGACGGAACGCCTTGTCAAGCTCGATATTCATACCCTCAGTTGTTCCGGGCACGAAAAGATCGGAGTTGAAAGTCTTGCGGATCTCTTTGAGCTTCTCAAGCGCAAGCTGAAGACCCTCTTTGTCACGTGCCATGCCGACGTATTCCCACATGATGTGACCGAGCTCCTTATGGATTGAATCCACAGAGCGTGTGCCCTTGATGTTGAGAAGTTTCGCCTCGGCATCCTCACACTTCTTCTGAGCCTCGTCGAATTCAGGAGTATCAGTCTTGAAGTGGGGAACGGTGATCTGGTCGCTGAGGTAATTCTGAATTGTGTAGGGAAGCACGAAGTAACCGTCGGCAAGACCCTGCATGAGAGCCGAAGCGCCAAGACGGTTAGCGCCATGGTCAGAGAAGTTACACTCACCGATAGCGAAGAGACCCTTGACAGAAGTCTGAAGCTCATAGTCTACCCAGATACCACCCATTGTGTAGTGGATAGCGGGGAAGATCATCATCGGATTGTAATAGTTAACGCCATTCTCCTCACGTGCGAACTCACCCGGGTTAACGTCCGTGATCTCTTCGTACATGTCGAAGAGGTTGCCATAACGCTGACGAACCACGTCGATGCCGAGACGGTTGATAGCCTCAGAGAAATCAAGGAACACGGCAAGACCGGTGTTGTTCACACCGAAACCGGCATCGCAACGCTCTTTTGCCGCGCGTGAAGCCACGTCACGGGGTACGAGGTTACCGAACGCCGGATAACGGCGCTCCAGATAATAGTCGCGGTCTTCCTCAGGAATGTCGCTACCTTTTATTTCACCTTTCTGAAGTTTTACTGCATCTTCAAGCTTCTTGGGAACCCAGATACGACCATCGTTACGGAGCGATTCTGACATAAGTGTAAGCTTTGACTGCTTGTCGCCGTGAACGGGGATACATGTTGGGTGAATCTGAACGAACGCGGGATTTGCGAAGTATGCGCCCTTGCGGTAGCATGCCATGGCTGCGGAGCAGTTGCAACCCATCGCGTTTGTAGAAAGGAAATATGCATTACCGTAACCGCCGGTGGCGATAACTACGGCGTGAGCTGCGAAGCGCTCGAACTTACCTGTAACGAGGTTCTTGGCGATGATGCCGCGCGCGCGTTCAACACCGTCCTTGTCTTTGATGAGCACGAGTTCGTGCATCTCATAGCGGTTATAGCTCTTGACCTTGCCGAGCTGGATCTGGCGGTTGAGCGAGCTGTATGCACCGAGAAGAAGCTGCTGACCGGTCTGACCTTTGGCGTAGAATGTACGGCTCACCTGAGCACCACCGAATGAACGGTTGGCGAGGAGACCGCCGTATTCGCGTGCGAAAGGCACACCCTGTGCCACACACTGGTCGATGATATTGTTAGAGACCTCTGCGAGACGGTATACATTAGCCTCACGGGCACGGTAGTCACCACCCTTCACAGTGTCATAGAACAGGCGGTAAACGGAGTCACCGTCGTTCTGATAATTCTTGGCTGCATTGATACCACCCTGAGCCGCGATAGAGTGTGCGCGGCGGGGTGAATCCTGAATACAGAAATTAAGCACGTTGAAACCCATCTCTGCGAGAGTTGAGGCTGCAGAAGCACCTGCAAGACCTGTGCCGACAACGATCACGTCAAGTTTACGTTTGTTTGCCGGGTTTACGAGTTTCTGATGAGCTTTATAGTTGGTCCATTTTTCAGCGACAGGACCCTCCGGGATCTTGGAATCGGCCGGATTCATTACTCTTACTTTATCTGTTGCTTCCATATCGCTAATTACTGGGGTTGTCCGGGCTGGCCGGGAATTTCTAATTCGGGTTTGTTGTCAGCCTGCTCGAGATAATCGAAGAATTTGACTACATTCTCAAGCGACTTGTGCTGCTTGGTCATGTTTTCAAGCTGAGTCTGCATCTGAGGATTGTTTTTCACATAGTCTTTACCCTCGGGAGTGCTGAGCTGCTCGATCTGCTGAGCCTGCTGCTGCTCCATCTGACGGAGACCCATGGAAACCTGGCTGTAGGGAGACATCTTGATCTGCATGCCGAGCTGCGCCATGTCAGGACCGAAATCCTTCTCCATCATAGGCCATACCATATCCTTGTATTGTTCGCGGAGAGCCTCGTTCTTGATGTAATAGTTTTCGTTGGCTCTTACGGTGAAGACGATAGCCTGTGCGATGAAGCAAAGCACCACAAGCGAAGCCCATACGCAAGCCACTTTCTTCAAGCGGGGAATCCAGACATTGTTATCCCAGCCGATAGACTGGAACATCGACCAGAAACCATGGTTGAAGTGGAACCAGAGAGCGATGAAACCGATGATGTAGACAATCGGAGTCCAAACCTCAGAGAAAGCCATCTGGATGAAGAGCGTACCTGCCGCAGGGGGCACAGTGCCGTGATCACCGAGGATCTCAACGAGCTGCATCTTTGCCCAGAACTGGATAAGGTGAACCACGAGGAAAGCGAGGATCACGATACCGAGCACGAACATGTTCTTTGACGACCATTCCACGCTTTTGGGAGTCTTGGAGATGGCATAGCGCACGTTACCGCGTGCCTTGCGGTTCTGCACGGTAAGCATCACAGCGTAGATGATGTGGACGATGATGAAGAGAGCCAAGACAGCTGAAGCCGCCAGTGCATACCAGTTTGCGCCTAAGAATTCGCAAACCGAGTTGTATGCTGCGGGCCAGCAGATGGCTACGGCGTTCATCAAACAATGGAAAGTTACGAATAGGACGAGGAATGCACCCGACAGGGCCATTACGAATTTACGTCCTACAGACGAGTTTGATAACCACATAGCAGTTTTTAAATTAATTATTAGATTATTTTATTCAGTTTTCTTATCGTCGTCGGCTGTCTCTATTCACCTGCCCCGTATTGAAAACAGACAGAGAGGCTACCACAGAACAGTTCTTCTTGCAAATTTATGATTATTTCCGCAATCCGTAAAATTATTAAGGAAATTTTTCTTAAATAATTCAAATTATAGCCATGAAAATAGATTTTTAATGATTTACCAATTGCAGTTTCCGAAATTTTATATAACTTTGCGGTTGCAAACCAGAGCGAGAGTTTCTCCGCAACGGTAACGGCAGGTCTGGTAGCTCAGCTGGATAGAGCAACAGCCTTCTAAGCTGTGGGTCTTGGGTTCGAATCCCAACCGGATCACAGAACAAATCGGCAAGATGCCGCAAATCGCTGAAACTAAGACGGTTTCAGCGATTTTTTTGTAATACCCCTATCCGACAGAATATTCCGGCTCTTTGAACGTGCGTCTTACTCCCGACATTCACTCCCGTGTAGCTTACCTCGCAAAACAGGCTGGAGTATCCATCAACTCGTTTATACGCACGGCTGTGGAAAAACAGATTGCCGCCATGCTTTGATATGATTCAAAAGCATCGAACTTCTATCGAAGTTAACAGGATATTATATTAAAAACAGTAAGTTGGCGAAAGTCTATTGAATAAAATATTGCCTACTTTGTTCAATACAGAGATACAAATGAATAAAATTAGCTATATTTGCAGTCTAAGAAACTGTTTAAATTTATTTTCGAGGAAGATTGAGAGTTATTTTTGAGGTGATTCCGCGAGTTGAGAAAGGAGAAACCTTTAGGTTTCGACTGCCGAAACTTGGCGTAAGCAGCCAAAAAGAACCTCAAAATTCCCGAAAGATTCTTTATAATGTTTTTTTCATAATAAATTTAAACAGTTTCTAAAACAGATTGCAATGAAAACAACGATACTCAATCAGCGGGCAGAGCGAGATGAACTGATGTCGCTCCCTTATCAGCAACGTCATACAAGGTATGACGCCGACGAACTGTTGCAAAATCCGCTTATCAAACTTATAACCGGGCCTCGCCGAGTGGGCAAATCGGTATTTGCTCTGCTTATGTTGCAGGGCAAGAATTTCGCTTATCTCAATTTCGATGACAATCAGTTGCTTGAAAAGTGGGATGAAGACTTG
>Ga0137306_100347_pt1 | contig 69404 bp, 54 predicted proteins | sample Inofroosms_March_FD_97187 | JGI IMG/M metagenome (GOLD analysis project Ga0137306, IMG submission 97187) | Mouse cecal microbial communities from Vienna, Austria - N-Acetylneuraminic and N-Acetylglucosamine D2O microcosms_March | ecosystem: Host-associated > Mammals > Digestive system > Large... | reverse complement strand
TAGTAACTTCGCATTATGAAACGCTTTAAGACTATCTCGACTACGTTTATTGTTGTCATTGCAGTTATTTTCAGCTGCAATGTCTATTATCTCGTATCCCTTTACAATTCGATCAGGACAGATGTCGAACGCGATGTAATGACTGCTTTGGCTGATGCTGATATTGACGACCTAATGTATCGGGCAGGGAGGGCGCAGGCATTGGCATCAAATGTACAAATGCAGGAAGAAGTTGAAGAGAAACAGGCTCCAAGAAAAGCGGAGGCAACAACATATAGAGATGAAAACGGTCAACTCATATCAGTCCGGACTGAAGCTGACGGAACTGTTATTGAAGAGCGCGCGATGTTATCTGAAAACGCGTCCTATTCCAATCAGATGGTTGATGCTATGAGCCGGCAATTTCACGCTATAATGGATAGATACATCCCTTACGATATGGAGGTTATGGATAGCGTCTTATATAATCAACTTTCCAATAGGTTCATATATCCGGATTTCCTATGTGTGGAAGTTGTCAACAGTAACGATTCCGTGATTTGCGGCAATCCCAAATTCAACGGAGAATCAGGATTGGATTCATTCAGCTTCAATATCAATCCTGACGAGGGAATATATTACAAGGCATATATGACACCACTAACCCGCCATATACTTTCGCAGATGTTTGGAATCATTATTACGGTATTTCTTCTGATGGTTGCATTCTCTCTGGCGTTTTGGTATCTGTTCCGCACAGTCTCGCGACTGCGCACCATTGAGGAGATGAAAGATGATTTTGTCAGCAATATGACCCATGAATTGAAAACGCCTATTGCCATAGCATATTCAGCCAATGACGCTCTGCTCAATTATGACACAACCAACGACCCCGACAAAAAGACAAAGTATCTGACGATTGCAAACAAGCAACTGAAACGACTTGGCGAACTTGTGGAAAATATCCTTGCAATGAGTATGGAACGTCGAAAAACTATGAAACTCAGACCAGAAGATATACAGTTACGCGAGTTTGTAGAAGAAATCGCCGCAGCCCAGCGTATGAGAGGCGATAAGGATATAACCATCAATGTTAATATTCCTGAAAATACCACCATTGAGGCAGACAGGGCGCACTTGGCAAATGTACTGAACAATCTGATTGACAATGCTATCAAATACTCCAGAGATAGCGTTGAGATAACGGTAACCGGCGACAGCCATGATCTTTCGGTAAGAGATAACGGCATCGGCATTCCGTCAAAATCCATTCCCTACCTGTTCAATAAGTTCTACCGCGTTCCGCATGGCAACCGTCAGGATGTCCGTGGCTATGGCATAGGACTATATTATGTAAAGAGTATTCTCGACAAAATGGGCTGGGATATTGACGCCAAGAGTACAGAAGGTGAAAGCTCGGTGTTCACTATTAAATTCAGCAAAGATGAGCAATAAGATACTGTTTGTAGAAGATGAGGAAGACCTGACGCTGATTGTCGCCGACACTCTGCGCGGAGAAGGCTATGAGGTTGTCACTGCTGTTGATGGCGAAGACGGGCTTGAGAAATTCAAGACTGAAGCTGCCGATATAGTCGTGGCTGATGTCATGATGTCCAATATGGATGGGTTCACTATGGCGAAGGAGATAAGGAAATTGTCGCCGACTGTACCATTGCTTTTTCTCACCGCAAAAAGCACAATAGATGATGTTGAGCAAGGTTTTGAAATCGGAGCCAACGACTATCTTAAAAAGCCCTTTGAACTCCGCGAACTGATAGTGCGGATTAAGGCACTATTAAGAAGATATGGTGACAATCGCACCGAGGACATACGGTTTGCAATTGGAGCATATACTTTTAACGTAACGACCCAGACACTGTCATTTGGCGACAAAGAAACAGAATTATCTCACTTTGAAGCCAAGATACTTGAACGTCTGGCCACAAATATCGGGAAGACTGTCGATGCCTCAGAACTGATGATTGCCGTGTGGCAGCGCGATGAACAAAACAACCGCAACTCCCTGCATGGCTACATCCACAAACTACGCCGAACCATGCGTCACGACCCCGCAATTTCTATCATCAACCAGCGTGGTTTCGGCTATATGCTCACCATTAAATAATGAAAGCTTACATCCTCACATTTATTATCTGCCTGGCAGCACCGCTGACAGGTTTTGCTCAGAGGGAAGCATCGGACACAATCAGTCTGCGCTGCGACTCATTGGCTAAAACTGTCAATATCGGTGGTTTAGTCAGTCGCGACAGTATGATCACACACACCCGGCCTACATTTCCATATACTCCAATAAGTAATCCGTTCTACAATCATAGTGTTTCAGCTCCTTTGAAACTGAATATCCCCGATTTCTCCTTTGTTCCGGGACATGCCTCAATCTTCTGGTGGATGAATGGGGCATTTATAACCTCGGGCGGTACTACAGTATATCCGGGACTGATGCAGATTGACAGTGGTGCCCTCGGTGTATTTCATCGATTCGGAAACTTTGACTTGTATGTCGGAGGGAGAGTTAACAAATATGGATATTTCAGAGGTGTACACACTCAATTCGGAGTGGATGGAAGCGTCACATACAATCTATCTCCGACAACCTCATTCACAGCATTTGGTGCATACTATTTCGGCAGACCGTCTATGATTGGCGGCGGACTGCCAATGCCACCAGCGATGGTTGGCTACTACAATACGTCAAAATTCGGAGGCTACGTCAACCTATCGTTAGGCGAGCGATTTGGGGTTCTTGTCGGTGGCCAGGCCGTCCAACAGGTGTACACCCGGGAATACCGTCCCGAACCAATAGTTACTCCCTACGTCAAAGTAGGCACCGGAAAGAAAAAAGTAGCAATCGGCCTCCCTGTTGGTCAAATTCTACACGGCATACTCACAAGATAGCTATCTGCAACGAGAGTGCAGTTCAGCATTATCTTTTCACAAGTAGATATTCGCTGTTCTTGGTTTGGTTCGGGCTTTATATATGCCCGGATAAACCTAAACCTATATATGGAGACTGGGCAAAAGAAAATGGTTCTCCTTAAATTTTCTTTTTCCTCAGCCATGATTTTGAACACAGAATTTGAACACATGGGCATGAACACGGCGGCTGTCAATGGCGGCTGAAATGAGTTGCGCCGGAGTTGTGTTCAGATTTGTGTTCAAGATAAAAGAAAAAGCAGCTACGATTTGTTTCGTAACTGCTTGATTTTTAAGAGGTGGTCCCACTTGGGCTTGAACCAAGGACTCCCTGATTATGAGTCAGGTGCTCTAACCAACTGAGCTATAGGACCGGATGGAGGGCGGCGGGCATCGGGAGGGCCCGTTTTTGCTCCGGTTTTGATTTTGCGGTACAAAGTTACGATTTTCTTTTGGAGTTCGCAACCTTTTTGGAATTATTCACAAAATATTTTTTTGGGGATGGTGCCGCATAGCGTTTTTTTGGTTATATTTGTGTAGAGATTACTGATGACCACAGGCGTCCCGGTGCCGCAGAGGGGGCATAAACGTCCGCCTATGCCGTAAACGCAATGTCGTAAACACCGGCCAATGCCATAAATGTCGGCCAATCTCATAAACGCCCCCAACGTCGTAACTGGGGGCACTTTAGACGATGGCGGCCATCGTTGCTGCTGCGATGGATGAAGTCAATGCCGGCATATGACAGATTTCAGCCCCTGGCGCGCCGTGGTCTCTGACTCTCTCCGGCTTGATGATTTTGAAAACAAAGATTGTGTATGGACAATATGGTGATAATGTGCGCCGCCGGGCTTGGGCTCTCCTCCCTGTTGGGTTCGGCGGCCGGACTTCTGTTCCGCAGCATTCCTCATAAATGGAACGACATCTTCCTGGGCTTCTGCGCGGGCATGATGCTCGCAGCCTCGCTTGTCTGCCTGATTCTGCCTGGCTTTGAGGCTGTCGAGGGGATAGACGTGTGGCAGGTCGTGGCCGGAGTCATCCTCGGCGTGATACTTGTGGGGTTCCTTGATTTCGTCACGCCCCATCTCCACAACTTCTCAGGCATTGACCCCGAAGCCCACCGCCAGTCGTCGGTCAACAAGGTGCTGCTGTTCGTGATGGCAATCGCGATACACAAGTTTCCCGAGGGGATGGCCACCGGCATCGCCCTCGACGACACCAACCCAGGCAGCTCGCTGGCCATCACATTGGCCATCGCCTTGCAGAACATACCCGAGGGGATGGTCATCGTCACCCCGCTGATGGTGATAGGAGTGAAATTCACCAGGGTTGTGATGATAGCTCTGTCAGTGGCACTGCTGGAGATTGTCGGCTTGTTAGCCGGCTGCTTCCTGGGCAACATCTCCGAACTGCTGCTCCCCGCCATGCTCGGCATAGCCGGCGGAGCGATGCTGTATGTGATTTCCGACGAGATGATACCCGAGACCCACACCCACGGTTTCCAAAAAGAATCCACCTATGCCCTTGTCGCGGGGGTGATGATGATGCTACTGATCGAGAAGTTCATATGAGATATGTCGGACTGATTGACTGCAACAACTTCTTCGTGTCATGCGAGAAGGTATTCGCCCCAGCCCTGGCCGACCGTCCGGTCGTGGTCACCAGCAACAACGACGGCTGCGTGGTGGCCATGTCGGGAGAGGCCAAAGCACTCGGCATCACCCGCGGTGTGCCTGTGTTCCAGATCAGAGAACTGGTCGAGCGCCACAAAGTCGCCGTCCTCCACGGCAACCACCGCCTCTACGGCAACCTATCGGCCCGGGTGATGGCCACAGTCGAATCCATCCTCCCCGACATCGAGGTCTATTCAATCGACGAGGCGTTTATCAATTTCCCTGCGGGAGCCACCGCCGCCGACGCCGAAGCCCTTGGCCGCCGCATCGCCACCGCCGTCAGGCGCAACGTCGGCATCCCCGTGTCAATCGGCATCGCGTCCACAAAGACCCTCGCCAAGGCCGCGGCCCGTGTCGCCAAGCGCGACCTCACCCACCGGGCGGTGTTTCTCATCGATTCCGACCAACGCCGACGCGGCATACTCGCCGACATGTCTGTCGGCGACATCTGGGGCATCGGCCGCCGCCTGGTCGACAAGCTGAAACGGGCAGGCATCGAGCGGGCCTCAGACTTCGCCGACGCGCCCGCCCCCCTGGTGACGCAACTGGTCAACATCACCGGGCAGCGCACCTGGCGCGAGCTCAACGGCGACCCCTGCATCGACAAAGACCCGGAAGCAGCTGTCAAGAAACAGATATGCACCACCCGCACCTTCTCCCCCTCCATCTCATCGCTCGAACGGCTTGAGGAAGCCATAACACGCTTCATGGAGAACGCCTCCCGCAAACTGCGCCACCAAAAGTCGGTGACCAAAGGCATCTCGGTCTTCATCCAGACAAACTCATACCGCAAAGACCTGCCGCAATACACCAATTCGGCCTACCGCGCCTTCGAGGAGCCTACCAACGACCTCATGACGCTGGTCAAGACCGCCCTTGAGGCCCTCGGCTCAATCTACCGCGAAGGACTCCGCTACCGCCGGGCCGGGGTGATAATCACCGACACCCGCCCTGCCGAAGGGATGCAACCGAGCCTCTTCTCCTCTGTCACCGACCGCGAGAAGCGCCGACGGCTCAACACCCGCGTCGACCAGCTCAACCGTCATCCATTGACATCAGACAAAATCCACCTGGCAAGCGGTGTTTCCCCAAATCCTCCAGCCCCTGACAACAACCGTTGTTCCTCCCCATCAACGCTTAAGATGAAGCAGTTCGAGAAAACGGCCCACAGTCTCCGGGTCTCCCGAATACTTCCCTTCATCCTCGCTCAGCTTGCAAGTCGGGCTGTAGAACGGCCATGACTCCGTGATTTTGACATCCGTGAGTTTTATCACTATATTTCTCGGCCTGACTCCCGGGAAATCATTCGTGAAGTGGGTGCCGATGCCAAACGACGGGATGCAACGCCCGGCGGCATGCCGCTGGATTTCAATCGCCCGGCCCACATCAAGGGCGTTGCTGAACACCACCTGTTTTGTCGACGGGTCGATATTCAGCGAACGGTATTTGGCCTCGATCAAGTCAAGCTCATACAGGTTGTCGCCGCTGTCAACCCTCAGCCCCTTGAACATATTGGCGAAATCCTCCGAGAAGTTCAGGCTGAAAATCCGCCAGCCATATGTATCATACAAGAATGTACCCAACGCCCCCCGATAGGTCTTGCGCCAGACATTCATCGCTATATGGTTGGCCATCAACGGCCCATACATACCCGCTATCGCGCAGACAAACTCATGCGCCATGGTCCCGACCGGGGTCAGGTCATATTTCATGGCATAATAGACATTGCTCGTGCCGGTGAAACGTCCCGGCCCCGCCAGCCGCTCCCCACAATCCTTCATCGCCCTTATCGCCGTCTCCTGCGCCTGCGCCGACCCCCTGCGCCGTGTGCCGAAATCACTGAACACGCACCCCGCCTCTATCAACCGTCTCGCCTTGTCAACCGAACGACGCGCGTAATCCCCATAATCAAACGCCTTATCCTCACCTGTCACAATGTAATAAAGCTCGGATATGATAGCCAGCACCTTGACCTCCAGCAATATCGTCGCGCTCCAGTTCCCCTCGAAGCAGACAGAGAGATGCCCCTCCTCATCCTGCTCCACAGTCACAAGCCTGCGGTCATACCGGAAACCCTTAAGGAAACTGTAGAACCAATCGGGGATGTACCGGCAACGCCGTCGCATGAAGCCAATCTCCTCATCGGTGATTCTCACCTCCTCCAGCATCGCCACCTGCTCCCTCACAAGCTCTGCGAAACCCGGAGGATAGACCGTGTTGTCGCGGTCAATAAACATATATCTGACCATCGTCCTCGGGAAGTTCTCGATCACGGCGCAACACATCGTGAATTTGTAAAGGTCGTCATCCGTGAATTTCGTTATTATCTGGCGCATAATCCTGTCGCTAAAAAATCAATGTAAATGCTTTCTGTGATAACAACCAACACTTCAATACTGTTTCCACCCACACACAACACCGACGATTGATCAACGTTATAATAATACAATACAATCAATGTTTCCCACCAACCAATATGCCATGCACTCCAGGGAGAAGAAAATATACAAGGTAACGCTGGCCGGCTCCGCGGTCAACGCCGTGCTGATTGCGCTGAAATTCATAGCCGGCATACTCGGCAGAAGCTCGGCCATGGTGGCCGACGCCGTGCATTCCCTGTCAGACTTCGTAACCGACATAATCGTGCTGGTGTTCGTCAGAATCTCCGGCAAACCTCACGACAAGACCCACGACTATGGACACGGGAAATTCGAGACCCTCGCCACATTGATCATCGGGCTGATTCTCATAGGGGCCGGGGCCGGCCTGATGGCCGGCGGCATCAGTCTTGTCATCGACAGCCTGCATGGCCACAGCCTCCCCCGCCCCACATGGCTCGCGCTCTCCGTGGCGGCAATATCCGTGGTGTCAAAAGAGATTCTTTACCGCTACACCATCGTTTGGGGCAACAGGCTCGACTCCCCCGCCGTCGTGGCCAACGCATGGCACCACCGCAGCGACGCCGTCTCCTCGCTCGGCACCCTCGCCGGCATCTCCGGAGCAATGTTCCTGGGCGACCGATGGCGCATACTCGACCCGATAGCCGCGATACTTGTCAGCGTCTTCATCATCAAAAGCGGCTACGACATCGTGAAACCATGCGTAACCGAGCTGCTCGAAGGCTCGCTGCCCGAATCCACTGAAAAGGAAATACTCGACACAGTATTGTCGGTGGAGGGGATATATAACATACACAACCTGCGCACGCGCCGGATCGGCAACGGCATCGCAATCGACATGCACACCCTGATGGATGGCGACATCACCCTCAACGAAGCCCATTCATTGGCCACCAAGGCCGAACAGATGCTCAGGTCACGGTTCGGCGAGAACACATATATATCGATACATATGGAACCCGCCAAAAACACACCTCTTCCACCTCCCTAAAAACCATCGCCATACGGGGAGGACACTGCCGTATGGGCTGCCTCCTGGGCGAGCCGTGCCTGCTCCTCCGTCATCCCCGCCGGACGATATGGATTGCCTACCACAGACTCCCCGAAAATCGCCTCAAACCAAGTGCAGGCCGCCGTGTAGCGTCCTGTCAGCAGGTCAAGATGATAGCCGTCGCGCGTGAGGTCATAGTCACCACCTGCCCTCCTGGCAGCCTGGATGGCCGTTCCGGAAGGAATCAGCACCGAAAGGGCCGGATGGTCGGCCATCACCCTGCGGCTCGCCCCCATTATGGAGTCATACATTATCTTCTGGTCTGACCCGTAGTTCGGGAAAGCCCCATGGGCAGAGTCGGGGGAGTAAGCCCAGGTCTGGTGCCACATATACACGGGATTCCCTCCGGCCACACTGTCTACATACTCCATCAGCGGACTGAGGGTAACATAGGAGGAATACAACCCCGACAGCGGGCTTGACTGCTGGAAGCTCACAAAGTCCCACTCGTCGGATGCCAGGGCAGTGCCCAATTTCACCGGCGACGCGGTGATGGTGGCCCCGTCAAGACCGATACGCCGGAAGCGGTAGGCGGCCGAGTCAGCAAGGGCATTGAGATGATGGCGTTCAAGCGGACAGCCCGGTATGTAAAGGTCTCCGACCACCACCTTCTTGCCCGTCGCCGCGCATATCTCATGGAAATACTGGTCGACGGCATCCTCCGAGAAACTGTTTCCTATGGCGAGAATCCTTACCACGCCACCACCGGCCTCGACGGGCCTGGACTGACGCGCCCGCGAAGACATTCCCCCGGCATGGCCGGCGACGATTGACGACAAAAGACACACAAGAGAAATCAGCTTTTTCATGATACAGGCATATTAATCGGATTGTCACATAAGTCAGTCTGCAAAATTAGCCTTTTCAAATCTCATGGCCAAATCCATGTAGCGCCACATCCGCCGGGGTTTAATCGCGCCCCTGTTTTTTAAAATATTGCTGTCCGGTAAAAAAAGACAAAATCATATATTCTCTACAAATATAATAAGTTACACCTGTTTTACGAAAAAGGGCTTGTCATTTGAGGCGATGTGAAATTGGTAGCATTAAGCATCAAAAAGCCCTTAAAAGACATCTATACGAGTCTGTTTCATGCTGTATGAGATAAAAATAGTCCATTTCCTATCATGTCAAAGTTTTACCGGACAGCAATATTTTTAAAATAATTTACGATATACACAACCCGGTGGTTAAAAACGAGTTAAACCACCAGCCCCGGCTAAACGCCAGGGTGTTATATCTGTCAAAGATGCAAACAAAAGGATTTATAACCCGGATTGACCACCCCCTTTGCACGGGGCCAAATCATCCATCAAACTTATCAGACTTATGAAAAAGAAAATTTTCGGTTTAGCAGCAATAGCAATATCAATGATGTCCTTCTCATCTCTCGCCCAGACCCAGCAGCCTTCGGCGGCTTGCACCACCCAGGAATGCGCCGCCCAGCAAAAAAACTGCCAGACACCGAAAGCTCCCTGCAAGGCGAAAAACCCCAAGGCCGACCCCTTCGCAGGCCTGACCCTCTCTGAGTCACAGAAGACGCAGCTCAACGCCCTCAAGGCCAAACGCGCCGAAGCCCGCGCCGAAAAAATGCAGGCCCGCAAAGCAGACATGCGTCTCAACGACTCGGCCCGTATTGCCAACCGCAGGCAGTATCTCGAGGAAGTGAAGGAAATCATCGGGCCCGACCAGTATGTGATGTACCTTGAGAACATCGTCGTCAACTCCCCCCGGGGACACGCCGGACACCACAAGGCCATCACCAAAGACGCCCGCCACGCAAAGGGCTTCAGCCACGCATCAAAGGCATCCAAGGCCAACCGCACCCACGCTTTCAACTGCTCAGCCAAAGCAGCCGCGGCCGAGACCAAATGACGAAAGCTTTTGAACACATTTCCATAACCATCCCGCCCCGGGTCAGGCCCTCCCAGCCAGACGCAGGGCGGTTTGCGCCAGCCCATCCCCCACCCTTTGGGGACACGTTATTTGGGTAATTGAGGGAAAAGCGGTATATTTGCACAATAATTCTGAAACCTCCCAAGGATGAAGTTCTTCAAGATATTGCGCCGGGGAGCAATGGTCGCTATGGCCTTCGCTCTGATGACGGCGACTCAGTCGTGGGCCGGGATTGTCAGCGAACTCCCGACCATCCGTGTAAACGGCAAGGTCATGTACTATTACGACACCCAGTCGGGCGACAACATCTACACCGTCGCCGACAAGCTCGGGGTGTCAGTCGAGGAAATCCGCGCCTACAACCCCTCAGCATCAGACGGTGTCAAACCGCGTATGAGGCTGTTCTTCCCTACCGACATCGCCACCACAGCCTCGGGCGACTCTGCCGGCCCCCTGACCCATGTGGTGGAGAAAGGGGAAAGCATCTACGGCATCGCGCGCCAGCATGGCCTCACTATGGATGAGCTGATTTCGCTCAATCCTGTGGCCGCAGACGGCATCAAGACCGGCATGAGGCTGCGCCTGCGTGAAGATGACTCAAAGCCCACATCCATAAAAGCCCCACAGGCTCAGGCATCTTCCCGCGCCGAAATCCCGGCCACCCCTGCCCAGGAAGAGGAGATAGTCGATGTCACCACACCAGACACCATCGCCGGATATGACGACGACGCGGCGTTTTTCGTCGACCCTCTCCCTGCCGACACCATTGACGCGCAAGGACGGCAGATGAACGTGGCTATCATCCTGCCCTTCCTCCTCGGAGAGGAGAACATCGGACGCCAGACACAGCTCTACACCGAGTTCTACAAAGGCTTTCTCCTGGCCGCAGACACCCTCAACCTGCCAGGCCGCACCCCTGTCAAAATCCACGCCTACGATTCTTCGGCCAGCCTCGACTCGGTCCGGGTCATAATGTGCCGTCCCGAAATGGACTCAATGAACCTCATCGTAGCACCTGACAACATAGCCCACCTCCAGGCGATATCAAAGGCCGCGCCCGAAAACGCATTAATTCTCAACATGTTCGCTGTCAGAGACTCATCATATCTGACCGTGCCGGGAATGGTGCAGACCAACATCCCCCACGACGCCATGTACAGCCACGCCATCGAAGGCTTCATCGACCGCTTCCCAAGTGCCACAGTGGTGTTCCTGGCCCGCAGCGGCGGACGCTCCGACAAGGAGGAATTCACCGACAAGTTGAAACAACGCCTCAGCTTGGACGGACGAGCCTACCGCACTGTCCACTTCGACGGCTACCTCGCCGATGCCGACCTCGAAGACCTCAACCCCGACGCCGAGTCATTCGTCTTCATCCCGATGTCGGGCAACCGCGATGAGTTCACCCGGGTTCTCCATGCGCTGAAAGCCTTGAAAGGCAGAGCCATCGACCCGGGGTCGGTACAGGTGTTCGGCTACCCGGAATGGGCCACATTCCGAGGCGAGCAGTTCGACGAGATATGCGACCTCACGACAACGATATACTCCAGGTACTCACCCGTCGAGCATGACTCCGAAGCCCTCGCCGTGAACGCTGCCTTCCGCAAAACCTACGAAGAAGGAGTACTCGACAAACAGATGCCCGTGCTCGGCATTCTCGGGTATGACACCGGCCGGATGGTCATCGAAGGGCTGCGCACCATGGCCGGGAGAGGAGATTTCCCCTCTGACTTCTCCGGCATACAGAGCGGCATACGCCTCCAACGCGCCGGCGACAATGGCGGCCTTTACAACAACGCCATATTCATCATCACCTACCGCCCCGGGGGAGAAATCGAAAAGACCCTGAAATGACCATTTCCCCAAAACAACTGATACTGCCATTGATTTTGCTGCTGGCCCTCCCCGCGAGCCGGATGGCGGCCCAGCGCCACTACATCCCCCACGTCCATGTCGGGGTCCACGGCGGCATGTCACTCTCAAACCAGTCATTCTACCCCTCGATAAAAGAGAGCATGCTCAGCGGCGCGCAGTTCGGAGTCAGCTTCCGCTACGCCGAAGAGCGCCATGTCGGGTTGCTCGCCGAGCTGAATATCGAGCAACGCGGCTGGAAAGAGAACTTCGAGGAAGACCCCTTCAGCTTTCAGCGTCAGCTCACCTACATCGAGCTGCCCATAATGACCCACATCTTTTTCGGCTCCCGCACCGTGAAGGGATTCTTCAACCTCGGCCCGGAAGTGGGCTACATGATCGGCGACAAGTCAACCGCCAATTTCCCCTATATGGACCTACCGGCCGTCGACGGATTCCCCGCCAACCGCCGCTACGAACAGATGCAGATGGATATCTCCAGCCGCTTCGACTACGGCATCACAGCCGGGGCAGGGGTAGAATTCATAATCCGCCGCCGCAACAGCATCACACTCGAGGGCCGCTACTACTACGGCCTTGGCAACATCTTCCCCTCCTCCCGCAAAGATGTCTTCTCCGCCTCGCGCGGCTCCTCCATCCAGATCACCCTCGGCTATCTCTTCCGCCTCAAATAACCCCCTCTCTTGACATGAATTCCATTGAAATCTCAAATTTCAAGAATTTCTGCCACCTGCGGATCGACAATCTCGGCAGAAGCATCCCTCAGCCCCATTCTTATAAACATAATTGACAACCGCATCGAGGCCGTCAACTCCCTGAAAGCTATACGTCCGGCCCCCCTTGACTGTAATGATAGGTGTACGGTAAAAAGAAAGGGTCCGGCACAATACCGGACTTTTTCAATTACTGGACAATGTTTAACCTGTCAAAATTTTCGGGGTCACTCCAGATTATCAATGCAGACACTCCCCCTTATGGATATGGGCATCGATGAGATTCTCAGGTCGCTTTGCAGAACGACGCCCTGTGAGGACATCGGCAACCGAGGGAGCAGCCATCGCCAGCAATTTATAGCATCCCAACAAAATGGCAACCAGCAGGAAATACCCGGCGAAATATACCAGTGTGATAGTTAAATCTGTCTTTGGGGCCAGCACTTTAGCTAAAAACATAATAAAGTGTGATATAATCAAGGGATGAAAGACAAACACAAAAAATGTCGCTTCTGTCAAGAAGATGTTGGCCTGCTTGTTTTTCTTCGTCACAAACCATCCGGCGACCCATAGAGCAAGCACAATCATAGGCATAAGACTCAACAGTTTAAACACGTCAGCCAATAGCGGGACAGTGTCTCTGAAAACCCAACATAGTATATCACAGATGAAGAACGCCCAGGCCGCCATCTGCATATGGTCGGATGCAAACCGCAACAGGTCACAGTTTCTGATGGCCATTGCGCTTCCTATCGAGAAAAACAATATACCCCATGTCACTTGTTGTTGATACAAGCTATCGAGAGGCAATACCGCAACCGAGATCAAGTACATAACTGCAATCGTCACTATCGGCCAACGGGACAACAAGAGATATAACAGTGGTGCCACCAGAACAAACATCATCAGTTCACGGATAAACCATAGATTCAAATTATGCGGACTTGTGGTAATGAGCATTCCCCGTAAGAAATCGCCCCAACCCATATTGAAGCCTTCCGCCTGCATCCTGGGGAAAATCCCACTGAATATCGGCAGGTAATGCAACGCCAAAAAAACCACCGTTATAAGATTCCACAATATATATGGGACCAACAGACTTCTCACTCGCTTTTTAAGCTTTTTGACGTAACGTTCCATCGTGAACTCAGCACTTGTGAAAAACAAGAATCCTGAAATAAAGAAGAATGACGCGACTCCGTTCTCTGACAAAAATGCCTGCATTCCACCTGTCACACTTTTCCACACAGGCAGTTGAGCTATGTCAGGATCAAGACCCACAGTCCGGACAATCCCAGAATAAGAGAACCAATGCACGGCAAGTATACACATAGCCAATGGCCATCGGAGCATAGCCAGGGCCTTGGATGTGGGGGTATCATAAAAATTACTATACGCCTGTTGACGAGGAAGATGGTATTTCATAGCAGTTACTCCGAGGTTATTATTGACAGTGTTTTGAATGGTCCAGTCAGCAGAGCAGCGGCTGGATGCGGCGGAGGGCGGCAATGAATGTGTCGACCTCTTCACGGGTGTTGTAGAGGGCGAAAGAGGCACGGACAGTGCCCTCGATGCCGAGAGCCTGCATCAGGGGCTGGGCGCAATGATGGCCTGTGCGGACGGCAATGCCGAGTTTGTCAAGCAGCATCCCGGTATCGTAATGGTGTGCGTCACCCATCAGGAAGGAGATGACGGGGGCTTTTCCGTGGGCCGTGCCAAAAATCCTCATGCCTGGTATTTCCATCATCCTAGCTGTGGCATAATCAAGCAACGCAAGCTCATGGGCCTCTATCTTTTCCAGCCCGATTGACTCAATGTAGTCAAGGCAGGCCGAGAAAGCGGCGATTCCCACGAAGTCGGGTGTCCCGGCCTCGAATTTCAGCGGCGGCTCCTCAAAGGTGGTTCCCTCAAACGAGACATGCTTTATCATCTCGCCGCCACCCTGATAAGGAGGCATGCGGTCGAGCAATTCACGCTTGCCGTAAAGCACCCCCACCCCTGTCGGACCATACATCTTGTGGGAGGAGAAGGCATAGAAATCCACATCGAGCGCCTGCACGTCAATCGCCATATGAGGCGACGCCTGCGCTCCGTCGACCACCACAACGGCCCCTCGCGAGTGGGCATAACGGGCCATCTCGGCCACCGGATTCACTGTGCCGAGCACATTTGATATGTGGCAAAAGGAGACAAGGCGTGTCCTCTCCGTGAAAAGCGACTTGTAAGCCTCAATGTCAAGAGACCCGTCGGGCAGAATAGGCACAACCTTAATGGTCACATTCCTGCGCGACTGGAGCAGCTGCCATGGCACTATGTTGGCGTGATGCTCCATCCGGGTCAGGATTATCTCGTCGCCATCCTCCAGCAACGCCCCCATCGACGAGGCCACAAGGTTAAGACCCTCAGTGGTGCCACGGGTGAAAATCACCTCCTCACGCGAAGGGGCGTTGATATACCGGGCGACACGGTCGCGGGTGGCCTCCATCAGGTCGGTGGCCTCCTGCGACAGGAAGAACACTCCGCGATGCACATTGGCCTTATGCTCGCTGTACATCCGCGTGACCGCCTCCACCACCTGGCGCGGGGTCTGCGATGTGGCGGTATTGTCGAGGTAAACCAGCGGTTTGCCGTAAACGGTGCGGGAAAGTATCGGATAGTCGCGCCTGAGCGCATCAACATCGAGCATAGTCAACAATCTGTTAAAGGTTTACTTTTCTGCCACTCGGCCACGGCAGGTGGCGCAGGCAGCATCGCCGCAATTGCCCGAAAAACGCAGTTCGAGCAGATGACGCAGACGGTCGCGCAGGGACTCAAGCCGGATTTTCTCAACCACATCCACCATGAACGCCTGCATCAGCATCTTGCGAGCCTCGCTCTCGGGGATGCCACGGCTGCGCATGTAGAAGAGCGCCGCCGAGTCGAGCTGCCCGATGGTGGCCCCGTGGGAGCATTTGACGTCATCGTTGTAGATGAGCAGCTGGGGCTTGGTGTGCATCCTCGCCCCGGTGGAGGCCAACAGATTGCGGTTGCTCTGGTAAGCCTCGTTGAAGCGGGCCCCATGGGCCACCTCTATCAGCCCCTCGAACGCCCCGGTGGCCTCATCGTCAAGCACATATTTGAAGAGCTGGTCGCTGTGCGAACGGTCAGAGCGGTGTACCAGGTATGAACTGTTGTCGATATGCTGGCTGCCCGACCCGGTGGCCATACCTGAAAGTATGGTCTCGCAACAATCTCCCTTGATGTCGACAAGATACTCATTGCGGGTGGTGCCGTTGGTCAGCGTGGCCGCGCAGATGTTGAGCGACGATCCAGCCTCCTGACGGCAACGGAACTGACACCATCTGGCGGTGGCCGGCGATGACTCCTCGAGGTCATACCAGTCTACCCTGGCTCCCTCCCCGGCGATTATCTCGACTACCTCGGTGGAGCCGAACACCACATCGCGTGTCTGGGTATGGTCACATTTCAGCACACTCACCTCCGCGCCCTCCTCGGCGACAAGAAGCACCCGGCGGGGGGCGAGAAGCGGGGTCTGCCCGCTGAAGATGTCGACAATCTGGATGGCCTTGGCCATCTTCACCCCTTTGGCCACATGGATGAACACCCCGTCCTGGAGAAGCAGAGAGTTGAACGCCATGGCCGCGTCATATCTCTCCACCGCCTTGCCAAGCCAGCGGCCGATGAGGGCGGAGTCGGCATCGCGCAGCGAGCAGACGGTGACACCCTCAGGGAGGTTCTTCAGCAAAGTGGCTGACGGCACAAAGCGGTCGTTGACCACCACGGCCAGCAACGTCGTGATGTTGGGGACATCACAACGGAAGCTCTCGGCCACATTCACCGGGAAGTTCACCCGGTTGACATTCACCCCCAGGTCGGGGGCGAACATCGCTTCGACGGAGGTCTTCTCATACCCCTCGTCTGACTTCTCCGGCAACCGCCCGGCAGCTTCCAGGAACTCCATGGCGCGGTCGCGCCCCGCGTTGAGGGCCTCCGTGGCGTTGGAGTCTATCGCGGTTCGTTCCTGACGGAAAAGGTCGGTGTATTGTTTCAGCGACGGCATGGTCATTCCTCCCGGTGTTTCTTGTCTTCCTCCTCCTTGATCCAGTCATATCCTCTCTCCTCAAGTTCGAGGGCCAGGTCGGGGCCGCCGGTCTTGACGATGCGCCCCTTGTAGAGGACATGCACGAAGTCGGGCTTGATATAGTCGAGCAGACGCTGGTAATGGGTGATCACAATCGTGGCGTTGCGGTCGGTCTTGAGCTTGTTGACACCTCCGGCCACTACCCGCAGCGCGTCGATGTCAAGCCCAGAGTCGGTCTCGTCGAGAATTGCCAGGCGAGGCTCAAGCACAGCCATCTGGAATATCTCGTTGCGCTTCTTCTCGCCGCCCGAGAAACCCTCGTTGACCGAGCGCGAGGCGAGCTTGTTGTCAAGCTCCACCACGGCGCGTTTCTGGCGCATAAGTTTCAGGAAGTCACTGGCCGACATCGGAGGCTCGTTGAAATACTCCCGCTTGGCGTTGACCGCCGCGCGCATGAAGTTGACCATCGAGACCCCGGGAATCTCAACCGGATACTGGAACGAGAGGAAAAGCCCCTCATGGCTGCGGTCTTCGGGCGAGAGCGCCAGCAGGTCGACACCGTGGAAGTCGGCCGAGCCACCCGTGACGGTGAACGCCGGATTTCCGGCCAGCACACTCGAGAGTGTCGACTTTCCAGACCCGTTGGGGCCCATTATGGCATGCACCTCCCCGGGGCGTATGGTGAGGTTGATACCCTTGAGGATTTCCTTCTCCTCTACTCGCGCGCGGAGGTCTTTCACCTCCAGCAATATCTCGTCGCTCATAAGCTTGTCTGTTTCTTGGATTGGAGCGTGTTAGTCAATATGTTTCATGGCGGCCTGTGTCAGCCCACCGACCCTTCGAGGGTTATCTGCAGCAGCCTCTGGGCCTCTACGGCAAACTCCATCGGCAGCTTGTTCATCACCTCCTTGGCGTAGCCGTTGACAATCAGCCCCACGGCCTCCTCGGTAGGGATGCCGCGCTGGTTGCAGTAAAACAGCTGCTCCTCGGAAATCTTGGATGTCGTGGCCTCATGCTCGACCACCGCCGACTGGTTCATCACGTCGACATATGGGAAGGTGTGGGCGCCGCAGTTGCTGCCCAGCAGCAGCGAGTCACACTGGGTGTGGTTCCTCGCCCTCTCGGCAGCCGGGGTCACCTTCACCAGCCCCCGGTATGAATTTTCGCTGTGGCCAGCCGAGATGCCCTTGGAGACAATCGTCGAACGGGTGTCGGGGGCCAGGTGTATCATCTTTGTGCCGGTGTCGGCCTGCTGGTGGTTGCGGGTCACGGCCACGGAGTAGAACTCACCCGACGAGCCTCGCCCGGCCAGCACACAAGAGGGGTATTTCCAGGTGATGGCCGACCCGGTCTCCACCTGGGTCCAGGAGAGCTTGGAGTAGTCGCCACGGCAGAGGCCGCGCTTGGTCACAAGGTTGTAGACACCTCCGCGCCCCTCGGCGTCGCCGGCATACCAGTTCTGCACCGTGGAGTATTTCACCTCGGCCCTCTCCTCCACGACAATCTCCACGATGGCGGCGTGGAGCTGGTTCTCGTCGCGCATAGGGGCCGTGCAGCCCTCAAGGTAGCTGACATAGGAGTCGTCGTCGGCCACGATGAGCGTGCGCTCAAACTGGCCGGTGCCGGCGGCGTTGATGCGGAAATAAGTCGAAAGCTCCATCGGACACCTCACCCCCTTGGGGATGTAGACAAACGACCCGTCGGAGAACACCGCCGAGTTGAGCGCTGCATAGAAGTTGTCTTTGTAAGACACCACCGAGCCGAGATATTTCTTCACAAGGTCGGGATAATCCTTGACAGCCTCTGATATCGAGCAGAATATGATGCCCTTCTCGGCCAGGGCCTCCCTGTGGGTGGTCTTTACCGACACAGAGTCCATCACCGCGTCGACCGCCATGCCCGAAAGCATCTTCTGCTCCTGCAACGGGATGCCAAGACGGTCGAATGTCTTCAGCACCTCGGGGTCAATCTCGTCGAGGTCCTTGGGCCCATCTTTCTTGACAGGCGCGGCGTAATAGCTGATGGCCTGGAAGTCGATGTCGGGCATGTCGAGGTGGCCCCATTTAGGCGGGGTCATCGTCAGCCAGTGGCGGTAGGCTTTGAGGCGGAACTCCAGGAGCCATTCAGGCTCGTTCTTCTTTTTGGAAATCAGCCTGACTACATCCTCGCTCAGCCCCACGGGAATCACCTCCGTGTCGACATCGGTCACGAAGCCATACTTGTAGTCGCCAGAGGTGACATCGTCTATGATACTGGAATCATCCTTGCGCTCCGGGGTGTCCTTCCCCGCAGCGTCATCATCCTTGCGGCCGGGGAGATTCTTCTCCACAGCGTCATCCTTGTCTTTCTTGTTGTTCTTATCTTTGTCCATAGTCCGCAGTCGCAGAGTAATGGGTGAAATTCAGTTTTATCCGAGCGCCCACCCGAGCAACGCCGGGGCAAGCCGCGCGATGGCCGGGGCGGCGTGGCCGTTGGCCAGCGTCGACAGCTCGGCCAGCGAGGCCCCGGGCTTGATGACCAGCCACAGGTTTATCAGCAGGCTCAGCACCAGCATCCACTGGAAGAGGCTGAACACCGCTCCCCCCAGGCGGTCGAGACCGCCCAGCGCGAGGGCGTGGGTCATCTTCTTGAACAACGACGCAACCGCCCTGACGCCAAGGTAGCCTGCGATGAACACTATCACCTTGGCCACCACCACATCGAGCGATGACGGAGCGTCGCCGCCGGCGATGAACTCTGCCAGGGGATAGCCCCCCAGCCTGCAGGCCACGACGGCAAACACGATAGCCGCCACCGCGCCCACCTGGATGATGACCCCTCGGTAAAATCCATAGGCCACCGACCCCACGAACACCGCTAATATGATAACGTCGAGTGTAGTCATTGGTTCAGTCTGCAAAATTACAAAAAATCTTCCGAGGATTAGGCAAAAACAGCTAACTTTGTGGCGCGGACAGCGCGTGGCTGCCCATAAACCCACATCTCTGACATGATAGACCAGATACTCGAATACAACCGTCGCTTCGTGGAGGATAAAGGCTACGAGCGCTTCGCCACAGACAAATACCCCGACAAGAAAATCGCCATCGTGGCCTGCATGGACACCCGGCTGGTGGAACTGCTCCCGGCTGCCCTCGGCCTGCGCAACGGTGATGTCAAAATAATCAAGAATGCCGGGGCCACAATCACCAACCCGTTTGACTCGGCGATGCGCAGCCTGCTGGTGGCTGTCTACGAGCTTGGTGTCACCGAGATTATGATCATCGGCCACACCGGATGCGGAGTGCAGGGAATGGACGCTAACGAGATGCTCCACCTGATGCGCTCACGGGGCATCAGCGAGGAACACATACGCCTGATGGAGCATTGCGGCATCGACCTAAAGGCGTGGCTCCACGGATTCGAGGACACCGACCAGGCAATCCACGAGACCGTGGACCTGGTGAGCAACCATCCCCTCATGCCCGAAGGCATATCCGTGGCCGGATATGTGATGGACTCATACACCGGCGCGCTCCGCCCGGTGCTATGACCCGCGCTTCCTCCTGCAAGGCGGCAACGCTGACTGCCTCAGCCCTGCCCGTCGGCCACCGCCTTGAGCGCCTGCGCCAGCTGGTCAGGACATGAGGTGGGCTTCGCCCCACACCTTATCCCCTCCAGCCGGGCAATCACATCCTCGGCCTTCATCCCTTCGACAAGCCGCCCGACACCCTGCAGGTTGCCGTGGCAGCCTCCAGTGAAAGCCACATCCTTCACCTTGCCCTCCTCCACCTCAAACTCGATCACCCGCGAGCAGGTGCCTTGCGTCATATACCTGTATCTCATTATAGCTGATTATTGATTGACAAACAATGGCATCCGCCCGTCAACCGGACGAATGCCTGAAACTTTCCACAAAGTTAGCCAATTAATTCCTCTCCTACAATAGCGGAATCATACCTGCCTGCCGTTACGGCCTGTGGCGGAAACCACTATTGACAGACCTTGAAAGTCTGTTTCTTCCCGTTAATCCGTAGTGTCACTTTGGGATTTGAGAATTGAGTGACGTGGGGAAAGCGGAGGGTCACAGTGGCCACCCCATCCTTCACGGCAGTCTTGACCGACGTTGCCTGCAACTCTTTTCCTCCCCATGAAGGGATGAGCCTCACATCTGAAACGGAGTAACGGTCTCCGGCCTTGTCGTCTGTGAATTCGATGGTCACTTTGTCATCGTTGTTGTTGAACCCCTGGCAGCGGGGCTTGGCATGGGCGGCCGCGCCCGACACCACACTAAGTATGAAAAATATCAGGTATTTCATGACTGTAACTGTATCTGTAAATGTTTAGAATCGTGATTTTTCGGTGTTTCCGGCCCCGGTTCCGCGATAGCGGTCGCGGGTGGTGTTGAAACGGTATTGAAGAGTGAGCATCACAGAGCGGCCGGGGGAGTAATTAGTCTGGACAATCCTGACGGCATCGTTATACATCACCGCATCGTTCTGGGAGGAGTTGAACAAATCCTTGGCTTCGAGAGTCACGCTGAACTTATCTCGCAGAAATCCCTTATGAATCTTGGCATTGACATACCAGGGGGTGTTTGAGAGCTTCATGTTGTTGTCCCAGCTCGATGTCATCAACTGCGCGTCGACGTTCAGCCAGATGTCAAACGGGAATCTGACCGCATTCTGCCATTGAAAAAGGAAGCCGGGAGTATTCATTTTCATTAGCTCTCCATCAACCGGCAAGGTAAGCCACTGCTTCATCATGCCGACATTGACACGCGGTTGCCACACCCCGATGTTGAATTGTCCTCCGACAAATGCCTGGAAATAGTGGCGGTGGTCGAGATTCGCGGTTTTTATGAGGATGGCCTCTCCGTCAGCGCCGTAGGGTTGTGTGACATGATACACCCCATCCTTGAAATATGTGTAAGACACCTGGGCGAAGAACTGCCGCCACTGGGCCATATACTCCACGGTCTGCATCCTGGTCGGCTTCAGATACGGGTTGCCGCTTTCAAAGGTCAGGCGGTTGATATAGCTGACAGCCCCGTCAAGCTGACCGTACCCCGGGCGCACGGTCTTCCCGGAATAATTCAGCCCCATGCGCACATTGCCTATCTGGGTGGCCACATTCAACGAGGGGAACAGATTGTCATATGTCTTGCTCTGGCCGTCGCGAAGCGTCCCCATCTCGTAGTAATCAAACTTCACATGCTCATAACGAAGCCCTACCCCGATATTGAAACGGCCAAATTGCTGGCCCACCTCCACGAAGGCGGCGATGTTGCTCTCGTCAACCCTGTTGTCGGCATCCGAGACCTCCGGAATATTTGCGGTGAAAAGGTTTGCCATGCGCGTGTCGGTATATTCCTCCCCGAATCTTATCTGTCCGCGCCACAGAGGATGGGTCAGCACCAGTTTTTCGGCGAACATACGGTTGCGGCTTGTGGAGGCAGTGTTCACCACCCTGTCTTCGCCATTCTCGCTCAGCTCATCGCTCACTGAAAGTTCACGGTTCTTATACCACAGCCAGTCGGCATTAAAATCAATTGCCAGCCTGCCTACAACTCCATTATAATACAGATTGGCATAATGCCTCGGCAAAGCTGTCGCCCTGTTGTCCACATCCGAATTGTATCGGTCAAGCAGACTCCCATCCAGCCATACCTCGCTGGGGATGACTCCGGCGGTATTATGGCGGTTCCAGCTGTTCTGGTAAAAGGCTCCGACACTGTGGCTCTCATTGAACATGTATGAGAAACCGACTTTGCCTGTCATGTCGTTGTATGTCTGCTTGCCCAGTGTGTGCAAGGACTGATTATACATGCCCGTCTGAGCTACGGTAGTCATCTCGTTGGTGCGGTCATCACGGTTTGCGCCATACCACCAGCCATAGTTGGCAAACAGTTCCAGCCCGCGTGTGCGGTATTTCAGGTCAATCGAATTGCCCGTGCGGAAATAGTGCTGGAAACCATTGTCAGTGCGTATGGTGCCGCTGAATCCATCACCCTTCGGAGGCTTGGTGCGAATCAGAATCACAGACTTCACGTTTGCGGCGTAGGAGGCTCCGGGATTGGTTATCACAGACACATTTTTCATATCCTGCGAACTCAGCTGTGCAAGTTCCTGGAGGTCGTTGACCTTGCGCCCGTTGATGTAGATTTCGGGAGAGCCTTTGCCAAACACCTCCAGCGAGCCGCCGTTGTTCACCACCATCGGCACCCGGGTCAGGACATCGTTGGCAGTCCCTGCAATGGCAAGCTGACTCCCCTCGACATTAGTGACAAGCGCGTTGCCTTTCATTGTGGTTGACGGACGCGAGGCTTTGACTACCACCTCCCCAAGCTCCACAGCTGACGGGACGAGCCTAATGATTCCCATGTCGCCTGACGCGGGCACTGCGGCAGCACATGCCTTGTAGCCTACAAATGAAATTCTGGCGGTAAGATTTCCATTGACATCGGTGCTTATCGAGAACCGTCCGTCTGAGTTGGTCACTGCCCCGGTCAGATAAGTCGAATCGCGGTATAACACCACATTGACGAAATCGAGTGGCGTATCATTTTCTCCAACAACATTGCCTGTTATCTCCCGGCAAAAGGCCGGGACAGCTGCCATGACGGCAATCAGGATTAAAACAATCTGTTTCATTTCTGCATCAGTTTTTAATGATTTTTCTGATGCAAAATTATGCCTAAAGCTGTTATAACGCCAAATACAAAAGTCTTAACACGAGGGATGCAACCGCCTGATTATCAACGATCGCATCCCATAAAAGTCTTAACAGGCCATTGCCGGGCCTTAATGGCCTCTTAATTCTTGGCCTGATTAAGCAGAAACCCGACAATATCATCCTTCTCCGGCATTCCTAGCTTCTTCCTTATGGAGGATTTGCGCACATAGATTGTGGAGGTGGTCTGCCCGGTGATCACGCTGATTTCCTTCGTTGAGAAACCTGCCACCATCAGCACTATTATCTGTTCCTCTTTCTGACTCAGGACATCGCCATACCGGTTGTGGAGTGTGGCGTGAAACCCTGAATACAGATTGTCGGTTATCTTGTAGAGATTCTCCCAGTCGACAAGCTCCCCGTTGGTCTCGCCATCTATGGATGAGATTTTGCGGAGCATTTCACGGTTCTGCTCGGTAGGTGTCTCAGCCACCATCTTGATAATGCCGAGTTGCTTGAGCATCACGCTGCGCAATGCCGACGAGTCTTTGATTTCCGGCTCTTGAGCTGCCGACGGTACAGATTTATACTCGTCGACCATCTTCTGCAAGGCTTCGATACGTTCCTCATTCTCACGCTCACGCTGCCGGCGCGTGATTACCACCCAAAACGCGCCTGCCACCACCAGCAATGCGACAATCCCGATTATCAGGATTACCACCGTCTTGTGTTCGCTCTCGGCTTTCAGGGCTAAAGCCCGGTTCTGCTGGCGCAGCGCACCGCGCTCCGACTCCCACCGAGATGCTTCCAGACGGTTGAATCGCTCACTCTGGCGGTTGTTAAGTCCATTTATGTGCATGAGCTTGACACGGCCTGTCTGCTTGAAGTCGAGGATGGCATGAAGCAGGTTGCTGTAACTGCGGAAATAAGCGTCATCCTCCCCTCGCAACCTGACGGCGAGACTGTCTGCCATGGCAAGATGCTTTGACGCCCTGCCGGTGTCGCCGTTGTCCAACGCATTTATCGCATATTGGAAATGAAGCCAGTCGGCCGCGCCATTGTCGGGCCCCGCTTTCCGGAATATCTCTCCAACAAGGAGATCGCTCTCGGCGTTCCTCCCCTGTTCGGTCAACAACTGCGCCCGCGCCACCTCAAACTGGAAATGCCTGTCACCCCAGTTGTTCTGACGGGCGTAGGCAACAAGCTCATCCAGGACACAAAGCGCGGAATCTATTTCACCGGCATATTCAAATCCCGTCAGAAGCATGTATTTCGCCTCAATCTTTCTAATGGAATCCGTTTCAAGGGATTCGAGCCTCCTGGCCAAAGCCACCAGCTCGCGCCCTTGATACTCAGCCGCCCCGAGCAGCACCCGAGTCCTCAATGTCTGCACCATTATGGAGTCTGGCACATCCGGCAGCCCCACAAGGGAGTCAAGCATGGCTATCGCGCCGGGAGTGTCCCCTGCCCAGAATTTATACCACGCGAATGCCATTCCGCTGCGGACACCCCTCACAACATCCTTTCCCCGATAATAATCGTGGGCGAAGGAGATGAGCGAGTCTCCAACCATGGAGCGGTTGCGGCGCATATGGCCGTAAGCCACAAGGTAATGATATTTCGCCCGCGAAGAATCCTCCGCAAGCTCAGACGGGTCAATGGACTCAAGCATCCGCAACGCGCTGTCGGCATCGCTCCACATAATATCCTCGGCGTCGCTTATCTCCCTGTCATGCCGCGAACTCGACTTCGAGCAAGAAGAAACGACAAATGCAAGAATGACCGTCAACAGATATATCAGATTCCTCATCGTTTCAGTTTTTACCTATTTTCGCATCGCGAGGATTCGTGTTATGCTTTCCCCTCATGCCATCAAGTGGTTATTTTCTCATCCGAAAAAAAGTTGGTGAGAGCGATTTCCAATATCATTTCAGATGCGGTATTTGGAGTTATTCTGCAAATATAGCACTTTAATTTGGATTGTTGACTGTTCTGAATGAGTTTTCCATTCAAGCCTGACGGTGAAAACCGACTGTGAAAACTGACAGGGGATTCCCAACCTCCCAAAAACAAAGGCCGACGGGCGGAGGCAAGATTGAGGAAATTTTTCGTTAATTTTCCCAAAAGCGGTTGCAATCCAAAATAAATCTGTATATTTGCAATCAGATAAACCAACACCACATAATTAACTCAACCGAATATGTCAAAAGTAACAGTGGTCGGCGCCGGAAACGTAGGCGCCACAACAGCCAATGTACTCGTTACCACCCAGGTAGCCAGCGAAGTAGTTCTCATCGACATCAAGGAAGGTGTCTCTGAAGGCAAGGCGATGGACATCATGCAGACCGCCAACATCCTCAACCTGCAGACCCGCCTCACCGGTGTTACCAACGACTACACGATGACCGCCAACTCCGACGTTGTTGTCATCACCTCAGGTGTGCCCCGCAAGCCCGGCATGACCCGCGAGGAACTCATCGGAGTCAACGCCAAGATTGTCAAGTCGGTTACCGAGAACGTACTGGCCCACTCCCCCAACGCCATCATCATCTGTGTCGCAAACCCCATGGACACGATGACCTACCTCATCCACAAGATTGCCGGCCTGCCCAAGAACCGCATCATCGGCATGGGCGGTGCCCTCGACAGCGCCCGCTTCAAATACTTCCTCAGCCAGGCACTTGGCGCAAGCGCCACCGAGGTTGAAGGCATCGTAATCGGCGGACATGGCGACAAGACTATGATTCCCCTGACCCGCTACGCGGCTTACCGCGGCATCCCCGCCTCAACCCTCATGCCCGCAGAGCAGCTTGAGAAAGTCGCAGCCGACACAATGGTCGGTGGCGCCACCCTCACCAAGCTCCTCGGCACATCGGCATGGTATGCCCCCGGCGCCGCTTCGGCCCAGATGGTGGCTGCCGTCCTCGGCGACCAGAAGCGCATGATCTCATGCTCGGCCCTCCTCGAAGGCGAGTACGGCGAAAGCGACCTCTGCATCGGCGTGCCCTGCATCATCGGCAAGAACGGTATCGAGAAGATCGTAGAGTTCGACCTCAACGACCAAGAGAAAGCCCTCTTCAAGGCAAGCGCCGAGGCCGTTCACGCCACCAACGCAGCCCTCGCCGGAGTCCTCTGATTCCCCTGAGGCCAAACCTGAAACAACCCGGAAGGGTGTGTCATCACACAATCGCTGTCAAGACACACCTTTCCGTCTTTTTTTCACCCCTCCCCACCAAACGCCGGCCCCCATTCGAGCGTTATCCATCTAAAACCCAAACGCAAAAAGAGAAAGAACCTATGAGACATCCATTGTTGCTCACCGCCATCGCAGCCCTCGCCATGCTGTCGTCATGCGGCGGCTCATCATCCGACACCGCCACCACCCCCGACTCCGCCGGACTGGCCGACGAGGTGATAGACAAGGTGGCCGAGTCACCCGCCGTAGTGGCCATCAAGGCCGACGGCGAGATTCCTCCCGCCGACGGCAAACTCGTCGTGCTCGACTTCAACGCCACATGGTGTGGCCCCTGCCGCCAGTTCGCCCCCAACTTCGAGAGCGTCGCCGACAAATACCGCGGACAGGCCTCGTTTTACAGCATCGACGTGGACCAGAACCCGCGCCTGGCCGCCCAGTTCAATGTGCAGAGCATCCCCACAGTAGTCTACATACAGCCCGACGGCACAACCTCCTCTACCACAGGCTACATGGATGCCGCCGCCTTTGACACCGCCGTCTCCGCCCGTTTAAAGTAACCAGCAACACCCGGCTCTGCGGCCACCAGCCATAAAAAACTGCCCTAACCTCATGGTCGGGGCAGTCTTCGTTTCGGTCGTTACCGAAACACTGTTTTTTCTTCTATAACTCTTACTAAATACACTTTTCCATAACCCCGGCCAGAGGGCCGGCCTATGAAAAAACGTATGCTTCAATGCGTCGCGGCTGCTCAGCGGACAACAACCTTGCTGACCGAGTCGCCCTGGCGGCGGATATAGATGCCGGGGGCGGGAGCGCCGATGACGCGCACACCTGAGATGGTGTAATATTCAGTATCTCCTTCGGCGGTCTTGTCGGCTGCGACATCAGCCACACCGGAGATAACATTGTCATTGGTCACATTGATTGTCACCGGAGCCGACACAGGCACATAGCTCATCACCTTGCCAGCTGTCGAGATTTCGCCGGCGATACCATTGGAGACCGCACGGTTGGGAGCCTGCGATGCCGCCGGAGTCAGTTTTGCTTCCGGGTCGATTATGAACGGATATACCGCCTTTATCTCACCCTCGATGGTCTGCGCCTCAAGCGTCTTCACATCTGCGGCTGTGGCGACTGAGGGGAGATAGACAGGCACATTGACACCCGACTTCATGATTGAAGACCAGTCGTTGTCCTCACCGTTCTCAAACCAGTCAGAGCCTTCCGCGGCAAGATTCTTCACCCAGCCGTCCATACCGGTCGAAAGATTATTATTGGCGATGTAGTGCTTGCTGTCAATGATTTCAGCGCCCTCAACAGCCAGGTCGGCATAATAGTAGCGGTCGGTGTCGACGTCCAACCCGAACGAGAGACCTTCCTTGACAAACACGCCATAGGTGTTGGCATCTCCGTCAGCCGCGATGTTCTTGTTTATCACATACTGGCCGTCGCAATCAACCGCGAGGGGAGCGGCAAGCACCACCTCTGCCGAGAGGGAAGCCTTTGATGTGCGGGTGTGGAAGGTAAGTTTGTTGTTATTGTTGGTGTAGGTGCCGCGGATCTGGATGTTGCAGTCAGCCGACACAGGGAGGAACTCGATGTCGTATGTACCGGCCACAACCCCAGTGCGCGCCGACAAACCCAGTTCGCGGCCATCGAGCAGCAGCGAATAGCTCGACGAATAGCGGCCGTCATCGCTGAGGTGGTTGCCGTCGGCAGCCTTGATGGTCACATTGCCATGCACATAGTTGACATTCTGCACATACACATGACCGTTGACAGCCGAGCCATCGAGGCGCAGGCCGAGGTCATGGAGATTGATGGCCTCGGCAGACGAGAGTTGCGCGGTCTGCACATCACAGCTGTTGGCGACAATGGAGGGATTGGGGTCGAAGTCGATAAGGCTCACCGACATGCACTCTGTATGGGAGTCCAACACGAAGTAGTTGAGTCCCTTGGGAGTGTCGGTGGGAATCAGCCAGTCGCCCTGGTTCACATTGTTGTACTTCACAGAGCGGTTGACAACCATGTTGACCGAGCCGGGGGAACCGGCCTCACCGCTGGCGTATGTGGGCTGCCAGGAGCCAGGGAACTTAGTGTAATCAAAACGGGTATCGACACCGACAAGACCGAGGTCGAATGTCGCCCAATGGCGGGGACACCCCAAAGAGTTCTCGTCATATGAGTCAGCCAGAGCCTTGGCTTTTGCGCCGAAACGGCTCATATGCTCTGATGCCGAACCAACATTGACGAAGCTGACCTTGAATTTGCCCGCATCTCCACTGCCGGGCTTATGGACAGGCAGGTAGAAACAACCGTTGTCGGCAGGAAGGGGATAAGATTCCGCGGGGGTGCCTGGAAGAGACTTGCCTTCCTCAATCAGATTGCCCTCGGCATCCTCTGCGTCAAACTTCACGCCCCATCCCACAAGGTAGAGAGCGCTGCGGCCACCATTGGCTGCGTCTCTCTCATTCAGGGCATTGAAATCTTCATATGAGAGCATCGACTGGCAGGCGTAGCGGCTTGGGTTGGCGTCATTGGGAGAATGCTTTGCAAGAGTCGCAGTGGCGTAAATGAACTGTGTCCAGTTCTCCTTGTCATACCACATTACATCAGCCTCGTAGTCGCGTCCATCTTGGGTATATACGGCAATGTTGGAATGATACTCTATGGGATTCGCATATGTGCCATTGTCTTTGGTAGTGTAGATGTAGAAGTCTACAGCATCATATTTCTCGACATCCTCCTCGGTAATATCATATTTCCAGAGAGAATAACGGAAGCTTTCACGGGTCATCTTCTCAGCGTCTGAACCGAACTCATATTTAGCTTCCTTAGTGACAGAATTATATATATGACAACGCACAGGGTTGGTAATAGGCTCTGTCTCTGTTTTGGGAGCGTCAACAGCCTGGGTCGCATAGTCATACTTCATCTGTATGTAGAGGGTAGTGGGCTTGTTGACAGGGGTGTCGCCGCCACCCTCGGTGGTGATCAGCAGGGTTGATGTGCCGTTCTCGTTGTATGTGAAGGTAAGCTTCGCGCCGGCCGGTATCTCACGCTCGAAATTGCCGTTGGTGCCGGTGTTTCTCTTCAGTTCATAAACGACATTGTACTCGACATGGGGGTCCTCGGAGTTACGCGCGAAGTCAAGATTCCATGTGCCGTCATTGATTTTCCATCCGTCAGTGCCGTCAATCTTGTCTACGGCATTGTAGGTGTAGACCTTGCCGTCGGTGGTCTCAAATTTGTACCGGTCATCCTGCAGGGTCCAGCTGTTGAACGCGCCGATAAGATAGAACGCCTTGAACTCAGAGGGAGAGGCTTTGTCGACAAGGTCAAGACCAGTGCTGGCGACATTCGTGCCGTTGGTGTAGAAACCAGCCTCCAAAAACTCGCAGTTGGTATCGGTCGTCAGCTTGCCTCCATTGCCGTCGGTGATAATCACCCCAGTCGTCCAGTTCTCTGAAAACTCATACTTCCATACCGGAAAATACGCCTCGTCAATTTTGACATACTTTCCGGTCGGCTCCATAGACACTCCGGGCCATCCGTTGTTGTTGGAATCATCTTCCCACACATAGGCATTCACAGACTCAAGCGGAGCCTCAGACTGGTCATAAAAATAGATGACATGGTCTGTCGGAGTGGGAGTAGGTGTCGGGGTGGGGTTAGTGAGAGATGTTACCTTCACGGAGTTGCTGGAACAATCAAACTCCACCTTGAATTCCTCACCATCGGTAGCACCGGCAATAGTCATTGCCGGAGATTCCTGCGACCAGTTTCCGGAAAGGTCGACCCATTCCCCCTGGGGAATAGCGGAGCCTGTCGTGTAATAATGGTCGGCCGACCCGTCCCACACCTTGATTTTAAAATATCCTGTGCCGATGGCCAGTGTGTGGGTGGATATCCCGTTTGTAGGCTGCACGCCGTTGTCGGCGAATAAATTTCCGGTGTATTGCACATTGATATACCATCTGGAAAAATCTTGCGCATGAGTGGCCAACGCGACAATTGCCCCTACCAAAAGGAGTAAACATTTTTTCATGATAAATTAGCGAATAGTTAGTAAGATATTTGTAGTATTGATTTGCTGAACAAATTAGGTCTAAGAATCAAAGATGCGCAAAGGTAAATAAATTTGATATCATTTTTACCCCCCCCAGTTAAATTTTGTTAATCAGAGCGTTTTTTCTGAAATAAGCTGATTGCCCCCTGTGTATTCTCCATACAGGCAGCCCCCTGGAAGCTGTTTTTGAACAAGCTTCCAGGGGGCTGCAGGCGTGGTCTGGATTCCGGTCGCCTACTAAACGGCTACCATCATCAAAGCACCTCCGACGGGGCGATGTCTATGCCGGCGGTGTCGCCATTGGTGTCAAGAAAAACCATTCGGAACACCATCTCTTTCTCCTTCATGCCCTCGAACCCCTCGCGGAACACTTTGTCGGCGGGAATCGCCGTCTTGAACTGCTCGAGCATAGCCGATTTCTGCGCGGCCATCAGCTCCTTGGTGGCGTTTTTGAAGGAAAGCCCGGGGATGGTCTTGAATGTCAGCACCACGACGCTATCCTCCACCTGCGCCTCAGCACCGGTGAAGATACCGCTCCTGACGGTCTGCTCCTTGAAGGTGTCAGAGTTGAGCTGGTCGACAAATGTGTTTACCTTGGCATCCGCGTCAGAGCCTGAGCATGACACGAGCGCAGCCCCGACAAACACCATCAGGGCGGCAATCAGTAATGACAGTTTCTTATTCATAATCTAATTATGGTATGTGATTATTGTGAGTTTGCGTTGAGCTGTATGGCCAGCGACGGCAAATTTACGATTTTTTTTGACACCATCTGTTAAACCTTGGCCTCTATTTGGCATTCTAACCTTTAAACAGCTGTTACCGCGAAGATCCCGCCGCCTCCGGCTGCATGTCAACCCATGGGATGATGCCTCTCCGGATGCCTCTCTGCCACTTTCCACTTTAACACCAAACAAAAGAGGAACCATGAACAAGATACTGAAAACCGTAAGCGCATTCCTGCTGGCGCTGTCACTGGCCGCCATGCCCATGACAGCTCAGACCAATCATAACGGAGGCCGTCAGAGCCACTTCTCTTCCTCACAGTCAAACGGAGCGGGACACAGGCCCCGTCCATCATCCGGAGGCAACAGCGGCTCACATAACCAGGGCCAATCACGTCCCTCAAACAACGGCAGCTCAAGCCGCCCGGGAAACAGCAACAGCGGCAGCCACCGTCCGGGAAACAACAACCGTCCTGGGAACAGCCACCGCCCGGGAAACAGCCACCGCCCGGGACACAACAATGGCTCACACAGGCCTCCGTCAGGCGGCAACAACGGTCATAAACCCGGAGGAAGCCATACAGGCACCCACCGGCCCGGGACACACCCGGTCAAACCGGGCCGTCCTTCACGCCCCACACCGCCCCCAAGGCCGTCACGGCCCCACAGACCCGTGTATTTCGGCAGCGGCCACCACAACCACCATGTGCCTTTCTTCGGCAACTACCGCCGTCCGGCGCCTCCCCCCTCCTGGCGACCCGTCGCATACGGACCGTCGTTCGGCACCATACTCGGAATCGCCCTGGGAACCACCGTCGACATGACCCTGCGCACCCTCATCAACCAGGGATACAGCGTCACCAGCTACGGCAACAACGTGGTATACCTGACCAACGTGCCGCAGATGAACTACTACTGGCCTGACGCGGCCCTGTATTACAACAACGGGGTGCTCTGCGGCTCGTCATTCACTTATCCCACCTCATATTACGACATGAGCCGTTACAACGCGCTTTACAACACCTTCTGCAACCAATACGGCATGCCCGTCAGCTCTGTCAACCAAGGGGGCGTGATCTCATCGACATGGTTCGGAGCCGGCAACCGCTACGTCACCCTGGAGTTCAACTCCACCTACGGCGACTATTACACAACCATCAGCTTCGGAATGTGATGGCCGACAACTACCTGGAGAAGAAAATGGAGGAACACCGCTCACAAGGCGGCCGACCCTCCCCCTACCGTCCCCGACTCACTCCCCGTGGCCGCCGCCCCGGGGAGTTGATTGTGGAGTTCACCCCATGCCCTCTCGTGATTGCCGACATCGACGCGCCCGCCATGACCGGAATCGCCCGCGAGGCCGCGGCCGCCGGGTTCAAGGTTTATTTCACGATGGACGACATCCACCGGGGCACACGCCTGGCCGCCACCCTCGGAGCCTCATTCCTCCCCCCTTCGATGCCCGCGCCCGACGGAGCTGTCACCCTCACCTCTGAGGACCGGCGGCTGACACTGAGACGCGGAGCCGCCGCCCTGGCCGTCACCTGCCCGCAGGAGCCTCAACAAGCCCTGACTGACCCCGCCGACACCGATTACCCTCTGACAAAAACAGTCGTCTGGGGGGCCGCCATGCTTGCCAATCTCAACGACTTTCAAGAAAACCTGTTTAAAAACATCAAAATCGAGGGGCTTTCTTTTTGAAAAATTTGTTGCGGTTTCAAAAAAAAAAGCATACCTTTGCGATTGGACTCCCCGCGGGCTTACGGCGGTGGAGCCGTGTGTAACCAATCTTTTCCCGAACGCTTACGCTTAAGTTACCTGCAAGTTATGCCTAAAATTCACGGAGCTGTAACGATCGAGAAAGAACGCTGCAAGGGATGCGACCTCTGCGTGGTCGCTTGCCCGTGTGATGTCCTTTCCCTGCAACCCAAGGAGGTCAACGATCGAGGTTATCATTTTGCCTACCCCGCCAACGAGGAAGCATGTATCGGATGCGCGGCCTGCGCCATGGTCTGCCCTGATGCCTGCATCGAAGTTTACCGTGTGGTAGTCAAGTAGTTTCAAATCCCCAGCCATTTCCCCCAGATGAAAGACAACGTAAAACTAATGAAGGGTAACGAGGCTATCGCAATGGCAGCGATCCGCTACGGCTGCGACGGCTACTTCGGCTACCCGATCACCCCCCAGAGCGAAGTCCTCGAGACCCTCGAGGCTGAGATGCCCTGGGAAACAACAGGTATGGTAGTACTCCAGGCAGAGAGCGAGGTCGCCTCCATCAACATGGTGTACGGCGGAGCCGCCACCGGCAAGGCCGTCATGACCTCTTCCTCATCACCAGGTGTCAGCCTCATGCAGGAAGGCATCAGCTACCTGGCCGCCTCTGAGCTGCCCGCCCTCATTGTCAACGTGATGCGTGGCGGCCCCGGCCTCGGCACCATACACCCCTCACAGAGCGACTACTTCCAGGCCACCAAAGGGGGAGGCCACGGCGACTACCACCTGATCGTCCTCGCCCCCTCCACCGTCCAGGAGATGGCCGACTTCGTCGGTCTCGGCTTCGACCTGGCATTCAAATACCGCACCCCCTCGATGATTCTCGCCGACGGCGTTGTCGGCCAGATGATGGAGAAGGTGGTGCTCCCTGAGCAGCGTCCCCGCCGCACCGAGGAGGAGATACGCCGCCAGTGCCCCTGGGCCGTCACCGGAAAAGACAACGGCCGCACAAAACGCAACGTCGTGACATCGCTCGAGCTTGACTCCGCCGTCATGGAGAAGAACAACGAGCGTTTCCAGCGCACTTACAAGGAAATCGAGAAGAACGAGGTACGCTACGAGGCACGCTACACCGAAGACGCCGAGTATCTCGTCGTGGCCTTCGGCTCCATCGCCCGCATCTGCATGAAAGCCATCGAGGATGCCCGCAAAGAGGGCGTGAAGGTAGGCCTCATCCGCCCCATCACCCTCTGGCCCTTCCCCTACGACGCGATACGCCAGGCCGCCAGAAACGTCAAAGGCATACTCTGCGTGGAGATAAACGCAGGCCAGATGATCGAGGATGTCAGACTCGCCGTCAGCGACTCTGTGCCGGTGACACACTTCGGCCGAATGGGAGGCATCGTCCCCAACCCCAACGAGATTCTCGACGCCCTGCGCCGCGACTTCATTGACAAACCCGCTAACGCCAAGGAGGACTAATCATGACACGCGAGGAAATCATACGCCCCGAAAACAAAGTCTACAGCCGCCCCAGGCTGATTGACGACAACTATATGCACTATTGCCCCGGATGCTCCCACGGCGTGGCCCACAAACTCGTGGCCGAGGTGATAGAGGAGATGGGTCTCGAAGACAAGGCAATCGGCATCGCCCCGGTGGGATGCTCGGTGTTCGCCTACAACTACATCGACTGCGACTGGATCGAGGCCGCCCACGGACGCGCCCCGGCCCTGGCCACCGCAGCCAGCCGCCTCAACCCCGACAAGGTGGTCTTCACCTACCAGGGCGACGGCGACCTTGCCGCAATCGGCTCGGCCGAGACCATCCACGCCTGCACCCGAGGAGAGAACATCGTCATCATCATGATCAACAACGGCATCTACGGCATGACCGGCGGACAGATGTCACCCTGCACTATCCTCGGAGCCAAGACCGCGACATCACCCTACGGACGACGCGCCGACCTAAACGGGTTCCCCCTGAAAGTATCCAACATGGTGGCCCTCCTCGACGGCACATGCTATGTGACCCGCCAGGCCGTGCATACCGTGCAGGCTGTCCGCAAGGCAAAGAACGCCCTCAAGAAAGCATTCAAGAACGCCATCGAGAAGAAGGGCACATCCTTCATCGAGATTGTCGGCACCTGCTCGTCGGGATGGAAACTCACCCCCGAGAAGTCCAACAAGTGGATGGAGGAGAACATGTTTGCCAACTACCCACTGGGCGACATCAAGGACACCTCGGCCGGGCTTGAAGAGAAGACCGTCGAAGTAAAGAAATAACCTCTAACTGAATTTCCGATGAAAGACGAAATTATCATTGCCGGATTCGGCGGACAAGGCGTGCTGTCGATGGGAAAGATTCTCGCTTACGCCGCCCTCGAGAATGACCTGGAGGTTACATGGATGCCCTCCTACGGCCCCGAACAGCGCGGAGGCACAGCTAACGTCACCGTAATCATCAGCGACGAGACCATCTCATCGCCCATCCTCGACACATATGACACCGCCGTGATCCTCAACCAGCAGAGCCTCGACAAATTCGAGGAGAAGGTGAAACCCGGCGGAGTACTCATCTACGACCCCTACGGAATACACCGCGCCCCCACCCGCACTGACATCACCATCGTGCCTGTCGACGCCATGGAGGCCACAATCGAGATGGGACAGGCGAAGAGCTACAACATGATCCTGCTCGGCGCGCTGCTCAAGATGCGCCCCGACGTGCCCGTGGAAGCTGTCGTACGCGGTCTCAAGAAGGCCCTGCCCGAACGCCACCACCATCTCATCCCCGTCAACGAGGCCGCCATCCGCAAAGGGATGGAACTCGTCAAGGGATGACCACGGCGCGCAACCGCCGCCGCCCCAACTGTGAAATAAACAGCTCCGGGTGTGCAGCCCCGACCACCGGTCGGGGCGCACACCCGGTTTTCATCCCCCCACAATGTCAGAAACCCGACCTGCTCCCATAGCTGCCTGGCTCTTCATTGCCGCCATCATCGTAAGCTGCGCCATAATGGGCCACATTGTCTGGCCTCAGGCCGAAGACATCAATGCCTACAGCTGCAATCCCGAACTGCTCTCCCCTCTCGGGCTTGACCCGCCGCCATTCTCCCAACTTACCGCCAACGCCGTGGACAGCTACCTCCATGACAACGGGCGTTTTGTCTTCTATGCCAACATAATGCTCACCGCCCTGACTCCCAAATGTACCTGGTCGCTGCTCAACATCCTCTTCCTGGCCGCGCTCTACTGGCTCCTCTGGCGGATTTCCACCATCGCCTCGACGCGCCGGTCAGCCGTCATGGTGATACTGATGGGTGTGCTGTCACTTCTGTTCATCCCCTGGAACGATTACCTCTTTCTCCAATGCTACACCACCCCCTACATCTGGGGAGGCGCGATGATGCTCTTCGTAGCCTACGGGGCAATCCGGGCCGCCACCGGCAACGCGCTTTCACCCCTAATGACCGTAATCCTCTGCCCGGTCGCATTCATCAGCGGAGGATGGCACGAAGGATTCTCCCTCACCCTCGCCTGCGGACTCATACCGCTGTGGTTACTCACCCCGCGGGCCGCCCGCAAGAGAGCCCTCATCCCGGCCCTCTTCCTCCTGGCCGGAATCCTCCTCAACATCACCGCACCGGGGCAATCGGCCCGCGCCGACAGCGCCGGGGTGCATCTCAACCCGTTCAACTGGTTCCAGCCCGCGTCGCTCACCGGGGGGATATGGCCCTGGCCCCACATAGTACCGATGGCCCTCTACCTGGCCTCGCTCGCCGCCACGCTCCTGGTTGAGCGCAGACAGGCTGTCGCGCGCCTGCGCCTGATAGCCGACGGCGGATTGCGCCAGGCAATCCACCGGCTCCCCACGCTCCCGGACTTGGTAAAACTGCAGACGCTGTCGGCCACGGTGACAGCCGCCACCCTCGGGCTGTGCCTATTCTTCAATCCCCCACGTGTGGCTGTGCCTGGACTGCTCTTCTCCATCATCGGGGTCCTGTCGCTGGCCATCCGTTACTATCCGTCGACGGCCCGCAAAACCCTCCGCGCCGCGTCGGCAATCGCCGTTACCGCTTGCGCGGCCCTGCTGCTTGTGCAGGCGTGGCTCAACATAGCCATGCAGGCGCGCCTCAGCCGCGACCACCGGGCTATCGAGACCCTGCTGGCCGAAAGCCCCGACGGGGAGGTGTTCTACGACCCGGCCCCGTGGCCCCACAGGAGCCATTATCCCTGGCAATGGACGATGAACCACTATTATGTCGACTATGTCACCCTGCATTTCATCCTGACCCATCCCTCCAACCGCCGCCATATGCCGCTGCGTCTCATCCCGACCATACTCAAGGATATTCCGGGCTCAGTGAAAGTATCTGGCATCACCCTCTATGAAGGCCACCTGATATCAGACACCGAACCGCGATACACATCGGCCGATGACACCACGGCTCCCCGCACCGAGATATTCCCCGGCGAATACCCTTACCTGAAATTCAACGCGGTTGTGACGACTGCATCCGGGAAAGAGGAGACCAGGTTCTTCGAGGCGATACCTTTCACCACCTCCGAGGCCACGCCCGACCGGCGCGACCTCTACTACCTGCGGCCTGTGTGGCTGTCACACACCGACATCTCCGACCCGGCGGTCAGCGTCATCTCCGTCTCTCCGGCCAAATACTGGTAGCCACGGCGATAGTCACTTCCCCGACCATCCGGCCTGCTCCAGCATGGAGAAAGTCATCTCACGCGAGGCATCGATGAGCGCCGGGACATGCGCGTCGGAGTTGACAATCAGCGGCACCCCGGCCTCAATCAGCCTGCCCCAGTGGCGTGGATGGGGAAAGAGCCGCCCCGAATGGTCGGCATACGCCTTGGTGTTGATTTCCACGGTCAATGGCCGTTCGGGATGGCGCGCGTTGTGGCTGATTATCCTGTCTACCAGGTCGGAGACAAGCGCCTGATACCACTCCTCATCCTCTATGCCTGGCTGGAAATATGAGGCGTTCTGGCCGATTTTGTCGAAATGGCCTATGATGTCGAAGCCGCCTGCCTCGACCATCGCCACCGACCGGGAGTAGAACGCCTCGCACACATATCGGATGTCATCATCGAAATAATCCCTCATCTTGCGGCGGAACGACTCAAACCTGCCGTCGACATCCACCAGCCTCCCTTTGCGGTTGGCCACGAAATGCACCGACCCGATGACATAGTCGAGCGGCAACTCGCTGATTTCGCGGCTCGACGGCCCGAACTCCTCCCCGAGGTAATCAACCTCCATCGCGGCGTAGAAGCGGCAATGGCCGCCATACTCCCCTTTTATCCTGTCTACCTCACTGAGGTAACGCCCCACATCCTCCCGGCGCATGTTGCAGGGCGACACTATCGGCAGGGGGCAATGGGGCGAGAAGCCATAATGGGTGAAGCCACGGGCCACCACCTCGCGGGCAAACGCCTCCATCGTGGCGCGTCCGTCGCAAAATTCCGTATGTGAGTGAAATGTGTATGCTTTCGAGCCGTTGAGTTCTTTAAGGAAATCCATCTGAAATCTCAGTCTTTTATCAGTTCAATGCTGTTCCTGGCCCCGCGCAGGTACCAGGCGAAACAGCCCAGGGAGGCCACGCATGTAAGCCCGGCCACGGCGAATGAGAGGGAATGGTCGAGCCCGAAACCCTCGGGCACGGGAGCCAGCAGTATGTATGACACAGTCACCACCTGCATAAACAGCGCGGGGATGAGCGTCAGCCAGTAGAATCTGCCATGGCGCGCGAGGTAGACCGTCGAGGCCCAGAGGGTGAAGACGGCGAGCGTCTGGTTGGTCCAAGCGAAGTAGCGCCAAAGCACCTCGAAGTCGACAAACAGCAGTATGAATGTCACGGCGAACAGTGGCAGGCAGACCAGGAAGCGGTTGAGCAGCTTCTTTTGGGGCAGGTTGAAAATCTCGGCAATGGTCAGACGCGCGCTGCGCAAGGCGGTGTCGCCGGTCGAGACCGGGGCGGCGACAACCCCGAGAACCGCCAGTATGCCACCGGCGGTGCCGAGCCAGGCAAATGACACATCGGTCACAAACGACCCCTGGGAGTTGCCAGGCGTCGCCATGTATGCGGCCAGGCCCTCATATCCCCCGGTGAATGCTATCGCGGCGGCGGCCCAGATCAGGGCGATGATACCCTCGGTGACCATCGCGCCGTAGAACACCGGACGAGCCAGCCGTTCGTCGCGCAGGCATTTGGCCATCATCGGCGACTGGGTGGCGTGGAAGCCTGAAATCGCCCCGCAGGCTATAGAGATACATAGCATCGGGAAGAGCGGGCGCATCCCGTCGGCGGCATCGGGGCGGCGGTTGTGCAGCCCCTCGGCAATACCGTCGGGAATCTCCACCCCGCCGAAAAGCAGGTAGCAGAGCAGCCCCACTCCCATAAACAGCAACGCGGCCCCGAAGAGGGGGTAAATCTTCCCTATAAGCTTGTCGATGGGGAGCATCGTGGCCAGGATGTAATAGAGGAATATGGCCCCGGCGCAGACGCGCACCGAGAACCATCCGGGGGTCAGTCCGGCCACGACCTCAGAGGGGGTCAGGACAAACACCGCCCCGACAAGCACAAGCAGCACGAGGGTCACGACCCTCATCACCTGCCTGACCACCGGCCCCAGCTCACGCCCGACTATCTCGGGCAACGACATGCCGCCCGACCTGAGCGAAATCATAGCCGCCACGAAGTCATGGACAGCCCCGGCGAAAATCGTCCCGAAGACAATCCAGAGGAATGCCGCCGGTCCGAACATCACACCCATTATGGCGCCGAATATCGGACCCATCCCGGCGATGTTGAGAAACTGTATGAGAAACACCTTCCAGGTAGGCATCACGACGAAGTCGACCCCGTCGGCCTGCGTGACAGCCGGAGTCGGACGCGAACCGTCGATGTCGCCAAACACCCTTTCGGCGATTTTCCCATAGATGAAGTATCCTGCGATGAGGATGACGAGAGAGACAATGAATGCAGTCATGGTAAAAAATCAGGTATGCGGCCCGCTGAGCCGCGTTACGCTTATGTCTGTTTTATTTCATCTCGAGGGTCACGACATTGCCACGCAAAGCCTTAAGTTCGGCGCGCGCCTTGTCGAGCTGCCCCTCCAGCTCAAGTATCAGAGCAGCGTTTGACCGGTCGCCCCGGCCATAATCCTCGCGCAGGACGGCCAGACGGTCAAGCACCCCGGAGAGCTTTTTCTCCTTGGCCAGATACTCCTTCATGGCCGCTGCGGCCTGCTTGCTGCGGAAGTCGCCGAATGAGGTGTAGACCCGGTTGCCCGGCAGGGCGAGCATGAACTCAGGCGCGGAACCTCGGCCGGAGGCCGCCTGGGCGCGCGCCTCCCCGATAGCCCGCATCACCCCGGAGTAGTCTTTCCCCTCCCTGCGTGTCAGCGCTATGTTGTCGAGACGCGCGAGCGAGGCCAGGTCGGGGCTGTCGACATCGACATTCACCCTCAGGTCCTGCGGGATGAAAGTGTATATGGTGACCTTTCCGGGATGGCGGTTGCGGTCGGTGGCAAACCAGCCGGCCCCGGTGTACTCATCTATCACAAGCAGGAAATCATTGTATGGGGAATTGAACGGCATCCCGACATTGGCCGGCTGGAGGAACGCGTCATCCCCCCGGCGGGTCAGGTAAATGTCATATCCACCCAGCGAGTTCTCCCCGTCGTTGGCGTAATAAAGGGTCACCCCGTCGGGCATCAGATAAGGGAACACCGCGTCTCCTCCCTCGGCCAGCTCATCGCCAAGAGCCTCGGGAGACTCCCATTCCCCGCCGAGCAGGGCCGACGACCAGTAAAGGCGGCTGTTGCCATCCTCGTCGGGGGCCGACCAAACCATGCGGTTACCGCTCTCGGTCTTGTGTACCATCGTCTGGCTGTCTGACCCGAACCCCTCGGGCAACCCCTCCGGGCCCTGGAGGCTTCCGGCGGCGAAAGAGATCGGATAGTGTCTGAAAAACTCCTCAGCGTCGACATCCACCGAGTCAATGACCTCGATGTTCTGCACACGGTCGAGCATCCCCTCGGCCCTGTCGATCTGGTCTTCGAGATTGCCCGACAGGTCATCCACCACTTGGCGTTTCCCTTTCATCAGGCTCTTGCGGTAGGCTGCCAGCAGCTCGCGCGCGTCATCTATGTCATACCGCGCCATGGCGATGCGGGCCAGCTGCAATGTGGCCTCGCGGTTTCCACGTGAGCGCGCCGACTCCAGCACGTCGACAGCCTCGGCGTCCTCCCCCGTGTCCCAGAGCAGCTGCCCCAGCATAAGGGCAGCCTCAGTGTCCTTGGAATCAGAGGCGACAATGCCGCGCAACATCGCGACAGCCCCGGGGATGTCGCCATCTTCGGCCAGGGTGCGGGCCTCATCCACATCCGCCGCACCGGCCACAAGTGAGGCCAGCAGCGCCAACGACGCTATCACGCGCCGTGATATGGCATTAAAGAGAGTCTTCATAATATACAGTGTCAAAAAGTCATGTTTGTTGTCTTATGCCTGACGCGTCACACCTTAAGCCCCGCGATACCTTCGCGCCCGACTGGGTTGAGGATATGGAAACAGAGGTCATAGAGCAGGTCAAACGCGTCCTGCCGCGAGCCGTTGCCCTTCGAAGCCCCGTCAAACTCGCGTATCCTCGATATGATTTCTATGGTCTGCCACGGGCCACACCATTTCATGGCGTTGCGCACATCGGTGAGCTGCATCGGGAAGCGGAAACCAAGCTCCTGCATCAGGCCGCGCTCGCTCTTGTCCTGGGCGTAATGGGCCACCATCAGGTTGGAGAACAGGTTGAAAAGGTTGACCACCAGCACCTGCGGGGGATTGTTCTTGGGGTCTCCGGCGAAACGCCTGAGAATCCTGAAGACCTTCTGCTGGTCGTGACGCGCGACAGCCGCCACAAACTCGAAGTTGTTATACTCCTTCGATATTCCGATATTGCGCTCGACAGCCTCGGGAGTCACCTGCGCCCCCGCTCCGAGGGTCACCGTCAGCTTGTCGACCTCGTTGTAAAGGCGCGACAGGTCGGTGCCGACATAGTCGCAGAGCATGGCCAGCGCCTTGGGGTCGACGGTCAGCCCCTTCCCGGTGATAAATCCCGAGACGGTCGGGGCGACCATCTTCTCTGACAGCTTCCTCGACTCGAAGGCAACGCCGCCCCCCTCCTTGAGGGCCTTGGTGAACTCGGCCCCCTTGGCCTGAGCGCCCCGGAAGCAGAGACACAACACCGTCGTCGCCGACGGCTGCCTGACATACGGGGCCAGGGCATTGAGATAGGCCGTAGGGGTGAAACGGGGCTTGTTACCCTCCTGCACCTCCCTGACAATCACCACCTGCCGTCCCGACATCATCGGGTAGCGGCGGGCAGCCTCGATGACGGCCGCAGGCTCCGTCTCGGGGGCATATAGCATCGTCAGGTCGAAATCGCGGTCGTCGGGCGCGACAAGGTTCTCCACCTCTCGCGACAACAGGTCGGTGTAAAACCCCTCCTCGCCGTGGAGCAGGTAGACCGGGGCCGCCTCACCTTTTCGGAGGGCCCGGCGTATGGAATCAGCAGTGAGGGTCTCTGCCATCGTTATGTAATCGCAATTGAGGTTCAGGGACAATATCTCGATTCAGCGGCTTCACGCGCCGAAATCAAACGCTAATTTACAACAATTTCTCCAATCCGCCAAAAACATATCGCACCCCCACACCTCACGCCTCCGGCCACACCCCTCTCCCGCAGGCAACAAAAAAACCGTCCTGACCTCACGGCCAAGACGGCTGTTGCCCCGGATCTTCGTCGGAACCAATTCTTTAACTCTTACTAATTATCTCGTCATAACTCCGCCCAAGGGTCTGACGGGGGATTTGCCCTGCAACTTCATCGTGATACCGTTTCTGATGAATCCATACGGCATCGTTGCAGGGCAGACAGAAAGGATTTATTTTTAAATCAGAGATTTGCAAAGATATAAAAATCTCATGTCATTTCCACCCCCCCCAGTTAAATATAGTTAATACTCTTCTTAAACACGCCGCATCAACCTCCATCAGCTATTTGACGCATCCATAAAACATTTCCCCCGTATTCCACGTTATATAGATGATTGGCGGGAGGGCATCGCCCATCCCCGCCTCCCCTCTGACGAAACAAACCACAAACCTATACGATAATGAACGACTTCCAGGAAATCATCAAATCATCAAAACCCACACTTGTCGACTTCTTCGCCACCTGGTGTGGCCCCTGCAAGATGCAAAGCCCCATCCTTGAGAAGGTGAAGGAGAAGGTCGGCGACGCGGCCACAATCGTCAAAATCGACATCGACAAGAATGCCGAACTGGCCGCCCGCTACCGCGTGCAGTCGGTGCCGACACTCATCCTCTTCAAAGACGGCGAGGCCGTGTGGCGCACCGTCGGGGTGCAGCAGGCCGACCTCCTCGAAGCCAAAATCTTCGAGCATGTCCCCACCAAATCCGACGAGTGATTCCGCAGAGCCGGTTATCCCTACTGCGGAAAAAACTCACGCAGATTCCGCAGATACGCAGATTTCCCGCAGATTAAAGGAGAAGGTCTCACAGATTACATAGATGCCATCCGGATGAAAAGCCGTCCGGATGGCATCTATGTAATCTGTGTAATCTGTGAGACCCCTTCCCTAATCCGTTTTATCCCTTTTTTCAATCTGCGGGAAATCTGCGTATCTGCGGAATCTGCGTGAGTTTTTTTTTCTGCAGACATACAACCCGCCGGAATCCGCGGGAGAATCGGCTCCGCGGAATCCCTTTACAGGTTTTGCATCTCCACCAGGTGGGAGTAGTAGCCCCCCATGGACAGGAGCTGCTCATGGGTGCCGCGCTCGACGATGCGCCCCTCGTGCATGACACAGATGAGGTCGGCGTTGCGGATTGTCGAGAGACGGTGGGCGATGACCAGGGTGGTGCGCCCCTTCATGAGACGTTCGAGGGCCTGCTGCACCAGCTTCTCGCTCTCGGAGTCGAGGGCCGAGGTGGCCTCGTCGAGAATCAGCACCGGCGGGTTCTTGAGGATGGCGCGGGCTATCGAGACCCTCTGGCGCTGTCCGCCCGACAGGCGGCAGCCACGGTCGCCGATGTTGGTGTCATACCCCTGCTCGGTGGCCATGATGAACTCGTCGGCGTTGGCCACCCGGGCGGCGGCGCGCACATCCTCGAGGGTCGCGCCCTCCACCCCGAAGGTGATGTTGTTGAAGAATGTGTCGTTGAAGAGTATCGCCTCCTGGTTGACATTGCCCATCAGCGCCCTCAGATCATGGACCTTCATGTCGCGGATGTCGATGCCGTCGACGGTTATTGACCCGGCGGCGACATCATAGAACCGTGGCAGCAGGTCGGCCATCGTCGACTTGCCTGAACCCGACTGGCCGACAAGGGCCACGGTGGCCCCGGCGGGGATGTCGAGGTCGACCCCGTGGATCACCTCGTTGGTGCCGTAGCTGAACGACACCCCGCGGTAGCTGATGTCACCCTTGAGCCGCCCGATGCCGCGCGGCTCGGCGGGATCCTTGATGGGGTTGTCGGCATTGAGTATGCGGTCGACGCGCTCCATCGAGGCCAGACCTTTCTGGATGGAATACATCGCCTTTGAAAGCTCCTTGGCCGGATTGATGATGGAGTAGAAGATGACCATGTAGTAGATGAACGATGCGGCGTTCATCGACGAGACACCCGAGAGTATCAGCGCCCCGCCAAACCACAGGACGATGGCTATCGAGACCGTGCCGAGAAACTCGCTCATCGGATGGGCCAGGCTCTGGCGGCGGGCGATGCGGTTTGACAGGCGGTAGAACACCTGGTTCTCGCGGTGGAACCGCTCGCGCACCTTTCGCTCGGCGTTGAAAGCCTTGATGATGCGCAGACCACCCAGACACTCCTCGATGTTAGACATCAGCAGGCCCCACTGGTTCTGCTGCTCCAGCGACTGGCGTTTGAGCCGCTTGCCGACCTTACCCATCACCATTCCGGCCAGCGGCAGGAGTATCAGCACGAATATCGTCAGCTGCCACGAGATGATGATCATCATCACCAGGCAGACTATGATCATTATGGGGTTTTTGAACATCATGTCGAGCGACGCCATGATGGAGTTCTCGATTTCCCCGACATCACCCGTCATGCGGGCCATCACGTCACCCTTGCGCTCCTGGGTGAAAAACGAAATCGGCAGGGCCACCATCTTGTCGAACACATAGTTGCGGATGTCGCGCACGATGCCGCTGCGCATCGGAATCACGAAGTAGGAGGCCAGGAACGTCACCCCGGTCTTCAACCCCGTCATCACCACCAGCAGGGCGGCCAGCAGGGCGAGCGTCACCGTCGGGCCATACAGGTTGATAGCCTCCTGGGTGTAATAGTAGAAGTTGTTGACCGCCACATCCTTGAGCGACCCGCTCCCGGCGGGCATGTAGGTGTAAGTGGCCTCCCTTACCTTGAAGAGCATCTCCAGGATAGGGATGATGACCGCGAAGGAGAACAGCGTCAGGAATGCCGACAACACATTGAAGAAGACATTCAGCGCGAGATACTTCTTGTAGGGCGGCACAAACCGCTTCAGTATTACGAAAAAATCATTCATAATCTCTTGGGGATTTCCTCAATCAATAAAAGTTTGCAATTCGGGTAGAATCTCACAGCTCTCACCTATGCCTGAATATGCCAGGGGGTCTCACAGATTACGCAGATTACACAGATACCATCCGGATGGCATCTGTGTAATCTGCGTAATCTGTGAGACCTTTATTCATTTGCAGGTTTATCTTTGAGAGAGACAGATAACCACACGCATCTGCAGAGATGTCGTCTGCATATCCACAAGAAACAAGATCAGGTGAAGCAGAGGATCAGGGCCTGGGCGGCGACCACCCGGAGGAACATCGTCAGCGGGTAGACCGTGGAGTAGGCCACAGCCGGCGCATCGGAGGAGGTGGAGTTGTTGGCGTAGGCCAGGGCCGGGGGATCGGTATAGCCGCCCGACATCATACCCATCAGCGTCAGGTAGTTGATCTTGAACAGGCCACGGCCGATGCAGCCCACAATCATCAGGGGCACGAAGGTGATGATGAAGCCCCACACGACCCACCACATGCCGGTCTGGTTGAACACCGTCGAGGCGAAGTTGGCGCCGGCACCGATGCCGACCGCCGCGAGGAACATGCAGATGCCAAGCTCGCGGAGCATCAGCGAGGCCGACGAGGAGGTGTAGGTGACGAGCTTGAACTTGTAGCCGAAGCGGCTCAGGAAGATGGCCACCACCAGCGGGCCGCCAGCCAGGCCAAGCTTCATGCCGAAACCGACATTGATCGAGCCGACGATGATACCGAAGAGTATGCCGACGAAGATGGTGATGAGATTGGGGGTATTGAGACGCTTCATCGAGTTGCCGAGCTTCGAGGCCAGGCGGTCGATGTCGTTGAGGTCACCCACGACAGTGATGCGGTCACCCATCTGCAGGCGCAGGCCCGGGGTGGCCAGCAGGTCGACACCGGCGCGGTTGACACGGGTGCAGTTGAGGTTGTAACCCTTGTGGAGACGCAGGTCGGCCAGGCTCTTGCCGTTGTACTCGCTGCGGGTGATGACGATGCGGCGGCTGACAACCGACGCGGGGGAAACCTCCTCCCACTGGTCGTCGCCCATATCGACCGACGGGCCCACCACGCTCTCGAAGCTCTCGAGGTCGGTGGCCGACATCACCACATAGAGCTTGTCGCCCACACGGATCTGGGTGGTAGACTTGGGGATGATTATGGTGCCGTCCTGCTGCATGAGGCGCGAGACGACAAACTCGGTATGGATGATCTGATGGAGCTGCACCAGGGTCTTGCCGTTGATGAGCTGGTTGGTCACCTCGATAGAGGCCAGATGGGGCTTGGCGGTCGCGTCCTCGGCCTCCTTCTCCATCCGGCGTATCTCATCGTCGACTTTCACTCGGAAGATGAACTTCACGAGCAGCATCGATGTTATGATACCGATGACCCCGAGGGGATAGGCGGCGGCGTAACCCATCGACATACGGTTGACGGCATCGGCCACTGCCTCAGGCGCGCCGGCCAGCGACTGCTGCGCGGCTGCCAGACCGGGGGTGTTGGTGACGGCTCCAGACATCACGCCGACAAGCACCGACATGTCGGTCTGCCCGTCGATGAAGAAGATGGCCACGGTGATGGCCACATTGAGCAGTATACCCAACACGGCGAGCATGTTGAGCCTCACGCCACCCTCCTTGAACGAGGAGAAGAACGCCGGGCCCACCTGCAGACCGATAGCGAAGATAAACAGGATGAGGCCGAACTCTCGGACAAACTTAAGCACCTCGGCATCGACCGTGTAGCCGAAATGCCCCATGAGGATGCCGACAAACAACACGAAAGTCACCCCCAGCGAGATGCCCGCTATCTTCACCTTTCCGATAAAGATACCCGCCGCGATCACAAACGAAAGCAGCATCAGCGTCGACGCCAGGGATGTGTTTCCGGGGCAAAGGATGCCCACATCAAAAAAATCCATAGATAAAACTGAATCAAAAACCGGCGACACGGTCACATCCCGCGCAGCCTTATTCTAAAAAACCTTTTTTACGGCTGCAAAGTTACGCATTTCCCGTGACATACGCCTACCCCGACCCCAAAAATCTATGCGCCCGCCGCATCACGCCCCTCCGCGCATCCTCCACGCCACCTCCGCATATCCTCCCTCGCCTCTCCAGGGGGATGACGGCAAAAAAGCCGCCCCGGCGGTCATGCAACCTGCCGGGGCGGCTATTGTATAGTAAGTAAGAGTCAAAGAATTCCAGAGAATGAGGTCATACCTCTGTCAGCCGGGTCGTCAGCGGACAACCACCTTGGCCACCTTGTCGCCCTGACGGCGCAGGTAGATGCCGGGGGCGGGAGCGCCCTGTACGCGCACACCTGAGATGGTGTAGTACTCGGCGTCGCCGTCGGCCTCCATGTCGGCTGCCACATTCTCAACACCGGAGACAGCGTTCTTGGCGTCAAGCTCTGCGGAGATGGGGATGCTGCGGCTGTAATGGCTCAGGGCGAAGCCTTCAAGGTCGGCGGGGAGGTCGGCGACAGCGGCGGCTGCCTTGCGGGGAGCCGAGCTGCCCTCTTCCTCCACGTTGAATGAGGGCTTGGTCTCATAGAGGAAGGGGTAGATGGCATAGATGAGGCCATTGACTGCCTTGGACTCGAGGAGCGATTTGTCACTGATGTCGGTGTACTTGCTCAGGTAGACAGGCACGTTGACACCATCCTGGATGATCTTCGACGACCAGTCGTTTGAACCGCCATCGAAGTCATAGTTGCTGAAGTCGGAATCGTCAGACATCACCAGCGGGGTCCATCCCTCAAGCACGGAGGTGTTGTAAGCCTTCTGGAGATCGTAACCGCTGTGGATGATGTGGACACGGCGCGAGGTGTCGACAGTCGGGTCGTCAAACTCAAACGAGATGTCGCCATACACATTGTAATCGGAGGAGACGCTCATGCTGATATTGTCGATGAGGACACCATACACCCCGTCATAGTCCATGGCATACTTGGCATTGCTGATGGAGCCGGTCGGGGCAGGCATTTTGGCATCAACCACCACCGTTGCCTCTCCTCGGCGCGAGTGGAAAGTCAGGCCGGTACCGTTGCGCCCGGAGCGGGCGATGTCAGTGTACTTGGCGCGCATCTCGATGTCGTTGGATGCGGCCAGGGGTATGTAGTTGAGGTGGATGCGGCCGGGCTTGCCGTGGTAGCTGACAACCTCGTCTCCATTCATCGACACGGTGTACTCGATGTCGAATCCGGCGTTGTTGATGTCAAGGCCCTTTGAGCCGCTGATGGTAAGCGTGCCCTCGCAGGTGTTGACCTTGTCCATCGGAATGTGGCCGTTGTGCGAGGCCAGCGAGAGGTGGTTGTAGTGGCGGTGGAGCGACTTGGCCTGGTCTGCGCTGAGGGTCACAGGAACCACACTCGCGTCGGTGACAGACACAGAGGGGTTGGGGTCGAAGTCGACCAGGGTCACGGTGCGGCAGGTGTCATGAGTGTCGATCACCACGTAATACTGGCCGGGGATGAGGCTTGTGCCGTCGATAGCCCAGTTGTACTGGTTGTAGTTGCAATACTTCACCGAGGTGTTGGTGTCAAACTTGACACTGTTCACCGACTGGCCGGTTTCTGTCGAGAGCATCACACTCAGCTTGTAGGATCCGTCGGGATATGCATACTTGTCATCCACACCTACGATACCGAGGTCGAAAGTCGCCCAGTCGCGGGCTTCGGAGGTCATGCCTTGTGTGGCATTCGCCTTGTAATATCCGGCGTTGACCCAGGAGACCTTGAAATATGTGATATGCTTGCCGGTGACATTGACGGGGACGTAGAAGCAGCTGCCGTCGGGGTTGTTGTACTCCTTTGCATCTGCGGCATTCCAGGTAAGGCCTGCGATGGCTCCTTCGCCCACGAGGTAGACAGAGGGGCGGCCCTTTGCGTCAAGCTCGGCGAAGTCAGACCAGCTCATGTAGGTCTGGATTGCATACTGCACATCAGCGCCGTTTATTCCGCGCATGGCGGTGGCGTAGATGAACTCGGCCCATCGGCCCTGGTTGAACTTCTCGGAATTCGAGGCGCGGAAAACCGACCATCCGTTTTTATCCTGGAACGAGAACTCGACATTGTTGCCTTCAAGGCTTTCCAGGTCGTTCATCCTGTAACGGTAGATCTGGTATTTCGCGCTCACCAGCTCCATCTTGTGGGCGTCGTCGCGCACCAGGCGGCCTCCTATGTAGGCGTCGTCTTTCATGACATTGCAATATACAGGGGTCGCGCCACCGTTCACACCCTCGTAGAGGAGGTCCTCCTTGAGGTGGAAATAGAGGTATTTGTCGCCGCTCTCAGGCTCTACCGGCGATAGGTCGGTTTCGGGCTTGGTTGCGCCATTGGTGTAATAGCCGTTGTTGAGGAAGACGATGCGTGAGACATATTGCTTCTCGCTGTCCTTTTCACCGTTCCAGATAAGCAGCTTCTCGGGTTTCTTGTTCCATGAGAAGTTAAGCACATAGAGGGGGTAGTATTTACCGTTACGATAGATGTATTTGCCTGTGGGCTGCATCTTGATGGCGTCATCTTTACCCCAGGGTTTGAATGTGGTGGCGCTTTCGCCATCACCTATCCACATATGCACATAGAAGTCGGTGCCTACATTGTTGCGGTCGTAGAAGTAGATGGTGTAATCGGTCTCGCCGGGCTGCTCGATTGCGCCGCCTGAGACAGAGAGGGTGTTGTCGGCCACATTCAGGACGAAAGTCACCGCGCCCTTGAGCCCCTCGGCGAAAGTGATGTCCCCGCCCTGGGTGGTGGTCATATTGTAAGTCTTCGCGTTGCCGTCGTAAGCCGAGGTGTTTGACGCGCCCCTCCAGTCATTATTGACATGAAGTCCGACCTTGGTGCCGGTCTCGTCACCAAGGAATTCGAGAGTATATGAGTAGCTGTTCTTCTCGTTGAGAAGCATGCCTACAAAAGTGTCGCCGTTGCGGAAGTTGGTCCACAGCTCATAGACGGTGGCGGGTTCTTCCTTGTCTACCAGTACAAGGCCTGTCTTTGACAGAAGTGAGGAGCCGGAAAGATAATAGAATCCTCCTTTGGCATAAGCAGGCTCGTCTGTCGACAGCTTGTTGCCCCATCCGCTATCTTTTGTGAACAGGATATTGGTGGGTTGCACACTCGGAGTGTAGGACCATACTGGATAATAATTGTCACCTTCACGCACATATTTTCCAGTAGAGGTCATTTTCTGAGGGCCGGACATTGTCGCGCCATTGCCATACACATATGTGTACACATCGGTGTAATTGGCGTTGTTGCAGTCATAGAAATAGAATGTATTGTCGCCAACAACGACATCGCCGCCGCCGAAATCTTCAGTTTCACTGAGTTCGATAAGTGACAAGTCTGACTTCACACGGACATACAGATAGCTGTCTGTCAGTTTGAATTTGTAAAAATCACCCTCTTTCCCAGTCTTCAATGCCACAGATTTGATTCCGTCATTGGTTGCCCAAGAGTCAGAAACACGACTAAGGATAGAGCCATTGAATCCATCCCATCCATCTTTATTGGACGTGGACATTTGGAATTCCTTATTTTGGGGTGCTTTGAAAGAATAGTACCCATTAGACTCATTGACCACCAGCGCATCGTCAGGATTCCAGCTTCCTATCGAGGAGTCGTCCCCGCATACATAAAGCTGCGCATGAGCCGTCATAGCTACAATTGCACCTACCAACAAGAGTAGAAGCTTTTTCATGATAAAAAAATGAATTTAGTAACAACAGTTCGGTAATTTTTGAGCAGGCATAGCTGTATCGCACTGATACACAATAGTTTGCATTGATATTGAATTGTTATCGCATCTTATTGATATTCAATTGAATATGCAAATTTTACCGAACTATTGATAAGTTAAAGAAAAAACAGTTAATTGTTCGAGTTAAAGATATGAGAGAGCTGTTGACAGGCAGACTTGGCCTATGCCTTGCCTGATGTCACAGTTTATGAGGAGTAAGAGTTTGCGTAAGAGTCTTTATACAAAAATTATGAAGATTCAAAGATGAATGTAGTAACGTTGGCGGGGCCGGGGTCACCAGCCCGCGTCGGGCGTCACGGCGGTAGATTTCAGGGCGGCAGGAAATTGGTGTTCCTATCGCAACGGCAAAGGTAATCAAAAAATAACTGAATTTTCGCCCGAATGTGTTAATATTTACTAAAACAAATGATTATTTTCTTAAACCAGCCCTATGACACGCCATATGCCCGCGCGACAGATGCCGACAATTGCGTATGGGACAAGCGAATGACATGAAAACCATTGGGAGCAAAGCGACCAAATCTGCAGAATCAGTGGAATCCGTGAAATCTGCGAGAAATCCTTTTAGATTCAGAAGACCAAGGTAAATTTCGGGGGGAGGCATCATCCAGGTGAGTGTTCCCCGAATAATCCCCATATATGGTTGGCCCACGAATCCGTAGGATTCATTAACTATTAGCCGGGGGTTGGCGGCCATGAGGCCGGTAACCCCCGGGTTAATACGCCCGGCGGGAGATTCTGAAAGAATCTTTTATAGATATTGCCTTTAAATGAGGTTGTATATATAAAAGATTCTTTCAGAATCTCACGCCTGATGTCAGCAACCCCGGGTTGCCGCTTGGTCGCCCGCAAGGAGCTCCCGCGCGCCAGCCCGGGGCTAATGGTTAATGAATCCTACGGATTCGCTGACGGATTCAATGCAAACAGGTGTGGATTAGATGCCGTGTTAAAACCAAGGCGTCCGCCGTCTCCCGCGAAAGGGGAGCATCGGCGGACGCCTGATATGTGATTATTCAGCGGTCAGCGATCAGAGCTGGGGACCGGCGGCAACGAGAGCCTTGCCAGCCTCGTTGTTCTCAAACTTCTTGAAGTTGTTGATGAACATCTCGGCGAGCTTGGTTGCCTTGGTAGTCCACTCGGCAGCGTCGGCGTAGGTGTCGCGGGGATCGAGGATCTTGGAATCAACGCCGGGAAGCTCGGTGGGCACGGTGAAGTCGAAGATGGGAATCTGCTTGGTGGGGGCCTTCAGGATTGCGCCGTCAAGGATAGCGTCGATGATGCCGCGGGTGTCCTTGATGGAGATGCGCTTGCCGGTGCCGTTCCAGCCAGTGTTGACCAGGTAAGCCTTGGCGCCAGATTTCTCCATCTTCTTGACGAGCTCCTCAGCGTACTTGGTGGGGTGGAGGCTAAGGAATGCAGCGCCGAAGCATGCGGAGAAGGTGGGGGTGGGCTCGGTGATGCCGCGCTCTGTGCCGGCGAGCTTCGAGGTGAAGCCCGAGAGGAAGTAATACTTGGTCTGCTCGGGGGTCAGGATCGAGACGGGGGGCAGAACGCCGAAAGCGTCGGCCGACAGGAAGATGACGTTCTTGGCGGCGGGGCCGTGGCTGCCCGGGGCGATTTTCTCGATGTGCTCGATGGGGTAGGAAACGCGGGTGTTCTCGGTGACAGACTTGTCGGCGAAGTCGATCTTGCCGTTCTCGTCTACGGTCACGTTCTCGAGGAGGGCGTTGCGGCGGATTGCCTTGTAGATGTCGGGCTCAGACTCCTTGTCGAGGTTGATGACCTTGGCGTAGCAGCCGCCCTCGTAGTTGAAGACGCCGTTGTCGTCCCAGCCGTGCTCGTCGTCACCGATGAGCAGACGCTTGGGGTCGGTGGAGAGGGTGGTCTTGCCTGTTCCGGAGAGGCCGAAGAAGATTGCGGTGTTCTCGCCGTTCATGTCGGTGTTGGCCGAGCAGTGCATGGAGGCCATGCCGCGCAGGGGGAGGTAGTAGTTCATGATGGAGAACATACCCTTCTTCATCTCGCCGCCATACCAGGTGTTGATGATCACCTGCATCTTCTGGGTGAGGTTGAAGGCCACGCAGGTCTCGGAGTTGATGCCGAGTTCCTTCCAGTTCTCGACCTTTGCCTTGGAGGCGTTCATCACCACGAAGTCGGGGGTGAAGTTGTCAAGCTCCTCCTTGGTGGGGCGCACAAACATGTTGGTCACGAAGTGGGCCTGCCATGCCACCTCCATGATGAAGCGGACAGCCAGACGGGTGTCCTTGTTGGTGCCGCAGAAAGCGTCAACGACGTAGAGGGGCTTGTCAGAAAGCTCCTTGTCGGCGATGGCCTTGAGGGCGTCCCAGGTGGCGGGGGTGATGGGCTTGTTGTCGTTCTTGTATTCGTCAGAGGTCCACCAGATGGTGTTCTTCGAAACCTCGTCTTCCACGAAGAACTTGTCTTTTGGGGAACGGCCGGTGTAGATGCCGGTCATCACGTTAACCGCGCCGAGCTCGGTGTCCTGGCCTTTCTCGTAGCCTTCGAGGCCGGGTTTGGTCTCGTCGATGAAGAGTTCGTCCCAGGAGGGGTTGTGGTAGATCTTGGGGGTTCCGGTGATACCGTACTGGGTTAAATCAATCTTGCTCATTTTGATATGTTGATAACTGTTATATGTGTTGTCGACTGTCGTTGCGGAGATAACCGGAGGCGGCAATCAGTCGCCGCCTTGTTATTCGGCTACAAAGTTACGCAATTTTTTTTAATTCAAAACGATTTAAGGAAATTTTTCCTTAATCGACCCTTGGCGACAGAAAAATGCCAAGCTCGCCTACTTACAACAATGTAAGTGGCGCAACCGGGGGTTAAATTAGGTTAAATTTCAGATATTTTAGGATTGTTTTGCCATCAGCCGGGAAAAAGTTCGTAAATTTGGCGGTGTTATCAATCCTCCGCCTGAAATCTATACCAAAGCTGAGATTAAATACCATTACTTACATATCCGAACTTTAAATTTTTCAACTACTAGCATGAAAAAAACTCTACTCATGATGGCTGCCGCTCTGACCGCGTGGTCGGCGAGCGCACAGCTCTATGTGACCGGCGACAATGTCGAGGGATAGCCCGCGGTATGGGACCCCGCCAACACCCTGGTCGTGACCTCTGAAAACGGCGAATACTCGTTTGAAGCCACCGGCGGTTTCAAGATTTCAATCGCCCAGGGCACATGGGACGACTTCAACGGCGCCGCTTACCAGCTCGCCGGAGCATGGGACAAGGGCACTACCACCGCCACCTCCACTCTGCGCCAGGGCGACGGCAACATCACCACACCCATGAGCAACGTGAAAATCAAGTACACCGTCAAGGATGACATGTCGGCAATCACCGCCACCCTCCCCGCCGGCTACTCTTTCGGCGAGGCCCCTGCCCCCGACTTCTACCTTATCGGCAACTTCAACAACTGGACCCTGGCCGACGCCGCCTGCAAGATGACCCCCAACGGGAATGTCTACACCATCACCGTTGCCGACGGCATCACCGTGGCTGCTGGTGAAGGCTGGAAAATCAACAACGGCACCTGGGACCTCGACTTCGGACAGGGCGAGGAAGGAATGCCCGTGGCCGGCACCCTCTACAACCTCGCATCCGGAGGCGCTGACATGACCACCTCCGTGGCCGCCGGCTCCACCATCACCTTCACTTACAACGAGGGAGGAGTGTCAACCCTCCTCATCAGCAGCAATGGCGGCGGCGGCGACACCCCCGTCGACACCCCCGCCCAGCTCTATGTGGTAGGTTCGCTCGCAACCAGCATGTGGGAACCCGCCACCGCAGTCCTCATGAACAAGGACGGCAATGTTTTCACCGCCACTGACATAGAGCTTGTAGGGGAGGCAAACTTCAACTTCCTCACCGCTCAGTCTTGGGACGAGCCCCGCTACGGCGGCCTCGTTGACAACGAGGATGTGACTTTCGACGGCGATGTGGCCATGGTGACAATCGTCCCCGGCACCAACGCCATCAAGGCCCTCCCCGGCAAGTACAACATGACCCTCACTTTCGCCGCTGACGGCAACACCCTCAAGCTGGAGAAAGCAGGTGAAGTCGTTGTTGTGGAAGACCTCGTACTCACCGGCTCCTTCAACGAGTGGGCAATGAACGATGCCGCATACAAGATGGCCAAGGATGGCGACACCTACACCATCACCATCCCCTCCATCGAGGCCGGCGCCGAGTTCAAGGTGAAGACCGCCGAAGACAACTGGATCTCCAGCTGGGGAGCTGAAGGCCCCGAAGGTGACGAGACCGCTCCCGCAGTGGCAGTAGCCCTCAACACCCCCATGAACTCCTGGGTCGGCTCGTTCAACAACTTCCTCATCGCCGAGGCCCTCACCAACGCCACCATCACCTTTGTCAAGAGCAACGAGGCATCTGTGGCTTCCACCCTCACCGTCTCCGGCACCTCCGCCATCGAAGCTGTTGAGGCCGTTGCCGCCGAGGCTCCCGCCCAGTACTTCAACCTCCAGGGCATCCGCGTTCTCGCTCCCGAGGCCGGCCAGCTCTACATCGTCAACCGCGCAGGCAAGGTTTCCAAGGAAATCGCCCGCTAATACGATATCATGAGATTCCGGGGGAAGCGGCCTGCCCCCTCCCCCCGGAATCCCCGCATAAAACGACACCGCCCGTCGCGCCAAGTGCGCCGACGGGCGGTGTTATTTTTGTTGCTCAGGCTGCGTTCTGACAGCCTGGAGCCATCCAGGTGACAGCCCCCAGGGCCTCCAGGTGACGGATTCCAGCAACATCCAGGTGACAGATTCCAGCAACATCCAGGAGACGGATTCCCGCAACATCCAGGTGACAGATTCCAGCAACATCCAGGTGACAGATTCCAGCAACATCCAGGTGACGGATTCCCGGAATCTCCAGGTGACGTGCCCCAGCAATCATGCCTCTATGTGTGGTTCGCCCACGAATCCGTAGGATTCATCAATTATTAGCCGGGGGTTGGCGGCCGACAGGCCGGTAACCCCCGGTCACCACGCCAGACGCGGGATTCTGAAAGAATCTTTTATAGATGTTGCCCATAGATGAGGGTGCCTATATAAAAGATTCTTTCAGAATCTCACGCCTGATGTCAACAACCCCGGGTTGCCGCTTGGTCGCCCACAGGGGCTCCCGCGCGCCAACCCGGGGCTAATAATTAATGAATCCTCCGGATTCGCGGATGGATTCAATGATGACAGGGATGGAAGCAATCCGGTTTCGCGGACGGATTCAATGATGACAGGGATGGAAGCAACCCGGATTCGCGGACAAATCCAACGAGGGCCGGTATGGGATCAATAACCGGAGAAGAGCGCGCCGACCCCGAGGAGGCGGTCGTAGCGGTCGCCGGGAGCGCGATAGTAGACATAGACCAGATACTCATTGACCGTCTGGTAATGGTCACCCTCGACTGGCGCGGTAAGGCCGTGCGTGGCTCCGTCAGGGACGACGAGATACTGATAGTTGTATGCTCCCTGCTTCAGCGGCAGGAGCTTCTCGTAACGCCCCGTGGAGGGGTTGTATTCCATCCGCGACGAGGAGTCGAGACGGCGATGCATAAAGTCGCCGTCGAGATACACCTCGGCGTCGGGAATCCGGAGCATATCGAGCGTGAACAGCGTCATGGCATAGTCGGCCTCCACGTCAGAATCCTCGGCGTTGTACTCGCGGATAAGATAACGGCCATGCTGTGTGCTGTCATAGCGGTATTCGCGATGGGCGCGGGGCTTGTCGAGGTTGAGGATGTGGTGATACCAGGGGGCATGGTACTCGATATGGTCCACCCCCATCCCGGGATAGAGGTTGTTGACCGTCTCCATGCGGCGGTATTCATTGCCGGCAGGGAAAATCAGGGCCGGGAGATGCTCGTAGATGGCGCGCGAGCCCATAAGGCGGGAGGGATGGGAAAGCACCACGGCGTTGTCGAGGCGGCCGTTCTGGGTCACCACCACCCGCAGGTCGGTGTTTATGTCGCGTATGCGGGTGTTTCGGGTGTCGATGTCGAGCGAGAGCTGCTGGTGGCTGTCATTGTAGTCGATGTCGGTGCGCGAGGTCACGGTGCCTCCTACCGACACTACCCCCTCCTGCACCATGAACCTCACCTGCAGCAATATCTCCTCCGGGGCATCCTCGGGATAGACCCGCAGCAGGTAGTTGCCCGATATCTTGAACTGGAAATCGCTGTTGGGCAGGTGTATGGTGTAATGCACATAATGGGCCGTGGTCAGGCGCGAGAAGGCATAATCCTCGATGTCGGCATAGTTGAAGCCGTCAAAGACCTCTGAGTCGACAAGCTCGCCGAGGCTCCAGTCGGCATCACAATGCAGTATCGAGTATCGCAGATACTGGCGCTCCTCCCCCATCACGTCGAAACCTATCACGAGGCGGCTGTCGCCCCCGAGCGTCAGCACAGGCGGGGCGAGGAAGGCCCCCTCGATGTTGACCGCAAGCGAACGGATGCCGGGGGAGAATATCGCCGTGGAGGTGTCAGGGCCTGCGGGAGCAGCTGCCGCCAGGATGGGCAGGAGCAACATCAGCAATGATGGCAGAAATCGTCTCATAATAGTGGAGTCGCAGGTTATGGTTGAGCCTCACCAGGCCACCGGGGTCTCCCCCGAGGCGGCGAGGTAGGCGTTGGCGCGTGAGAAATGGTGGTTTCCGAAAAAGCCGCGGTGGGCCGACAGCGGGGATGGATGGGGGGAGGTAAGCACGAGATGGCGCGTCTGGTCGATCAGGGCCGACTTGCGTATTGCGTAGCTGCCCCACAGGATGAAGACCAGATGGTCGCGGTCGCGCGACAGGCGGCTGATCACCTCGTCGGTGAACTGCTCCCAGCCCTGTCCCTGGTGAGAGCCAGCGCGGTTGGCCTCGACGGTGAGGGTGGCGTTGAGCAGCAAGACCCCCTGACGGGCCCAGCGCGAGAGGTCGCCGTCGGCGGGCATCGGCGCGCCGGTGTCGGCGCTGACCTCCTTGAAGATGTTGACAAGCGACGGGGGCATCCTCACCCCGGGATTCACCGAGAAGCAAAGCCCGTTGGCCTGGCCGGGGCCGTGGTAGGGGTCCTGGCCGAGTATCACCACCTTGACCTTGTCGAACGGACAGGCGTCAAAGGCGGCGAAGATTTTCGCGGCGGGGGGATAGACCTCGCGGGTGGCGTATTGCGCCCTGGCAAATTCCGCCGTCTGGCGGAAACCGGGCGACTCGAATATGTCGGCAAGCTCGTTTTTCCAGCTCTGGTCAATTCTGACGTTCATTCTTTATGCTTGGGGTTGGGCGGGTTGGAGGCGGCCTGGCTCACAGGCCCTCAATAAAGACAGGCCCGCTCGCGCGGGGCGGGCAGGCCTGTCTGGTTGGCGTTATAATCGTGGTGGATTATTTCTCCATGATGGTCACGCAACGGTCGAGGGTGAGGCACTTGTCGCCAAGGTCAACACGGTTGCCGTTGTTGGTGGTAGCCTCGAGCTGGCTTTCGGGCACACCGTAGCGGAGGAGCTGGTTCTTCACGCCGTTCACGCGGTTGTGACGCAGACGGACGTTGATCTTGTCGTTTCCGGTGTAGTTGTCGGCCCAGCCGGTGAGGACGTAGGTCTTCTTGGTGTCCTTCATGACGTTGGCCACAGACTGGAGGACCTTGCGGTCAACCGAGGTGAGGGTGTAAACGTCGCAGGGATAGTAGATGGTGGCGAGGGGAGCTTCGGGCACCTTCTCAACAACCTTCTCAACGGGACGGTTGAGGCAGGCGCGGAGCTGGTTCTCGAGGTCGGCGATCTTGGCGTCAGCCTCGGCCAGACGTGCGCGGTACTCGTCGCAGTTCTCTGCGGGAGGACATACGGGAACGATGGGTGCGCTCCAGTCGGCCTTGTTGAACTTGTAGGTGGCGGTCAGGAGGGCTTCGCCAATCACCTGGGTCTTGCCCCAGGAGTCAGAGTGGTTTGACACGGCGGTAGCGCGGAGATCGAGACCGAGGGCGAAGTTCTTGGTGAGGTTGAACTCCTGGGTGAGGCCGGCGCGGATGGTGATCACGCGGTCATGGCAGTCGTGCCATGTGGCCTTGGTCTCGCCTTTCTTGGCGTATTTGGTGAGAGTCCAGTAGAGACCACCACCGGCATATACATACGCGTTGTAAACGCGGCCGGGACGGTAGCCACACCACCAGTTGGTGAGGTTCAGCATCACGTCGAAGGCGGGGCCGAAGTAGTTCTGCTTGGTCTTGAAGTACTGGCCGTCATAGATGTGCTCGTCGGGACGGGCACCGATCGAAACCTCGTTGTCGAGTTTGGAAAGACCCTTCACGGAGAGGAAGTCTGCACCACCGCGGATACCGAGCAGCGGAGAGAACCACTTGCCGACATAGAGGGAGGCGGCGGGGGCGAAGCGGTCGCCGAAGGGACGGTGGCTGTCATCGTCGGTGAAGCCAACGGAGACACCGCCTTCACCCTGTATGAACCAGTTGTCGGAGAACTTGTTGAAGAGGTAGCCCTGGGCGGGATCTTCAACGTAAGTTACTTCCTGAGCGTTCTGAGCAACAGCGGTACCTGCGAGCATAGCGCAGCCGAGTGCTAAAAGGTAACTCTTTTTCATAGATAAGTAAAACGTTGTGTATTTGATATTTGAATTTTCTTCCGGTTTTAAAGCAAAGCTTAAGGAAAATGTCTCTTGTGGGCATTTCAGGCCCGCAGGCTTTCACGAAATTTGCCGCTAAGTTACGGATTTTTTTCGATTCTTTCACAAAATAAACAATAAACTGCGAAAAAAAGTTGAAAAAATATCATAATCGGGCAAATGAGCACCGCCGCGCCATCCTCACGGTGATGATGGCGCGGCGGCTATTTCATAAGACAGCGGGTCAGATACGGTGGATGAACTTCAGCACCTGCTCGGTGATGTTCTCGGGTGTGAAGCCGAATTTTTCGTCAAGCACCTTGTAGGGGGCCGACGCGCCGAAATGGTTGAGGCCGTAGACCATGCCCAGGGGGCCTACCACACCGCGGAGGGTGGAGGGGAGACCTGCGGTGAGGCCGAAGACGGGCACTCCGGCGGGAATCACGCTGCGGCGGTATTCCTCGTCCTGGCTCTCGAAGAGCCCTACGGAGGGCACAGACACGACCCGGCAAGGCACCTCGCCGGCGATGAGCTGGAGGGCCACCTCGCAAAGCAGCGACACCTCTGAGCCGTTGCCGACCAGAATCACCTTGGGATGGGGGGTGTCCATGACCACATAGCCACCCTGGCGCGCGCCCTGGGCCTCCTCGTAGCGGTTGCCGGTGGCGGCTGGGATGTCCTTGACATCCTGGCGGGTGAGGATGAGCGCGGTCGGGGTCTTGTCATTCTCCATGGCCATCTGCCAGGCCACGGTGGTCTCCACAGCGTCGGCCGGACGAAGCACCAGCATCGAGGGGCGGCCCGAGAGGTTGTGGAGCTCCTCCATGAGACGTATCTGCGCCTCCTGCTCGATGGGCTGGTGGGTGGGCCCGTCCTCCCCTACTCGGAAGGCGTCATGGCTCCACACATATTTGACAGGCAGCTCCATAAGGGCGGCCATGCGTATGGCGGGCTTCATGTAGTCTGAGAAGACAAAGAATGTGCCGCAGGCGGCGATGAGGCCGCCATGGAGGGCGATGCCGTTCATTATCGAGGCCATGGTAAGCTCGGCAACGCCGGCCTGGAGGAATGCCCCGGAGAAATCGCCCTTGACGAGCTGGTGGGTCTTCTTGAGGAATCCGTCGGTCTTGTCGGAGTTGGCAAGGTCGGCAGAGGAGACAATCATGTTCTTCACCTTCTCGGCCAGCACACCCAGGACTGTAGCCGAGGCGTTGCGGGTGGCGCTTCCGGCCTTCTGCACGATGGCGGCGTAGTCGATTTCGGGAAGCTTGCCGTTGATGAAGTTGTCAAGCTCCTCGGAAAGGGCGGGATTGGCCTTGGCCCACTCCTCTTCCTGGGCGTGGCGCTTGGCTACGATTGCGCGCAACTCGGCGTTGCGGTCGTCATAGAGCTTCTGCACGTCGGCGGGAATATTCCAGGGATCGGCGGGGTCGGCCCCTAGGTTCTCGATGGTCTTGGCGAAGTCGGCGCCCGACTTGCTCAGGGGCTGGCCGTGGGTGGAGCATTGCCCCTCGAAGCACTGGCCGTCGGCGGTGACCGCTCCCTTGCCCATCACGGTGTTGCCGATGATGAGGGTCGGACGCTGCTGCTCGGCCTGAGCCTTGGCGATGGCGTCGGCGATGGCGTCGGCGTCGGTGCCGTCCACCTCAAGCACGTTCCAGTTCCAGGCGCGGTATTTGGCTGCGACATCCTCGTCGTCGACAGCGTCGACCATGGTCGACAGCTGCACACGGTTGCTGTCGTAGAACATTATCAGGTTGTGGAGGCCGAGGTAGCCGGCGATGCGCCCTGCTCCCTGCGAGATTTCCTCCTGTATGCCTCCGTCGGAGATGAAGGCGTAGGTCTTATGGGCTACCACATCGCCGAAACGCGCCTGGAGGAAACGCTCACCGATTGCGCATCCGACGGCCATGGTGTGGCCTTGCCCCAGCGGGCCGGATGTGTTCTCGATGCCCCTGTGAGGGTCGAGTTCTGGATGGCCCGGGCAGCAGCTGCCCCACTGGCGCAGCTGCTGAAGCTCCTCGACGGTGAATTTCCCCGTAAGGGCCAGCACCGCGTAGAGCATCGGAGACATGTGGCCCGGGTCGAGGAAGAAACGGTCGCGGGCGATCCACTCGGGATCGTCAGGATCGGTCACAAGGAACCTGGAATAAAGCACGTTGACGAAGTCGGCACCGCCCATGGCGCCGCCGGGATGGCCCGACTTTGCTTTCTCCACCATGGAGGCTGACAGCACCCTTATGGTGTCTGCCGCGCGGTCGATAATGGTCTTGTCCATAAAAAGTGTTTATTGGTAAGGTATCCACGCGTTGAACAAGGGAGAGGCCCCCGATGTTCACGCGTGGAATTCGGTTTTGTCAAAATCAGAGGGCGTTTTTCAGCTCCGACTCCTCTTCGACCGGAATGTCGGTGTTGACATTCTTCGAGCCGATGAGGCCGTAGAAAAGGAGGTAGCCAAGACAGGCCACAATCAGCCAGTAGGAGGCCATGTAGCCTGCGCTCTTGGCGATGACCTGCTGCACCAGGGGGATGATGCCGCCGCCGACAACCATCATCATGAAGATGCCGGAAGCCTGGGCGGTGTACTTGCCAAGGCCCTCGACGGCGAGGTTGAAGATGCCGCCCCACATCACTGAGGTGCAGAGACCGCAGACGATGAGCAGGTAGGCGCTGACAGGCACACGGGCGGTGATCACCGCGCCGGTCTCGGCGTCGACCGAGCTGTAGATGAAGTCAGGCACGGGCAGGGTGACGGAGGAGGGAATCAGGATGGCGCCGAGCACCAGGAGCATGGCGGTGGAGGACACCACGATGAGCTGCACCTTTGAGGACACAACCCCCGAGATAACCGAGGAGAGCAGACGGCCGCAGAGCATGAGCAGCCAGTAGATGGCCACGATGGTGCCGGCGATTGCCGAAGCCGCGCCTACCACTCCCGCGCCGCTGGCGCTCTGGTCGGAGAGGTAGAAGTTGAGTGTGCCGGGGATGCCTACCTCGATGCCCACATATATGAAGATGCCGATAACGCCGAGGACGGTGTGGCGGAAATTCCAGGGAGAGTGGCTGTATTTGGGCTGCACCTTCTTGCCGCTTGTCTTGTTGGGCTCGGGAATCGCCACGAAGGAGATGACGATGAACGAGGCCACGAACACGCCGATGGCGATCCAGAGAAGGGGCTCGACGGTCGACAGGGTGGTCGACTTTGACAGCTCGCCGACCAGCACACCCACGAAGAGGGGGGTCAGGGTGCCGGTGAGGGAGTTGAACGAGTTGCCCACCTGGAGGAGCTGGTTGCCCTTGTTGCCGCCGCCGCCGAGGAGGTTGAGCATCGGGTTGACAACGGTGTTGAGCATGCAGACGCAGAATCCGCAGATGAAAGCGCCCAGGAGGTAGACGGCGAAGTTGAAGTCCATGCCGCCCGGCTGGAGGCTGGAGATCCACTGCACGAGCAGACCGGCCACACCTACGGCCATGGCCCAGAGGGCGGTTTTCTTGTATCCTATTTTCTGGAGGAGCTTGCCGGCGGGGATGCCCATGAAGAGGTATGCCAGGAAGTTCATCATGTTGCCCATCATTCCGAGGACGGAGTTGCCCTCATACTGGTATCCCCAGATTGTGCCGATGGGCGCGGCGAGGTTTGTCACGAACGAAATCATCGCGAAGAGGAAGCACATCGCGATAATGGCTATCAGGCGTCCGTTTCCTGAAGTTTTTGAGGCTGTTGTGGAATTTGCCATTGTTTAGTTTTTAGGTGTTAAGGTTGGTAAGAAGGTTATTTGATTTATTCCAGTTATGTTGTGATTGATATCTCTTGCCGGGCAGGGGGGAATGGCGGCCGCGCGCGGTCTGCCGGCCTGCCCCGGGCTATTTCCCGCAAAATTACGAAAAAATCCCCAAGCGTCAATACTCTCTCGGGCCGAAAATGGCCGAACCGACCCTGACCAGGGTCGAGCCACAGCTCACAGCCAGGGGGTAGTCGTCGCTCATGCCCATCGAGACGGTGGAGAATCCGCGCAGGTCGGGACACATCGCCAGGATTTCGTCGTAGGCTGCGCGTATCGCCCGGAAGTCGGCCTCGACGCGGGCCTGGTCGTCGGTGTTGGAGGCCATCCCCATCACGCCGCACACATGCACCGCCTGCAGGTTCTCGAATCCGCGCCGAGCGAACCAATCAAGCAGTTCGTCGGGGCTGAAACCGAATTTTGTCTCCTCTCGGGCCACATGGAGCTGCATCAGCACATTCTGCACGATTCCCTGGCGGGCGGCCTCGCGGTCTATTTCCTCAAGCAGGCGCACCGAGTCGACACTCTCGATGAGGGCGGGGCGCAGGCGCAGCAGCTGCCTGACCTTGTTGGTCTGCAGATGGCCTATGAAATGCCAGCAGTAATCATCTGTGCCAAGCTCGGCCACCTTGGCGGCCAGCTCCTGCACACGGCTCTCGCCGAAAAGCCTCTGCCCCGCCGCCCGGGCCTGGCGCAAAGCGTCAACCGGGTGGAACTTCGAGACAGCGACAAGCCCGACCCCGCCGGGCAGTGATTGCCTCACAGAGTCGAGCCTGGATTGTATGGATGTCAGTGGCGACATGGCTTGTCAGTTGGCTTCTGCCTCGGCGGGCTTGCCTGACAGGTCTGCGCCGTAGACATCGAGATAAGCGGTTTCAGAGATGGAGACGATGTCGAAGTCGGCCATGGTGCCCTTCATTCCCTCCATGAAATTGTCGTAGGCGTGCTTGAAATTGTTGCCGGCCACAAGTATCAGCGACACTGACTTCTTCTCTGCTGCGGTCTTCTCGTCGATGGTGATGAAGGCCACTTTCACGAGATACCATTTGTCGGCTGAGTCATCGCGGAAGATTTCGGCGATCTTGGTGCTTTTGGCAGAGGAGACCACGAAGTCGCCCGAGATGAACGGGGCCTGCTCCTTGGTGATACGGGCCACCGCCTCGGTGATTGAGAGAGAGTCGGCCAGGAACACGTCGGTGACCTTCTTGACGGCCCCGTTTTCCTGGAGTTTATCGTAGCGAACCTTGCATTCAAACCAGCTTGCCATATTTTTTGTTGGATTTATTGGGTTAATCAATGGAAATTGTTAAATTTGCCCCAGGCACGCTTCCATGAAGAAAGCGCCCGGAGGTAAACGACTACAAAGTTAGTCTGAATTTTCAACCCGTGCAACATTAAATCCAGATAAATAATGGCCGCATCCCGACATGACAACCATGGCTCCCGCCCTCCAGGAGGATTCCTCAGGCGGGTGGCCGACCTCTACGCCGGAGGGTTCAGGGAGATGACGGTGGGCCGCACGCTGTGGGCGGTGATACTCATCAAGCTGGCCATCATGTTTCTGGTTTTCAAGCTGTTCTTTTTCCCCGACTGGCTCGCCCGCGACTATGACACCGACGACGAGCGCGCCCGGGCCGTCAGGACCGCCCTGACCGACCGCCAGGGAGACGGCGACACCGACAACGAATCAACCCTAAACGACAACAACTTAAATCTTCTGCCTGATGAATGATTTGCTAAGCACGGTCGACTGGTCGAGGGGCCAGTTCGCCCTCACGGCCATGGTCCACTGGCTCTTCGTCCCGCTGACGATCGGCCTGTCGCTGATTGTGGCGATAATGGAAAGCATCTATCTCAAGACCAAATCCGAGAGATGGAAGAGGCTCACCAAATTCTGGATGCTGCTCTTCGGCATCAACTTCGCCTGCGGCGTGGCCACGGGCATCATCCTCGAGTTTGAGTTCGGCACCAACTGGTCCAACTATTCCTGGTTTGTCGGCGACATATTCGGCGCGCCGCTCGCCATCGAGGGGATAGCGGCCTTCTTCCTGGAGTCGACATTCATCGCCGTGATGTTCTTCGGCTGGAACAGGGTCAGCCCCCGGTTCCACCTGCTGGCCACCTGGCTGACATCCGTCGGCGTATGTCTCTCGGCCTACTGGATTCTGGTGGCCAACGCCTGGATGCAGTATCCCGCCGGGATGGAGTTTGACCCCGCCCAGATGCGCAACGTGATGGTGTCATTCTCCGATGTCGCCCTGTCGCCTGTGGCCGTCAACAAGTTTTTCCACACGGTGTTGAGCGGCTGGGTACTCGGCGCGGTGTTTGTCGTCGGGGTCAGCTGCTGGTTCATCTGTAAGAAAAGCAACCTCGGATTCGCCAAGGACTCCATAAAAATCGCGTCATGGGTAGGCCTGGCCGGGATAGTGCTGACCATGTGGACCGGCGACGGGTCCGCCGTCGAGGTGGCCAAAGTGCAGCCCATGAAGCTCGCCGCAATGGAGGGGCTTTATGACGGCTCCACCGGGCAGTCGCTCGTCGGCTTCGGCATCCTCGACCCGTCGAAGCAACGGACCGACGGCAAAGACCCGATGCTGATGGAGGTTTCAATCCCCAAAGGGCTGTCGATACTGGCGACCCACAATCCCGACGCGTTCATCCCCGGCATCAACGACCTCATCGAGGGACGCGAGACCGGGCCTGACGGACAGATGGCCCAGACATTGTCTTACGCCGAGAGAATCGAGGCCGGCAAACGCGCCCAGGAGGCCCTCCGGCGCTATGACGCGGCCTCATCGGCAGGCGACAAAGAGGCCATGGAGGCCGCCGAGCGCGACCTCAAGGCCGACTTCGGCTACTTCGGCTACGGCTATCTATCATCGCCCGACGAGGCTGTGCCGCCTGTCGCGCTGACATTCTACGCCTTCCGCGTGATGGTGATGGCCGGGGGCTACCTGTTGCTCTTTTTCATCGTGATGCTCTTCCTGAGCTACCGCAAGCCGCGCCATCTCGAGAGCCGCTGGCTGGTGTTCTTCGGCATACTGACCATCCCTGTGGTATGGATAGCCAGCGAGGCCGGATGGATTGTGGCCGAGATGGGCCGTCAGCCATGGGTGATCCAGGACCTGCTACCCACCCGGGCGGCGGTGAGCGCCATCCCCTCAGGCTCGGTGCAGCTCACCTTCTGGATGTTCGTGATTGTCTTCGCCGGACTGATGACCGCCGAGGTCTCCATCATGTGCCGCGAGATTTCGAAGGCTTCGCGCCGCGACATCCTCGCCGGAGAGGAGGCATGACACCTCACGGCCATACATTCACAAGATTCATTAATGATTAAAATTTCTACAAAGTGGAAGCTTTACAGATATATTGGTGGTTTGTCATCTCGCTGCTTGGCGGCCTGCTGGTCTTCCTGCTGTTTGTCCAGGGCGGACAGACGATGATATGGCAAGCCCGTTCGATTGAACGGAAATCACTGCTGGTCAACGCCCTCGGCCGCAAATGGGAACTGACGTTCACCACCCTCGTGACTTTCGGCGGAGCATTCTTCGCCTCGTTTCCCCTCTACTATTCGACAAGTTTCGGAGGAGCCTACTGGCTCTGGATGCTCATCCTGCTGAGCTTCATCCTCCAGGCCGTGAGCTATGAGTTCCGCTCCAAGCCGGCCAACATATTCGGCACTCCGGTCTATGACATGTTCCTGTGGATAAACGGTTTCTTCGGGTGCGTGTTGCTGGGATGCGCCGTGGCTATGCAGTTCTTCGGGGCAGACTTCGAGGTGTCGCGCCAGAGCATCCTCGACGGCGACTCGCCGGTGATTTCGGTGTGGAACGACAGCCACGGGCTTGAACAGATTTTCAGCCTCCGTCCACTGCTGCTCGGTTTCGCCGTGTTCTTCCTGGCGCGCACACTCGGGGCGATGTTCTTCGCCAAAAGCGTGAAGACCGACGACGAGAGCCGATTCATCAAGGAGATGCGCTCCCGTATTCTGGTCAACGGATGCGTCTTCGTCCTCTTCTTCCTGGCCTTCCTTTTCGCCATGTTCACCGCCCAGGGTTACACCACCCAGCCTGACGGCACCGTGGTGCCCATCGGCTGCAAATATTTCTACAATCTCATCGACCTGTGGTGGCTCGGGGCCACCCTGCTGCTGGGCGTGCTGATGGTGCTCTACGGAGTGCTCCGGGCCAGCTTCGACAACAGCTTCGCCCGGAAGGCATTCTGGTGGACAGCCGTCGGAGTGGTGATGACCGTCACCTCGCTGCTCTGCGCCAACGGCTACAACAACACCGCCTTCCTCCCCTCTGTCACCCATCCCCAAAGCTCGCTGACGATAGCCAACGCATCCTCAACCGAGTTCACCCTCAGGGTGATGGCCTGGGTCACACTGCTGCTCCCTGTCGTCATCGGCTACATCGCCTATGTATGGCACAAGATGACATCACCCGCCATCTCCGCCGAGGAACTGGCCGGCGAAGACCACATCTATTGACCCCTCCCTGACGGCCATAGGCCGCCAAGCATGTGATAACCGACGGCCTCCCGTGATTTCCCTGACAGGCAGGGAATCACGGGAGGCCGTTGAGTGTATTGCCGTTACGCAGGCTGGTCACTTGACCGACAGGGCATCGAGACGCGACAGCGCATAGGCATACGCACCTATCGAAATCGCGCGGGAAGCCCCGAGACGCGAGAGGCAGACCCCGGTGCGCTTCATGGGGTCGTAGCTCACGGTCTCGTCAGAGCCGTAGACCTTGAGCGGACGGACCTCCCCTTTGACAAACTGCTCGAACTGCTGGGGGTCGTCGAGGTCAAACACCTTCATCTGCACCCGGTTGACATCCGAGCCCTCCAGGGTCTTGAGGCTTGAGCGCAACTCTTTGAGCAGGGCCGGGAGTATGTGGCGGGCAGCTCCGGTGAGACCTCCGCCAAGCACAATCAGCGAGTCGGTGAGGGTGACGGCGGTGGCCATGGCGTCTCCAGCGGCCTCTCCAAACCGGCGGAACGCCTCGCAGGCCGCTTCACGCTTGGCCGGGTCGGCATCCTCGTCATCAGCGATGGCGCAAATGTCGCGCGGCGTAAGCCCGTGGCCGGGATTGCCGGTCAGCTCGCCGTAGACGCGGGTGACAGCCCTGATGGCGGCGTAATCCTCCACCATCCGGCTATGGTCGTTTTTCGACGGGAGGCAGAATGTCTCGACACAGGAATTGTTGCCAAGGTTCAACGCCCCGTTTATCACCGACCCCACACCGAGTCCGGTGCCGAAGGTGTAGCCCAGCAGGTTGTGGTACTGGCGGTGACCACCCATGGCGGCAATCCTCGAGTTGATTTCAGGCAGCACCCCGGCTGTGGCCTCGCCGAACGCAAAGAGGTCGCCGTCATTGTTGATGAACACCGGCAGCCCGAAAGTGCGGCTCAGGAACGGCCCGAGGGCCACCCCCTGGCGGAACGAGGGGAAATTTGGCAGAAATCCCCCAACGATGCCGTTTGCATAGTCGGCCGGGCCGGGGAAAGCGAAAGATATGGCGTCAGGCTTGCGGTCGAGCCTGTCGATTATCGAGCGGAAGCCCTCCACCATCGTGGCAAGGCAAAGATCAAGGTCATGGGCACGGGAGGGGAGGGTAAGCGGCTCTACCA
>Ga0137306_100346_pt1 | contig 69503 bp, 64 predicted proteins | sample Inofroosms_March_FD_97187 | JGI IMG/M metagenome (GOLD analysis project Ga0137306, IMG submission 97187) | Mouse cecal microbial communities from Vienna, Austria - N-Acetylneuraminic and N-Acetylglucosamine D2O microcosms_March | ecosystem: Host-associated > Mammals > Digestive system > Large... | reverse complement strand
GAATTAGCACAACGCAGGCATAAATTTTGCGAACAGGTAAAGACCATCTTCTCCTGCAATAACTTCATGCGGTACTCCGATAGGAAAAATGGAAATTACGCCTGCTTCATAGGGCAGCTTCGCTCCATTGTTCACACAGATGCCTGCACCAGAAATAACTTCATGTGTTTCTAATTGCTTCTCGTGGATATGATTGCCAATCTTTTTATTAGGGGCTATTCTTACAAGATGGAAGCTGAACTGTCCATCTGTCTTTTCGGATGTGATAATATGTTTTAATTCCACACCCTCGAAAGTTGGATGTTTCGACCACGGAATAGCGTCAAAGGCTACCGTAGCATCTGCTAAAAGTAACTTTCCTCCCTCATTGAATTTTTCAAACAGATTTTTATAATCCATTCTCAGCACTTCCTTTCAAATTTTATTGACAGTGTTCCTGCCTGCTAATATCATATCAATAAGCACAAAATTTGAATTGTAAAAAATTGCGGAATAAATAACAGAGCCAGTAAGTAGTGAGTAATTCCCACTTGCTATTGGCTCTGCGTTCTTTTGATGGGGTATTAGGGGCAAAAGCCCTTAACAAGCGAATTTGGATAACCAAATTCAGTGCTTGGTAAGACATAGCAGTCTTTACATTAACTTTAAAATTTATAAAAATTTTTTAACGAGGATGCTCGTCTTTTATCTTTTTTTCTTCTTCTTTCCATGCTCTTTCATATGATTCTTTATACTCATAATTACCCCCGTTTGCATATCTTCTCATTAAACCAACCTCAAATAATCCATCCCATCGCACATGTATATGGTCAAATCTATGGTAATTTAATTCATCTGTACATATGGGCAATACTGCCTTTGCATCATTTTCTTTCATCAGATAGTAAGGATATTGGCATTGCAAGACAGTACGGTTTTGTTCAATTTTATTTGATTCTTTGTCCCAACATAGCAATAAAAACTGCACACTATTAAACCTAAATACATATGAAATTTTTAAATCTGGAAAATTTTCTTTTTCAATATTTTCATTCAACATAATCTGTCCAGTTTCATAATTTATATTTCTTATCGTGCTGTTTGAGTAGAAAAATGGATTTTTACCCCAACGTAATTTAAGATTTCCAAACATGGCATCGGGAACAGGAGAAACATTAACAGCAATACCACACAAAATAGTTATGTTTTCTTTGGGGATAGTATCATCAAAATTCATAAGAAATTGTTTTATTTCTTCATTGAAAAATGAGCAGTCTTCTTTATGTGACCGCATATCATTGTAAGCATATTTCAATAACATTTTTTGAATCATGGCATAGTCATATTCTATTTCAACCCTGTCATTTTCACTGTAAGTCTGAATAAAATATCTTGCTATAAAATCTTTGGCATAACTATCAATATATGAAATTCGATTATTATTGCAATCAGCACAAACATCTTTTACCACGGGGTCTGACTCATGAATTCTATTTCTTGTTTCATCAAAGGTTATATAACATTCTGGAAACAAATCCAATATTGCACATGGAATAATATGTTCTTTAGTTCCTTTTGCTTCTTTTCCGCAATACGCACACACCATTTTCATAAATTCCTTTCAATATTTTAAAAGATATTTTCAAATCACCTCTCGTCCATTTCTAATCATTTGATTCGCTTTTCACATCATTTAGGCATAGTTTCCTTATAGCATATAGTGAAAAAGTATTTTGAATCAGATGTTTAATCTCTCGTGCATTTGAATACCCAATCGCTGATTTTTGTAAACGCAGTAAAATATTTTCATCCATTTCGATAGTATCTTCTTTATATTTTTCAATAGTTTCTCGGATAAAATTTCTCGCTATTTTTTCTTTTGCTTCATCAGACAAATCCTCAAAATGGATAACGGCATCAAAGCGGTTAAAGATAGGAGTACCTAATTGTTCCTTTATTTCGCTTTCTGTTTTGTAATTTGAAGTACAAATAATAATAGCATAATCCAGATTGACCTTATAATTCTGGTCTTCATAAACGCCTTCATCAAATAATTGATAAAAAGCACTATGAAAAACAGGGTTTGCTTTATCAAATTCATCTAACAGAATGACATTAGAATCTCTGTCTAATAAGTCTTTTGCAAAACTACCCTCTCCATAACTTCCGCCAAACAAATACGTTCCAAACTGGTTATTTTGATACATAGAGAATTGTTTTCTCATCAATTTTCCATCAAGCAATTCAGCAAGATAATGGGCTGTTTCCGTTTTACCAATCCCAGAATCTCCATAAAACAGGATAACCATAGGCTTTTTCTGTTTATTATCCATTAGTGGATATAAGGCTTGAAGAACTTTCATTTTTGCTATTTCTTGTCCTATAATTTTATCATCATACCCGTTATAAAACTGTTGAATAATAGTTTTAGTTATTCCGTTATAAGGTTGTTTGATTTCTTGTATTATGTTCTTATCGTCATAAATCCGATGTAATTGCTCGCTAATGTGTATCGGGGGATTTTGGATATACATATTTTGAATATCCATTTTTGCTATAAAATTAGCAAAATTTATTATTACGTGTTCTCTAACTCCAGAATATTCATCCGAATTTATCACAAAATTAGCGACTTTCAATTTTTCTTTTTCAGTTTTTGTCTCATTATTTTCTTTCTGAAGCTCTGGAATATGTACAATCATATTTTTATTGTCACTATCTAATTCCATTACTACATCAGTAAGATTACGACTATCTCTTGGGATTTTTTTGTTAAATTCTCTATTTGAGCCATAAAAAATAATGATTTTATTCACACACAACACCTGCCAATACTATATCATATACTTCCAGAAAATCGTTTTCGGGCATCGTTCCATCCAAAATATCTTCTGGTTTCGGCTTTGCATCCTCAGATTTTAATTCAAATTCTTTCTCAATAGATAATTGTTCTTTCTTGCATATCCCCACTTTCACACCATAATAAGTTAATTTCATTTTGGATAAATCAGCAAGATTATAGTTATTTTTGAATGCTTTTATATTAAATCTCAAAACGCATGTAGGTGTTTTTTCACTTGCCAATAACATTGCATAATATCCACGTTCTCCTAATAAAGCCTCATTTAACTTTTCCATATCAATAGGTAACTGCTCTTTGGGGACTATTGTCAAATAAGAGCTATACATCTTATACATGGAAACAGAATTATCTGGAGCATACACACCGTCATTTTCAAATTTTCTTACATTATCATCTTTAAATGCTTCGGATATGTAATCTGTCAATAAAGTGTTTTTTAAAGTTGTATCTAACATTTTAGAAATCTCACCAGAAATATTACTACTCACACCACCAGAGAAAGATGCTTTAATAAAATTTAGAATATTAAATCCACTTTCTGCCTGTGCCTCTATTTCTGTAAGAATTTTTGCTGCTCTTTCTTTATTTTCTTCTTTACTCCAATCCAACCTACCTCCATTAACGATGTCAATATAGTCTTGCGCTGTAGGCTCATCAAAATATATGACCTTTATAAATATTGGCAAAGAGTCACTTTTTGTTTTCTTTTTCATATGTTTTTCCTTTCATAATAAATTTATTTAGACTATGCAAAATGATTTTTCTTGGATTCGATATAAAAACCATAAATTTTACAAATCAATTATACAACAAACGCATTAAGATTTCTACACTCATAAGATTAAAGGCGGCATCAGCTTCACGCCGATGCCGTCCCTAATTAGCTATAAATCATTTCTTTTAAAACGATTTCTTCCGCCTGTTGCCTAACGCAATTCATAATTTTTGTCCATTTTATAGGATTATTCTCTTTTAATTGTTCGGTAATGCCTTGGGCTTGTTTCATCTGCTCTACAATCTGAAAGACACGCCTTTGTGCTTGACTGTCAATTTCAACAAGGTACTCATTAAGTTTTCCGCTTGTAAGTAGGTTTATATAAGTTATTCTAAGGTAATGTTGTAGAAAATATAAATGTCGCTGTCCACAAATACCAATTTCAAAATTTCCTGTGTCTGGTGTTTCAAGATTAGGAACTGCATAATCGCTTTCTTTTCGGTATGTACCGCCGAATTGCTCAAATAATGATTTCATTGTAGTTTCCTCGAATTATATTTAGTTATTCCTACAAATTCATCGTATCCAACCGTCATTACAAATTTTCTAAAACGCCACAAGAGACACTTCCTTATGTGAAGTGTCCCTTCACGCCTTCCTTTTTGTGTCGCCGCTCTTTTCTGTTTTTGCGGATCTGGTTCTTCATTTCCAGAATATCCTGCACCATATCCGGTCCGATCTGTTTCATCGTCTTTACGACATAAATACTGCTGTCCTCCGCCCTGCGCAGCCGGATCTTGCCCTTGATCGCACCGTGGCGGGCACAGCTGACAACGGTGTAGTAATGCTTCCCGTTATTGGTAAACCATGATATCTTCTTCCGGGTTCTCGCGCCGCAGATAAAACACTGGGTGGAGATCACCTCCCTGTCCTCCATGGCGGCAGCCTTGTCCGGAAATTTCCTCGATATATATTTCGAGTAATCTTCAAAACAGATCCTGATCTCCTCGGACTGGTTCCGCGGAAGGCGGTATGTATCAAAAGAATAATTCTGGAAAACACTTCCATCCTTGATCCTTTTTAGGATCTCCGCTGTGTAATACGCATCCGCATGCGCCCTGTGAAATGCCACATCCTTCTCAATATGCAGAAATTCAACCGCATACTGCAGTGTACGTCTCGATTTCCTGTCCTCGAAAGCGATGCTGAACAATTTCTGGACATCGTAGTATCGGAGCGTCCTTTCTGACAGGGGTGTCATATTGTAATAGTCCATATTTTTCTGCAGCTCTGTGAGGTCGAGATTTCCCCATGTGCAGAAAATGCACTCCCTGCCGCACCATCTGACAAAATCAGCTGCGACGTCGGGAAAGGAACGACAGTCTGCGAGCTGTTCCATTTTCAGATGGATCAGATCCCCCGTCACCTGGTTCATCGTTTGAAACACCTGGGGTCTGATCAGCTCATGAAAATCATCTATCTGCTCTCTTTTCTCATTTAACTTGACCGCGCCGATCTCTATGATCTCAAACAGCAGGCTGTTCGCCCGTCTTGTCCTCAGATCGGAAGCCTGATTCCACTCCAGATCAAAAACAATGTAATTCACTCTGTTCTCCTTGTTCTGACATACTACCAAATACATTTTAGACTATTGTATTCAATTTCTATTTGCCTGTCAACTGCCAAAACAAGTGATCTGTCTCACATCCCGATCATGGTGGTAAACTCTGCCATCATCTCGGAGATCCTGATCTGCTGCGGGCAGACCTGTTCGCATCCCCTGCAGCCGATACAGTTCGCCGGCCGCTTCTCCTGTGGCATGCTCGCCACCGCCATCGGTGCGATAAAACCGCCGCCCGTGAGTTTATGCTCATTGTACAGTGCGATCAGCTCCGGGATCGGAAGCTTCTTCGGACAGTGGCTGGTGCAGTAATGGCAGGCCGTGCAGGGCAGACCTCCCCTCTGTGTCTCCGCATCCGCATGCTTTATGAGTGTGTTCCACTCCTCCTCGTTCAGGGGCGCATCTGTCCCGTATGTAGCGATGTTCGCCCTGAGCTGCTCCAGCGTGGACATCCCCGACAGGACCATTGTCACGCCCGGAACGCTCTGCAGGAAACGGAACGCCCAGCCAGGAACAGTCTCCTCCGGGCGCATGGTCTGCATCGCTTCCGCCAGTTCCCCGGACGCACTTGCCAGCTTACCGCCCCGCAGCGGTTCCATAACCCACACAGGAATGCCGGCCTGGTTCAGCAGTGCCACCTTCTCCTGTGCGTTCTGGAAATGCCAGTCCATATAGTTGAGCTGGAGCTGGCCAAATTCCATATGCTTTCCATATGCGTCCAGAAAACGCCGAATGATCTCCACACTGCCATGCGCCGAAAATCCGAGATGGCGTATCCGCCCATTTTCTTTCTGCTTTAGCAGATAGTCCAGGATACCGTACTGCGGGTCGAGATAAGCATCGATATTCCCCTCATAGACATTGTGAAATAAATAAAAATCAAAATAAGGCGTCTGACACTTTTCAAGCTGCTTCTCAAAGATCAGCTCCACCTTGTCCATATTGGAGACGTCATACCCCGGAAATTTGCTGGCAAGGTAGTAGCTCTCCCTCGGATATCTGCCAAGATATCTGCCGGCCACAAGCTCCGAATTGCCGTCGTGGTATCCCCATGCCGTATCAAAATAATTCACTCCGCTGCGGTAAGCGCAGTCGATCATCTCTGCCGCAGCCGCCTCATCGATCATGCTGTCGTCGCCATTGACCACAGGCAGACGCATCATGCCAAGTCCCAGACCCGAAAGCTGCAGTTCCTGAAATTTTCTGTAGATCATAGATAAATCCTCCTTTTATATATTCATTCCGGGGCATCCGGCTCAAAAGAAAACGTTCTGTCCCAGACAAGTTCTCCTGTCTCGATCGCAAGCTCGTACCGCCCGATCTTATATTCGAGCCGCTCCAGTTCCCTCTGGCATTTCTCGATCTGTCTCACGATCCCTCCGCGGACCTCTCTGAGCAGATCGCGCCGCGCCAGAAAGGTCTCATCTCCCTGCCCGCACAACTTCACATATGTGGCAACCATCTCCACAGGGACGCCGGCGTTGCGCATACACAGGGCGTTCTCGACACAGCCAATATCCTGCTCCGTATAGTCCCGGACACCGCCTTTTGTCCGATGGACAGCCGGTATGGCTCCCATCTTCTCATAGTATCTGAGTGTATCTGGAGATATGTGGTATCTCTCACACACTTCCTTGATCGTCACGCTTGTCACCTCCTGTTTTTGTCCTGCGCTGTATCTGTATTATTATACAGTCTGGAGTGCACTCCAAGTCAAGTGATTTTTCCCGCATCTTTCTGATGAGCACTAGAGCATTTTTCAGACACGCTCTAGAACAGATGCAGCCGGCTCAGTTTCTGCACGGATCCTGCCTGCTGCCGGAACGCTGTGGACCGCAGCACTGCTGATAGCATCGAAATAAGCACAGCCACTGGATATACAGCGTGACTCCGTCCTCATGCGCGTGCGGCAGTCCCGCCCGCTTCAGCGCCGCCGACACCTGTCTTCTGGTCAGCAGTCCCCTGCCGCCGCAGAGCCCATACTTCAATGAGTGCTCTACAAACTTCCGAAATTCACCGCATTCCTTTCTGCTCAGGTCTGGCACATCTTTTCTGGAAAAGTGGACCAGAACAGCGTCCACCGACGGCGCAGGATGAAAGTCGTCCCTGCGAAAATGATACGCGATCTTCATGTCCCAATTCACTTTCAACAGCAGCGACCTCCCTGTCTCCTTCGGGACTCCCATAAACCGTTTCGCCGCGCCCTTCTCCATGACAAGCCAGATATCTGCAGGCATGTATGACACCTGTGTCAGTTTCTCGACGATCTGCGTGGTGATGAAAAACGGGATATTGGCGAAAACCTTGTAACCGCCCTTTTGCGGAAGACGATACTCTAAGAAATCCCCGTGTATCAAGCTCAGATTAGAATACTGCGCCAGTCTCTCCCGCGCGTGCTCATACAGCTTCCGGTCGATCTCTATCGAACAGACGCTTCCCGCCTGCTCGCACAGCCTTTCCGTCAGATGTCCCTTTCCCGTCCCGATCTCCAGAACGGTATCGTCCGCACCGATCCCTGCCAGGCCGATGATCCTGCGGATCAGCCTGCGGTCCGTGATAAAGTTCTGTGAATCTGATAAATGTTTTGTCGTGTCGTATTTCTGGTTGTTCCTGCCTTTTTGCATGATCTGCCTCCTTCTGATTCTATGATCTCCCATAGAGGGAGTTTTCTTGAAAAAAACTATATTTCCTCTGGACGCCCGTGCGCATAAAAAAAGCAGGGAACGCTTCCGACCAGAAGCGGAATTTCCCTGCTAAAAGTACAATACGACAGACAGCACAAATACAACTCACGTCGCATCTGTCCGGCCGACACCAAAACACCGTCTGCCTGACTGCGACGATGTTCCTGATATTATTATCCGCACGCAAAAAAATCCCGCCTTGTAAGACGATTCATCTGCTTTTTTACTGCCCCTGTCTACGGGTGCGTGCACAAAGAATAATAATACCCACGCGTATGCCGCCTTTCTATTACATATTTAATCTACATATTTTAATCTACATATTTTTCTTTCTATATCCTTGAACTATTGTCAGCATATCACAGAAGTCTCTGCGCTGTCAAGAGATCCTGTACTGAAACTGCTGCCAGATAACCCCCGTTGCAGTTTTTTATCATTTACTGCCAGGTTTGTACGATTTCTTCCCAGTGCGTCCGGGAGCTCAGCGGCTCCACTACGGGAAGATCAGATAAATCCCCTCACCTTCTTCCAGAAGCACTGCATGCTTTTAAGATATCCTCTCTCACATTATCATACATTTCTCCTGCCAGCGCGCTCCTTACGGCGTTCAATCCCGCCTGAGCCTGCGATGGCTCAAGATCTCCCTCGGCTGGCGCGGGAGAATAAACACCGTTAATATTCCAGGTACCACTCTGGCCTGATACAAACGCCCAGTCCCGGTTATCGAATGCAGACTGCCGCAATGAAGTCAGCTGAGTGCACAGAAATTCTTTTGTAAATCCTTCCTGGATCAGTTCCCTGAGCTTGTGCAGGTATTCATGCCCGCCGATCACCTTATTGGGCTTAGTTACCGAAAAATCACTTCGGAATACCACTTTTTTCCAGTCGTTAGGGTCAAAAGCAGCCAGACTCTCCCTTGCCTGTCCGCTGTTTGCCGCATCTGCCCGCAAAGCGCTGACCTGCAGATTTGCAAGCATTTTCCTATGGGCTTCCGGATTCATCAGCATCAGGGATTCCGGAAGATAAAATCTTGGTCTATTTCCATCAGGATACTTAACACGCCGTCTCAATTCGAAAAATTCCTTCCGCAGACGCCGCTCTTTATCATTCAATTCCCTGATCAGTTTCTGCATTACAGATTCTCTATATTGGTCTTGAAACTGGGTTTTGTCCCAGTCAATCTTGTTCAACTGCTGCTCTATGTCGCTAACTCTCCAGTCTGCAGGCAGTACGCCGCCATCAATGATCCTCAATTCTGTTAATAGCTGCAGAAACGTTTTATTTTGCACTTGACCGCGTCTCAGTGCTATGCGCGCCTGGTTCAGTTTCCTGCGAAAAGCAGTATGGTCCATCTCCAGAAACAGCTCCGCAGCACCGGGAACCTCCGTCGTCTCCCAGTTGTAAGCCCCTGTTATATAAATAGGAACGTCTTTTCCCGAGCTGGTTTTCATTCCCGCCATACGTCTGATATCGATCGGGCTTTCCCGCCTGTGGATAACCTGATCCGTAGTGTCATTCTCAGCATCTCTGTCGATCCATCGATACAGGCAATATTGATAACCTTCTGATAAAGTCTCTGCCTCTTCCATAAGTTTAGAACGGACTTCGAAATAGGGAAACGTATATCCACCCCTGTCATTTGTATCCGTCCACACAAAGGGAATGATATAAGCTTTATGGAAATCTTGAAGAGCGCTTTCCAGTTTTCCTTTCAGAGATGCAATATCAGGCAGTCCCGAGCTGTTAAGGACACTTCTGTCGTTCACTTTTATATTCAAACCTATAATACATATCGTATTCCCGGCAAAAGTACAGGATTGACGATATACATTTAAGAGTTTATCCTCCTGGTCGGATCCGCCAAAAGTCTCATAGAAAATGACGGGGTCATCTTGCTTCTGCTCCCCGTTTATATCTGCTTTTGTCACCTCGCTGCATTCCCCAAACTGTACATGCCTCATCTGGATCACATCATAAATACTTCCCAGTGGTTCTGCCCTTCCCTGAAATCCCTGGACAGGATGATACCGCATTGACATATCATATCCCTTTTTCTCAAGAAGGATGGGCTTTCCAGGATTCATCCGTCTTTTATCCGCTTTCTGATCTTTTTCCTGTATTATTTTAAAATCTGACATATTCCCGATCACCCCGTCCTTTCTGCAGCGCACGGACTTCCTTTGATAAGAGGGGGGGGGGCTGTTCATTGCATCCCCCAAGTAAAGTTACACTATCAAAAAGAACAACAGTATGGAAAATATTTTCGGTTTGTGATATGATAAATATAGAAGAAACAGGAAATCATAGGATATATATCCGATGTACGTGAACAGAAAGAGGTGCGCGCATTATGGAAAAAGATCATGCCTACGTCGCGATCGATCTGAAATCCTTCTATGCTTCTGTCGAGTGTGTGGAAAGACAGCTCGACCCCATGAATACAAATCTGGTCGTGGCAGATGCCTCCCGCACAGAAAAGACGATCTGCCTTGCCGTGTCCCCATCCCTGAAATCTCTGGGCATCTCTGGACGGGCAAGGCTGTTTGAGGTTGTCCAGAGAGTCGCGGAAGTCAACCGTCAGCGGAAAGCCGGCGCGCCGGGGCACAGATTCACGGGGGAATCCTATCTCGCGGACGAACTGCTCGAACATCCGGAATTCTCTGTGTCCTACCTCATCGCACCGCCCCGCATGGCACACTATATGGAATACAGCACCAGGATCTATGAGATCTACCTGCAGTATATCGCGCCGGAAGATATCCACGTGTACTCGATCGATGAAGTCTTTATGGACGTCACCGCATATCTGAAAACCTATTCTCTCTCCGCAAGGGAGCTTGCAGGGAAGATCATACAGGATGTCCTGGACAGGACCGGCATCACCGCCACCGCCGGGATCGGCACGAATCTCTATCTGTGCAAGGTCGCGATGGATATCGTGGCAAAGCATGTCGAGCCGGATGCAAACGGAGTCCGGATCGCCGAGCTCGACGAGATGCGCTACCGCAGACTTCTGTGGGATCACAGGCCGATCACTGATTTCTGGCGCGTCGGCAGGGGATACGCCAGAAAACTGGCTGAGAACGGCATGTTCACCATGGGGGACGTGGCAAGATGCTCTGTCGGGAGCAGCCAGGATTTTTACAATGAGGACCTGCTTTACAGATTGTTCGGGATCAATGCGGAGCTTCTGATCGACCATGCCTGGGGATGGGAACCTGTAACCATCGACCTCATCAGGCAGTATAAGCCGGAGACGAACTGCATCAGTTCCGGCCAGGTGCTCCACTGTCCCTATGACTACGACAAGGCGGAACTCGTCGTCAAGGAAATGACCGACATGCTCGTGCTGGATCTGGTCGACAGGAGGCTGGTCACAGACCAGATCGTGCTCACTGTCGGATATGACACTGAGAATCTGACAGATCCTGAGACCAGCAGGATCTATAAGGGCGCGGTCACAGTCGACCATTACGGCAGAAAGGTTCCCAAACATGCCCACGGCACAGCCAATCTGGGCAGACAGACTTCCTCCACGAAGCTGATCATGGAAGCAGTGACGGCGCTTTACGAACGGATCACAGACAAAGATCTGCTGATCCGCAGGATCAATGTGTCTGCCAATCATCTGACAGATGAATCCGCTGCACGCGAAACAACACAGGATTCCTATGTTCAGATGGATCTGTTCACGGACTATGAAGCACTGGCAGAGCAAAAACAAAAGGAGGATGCCAGCCTGAGAAAAGAGCGCGCGATCCAGGAAGCGATCCTGTCCGTAAAGAAAAAATACGGGAAAAATGCCATTTTAAAAGGCATGAATCTGGAAAAAGGAGCGACCGCCATGGAAAGAAATCATCAGATCGGAGGACACAAGGCATAATGGGAAACTACGACGACATCATCAACCTGCCGCACCACGTATCCGCTGTGCATCCCCGCATGTCTGCCCTGGATCGGGCGGCACAGTTTTCGCCTTTTGCCGCCCTTACCGGACACGCCGCTGCGATCAGCGAAACCGCCCGGCTGACAGAGGCAAGGCCGGAACTCGACGAGATGAAGAAGGCCGAGCTGGATCACAGGCTGCAGATCATCCGGGAATATCTCCCCATGGAACCGGAGGCCGCCATCACCCATTTTGTACCCGATGCGAGAAAAGAGGGCGGTTCTTACCTGCACACGACCGGCATCATCAGGAAACTCGATGATGCCGGGCACAAGATCATCCTGTCAGACGGTACAGCCATTCCAATGGACGATATTTATGAGATCGAAGGTGCGGTCATCTCCAAAGATTCCGACACAGCCCTGCATCTTTTTTAGCAGTGCGCGACGCCAAACCGGCAGATGGTGCGCACGCCGTCCTCAGAAGCTTCATTCTCCGCGCGTATTTCATATCTTGTGTTTTCCGAACAGATGAAATATAATAATTGAAGTTATTAAAATCAGGAAGGTATGAAAATATGAGGATTTTAGTGGTAGAGGATGACCTGGCTCTGAGTGCCGGACTGTGCTTTGAACTGGACAATAACGGCTATATCACAGTCGCCGCCTACAATTGCAGGAAAGCGCGGCAGCTTATCGCAGAAGACCGTTTTGATCTGGTCCTGCTGGATGTGAATCTGCCGGACGGCAACGGTTTTGACTTGTGCCGCTCGATCAGGCAGAAAAGACCGGAGCTGGCGGTGATCTTTCTGACTGCCAACGATCTGGATCAGGATGTGCTGGACGGATTTGATCTGGGTGCGGAGGACTATGTGACGAAACCCTTCAATATGCAGATCCTGCTGCGCCGTCTGGAGGTTGTCCTGCGAAGGACAAGCAAAGCTGCCGCTGATCCGTCCTCCCAGCGGTGGAGCGACGGATTCCTGGTGCTGGATTTCTCTGCCCTGACCGCACAGCGGGGCACTGAAAAACTGCCGATCACGCCAAACGAATACAAGCTCCTCCGCACGCTGACGGAAAATGCCGGCAGGATCCTTACCCGGCAGATCCTCCTGGAGAAGCTGTGGGACAGCGGCGGCAATTTTATCGACGACCATACACTGACCGTGACCATGAACCGCCTGCGCTCCAAGATCGAAGACGACGCCCACGCCTACATCCAGACGGTCCGCGGCATGGGCTACATCTGGAAAGGGGTACCGCGATGAAATCCTCTGTCTTTCTGGGACTGACGATCTCCGGCCTTACAGCCGCGCTGATCTGGATATTGTGGGAATACGTGCCGGCGGCGTCCGTCCGGTATGGCATACTGGCTGTGTGCGCCGGCATCCTTCTATTGGCCGGATCGCGGGCGGCATTGCAGAGGCATCAGATCGTGCGGTTTGCGGACGATATCTGCGAGACCGTGGACGCCGCCATTGCAGGCCGTCAGCCAGAGATCCTGCGCCCTTATGACGATTCCCTGACCTCAAAGGTCCAGGACCGGTTGGTGCAGTATCACGACATCATGCGCGAAGAACGTCTGCAAAGCCAGCGGGACAGACAGACCCTGCAGAGCCTGATCAGCGATATTTCCCATCAGGTAAAGACGCCGGTCGCCAATGTGAAGCTCTATGCCGGCATCCTCAAACGGCAGGACATCCCTGAAGAAAAGAGGATACAGTTCTCCGACTCGATGGAGGCTCAGATCAACAAACTGGACTTTCTGATGCAGTCCCTCATCAAAATGTCCCGGTTAGAGACCGGAACTTTTGCTCTCAATCCGGTGGAATCCCGGCTGATCGACACCATTGCGCAGGCAATGAATACGGTGTGGGGCAAAGCGGAGCAGAAAGAGATCGAAATATCCGTCGCGTGCGGGTCAGAAATCACAGTCCGGCATGATCCCAAGTGGACAGCGGAAGCGATCGGAAACCTTCTGGACAACGCCGTGAAGTACACACAGGCGGGAGGAAAGGTCTCGATCACTGTGCGCCCGTGGCAGTTCTATACGCGCATCGACATATCAGATACCGGCATCGGTATCTCAAAAGAGCACTACAATGATGTGTTCCAGCGCTTCTACCGGGAGGAAAAGGTCGCCGCAGAGGAGGGCATCGGTCTCGGCCTGTATCTGGCAAACGGCATCATCACACGGCAGAAGGGTTATATCAGCGTGAAGTCCCAGGCAGGTGAAGGAACGACATTTTCGGTATATCTGCTAAGTTCATACTGACAATTCATGAAAAACAGATCACAAGCGAGGAATCAGCCATGGATATCGTGACAGTACAGAATCTCCACAAAACTTTTGGCAAAGGGGAGAGCGCCGTACACGCCCTGTGCGGCATCAGCCTTGCCCTTGAGAAAGGAAAATTTACCGCGATCATCGGTGCATCCGGCTCGGGAAAGACCACGCTGCTCAATATGATCGGCGGGCTGGATACGCCCGATGAGGGCGAGATCGTCGTGGACGGCGTCCGCTTATCCACGCTGAAGGAAAAAGAGCTGGCAGTCTTCCGCCGCAGCAAGGTGGGTTTTGTCTACCAGAGCTTTAATCTGGTCCCCACGCTCACGGTCAGAGAGAATATTCTGTTTCCGCTGAGTCTTGCCGGGAGAACGCATGATCCGGTCTTTTTTTCTGAGATCACAGAACTTCTTCATCTGCAGGAGAGACTTGACGCTTATCCGCATGAACTTTCCGGCGGCGGACAGCAGCGGACAGCCATCGCGAGAGCCCTGATCAGCCGGCCTTCCATTCTGCTGGCGGATGAGCCCACCGGCAGTCTGGACTCAAAGAGCGGGCAGAATGTGCTGGGGCTGTTCAAGCTGTCGGTAGAAACATACCACCAGACACTAGTGATGATCACGCACAATCTGGAGATCGCACAGATGGCTGACCGGGTGATCCGTATCGAGGACGGCCATATCTGTGAATAAGGAGAACCTGCCATGCTTGCAAATAACAACCTGACGATCTGCCGCACCCTGATCAGGCGCGACTTCCGGTCTCACCGCATCCAGAACTGTATCCTGACACTTGCAGCCGCGCTGGTCACGGCACTCTACACCTTTGTCTTCCTGTTGGGAAATTTTGTCGAAAGCTATTATCTGCTCCAATACCAGTATCTGTTTGGTTCGACCAGCCAGATCCTCTATACCGGCCTGACCGGACAGCAGGCAGATGCGGTCGCAGGAAATGCCAGGGTCAGGAGTTCTGTCCGGCTCACCACGGTAGGACAGCTCGCGGATCCGATGCTCGGACAGCGGCTGATAAAGCTGGCTGTCGCCGACCAGGCTTATGCGGAAACGGTACTGTCCGTTCCTGACGCGGGAAATCTGCCAGAGCATCCCGGCGAGATCGCCCTGGACGGGCTTACCATGGATTCCCTCGGCATTCCCCATGAATTGAAAACGCCTGTGACATTGATCTGGACTGCCCCGGACGGGAGCACACATACCTCGGATCTCACACTGTGCGGCTGGTGGACCAGCCCTGCCGTCTTTACCGAATCCTATGCATGGATCTCCCCTGACACAGCCCGGAAGCTGGTTCCGGGCTGTCTGGATAAGTCCAGTCCAAATATAACGCTGGGAGTGAACCTGCACCAGCCGAGGGAATTAGACGGACAGGCTGCCTCCATCCTGGAAGAACAGGGGATCTCCGAGATCCGCTTTACAACGAACCCTGCCTACAGCGAGGTGATGCGGGAGCTGGCAGCGATGCAGGCAGTTGAGCATTATCCTATAATAGTATTCGTACCGCTGTGCGGCTATCTGATGATCTACTGTATTATCCATGTGGCAGTGCAGCGGGACGCATCCTATTACGCGCGCTTAAAATCGCTGGGAATGACTCCGCGGCAGATCCGTCACCTGCTGTTGGAGCAGGGCTGCGTCATCTCTTTTCTGGGATTTCTCCCCGGATGGATCGTGGGGTTTGGGCTGGATCTTCTGGTCAGCAGCAGGATCTTTGAAAGAAGCGACGAAAACGCGGCGCTGCACTTTCTCACATTGCCGCCTTTTGCGGCGGCGGCGCTCTGTACCCTGCTCACCACACTGGCCGCTTACCTGATCCTCTCGATCCGTCTGTCCCGCATGACGCCGATACAGGTATCTGCGTCTGCCATCGGCTGTCTCCCCCGCCGCAGACGCCGTTCAGATGGGCGCACGACCCTTGTGGATCTGGCAGTGCGCACGACATTGATCCGGAACCGGCTCCGCACTGCGCTGTCGGCACTCTCCTTATTGCTGGCAACGCTGCTGCTCTGTTCGACCTGGATCCAGTACACGAGCTTCCGGGAGGATCTGTACTTATCCGAGATGTCCCCGTGGGACTATTGTCTCATGGACGGTTCGGCATATCTCTCCGCGCAGCGGTATAATGAAAATAACCGCAGCATTACGGCGGAGACGGTGAAGGAACTGCAGGCGCGCCCGGAGGTCACAGCGGTCAGTTCCTTAAAGACCCGCGAAATACAGATGACCGCTTCCGAGGAGCTGCGCCGGCGTATCGCGGATCATTACAGCGACTCCTACAATGAAACAATGACGCTGCTGGAAGCAAATGCGGTCTATCCGGACTGGTGTGCCGGGCTGGATCGTCTGGAGCAGACCGGCGGTTACATCGGCCTCATTGTCGGGGCGGATGGGGCTTTTCTGCAGCATTTGCTGGAAGATGATCCTTTTACCAGCGGCAGTTTTGATGCCGACGCGTTTGCTTCCGGGGATTACGTTCTGGCTGCGGGCACCTATGACAACAAGGCGGTCGGCGCTCCGGCGGCGGGAGAACGTGTGGAGCTGAACGGACACGCTTATACCATAATGGGAACGATCATACACAGCGTCTCCTTTATCAGCGGGTCAAACAGCCCGCAGGCCGCGTTCCATATCATGTACATCCTGCCCATGGAAGCGTTTGATTCGCTGTTCCCAGACCAGGCCTATCGTCAATTGGCAATTGATATTGACCCGGCACAGCAGGACGCTTTTGAAGCTTATCTGGATCATTTTGAGCAGGGGCTGAACCGGGGGATCGGGATCGTCCGGCGCAGCGAATTTGTATCGAGTTTTCAGGCATCGGCTCTGAGCGAGGTGCTGCCGGAGCTGGCGGTCGCCCTGGTACTGCTCGGGATCGCCCTCATCAATTTTGCGAATATGCTGGTAGTCAAGACCGTCAGCCGGAGAGCAGAGTTTGCGGTCTACAGGAGCCTGGGAATGACCGCTGCCCAGCTGCGCCGTCTGATGCTGCTTGAGGGGCTCTTCCACGCTGCACTGATGAGTGTGCTGCTCGTGCCGGCGGCCATATTTTTCTCGGCCGCCGTGATGCCTTCCGTGATAGAGGCCCTGAATTCCTGGTGTGCCGTCTACCGCTTCTCTTTACTGCCGTTGTGGGTGGTGCTGTCGCTCATCCTGCTCCTGTCCGTATCCGTTCCGCAAGTTACAAAAATATACCTTTCATGTACCTCAAATGAGACATTGCTTTGATAGATTATAGTCAAAGCAATGTCTTATTTCATGTAAAAGGAGGAATAACATATGGATGCAATCTTGAAGGTCAATGGCCTGAAAAAATACTACGGCAAAGGCGAAACACTGGTGAAGGCACTGGACGGTGTCGATCTGGAAATAGAGCGCGGAAGATTCACGGCGGTCATCGGCACCTCCGGCTCCGGGAAATCTACCTTGTTAAACATGCTGGGCGGCCTGGATACGCCCACTGAGGGCAGCATCAGGGTCGGCGGCACAGAGCTTGCCAGCCTGAACAGCGAGCAGGCCACCATTTTCCGCCGCAAACAGATCGGTTTTGTATTCCAAAACTATAATCTGATACCTGTCCTCAGCGTCTGGGAGAACATCATTTTCCCCATTACCCTGGATGACCGCAGGCCTGACAGGGACTTCATCCTGCAGGTGGTGCGGCTGCTGGGTCTGGAGAAGAAGCTGGACAGCCTGCCAAACAATCTCTCCGGCGGTCAGCAGCAGCGCGTCGCGATCGCGCGCGCCCTTGCCAGCAAGCCCGCTATCATCCTGGCTGACGAACCCACCGGAAACCTGGATACCCGGACCAGCGATGATGTGATCGGTCTGCTCAAGATGACCGGCAAGGAGTTCAACCAGACCATTGTGATGATCACCCACAACCCGGAGATCGCGCAGATGGCAGACCGTATCGTCCGTCTCGAGGACGGCCGGATCGTTCGTCTCGAGGACGGCCGGATCGTCCGCACCGAAGACAGACACATCGCCCGCAATGAAGACGGACGCATCGCAGCACAGTAAGGAGGTCGGATCCATGATAAAAAACAGAAAACAGGAAAATTTCAACCCCGTCAGGGTGATCAGCCGGCGGACATTCCAAAATAACAGAGCGCGCAACATAACAGCCGTACTGGCGATCCTGATGACCACCCTCATGTTCACGACACTGTTTACCCTGGCGCGGAGCATGAGCGAGAACCTGGTCAGAATGACCTTCCGGCAGACCGGCTATGACGCCCAGGCAAGCTGTAAGGACATTACCCCGGAACAGGCTCAAAAGCTGGCCGCGCACCCGGATGTGAAGGAGCTGGGAGAGAGCATCGTACTCGGCATCGCCGAAAACAGCAGCCTGCGCGGACGGCAGGTCGAGATCCGCTGGGCGGATGACAGCTACGCGGCGCACAGCTTCGCGGCGCCTGCAGCCGGACGGATGCCGCAGTCTGCCGGCGAGGCGGCGCTGGACACGATCACACTGGATCGTCTGGGTGTTCCGCATGAGATCGGCCAGGAAGTGATCCTGGAATGGCGGAAGGATTCTTCTGATCCAGGCGCCGAGCCTGTACAGGCGGCGTTTACCCTCTGCGGCTTCTGGGAAGGTAACGCGTCCAGCTACGCCAGCATGGCATGGGTCAGCCGGGAATATGCCGATGCCGAGACCAGCGGCGTGCATTCCATCAGGAATGGCATAATGGGTCTGCACATGGCACAGGTCAGCCTGTACAGCGACAACAATATCGAAACGGCTATGGAACAGATCCTGGCGGATACAGGACTGGACGGACTGGAGTACGGTGTCAATCTGGCGTATTCCCCGGAGATGGGCGCGATGGCGCTTCAGGAGACGCTCCCGATGTACCTTGGCATGGTGCTGGTCTTTATCGCAGGCTATCTCATCATCTACAACATCTTCCAGATCAGCGTCACTGCTGATGTGCAGTTCTACGGAAAGTTAAAGACGCTCGGCACCACCAACCGGCAGATCAGAAGAGTGATCTACGGGCAGGCAAGCCGCCTGTGTATCATCGGGATCCCGGCCGGCCTCGTCCTGGGCTGGCTGCTGGGTATGGTGCTGGTACCGGCCTTTACCGGGATCCTGAAGGGTGACAGTATTGTGTCCGCCCATCCTTTGATCTTTGTCGGATCGGCATTTTTTGCCTGGCTTACTGTATTTATTTCCTGCCTGCACCCTGCCCGTCTGGCTGGAAAAGCGTCCCCTGTCGAAGCCCTGCGGATGAGCGATGCGGATCCTTCCTCAGGAAAGGGACAAAGGAAAAAGACAAAGCGCATCCATACAGGGGAGTCGCTGGCAGGCATGGCATGGGAGAACCTCGGACGGAACAGGAAGCGCACAGTCACAGTGATCTGTTCGTTGACGCTGGGGCTTGTGCTGCTCAGCTGTTTTTACGCAAAGAATGCGGCCTTTGACATGGAGAAATATCTGGCTGAACTGACCATCGCTGACTTCGAGCTGTCAGACGCCACCAGCGAAGATTATATCGGGGGGTATGATCCCCGGGGAACCACACTGGGAAACGGTCTGGTGCAGAAACTGGAAACCATGGAGGGCGTGGAGGCTGTCGGCCGCCAGTATTCCCACCAGTTTGTCTGGCAGTTCGATGACCAGACCACCGAGAATCTGAAGGGTTTTTATACCGAAACGGTATTGGCAGACTGGGCGCGCTACGATCCGCCCGGCGTAGAGGCCTTTCATCACGCCGTCGATACACAGGAGATGAACGCAGTGGTATACGGACTGGACGGCATCGCGCTGAATGCCGCCGCCCAGCCCCGATATGTTATAGAAGGAAGCTTTGATCCGGATCTCTTCTCCAGCGGGGATTACGTGCTGGCAGTCGGTCCTGCAGTCGCAGACCGGGAAGCGCATCCTGTCCTCCCTGTTCCATCCGTTGGAAGTACTGTTGCGCTGGAGGGCAGAAACTATACTGTGATGGCGGTCGTCCTTCCGCTGAATCCGGTTGACGACGGGGCATCAGAAGCGGGAACTCCGGACGCCATGGAGCAGCATTTCATTCTGCCTGCCGATACCTTCCGGCAGAACTGGCCGGAGAACACACTGCGCAGACTGTTCCTGGATGTGGACGATGCCCATATCAGCACAGTGCAAAACTGGCTGGACGACTATACCGCCGCAGTAGATGCCAGTCTGCCTGTAACCTCCCGGCTGTCCATGGCACAGCAGTATGAGACCCAGACACGATCGGCCGCCGTTATGGGCAACACGATCAGCGTAGTCATCGCCCTGGTGGGCGTGCTGAACTTTGTGAATTCCATGGTCACGGCGATCGTATCCCGCAGGCGCGAGTTTGCCATGATCCAGAGCGTCGGCATGACCAGGAAACAGCTTTGCAGGATGCTCGTGTACGAGGGATGCTGCTATGCCGTGATCACACTGGCTGCCTCCTACCTGGTCAGCGCACTGGCTGTCGGTGTGGTGATCCGCGGCATGGTAGCCGGCGGCTTTACGACGTTCCGTTTCACGCTGCTGCCGCTGGTCCTCTGCACACCGATCCTTCTGGCATTTGCCGTTCTGATCCCCTTCGCGTGCTTTCGGAACCTGGAGCGGCAAAGCATCGTGGAACGGCTGCGGATGGATTAGATCCCGTCAATGCTGTACCGTGTTGTCCTCGCTCACCATCATCTCCATCAGATTAAACGGCGGAAGGATACTGTCGATCTTCTCGTACAGCTGATCATCAAAATTGTAGCGGAGTTCGCATTCCCTGTCAAATATCATGGTCGGCTCCCTGTCTGCAGTGACAGCTTCCCACTCAGGGAGGCTGCTGCTCCGGGGTTTCCCCGTCGCCGCAAACGCCATAAATGCCTCAAACATCTGACGCTCCAGCCGCTCCCCCACTTCCGGGATCTGGCAGACTTCCACCAGTTCCGCATTATGGAAAAAGAACGGAATGTCCGAGCAGTGCCATGCGATCTTGCTGTGGTGGATCGGAAACTCCAGCGTAAAATCATACAGGTAGGCTTTCGCCTTCTTTCCCTCAGCATGCAGCCTTGCGATCTGTTTGGACGGCTGCCTCATGGCGCGGTCGACCCAGAGCAGATCCGTCGCATTCTTGCCGGGATAAGTCTGCCTGAACACCTCGATCATCTCATCCGTATGCTCTCCGTACACAGCGCTGACGACCGACCTTACCTGGTCTTCGGACAGCTGGTTCTTGTCATAGGCTGCTGGCATGAACGCAAACTCGCCAAACACGCTGCCTATCATAAGCGGAATGTCAAACGCATGCTCCCTGAAGCCGTAGTCAAGCGGACTCCCCTTATAGTAATCGTTCACCAGCGGCGCACCGCCTATGTAGCCGCCCTGTCCCGCAATTTCCGGGCTCACTTTTATGTAGGCGTCTGCAAGCTGGTAATAAGGAACTGTCCCAAGCTTCTCCACCTCATCCTCAGCCAGGCCGAGCTCTCTCAGAAGCGCCGCAGCGATCGCGCGTCCGTCTCCCGTGCAGGACGGCAGAAGCGACGCATTGCTCACACCGCTCATGATCATACCTTTTTGAAACAGTCCGTCCGCATCGGCGATCTGCATCAGATCGGCAACCTTCACCCCGCCCCCCGACTGCCCGAAGACCGTCACATTTTCCGGATCGCCGCCGAATAATGAAATATTGTCGTGCACCCACCTGAGCGCCGCAACGAGGTCCGCATGTCCCGCATTTCCGGAATTTGCATATTTTTCGCCAAAGGGAGAGAGATCGAGATATCCAAGTATGTTCAGTCTGTGATTGACAGATACGACGACCACATCCCCATGCATGCACATATTGAACCCGTCGTAGGCAATGTGCTCAATGGCAGATCCCGCAGCATATCCGCCGCCGTGAAGCCAGACGAGCACCGGGAGCTTCCGCCCGCGGTCCAGCGTCTTCGTCCAGATGTTCAGATTCTGGCAGTGTTCGTCCTGCGGCCAGTAGCGGTGCGGAACCATGAGCTCCGCATTGGGCGTGTCCTTCGTCAGGAGCGGACACACAAAGCCGTAGGAAGACGCGTCCTTCACGCCCTCCCATGTCATTTCCACCGGCATCTGGAATCTGTCCGCATACGCATACGGCACTCCCTTAAAAATATATTCCCCTTTGTAAAAGTATCCTTTCAGTTTACCGCCTGTCGTCTCGAGTACAGGTACATCATCATAATTAAATTCAGCCATCATGGTTCCTCCTTTATTCACGATCACACACTCCTTTTTCATCACGCAGCTTTCAGCATTTCATATCTGCTGACCATATTGTATCATATATGTATATGGCTGTAAATCATGACAGTGCACCATACGCCGGCTAAAATGTTACCAGATCAGTGCATTGCTCAACGGATTTTCCAGCTCCAGACTGCTGTCTGCATTAAATGGAACAAAGGCAAATTTATCTGTAATTTGATCCCTTCTGGTCTGTCTACCTTACTCTTGGTTGCATTGACCTTTAATCCCAGCTTTTCTTCTATGAATCTGCTTATGTTCTTCATCACTCTGTTTGCCGCCATTTCACTTCCGACCATTATGATACAGTCATCCGCGTAACGTACGAATTCAAGCCCCCTCGCTTCCATCTCCTTGTCCAGTTCATTCAGCATTATGTTTGCCAGCAGTGGTGAAAGATTTCCACCTTATGCAGAGATAAATTTTATGCCGAGTTATTTCGTTCTTTCCCTGGGAAACAGAAATTTTTGATAAATCATCTCGGCATAATACAGCCATAAGCGTCCATTTTTGCTATTCTGTAATCATCAAACATAGAAAGGAGCCATTGCTCATGAAACTTGAAATGATTACAGAAGGCCTGAAAGAACTGTTGCTGGAAAACCATTATAATTCCGCAACCATCCGTTTTTATGAGAGGGAATGGAAAAAAATCCATACTTTTCTCATTGACGAATATGGGGATACCGAGTACAAAATGGAACGCGGACTCAGGTATCTTGAAAAACAGTACAGCCTGATCACCCGATATAATGACGGAACCCTGTCACAGCAGAGGGTACAGCTGCTCCGGGTGGTGCACATGCTTGAAGATTACAGCCTACATAAGGTACTGACCCGAAGGTACTATGCATCAAAAAATCCACTTACGGTGGGAGAAAGCTATTCTTCCTTATTCCGTGAATACACAGACTGTTTGGATTCATCTGAATTATCTGCCAGTACCATCAGCCACTATAAAGGGATTTCCGCCGTGTTCCTGGATTATCTTACCCAGCGGAAGATTTTATCTGCGGGACAGATCACAATGGATATCTGCAATTTATACCTGAAGACACTGGCCGGTTACAGTTTTAAAACAGTTGAGCAGAATGTCTGTGGCGTAAGGCATTTCCTGAGGTTCCTGTATTCTTCTGGAAATATACCGGACAATTATGCAGGAAAAATCCTCATGCCTCCTGTTTCCAGGAGTGCAAAAATCCCATCAGCATGGCAGGCGGATGAACTTAAGGCAATGCTTGCTGCCATTGACAGGAACAATCCCATCGGAAAGCGGGATTATACCATGATCCTTCTCGCATGTGTACTCGGGTTGCGGATCGGTGATATCAAAGGCCTCCGTTTCAGCAGTTTTAACTGGGAAGAAAAAAAGCTGTCCATCATCCAGCATAAGACGCATAAGCCATTAACCCTGCCGGTGCCCGATGCTGTCGGATGGGCAGTGATCGATTACATCAAAAACGGCCGCCCGCATTATTATGGATCCGATGGCGTATTTCTGAAACATATGCCGCCGTTTGAACCAATTGGTGACGAAAACCATATGCAGCGGCAGATCACCCGTTACATGAGAAAGGCAGGTATTGACCAGCGGGGCAGAAAGCATTCCGGATTTCATTCCTTAAGGCATTCTGCCGGCTCCATGCTGCTGGAAATGGAAACTCCCCTTCCGGTCATTACAGATATCCTCGGCCATTCGGATTCCGGTATGACCGCCGTCTATCTGAAAACAGACCTTCAGAAACTGGCCGAATGCGTGCTTACTCCGGAGGGTTTCTGCCATGAATGATACGGTTTACTCAAGCGTTTTCAAAAAGGAGCTCCAGGATCTGGTAGGCCTGAAAAGGGCGCTTGGTTTTGCATACCATACGGAGGCCTGTGCATTCCGCCGGATTGATTCATTTTTCATCGAAAACAGACTCTCCACTAAATGTGTCACGAAAGAGTTATGTGACCTCTGGTGCCGCAAAAAAAGCCACGAGTCTGTCACCAACCAGGCTGCACGCATCAGTACGCTCCGGGTTTTCTGCAGATACCTGGATGACATAGGGATCCCGGCATACATTCCGTCAAAGGGACTTGTCAGAAAGTGTGCCAGATATGATGCGCATATTTATACGGATGAAGAACTCAGAAAATTCTTTGCCGCAGTTGACAAAAGCCAGTCGGTACCGGGTGAATGTCCATACCGTGGTGAGGTCATGCCTGTTTTCTTCCGCATTCTTTATACCAGCGGCATGCGGGTTTCAGAACTCCGGCTGGCCAGGGTAAGGGATTTTAACCCTGATCAGGGCTGTATCACTGTACAGGGGGCAAAAAACCACAAAGACCGTATCGTCCCGCTCCACCCGCTGCTCACGGCCAGATGTATAGAACTGAAAAAGAAGATACATTCTTCTTCCCCGGAGGATGAGTACTTCTTTATGAACGGTTGGCGATGTTTTCCTGAATGCCACTTCCACAATCCGCCTTCACGGCAAGGGCAATAAAAACCGTACCGTGGTGATCGCAGATGAAACCGCAGCCCTTCTAAAGAACTATATGCAGCGATATCTGCAGGGGGCACTTGGGACACAGCCCCTTATCACAAACAGGTGACGCCCAAGGATTGACCGTGACGGCATTGCATACATCGTAAAGAAATATGCGGAAGATATCCACAGGGAAAATCCTGCTTTTCCAGAGCATGTCCACTGCCATATGTTTCGGCACAGTAAAGCCATGCATATGCTGGAAGCCGGAATAAATATCATCTACATCCGGGATTTTCTTGGCCACGAAGACATTTCGACAACAATGGTCTATGTCCGGGCGGATAACCGCCTGAAAAATGATGCTGTTAATAAACTGGCCCCAAAGGTCACAGGAGAAACAGGACTGCCTGATTGGAGTAAAGATAAAGATCTCATGCAGTTTCTAAATTCTCTGAAATAGTGATTATTATGCCGAGTTCAGTAGCTGCTGGTATTAATAAAAGCTAGGCTGGCAGGCTTTATCTCGGCATAACATCTAGCTCCACATAAGGAGGATTATGCTTTCCTCATACTCTTTGTCTATCATAATCCCACTGACAAGGAACTTCCTCACAATGGAGATCATATCCCCATCTTTGACAGTCCGTCCTATAATTGTCATCATCATCTCTAATGCCTTTAGGATTGCCTGCTGTGCATATCTGACTCACAGTGGACACCCTTGCTGTTCAGCTATACACTTCCTCGTTGCCTAGGCGTGTTAAGGACTCTTCCCCTACTCGCGCGCCGGGCGTCCGTCAGATTCTGCTGACATATTTCCTTTGGACGCCCGTGTGCATAAAAAAGCTGCTGTTTTCACAGTCTGTAACTTGATGAAAACAACAGCTTTTTCTCATTTATGCGATTTTGCGATACAGCACAAAAGCCTCATAGGGATTTAACGTCATCCCGGCTTTGTCATATTCATTCTCTACATTGGCGATCAGGCAGGCGGCTCCTGCAAATTCTGCCGGCATGGTAAACTTCGTTTCATGGTCGCAGAAACTGCACACGACAAGAAGTTTCTCGTCCTCCAGCGTCCTTGTATAGACAAACAGCTCCTCGCTGTCCTCCATCAGCGCCTCATATTTGCCATACACCACAACCGGATACTCTTTTCTGAGTGCGATCAGCTTCTTATAATAGTGGAACACGGAATCAGGATCTGCGGTCTCCGCCTTCGCATTGATCTCCGTATAGTTGGGATTGACCGCGATCCATGGCGTCCCTGTGGTAAAGCCCGCCTGCGGCGAATCGTCCCACTGCATCGGTGTCCTGGCATTGTCGCGGCTCTTAAAGGTAATGCACGGCCAGAACATCTCGTGGGACAGCCTGCCTTCCCCGCACCATTCCCTGTACGCATTGATGCTCTCGATATCACGGAAGTCGTCCGGACTCTGAAACGGATAGTTGGTCATACCCAGCTCCTCTCCCTGATAGATGTACGGCGTGCCCTGCAGCATGTGCAGACAGGTGGCAAGCATCTTGGCCGATACTTCCCGGTACATCGGCCGGTCATCGCCAAAGCGCGAGACGGCGCGGGGCTGGTCGTGGTTGTCCCAGAACAGACTGTTCCATGCCTTGCCATAAAGCTCCGTCTGCCAGCGTGACAGGATCTTCTTCAAGGTGACGAGCGGGATCTTCTCATCCGTCCACTTGCCGTATTTGCCGTCCCCCTCCACATGTTCAAACTGGAATACCATGTTCAGCTCGCGGGCATCCTCACCGGCATACAGCTGTGCCAGCTCTGCCGTCACACCCGCCGTCTCGCCGACGGTCATGATATCGTACTTTGACAGTACCTTTTCATTCATTTCCCGCAGATATTTGTGCACATTCGGACCGTGGACACAGTACTGACTGAAATCCCCATCCCTGCCGTCCGGCATCTCCTTTGTCTTGGAGATCATGCTGATGACATCCATGCGGAAACCGTCGATGCCCTTGCCGCACCACCAGGTCATCATATCAAACACCTCCTCGCGCACTTTGGGGTTATCCCAGTTGAGGTCCGGCTGCTTTTTCGAAAACAGGTGCAGATAGTACATATCTGTCTTCTCGTCATACTGCCACGCCGAACCGCCGAAGCAAGAACCCCAGTTATTCGGCGGCGTCTGCGCATCCTTTCCCTCGCGCCAGATATAATAATCGCGGTATGCATTGTCCTTTGAACTCCGGCTCTCCACGAACCACCGGTGTTCGTCCGACGTGTGGTTCACCACCAGATCCATGACGATCTTTATCCCGCGCGCATGGGCAGCTGCCAGTAGCGCGTCAAAGTCCTCCATCGTACCAAATTCATCCATGATATCCTGATAATCGCTGATATCGTACCCGTTATCGTCGTTGGGAGACTTGTACACTGGCGAGAGCCAGATCACATCGATCCCCAGATCCTTCAGATAATCCAGTCTGCTGCTGATCCCCTGTAAGTCACCGATCCCGTCCCCGTTGCTGTCCATAAAGCTGCGCGGATAAATCTGATAAATAACGGCTTCCTTCCACCATGTTCTGTTCATACTGTTTTCCTTCCTTCTCTTTCTATATTTTTTGCAACTCATTCAAATCCAGGCCTCCTCCAGCGAAAGCCCCGCCTCCAGCGCAATCCGGTACTCATCACGGGCGGAGATGTCATCCACCTCGTCAATGGAGGAGATCGGCACATTTTCCATGCCCAGCTCCTGCCCCTGATAGATAAATGGCAGCCCCCGCAGTATAAATTTCAGCGCCGCCAGCATTTTCTTGCCCTCAACGCAGCAGTCGCCTTCCGGTATATAGCGGCTGACGCCCCGGGGCTCATCATGATTCTCAATAATATTGGAGAGAAAACCGATATCGCCCATCTTCGCCTGAGCGTCAAAACAGCATTTTTTGTAGTCGTCCGGCGTGATGGGCGTAATGTCATACCATCCTTTTTCGCTGACGCCGAAAATTGTCTCATTATCTAGAATCACGTAATTTTCATGCGGATCAACGCCATCCTGTCCGCTGATTGACCTTCACTATAATCTTTATTTTAATGACATTCGCGTGAAAAGTCTTACAGTTATCTGATCAAAAAATACGGTATTATGACTTTTATGTTTTATAGTGACTCCATATGCTTGCGATACTGCAGCGGAGTCGTTCGGGTATGTTTCCGAAATTCCTGTAAAAAATTTCCCAGATGATTAAAGCCACATTCCAGGCAGACCTCTGTCACTTGCAGATCGGTCTCTTCCAAAAGGCGTTTAGCCTGCTTGATGCGGTACTCGTTGATATATTCTATCGGGGAATATCCGATCGCCTTCCTGAAAAGGCGGCAGAAATACTGTTCGTTCAGGTTGACCTGGCCTGCGAGGTCCGATATGTATATTTTGTTTTGATAATTGTCCTTAATATATGTGAGCGCTGTCTTAATGCTCTCCACCCGCCTGTCAAAATTTCTTTCCGTGGTCGTAAAAAGCCCCTGGGCGGAGAGCGTGGCAAAAATATACATCAGGGAAGACCTGACATACATTTGGCTTGTCAGATCATCTGTCACCAGGCTGCTGTCCGGCAAGGGAGCGCGCGCCTCCTCCTGTCCGGCAAAAGCTTCCTCCGTCCGCTGTCCGAAGGCGCGCATGATATCAACAAAAGCACTGCGCAGCATGGAAAATGCGGGGTGCTGCGGCGTGACACAGCGCGGAAAGAGGAGCTTTCCATTCTGTATCGGCTTGATCAGACGAATCTGCACCTCATCACCGGACTCAAAACCCAAAATACCGGGTGCGAATACCACCGCATCCTCCCAATGGCACTCAGCTGTCTCAGAGAAAATGCCATGCAGTTCACCGGGATTGACAAAATAAAAGCATTCGGACCGGATCGGGAACGACTCCATATTGATCTCCAGCCGAAATGCCCCTCCCGAAAAATACAGGATTTCCACTTCATCATGCCAGTGATGCTTTACAAAAACGCCCCTTCCCGCGGCGTGCGTTCGATAGATCGCACACGGAAACGACTTCGTCCCATGGATACAGACTTCTTTTAGATCTTTTAAGATGGTGGGCTGTTGATTCATGCGGGATCTCCTTTACATCATGATTGTAAAAAAGCTACCATATACTGACGGTAAAGTCAATGATCCTCCGACGAAAAAAACAGCCATGTTCACTGTCTGAAATTTTACAGGCAGAATCATTGCTATTATCGTACAGGTCAGGTATAATAAAAGCAGCGCAACAGGGTTCTCCGTGATGCCAAAAAGCCTGCTATTTTAATCATTACAGAAGAGAGAAAATGAAAAGTGGAAGATACGAATTTAGCACAGGCGGTTGAGGCGGCCAATGCTTCAAGCTTCTATGACACAAATATAAAATTCCTGCTTGCGGATAAACAGATACTGGCAAGGATTCTAAAGTATGCCATTTCGGAATTTAAGGATATGGCGACGGAGGAGATTATGTCCAGTATTGGCGAGGATGTTGAGATCGGAACAAGGCCGTTAGACGCAGGACTTTCAAACCTGGGACGCGTCAGCACATCCAATACAGAAGATACTATTCCCGGAGAAGGAAAGATTTTCTTCGATATCCGTTTTAGTGCATATCATAAGGAAGAGAAGATGAAATTTCTAATTAATTTAGAGGCACAGCGTTCATCAGATCCCGGTAAATTAGGGTATCATCTGGAGAACAGGATTATATTCTATCTTGCCCGCATGATCTCTGCACAGAAACAGACCGAATTTTACCACAGCGAGTACGATAATCTAAAAAAAGTGCGAAGCATATGGCTATGTCTGGATAACAGTGCGGATGGCGATTCTATCGAGGAGATCCGCCTGGACAGAAATACCGTTTTTGGAAGCAGGAAAACTCCCTACGACGTAGATCTGATGCGGGGCATCATCATTAATGTCAGAAACGGAAAATATATAAAGGAATCCCAAAATGTATTGATCTCCATGCTGGAAAAACTGCTTTCTGAAATGAACGTGGAGGAAAAGAAACGGATACTTACAGAAGAATATGGAATGATAATGACAACTGAACTGGAAGGGAGGATGCAGACTATGTGTAATTGGTCAGAAGCCATCTGGGAGCAAGGCATTGAAAAAGGCATTGGAAAAGAGCGCATTAACGCTATTGAAAGAATGATCCAGGCCGGTGCCACAAAAGAACAGATCCTGTCTTTTGGATACACCGAAAAAGAATTTGCAGAAGTTGAGAACATTTTGTATACAAATGTATAAGCAGTTCAATAAACTTGATGCTGCGTAACACACTACTGAAAAATCATTTTTGGAGGAACATATTATGGAAAAACCCCAAATATTACTATTTGATCTGGACGGCACCCTGCTGAGAAATGATAAGACCCTGTCTGAATATACGCTGAAAATATTATCCAGATGCAAAGACTGCGGCTGTCTGATCGGTATCTCAACCTCGAGGAGCGAGCAGAACTGCCTGGGCTTTCTGAGGGAGATCAAGCCGGATATTCTGATCACCAGCGGCGGGGCACTGGTGCGGGTGAACGATAGAATGATCTGTTCTTCCACTTTTTCAGTCATGGAGACAAATGACTTTATTGAGACAGCAAGACAAATATGCGGCAGGGACTGTGAGATCACGGTCGACACGATCGATGCACATTACTGGAATTATAAGACCGATCCAAAAGAACAGGATAAAAGCTGGGGAGACAGCATCTATACAGATTTTGCCGGCTTTCAGTGCGAAGCCTTAAAGATCTGTGTCGAGATCCCGCAGCCCGGCCTGGCGCAAAAATTACGCGAACATTTTTCAGCGCTTGACAGTCAGCATTTTTCGGACGGCAGCTGGTATAAGTTCACGAAAAGCGGGATCACAAAGGAAAGGGCAATACTGGCAGTATGTGAGGCGTGCCATGCAGACACGGCCGATATCATTGCCTTTGGTGATGATCATGCAGATATCGGCATGTTAGAGATCTGCGGCACTGGCGTGGCGATGGGCAATGCCGTGCAAGAAGTCAAAGACATTGCCGACGCCATAACACTTTCAAACGAGGAAGATGGCGCAGCCGTCTATTTGGAAAGACTGCTGACCTTATTCAAATAAACAGAAAGGCACAATTCATTCTAAATATGACAAAATATAATTTGCGATCTCCTCTGACACCTGATAATATGTTTTAAATTCTCCCCGATCGCTATATTCACCCGGAATGATCTCCTCAATATAATAATTACCATCGCTTTTATAAAGTATCTCAGTATTCATTTCTTTTAACTCTTTTTTACTGTCCCTTGATAACATCAATCTGACAATCTGGCATTCAGCTTCTCCAGGACTTGGTGCATCATCTGCATATTCCCACTGATCCAGAGCCAGCCCATTTAAATATTGCGTTATTTCAGAAATATCATCTATTTCATTCAGCAACGTGTTTTTGTCTACTCCGTAAAACTGTATCTTCTGCTCTTCAGAAGTTCTGAGCAGTTCCTTTTCTGTAAATGATGTTTCTCCTTGATAATATCGGGCACTCTCTATAAATGATGTTTCTCCTTGATAATATCGGGCATTCTCTATATCATCTGTTTTTTCAATATCACTATTTGGCACATAAAAATCAAGTCCCCACCCATCCAGTATATCCTTCGCTGTTATATTCTTATTTAGCTCTAAGTCTTCCGGCGCATTAAGAAACCGTCCCGCCTTTTCTGATATTCTGGCTATTGTTTCTATTTCTTGATCATAATCTCGTATAATATATTCACCTTTATCGGAAATATATAATTCTAAGGTACTCATATGAACGAACTGTTTTCCATCCTGTAAAAATATAGGTTCATCAATTACCTCATATGATATATAACGATATACCAGGTCTGTATCTTCAGGCAGCTGTTCCATATGATTCCAGGCTTCAATATCCAGTTGTTTTACGAGTCTTTCTATTTCTTTATTATTGTCAATGATACCGATCGTCTCACCAGACGCTGTCATAATTTCAGTAAATTGTCTTTTTTCTTCAACGTTTTCTTCAGCATTACTAAAATACTCTTTTTGACTACAACCATATATTCCTATGGCACTAAACGCAAACAATAAAATAAATAATAATCTTTTCATAGCGAGTCTCCTTAAACATTTTTTACAGTTCCTTAATAGAATTGCTGCTCGATCAACCTTTGATATTGATATATTACCATACTTCAACGATCATTTTTTCTTAGGGCGAAATTCATATATTTTAGGGCGAAATTCATATATTAAATATTTCAGGGCGAATTTTGGCGGATAAAATTTTTCATTCGTTAAGCATCAAAAAAGCAATGTGATCCGCCACACCACACTGCTTTCATAAGAATTTGCTTGTCAGTTATTTTTCAAACACGCTCTAGCGTATATAACATGATTTTTACATCAAAAATATGATCTAAGTCTGAAATTTCAATATTGCCATGATAAGACTTGATCACTCTCTCTACATTCTTTAATCCGATCCCATGCTGCTCTGCTTTCTCTTTTGTTGTCAGATAGTCTTTCCCCTTTTTGATCAATCCACCTTCATATGTATTCCGGACATTGATAAATAACATTCCTTTTTCAAATTTCATCAAAAGAAATAACTTCTTTTCGCTTGAATGACTGGCAGCCTGTATGGCATTTTCAAGCAGGTTCCCTAATATAACATTTAAATCAAACAGCCGAACCTCCATCTCTTTCGGTATATTGATTTTGTATTCCACTTCTTCCAACACTTCCTGCGCCTTATTCAGCATATAATTTAGTATGCTGTCTACCTCTTTGTTCCCACTGTTGGAATACTCACCCTTATTTTCCATAAACATTTGCATATTCTGTATGTAAGCTGTAATTTCATGATGATCTTCGTTTCTTTTCGCCATGATCAGTAATTCATTTAAATGATGTTTCATATCATGACGCAGAGCACTTATTTTTTCCTCTGACTGCATCAGCACATCTAATTGATTGGCGTAACTCTCCAGTTTTCTCTCAAATAAAACGTTCTCTTCCAGCTTTATATAGATATCCATCAGGGCGTTGTATAAATAGAATATCAGCATATTTATCAATAATATGCCCGCACTGACGGATACCAATATGATCTGGTTGTGAAGATCATTCATTAATAAAATAAACAATATTACGATACTGATCACAGGAATCAAAATTAATACGTTCCAATATGGCGGTGTGAATCCTTTTTCTCTGTTTTTTACAAAAAATCTTTCTATAATAAATTCGCAGATACTTATGAGTAAAACGGTTACATATGCTACTATGGCACTATGTTTTTCCCCTATTACATAATTTGAAAAAGAATAGACTGATAAGATGTCACATATCATATTAATACCGTAAATCAGGATCGTTACTAATATTTTTTTCTTCTGCTCCCCCTCATATAACTGCGTAATAACATAAAGCATAAGGATATTGACTGCAATATTTGCAGGCGGAAAATGAAATGCGAAATAAATGCCTGCTGTAACAAAATAGAACAGAAAATAGAAAAAGTTTTCTCTCTTTTTATTTTCCTCCAATGCCGGAAAAAATACGGACATAAATTTTTTGATGATAAATGTTCTGAACAGATTTGTGCTTAATGCAGTAATGATATCAAACATATTATATTATCTTCCCCAGGCGTTCTGTGTAACTTTCTCCCTTACTGTTTTTCGATACGGCAGACTGATATTGATCAGCGTTCCATTGTTCATCTTTACCGATTCGTAAGAACATTCTGAAACAAAATCCAGGTTGATCAAATATGACTGATGTACCAAAATAAAATTATGCGGTACTGCCTTTGCAATATTTTTCAGTTTCCCATTGAACTGCCTTTCTTCATTCTTCAGGACAATGTTGATTTTTTTATCTTTGCTATAAAAGTAGACGATATCTTTATATGGAACTTTATAATGATATCCCCTTACACAATATTCAAATACCTGATTTTTTCGTTCCTGTAACTTGATACCGCAGATTATCGCTTCCATCAGTTTTTCTTTTTTGATCGGCTTTATCAAAAAATCGATCGGCTGCACTCTGAACAGGTTCATTGCATAACTGCTTTTTGACGAAATATATACAATGGCTGTTTCCAGATTCTCCAATTCATCTCTGATAAATCTTCCTACCTTAATCCCATCTGTACTGACTAATTCAATATCAAGAAAAAGCATATCCAGATGGATCTTTTTATTCAAAATATCGTCGCATAAACGCTCTCCTGTATACCAGACATCGATCTCAATATCGAATCCGTTTTTCTCACCATAATCATAACACCATTCTTCCAATTGTGCGCATGTACCTTTTTCATCGTCACAGATTCCTATATGAAACACATCATGTCCTCCAATAATTTTTGTTTCATATTTTACCATTTTATTTACCATTATTCAATCTCGTTCTCCCCGCAGTCAGGAAAAGGATTCAGATACAGTTCGCAGGAGGCTCTCAATCTCACTATTTCCAAGCACTTCCATCAGTCGTTTTAAAGATCTCTGCTGCATCCTCTCATATGTGCGCTTAGAATATCCACTCTGCCTCCCGTGTCGTTCCTCATATTGTATGATCACCCGTTCCCATGTATCTCCTTCCGCTAAATGCATCTGAATGATCTCTCTCTCATTTGCGTTCAAAATGTCCAGACTATTCTCCATCACATAGAGGATTTTGCATATCTGATCATATTCTCCATCCACTTTTTCCAAATATTCTAAGATCTCTCTCTTTGCTTTCAGTTTTTTCATGGATCTGAATAATGATCTTATTTCATTTTCTGTCATTTCATGAATCCCCCCTGTTCTACTTTTGTATTTTATGACAATTCATGTCCTCGCCGCACAGTTCGATCTACATTTATATCGTATTTATTAATTGGTTGATTTAGAGATTTTCATGCACCTTTCATACCATAAATATTTTCATGGAACCGCCGTGTGCATAGGAAAAGGACACATTTTCATGTGTCCTCAATAAAATCCAATATATCTGACATCCAGATCACATTAAATGATCAATCAGTCTCCGGTAAAACCGAACCTCTTTATCCTTGAATTCCTGTACATCATCGCTGTATCTGGGCTGATGTTGATCCTCCAGATGCGATAATGCTGTCCTGGCAAATTCCAGTACACTCTCGGCAGTATCCCCGCAGATCCTCGTACTTTCACCTTTCATAAGAGCTGACATATAACGAGTCATCAATTCTGACGGATACTGCACTGTTCCGTTCTCTCCCATACCTAATCCATCGGTTCCTGCCTCCCCGGCAGCTCTGTTCCATGCCTGCCTCACAGGCTCTGGCAGATATTCAAATAAATCAGACTGAACCGCTTTATAGTTCATCGCCGACTTCAACACATCAACATCAGCATCTCCATTCAGATAACTTTCCCAAAATCCCTGATCACTCATAAACATGGCAAATTCCGCTCCAAGATACTGTGCCTTTTTGAGCATCTCATGCGAGACTTCCATACTCCATCCCGCTTCCCTGTTCAGGTTATTTTCATAACGGATCTCCCCCTTGTTATCAAAGATCATCCGCGCATATCCGCCGTCCACATCCTGTATCTGCATTCCGTTGTCAACCGGAACCAGCACATTGTTACCGATCTGTATCATTTTCACTTCTTTTGGCATTCCGTACTTTTCGAGCATACAGATCAGTTTGTTTCCGTCTGTCACCTGCCTGTACAGCTTTGATTCCATATATGCGCCCTTTTCTTCCCCGACCATTGTCAGCCAGTCCCTTTTCTGTCCCAGACTGTCAGCTTCCGCCTGGGTTAAGGACGATCTGACATATGCCCTCAAAGCATCCCAGCTGGTTCCAGCATGCTCTGCTTTCCCCTCATGCGCATCGATATAATTGCAGAGTGCAAACATCTCAATATCCGACGCGGCGTTGACATCGATCTCATCTATATTGACCATATATTCCTGTTTTTTTCCGCCTGCCCTGTCCGCTGTAACCTTTATGAGCGGAGAATCCGAAGTAAACCGTTCATCGTATACCGCTTTCAGTTCATAGTTTTCACCTGTTCTGACATCTCTGTACACCGCACTTCCCAGCAAACTCCCGTCCCCCTGTCCGTTGGCCGGATCCATGCTGTAGGATCGGTTTACCAACCGGGAATCCTTGTTTTGCCTGACATATGATTTGTATTCCTGATAACTGAGTGTGATATTTTTTACCCCTGACATACGCTTTCCCCCCTCTGAATCCAACTCTATTATAATCTCTTATCCACTTAATTTAAAGTGACAAAATGATGCCATAACCATGACAAACAGATGACAAAAAAGATCCTATCCCCATACTCCAACGGCATTGACAATATTTCCTGTACATTTTATAATACTTTTATTACGACCGTAATATTTATAGATTGCGAAAGACTATCATCGAAGGAGGTACCTGTTTTGAAAGCTTTGCCCCAGATTTCCGAAGCGGAATATGAAGTGATGAAGATTGTCTGGAAGTACGCACCGATCAGTACGAATGAAATAACGGATCGTCTGGTAAAAACGACTTCGTGGAGCCCCAAGACGATACAGACACTGATCAAGCGTCTGGTAACGAAAGGCGCCCTCACCTATGAAAAGCAGAGCCGGGTGTTTGTATATACCCCGCTGGTGGATAAGGACGAGTATATCGGCCAGGAGAGCAGTTCGTTCCTGAACCGCTTTTACGACGGCGACATTTCCGCCATGCTGTCAGCTTTTATCGACCACGACAGATTATCGGACAGCGAGATCAGTACGCTCCGCTCCCTTTTATCCTCAAATGCCAGGACAAAAGATTCCAAAAAAGGAGGGACCTGACATGGGAAATTTTGCGCTCCGGTTCCTGATGTGCAATCTTTTTATCAGCATCATCATCGGGCTCCTTCTGGCTGCCAAACGCATATTCCGAAAGAAGCTGACCAGCAGGATGCAGTACAATCTATGGTTCCCCCTGCTCGGACTCCTGGCAATCCCTTTCCTGCCTGTCCGGCCGCTGCCGTTTTTTTCATGGTCAGCCGTCTTTCAGACCATGGCTGGCGCCCATATAGGAGCCCTCCCTGACGGAAATACTGCCTCCGTTGGAGTCGGCGCCCTGGACTGGATGAATGATTTTGGCGTCGCTGTCAGTCAAAAGACATCCTCCCGCATCGGATCCCTGCTGTTTGTATTGTGGGCTGCCGGAATGGCAGGAATGGCGCTATTGACTGCCAGGTCAGCGCTCCGCTTCCGTGCCCTGAAAAAATCCTCCCTGCCCCTGCAGGATCCCGGTGTGCGCAGGATATACCAGGGCTGTCTCAGGGAAATGAACATACGCAGAAAAATACCTGTATACAGTACGGCATATCTGAAATCCCCTGTCATTTCAGGAATGTTCAGACCCTGTATCTATATGCCGATCCATTTGATCTCTGATCATAATGCAAAAGACCTGCGGTACATGCTGCTCCATGAGCTCTCGCACTACAGGCACAGGGATGCCGTGATGAACCATCTCATGAACATTGCCAATGTGTTGTACTGGTTCAATCCAGTTGTGTGGCTTGCCTGCAGAGAAATGAAAACGGACCGTGAGATCGCCTGCGACACTTCTGTCCTGAGAATGCTGGGAGCAGACGATCATGAAAGCTACGGGCATACATTGATCGATCTTGCCGAAAAAATATCACACTCACCCTTTCCCTTTGCCACCGGCATGAGCGGAAGCATGGCGCAAATGCAGAGACGGATCATCAATATTGCAACTTACCAGAAGGAATCCTTTCAAAAAAGTGTTTCCAGCTTCCTGGCCTATATTCTCATCGCGGCTTTTCTGGCAGGCTTCATCCCTGTCCTGTCCATCCATGCCGCCGACCGCGGCCGCTATGCCTTCCAGGAGCAGGGCAGGAACATCACATACCTCGACCTGGATGATTCCTTTGGAGAAAACGAGGGCAGTTTTGTCCTGTACGATGCCGAAAATGACTCATGGCAGATCTACAATAAGGAATGCGCCGTCACACGCATCGCGCCTGTTTCCACCTATAAGATATACAGCGCCCTGTTCGGGCTTGAAGCCGGGATCATCTCGCCGGAACAGTCTTTGCTGGAATGGGACAGACAACACTATGCCTATGAGGCATGGAACAGCGACCAGACGCTGCAGTCGGCCATGCAGGATTCGGTTACATGGTATTTTCAGGCGATCGACAGGCAGGCAGGATTCCCTGCCATAAGGGACTATATCGCAGAAATAGAATACGGAAACCAGACAGTCCGCGGGGACATCTCCTCCTACTGGGCGGATTCCACTCTGGGCATATCCCCCATTGAACAGGTTGAAATGCTGCAGAGATTCTATTACAACCAGTTTGGCTTTTCACCGGAAAACATCAGTGCTGTAAAGGATTCCATCTACCTGTATTCGGAAGGGAACAGCAGAATCTATGGCAAAACCGGAACGGGCGAAATCAATGGAACCAATACGTTAGGATGGTTCGTCGGATACATCGAGCAGGAAGGCCATACCTGTTTCTTTGCCACAAGCATCCGGAACGATAATCTTGCCACCGGTTCGATCGCCGCTGAACTGACGCGTTCTATTTTGAAACAGCTTCATTACAGCCAGACGTAACCAGCACAGCTGTTGTCACGCAGTCCACGCCAACAGGGCAGCTGTCATTCATTTTTCGTGGAGCATCGCGAAATAACCGATCAGAACAGTCCATACATAGGCACAGGTTTTGGGGATCATGAGCATACCGATCAGCGGGATCTTATCAGCCCAGAGCACGACAGGTATATAGAATCCAAAGCTGAGTACGATTGTCAGCCACATGTATCTGAATGCCTGGTCTTTTTGTTCCTTCGCACTTTTATAGAACAGTACAATGATCAACAGGCCCAGCAATGCAAAAGGAATGTTGCGATAGATCCCCCAGGAAAGCGGGGACGATGCACTCAGCCACTGGTTTTGCGGGAACAGGCTGATCGCGATCCGCGATGCGGACAGCAGATAGACTGCGGCAGTTATCCCGCGCTGTCCGTTGATCTGGTATCTTGTCCGCCAGACATAATACAGAATGACGTAAAATATCGTCATGGTAATGGACGTTATAAACTTGCCGGCTCCCAGGGCGGCCGTAAAATTCTCCAGGCCCGTTGTACACAGGGCGAATGCCCGCGGCACCAGGTGGAAAGAATCCCCCGCGCCAAGTACAACGGCCATGATCCCAAATAAACGGTACTGCTTCTTTCCGCCGCACTTTACGATCATCGTGATGCCAATGAGGATCACGGAGATCAGATATACTGTGTCAAATACTGTTTCAACAATCGCCTGCATAAAATCTTCCTTCCTTTCTTTCTTATTTATCCTTAACTGTGTAGAGCACCCTGCGGATCATGCCCAGTATTCCACTGCAGTCATAGCTGCGCTGCAGCAATGAAGAGATGATCAGGGAAAAAATGATCTCTACAAATTTTTCCGGGGTAAAAATGTCATCAAAAGCATCGGAACGGACATTTTTATCGCTCATAAGAACCGTATAAAGCTCCTTCTGCATATGTTCCCACGATCGCGCCATCAATTGTTGTCCGCTCTGTTTTTCTTTTCCGATAAAATTCATGGAATGCAGCGTGAAAAATCCGGGATATTTTTCATCGCCCTTTTTCATGCTGTCATAGACCCACTCGACACAGCCTGAAAAACTGTCAGGATCCCTCGTATTTTCGGAAAAATGAAATATATCGCACCATACGCTCTCCACGGCCGCCGCGATCAGATCCGATTTGGAACTGAAGTAATTATAGATCGATCCGACAGAGACATTGCACGCCGCCGCAACCGTTCTGATGTTGACAGCTGCCCACCCCTGCGTCATAACGAGTTCCCGGCTGACATTCAGGATCGCTTCTCTGGAAGTAACAACCGTATTCACAAAACCATCTCCTCTCAATTTCCGGCTGATGCTCTTTTGCCAGAGCATGCCTGATCTGCATACGGCATTTTTTCGATCTGCCCAATATGAACAATGTTCATTATAGCCGGATTCCATCGTATTGTCAATAGACGGATTCATAGAATGTTATTGAAAAATTTATTTATATGAATTATAGTTAAATTGCGCCCTTAAGGAAGTAACTCATGCGGAGGTATGAACATGCGTAACAGAAGATTGTATTCGATCAAAACATTTTTCCTGATATCCGGCATCATACTTCTGCTGCCCTTTGCTACATTAAGCGTCTATTTTGCCCTGCATACTATCCAGAGTTCGGAAGAGATGGTTGCATCCGCAAACCGGAACGCCCTCCATCTATATCAGCTGGAGCTTTCCTCCAACCTGGAACAGCTGGAGCTGCTGATCGCGCAGAGCTGGGCGCAGGACTGGGATTATCAGAAGCTGCGGTTCCATCAGGAAGCGATCGATGCGCATGAAAGCACGAGGAAGATCCTGGAATCCTACAAGACGATACAGTCTGTCTACTCCTGTGTGGGTTCCATGGCTGTATGCTCGAAAGCGAACGACTTATGCCGGTGCGTATATTACAATGACTACTCCCATGACCTGCGGGAGGATATCAAAAAATATGCCGCAGAGATCGATTTCCCTGAATCTTCCATGGCATGGTACACGAAAAAGATAAGGGATAAATGGTTTCTGGTGCGCATCCTCGGCACTGCGGACGCATACAGCGCCTGTTTTGTGGATATTGAGCTGAGTCCCGCCTTTACTTATGAGGAACCATTGACCGCGCCTTCCTTTCTGATCTATTTCGACCAGCAGATGGAACCCATGAACGGAGCCGGATTACTGAAAGATACACATCTGACATTTCATAACGGGGATCATTACTATACGAAGCGCATATCCGGCAATAATTACATGGTGGTACACACCCCGCTTGGATATGGAAAGGTAACGATGGCTTATATTTCACAGTACAGCGGGTTTCGCAATATGACATTCTTTCAGCTGTTTGCTGTTATGCTGACTTTCCTGATGCTGCTCCTGATCCCGCTTGTGTACTATATCATGATCCGGGTCCTGTTTCAGCCGCTCTCCGATTTTAAGCATACGATGCGTGAGAGCCGCCAGGATAACCTGCACCCCAGATTGTCCTATAACGGCCTGCTCGTGGAACTGGGTGAGTTCAGCCGCACTTTTAATCATATGATGGACAAGATTGAACAGCTGAAGATTGATTCTTATGAACAGGAGATCGCAAAGCAAAAGGCAGAATTCCAGTATCTGCAGCAGCAGCTAAAACCGCACTTTTATCTGAACTGCCTGAAGATGCTCTATGGGATCATTCAGCTAAAGCATACGGATAAGGCCCAGCATATGATCCTGGGCATATCAGAATATATCCGCTATACATTTCGCAACAACAGTATTTTAGTGCCGTTGGAGCAGGAAGTCCGCCAGGTAGAGAATTATGTCCATATCCAGCAGGAAAGCATTGCGACAAAGGTGCTGCTGAGCACAGATATCCCATCTGAAGCCCGGCACGCCTATGTGCCCATCATGTGCATCCAGACTTTTGTGGAAAATTCCTTTAAATATGGCGTGTGTCCGGACCGCGACCTGGAGATCCGGATCTCTGCAAACATTATCAGTGCCGACCAGGAATCCTATCTGGATATCAGCATACAGGATAACGGATGCGGATTTTCGGAGGAAGCGCTGGCGAATTATACCAGGAGTCCGGACAACGACGGCGGGACTGCCACCGGCATCCGCAATCTGCGGCAGCGCCTGGAGATCTTTTATCACTCAAAAGCAGGTATCACCTGCATGAACAATTACCAGGGCGCCTTGTGCGAACTGATCATACCACTGCACATGGAACCGTACACAGAACAGATACAAGAGGTAACCGATGAATGTATTGATCATTGATGACCAGCCGGATGTGGTTGAAGGCATCCGGCAGGGAATTGACTGGAAATTTTTGGGTATCCATAACGTTTTTCATGCCTATAACAGTGCCGCCGCCAAGGCGGTCATCCTGCGGGAGGACATCCACATCGCGCTGTGCGATATTGAGATGCCAAACGGAAGCGGGCTCGAGCTGTTTGAGTGGGCATGCGGCAGCTATCCTGGCATTAAATTTATCTTTCTGACTGCCCACGCGGACTTTGCCTATGCACAGCAGGCTTTAAAGCTCGGCGGTTTTGACTATCTTGTCCAGCCGGCTCCCTATGAACTGGTGGAGAGTACCCTGCAAAGAGCGATGCTCCAGCTGCAAAAAGAACAGAAGCAGCAGCAGGTTCTCGTATATGGCAGCTATGTGAGCAAACACGAAAAGGAGCTTTTGGATGTCATTCTGAGAGAATATCTCTCTGGACGGCAAAAAAATGTAAATACCGTCATACAATACCTGAAGACACTGGCTATCGACATTGAACCAGAAGAAAAAAACTGGATGGTGTGCATTCAGATCCTGGACCGGAACGAGCTGATGGAAAAGGTTGACAGGGAGCTTCTGTACTTTATCATGGAAAATGTCTTTATGGAAATACTGGGAGATTACTCCCGCCGCCTGTTTTTCTGCGCTATGGACGAAGAGACGTACATAGGCGTCTTTTATCGTACCTCTGTCTGGAAGCAGGATGATATGTGCCGCAACCTGGATCATTTTGTAGATCTGGCAGAGGAGAAACTGCACCTGTCTGTCGCATGTTATGTGAGCAGAGAAACCGGGCTGACAAAGCTGCCGGACTGTCTGAAGCAGATGATGGAATCAGCGGAAAGCAATCTCGTCCGAAAACCAGGCGTCTTTCAGACGGGCCTGGAAGAGATCCATGCAGAAACAGAGTATGACGCCCCCAATTTTGAACAGATGAAACATTATCTTCTGATCGGACAGTATCACATCGTCGGCGATATGGTACAGGATTATTTCGGAAGAATGGAGACAAAAGGAAGGATCAGCAAAAAGACCTTAGCCTATTTTCAGCAGGATTTTCTTCAGATGTTCTTTGAGCTTCTGGGTACGCACAGCGTGAGGGCTCACGAGGCATTTCAGCAGGAATACGATGTTATGGCTCTGAAAAAATCAACGGAATCTTTGGGCCAGATGTATCATTTGGTGGATTTTGTGATCACCTATCTGAAAGGGCTTGAAGAGAACAGCAGGGAGACTGCACCTGTCGACAGGGCGGTCGCATATATCAGAAAAAACATCCATCAGAACATCAGCCGCACAGATATCGCAGATAATATTTATATGAATCCCGAATATCTGTCACGATTATTTAAGAAAGAAAAAAACATCTCTTTAACAGATTACATTGTTCAGGAAAAACTCAAAATGGCTGCCGCCATGCTCAGGAGCACCAGCCTGCCTGTCAGTGTGATCGCTTCTAATATAGGTTATACAAATTTCTCATATTTTACACAGGTTTTTCGGAAAAGTTACGGAATGTCGCCCAGCGAATATAGACAAAACGACCAAAAACAGTAGTGCTATCACATCGTAAAATGTCATAATATATAAAGTTTAGGTCACAATATTTATAGCCTTCCTCAACCGTTTTCAGATACAATTTTTACATAAACAGGTGAAAGGAAGGTATATTTTATGAAACCAAAAAAATTTGCAGCATTGAGTTTAAGCGTGTTGATGACTGCCAGCCTGCTTGCCGGATGCAGCTCCGGCAAGCAGGCAGATCCCGGAGATCAGGGACAGGCGTCCTCCGACGCACAGGGAACTGCTTCCGAAGAAAATACCAGCGGGCAGGAGGCCTATACAGTCAAGATCCTGGCGCCGGGAGATGCCTCCACGGAGGACTGTCAGAAAGTCTCCGCGGCAGCCAGCGCGATCACCAAAGAAAAATTCAACACGGAGATCGAAGTGACCAGAGTCGGTTTCGGAAGCTACGACCAGCAGGTAAATCTTATGCTGGCTTCCAATGAGAAGCTGGATCTGATGTACCAATATTGCGGAAACGTGACAACAGCGATCAGCAGCGGTCAGATCTTACCGCTCGATGATTACCTGGATGGCTATGGCAAAGACCTGAAGGAACAGATCAGCCTGGATGACTGGCGCTGTGTGACGTTTAACGGAAATATCTATGGTGTGCCTTCCAACAAGGAAAAGGCGACCGGGTGGGGATTTGCCTTTAATAAAGAGATGGCAGACGCCACGGGGATCGACTACACCGCGATCAAGACGCAGGAGGACTTAGAGCCGCTGCTGACAAAAGTAAAAGAATTATACCCTGACGTATATCCGATCGTATCACACACCGGTTATTGCAGCAGCATGACCAAGCAGGATGACCTGGGCGGGGATATCGGTTCACTGCTCAGCGTAGATTCTGACAATACGGAGGTCATCAACTACTATGCTTCTGATGCCTATTATGATGAAGCAAAACTCCGTTATGACTGGGCGCAGAAGGGCCTGATCATGCCGGATGCTTCCACCAGCACAGAAAACGCGAACAGCCTGCTCGGCGCAGGGAAGGCATTCGGCAGATTCTCCAACACAAAACCCGGGATCGAACAGGAGATCTCCAAAGAATCCGGCAAGGAGATCGCAGTCGTTGAACTGATCCCCCCTTATACCACAACGACCCGCGTCGACATCGTGTGGTATGTGCCCCACAACAGCAAACAGCCGGAAAGAGCTGTCCAGGTGTTAAACGAAATCTATACGAATCCTGAACTTGCCAATATTCTGATCAACGGCATTGAAGGCCAGCACTATGAAGTCATCGATGCGGAAAAAGGGATCGTAGATTATCCCGAGGGGATCAACGGGGCAAATACCGGTTATCTAAGCCTCCCGTGGGCATGGCCAAACGAAATGATCTCCTACGTATGGAACGGCAATCCGGAGGATATCTGGACACAGACAGAGAGCTTCAATAAAAACGCGATCGTGTCACCCGCAAAGGGGTTCGCATGGGACAATACTGAGATCCAGAGTGAAGTGGCAGCATGCGCCAATGTAGTCGCGAAATATGATCATGCATTGATGGCGGGTTCACTGGACCCGGAGACAACGATTCCGCAGTTCATCGCGGAACTCGAGAGCGCCGGGGCAAACGCGATCATTGCTGAAAAGCAGAAACAGCTGGACGCATGGCTGGAAGCAAATCAGTGAGAAATTCCGTTAAATAATATGGCGGCGGGGGAACTGCCGCCATATTCACTTTATGCGCAGGCGGAGCGAGTATATACAAATATTCCTGACGCCTGAGATTGGAGTCTGATATGTCAAAGAAAATGAAAAAATATAAACGGTATCTTCCGCTCTACTTTATGATGGTTCCGGGATTGGTGTATCTGATCATCAACAACTACATCCCCATGGGAGGCATTATCATTGCCTTTAAGAAATTTAACTACGCCAAGGGGATCCTTGGCAGCCCCTGGACCGGACTGGACAACTTTGAATTTTTGTTTAAGACAAAAGAAGCATGGACGATCACCCGCAACACCTTAGTCTACAATATGCTGTTTATCGTTATCGGAACGATATTGGCCGTCGCGGTGGCGATTCTGCTCAATGAGCTGAAATCTGTCATGGCCAAGAAGGTCTACCAGACGGTGATCTTAGTACCTTTTCTGATTTCGATCGTCGTAGTCAGCTATCTGGTCTATGGTTTTCTGAGTACAGACACAGGATTTATCAATAAAAGTATCCTGCAGCCAATGGGGAAAAACTCTATTTCCTGGTATTCGGATCCTACATACTGGCCGTTCATTCTCGTTATCGTAAATGTGTGGAAAAACCTCGGATACAACTGTATCATCTATTATGCTACCGTGGTCGGGCTTGATACCAGCCTGTATGAATCCGCTGCGATCGACGGCGCCGGAAGGTGGAAAAGAATCTGGCATATCACACTGCCCGGCCTGAAAACAACGATCATCACGCTGGTATTGATGTCTGTCGGACGTGTCTTCTATTCCGATTTTGGTCTCTTTTATCAGGTGCCGATGAACAGTGGTCCGCTGATCGACGTCACCAATACGATCGATACCTATGTATACCGCGGCCTGATGGAACTCAACAATATCGGCATGGCGTCTGCAGCGGCAGTCTATCAGTCGCTGGTCGGTTTTATCCTGGTGTTATCCGCCAATATGATCGTGCGGAAGATCGATCAGGAAAGCGCATTATTTTAACGTGTGGAGGTAAAAGAAATGGTTGAAAAAAGTAAGGCTTTCCAAATCGGAGTTCATTGTTTCATGATACTGTTAATGCTGTTTTGTCTGATCCCGTTTCTGCTTCTGTTGGTCTCCTCCTTTACGGCAGAATCAGCGCTCTTAAAAAACGGTTATTCTTTTTTTCCGTCGGAGATCAGCTTTGACGCCTACAAAGCGCTGCTTGTCGATTCCAGCAGCATCTTTCGGGGATATTTCCTGTCTTTTGTCGTGACTGTGACAGGTACTTTGAGCAATGTTGTCCTGACACTTTTATTTGCCTACCCGCTGTCCAGAAGGGACTTGCCCGGAAAGGGATTCTTCTCTTTTATGGTATTTTTTACAATGCTGTTCAATGGCGGCCTTGTTCCCACATACATGATGTGGACTGGTGTGTTCAACATTAAGAATACACTGTGGGCGCTGATCGTGCCAAACCTGATGATGGGCGCGTTTTATGTGATCATGATGCGGACTTATTTTACGACCAACATACCGGAAGCCGTTCTCGAGGCTGCCCGCATTGACGGCGCAGGAGAACTCAAGATGCTCATTCAGATCGTGCTGCCCATGTCCAAGCCGATCATTGCGACCATTATCCTTCTGGTCGGCCTGAATTATTGGAACGACTGGCTGAACGGTCTGTATTATGTAAATGACGACCGGTTGTACAGCATTCAGGTACTGCTGAACAAAATGCTGATGGATGTCCAATACCTGATGACCAACGCCGCCAGCTCCCTGGGACAGAGCATCCAGCTGCCTGCTACAGGCATCAAGATGGCTGTGGCAGTTATGGGTGCGCTTCCTATGTTTATTATTTATCCATTCTTCCAGAAATATTTTGTACAGGGTATCGTGATCGGTGCAGTGAAAGGCTAATGAAAGGAAATAGCAAAATGACAATGGTGAAAAATCCGATCCTGACAGGGATGCATCCCGACCCGTCCATGCTCAGGGTAGGTGACGATTATTATATAGCAGTCTCCACATTTGAATGGTTTCCCGGGGTGGAGATCTACCATTCCCGGAATCTCATAAACTGGAAGCTGGTGAGCAGACCCTTGAACCGTGTCAGTCAGCTGGATATGACAGGCGTCCCGGATTCCGGTGGCGTCTGGGCGCCCTGTCTGTCATACTGCGGCGGGATCTTTTATCTGGTCTATTCAAATGTCAAAAGTATTTTTGGCTTTTTTAAAGACACGCCCAACTATCTTGTCACCAGTGAGCGGATCGACGGGGAATGGAGTGAGCCAGTGTTTCTCAATGCGAGTGGTTTTGACGCGTCCCTGTTTCATGACACAGATGGCAGAAAATGGCTGGTCAATATGGTGAACGATTTCAGGCCGTGGAAGAACACAAGCGGCTTTGGCGGAATCGAGTTACAGGAGTATTCCTGCGAAAAAGGGAAGTTGGCGGGTGAGAAACAGATCATCTTCCGCGGGAGCAGTCTGGGGGTGACAGAAGGTCCTCATCTGTACCATATTGGAGACTACTACTATCTGCTGACGGCAGAAGGAGGAACCGGATACGACCATGCGGTGACCGTCGCCAGATCCAGAGCGATCACAGGACCGTATGTGATAAGCCCGTTCCACCCGCTTCTCACGAGCGCAGGGCATCCGGAGCTGCCTCTGCAGAAGGCAGGACATGCCAGTCTTGTGGATACCGGTGACGGACGGTGGTATATCGCCCACTTATGCGGCAGACCCATTACGACTCGATCCCGCTGCGTCTTAGGACGGGAGACCAGTCTGCAGGAGATTATCTGGACAGAAGACGGCTGGCCAGTGCTTAAAGAAGGTGGCAATCAACCAATGGATACGGTTGAAGTGGCCTCGGATGCCGTCCAGGAACGCCGCCGCCGCGTATATTTTGATTTTCAGGATAAAGTACTTCCATTTGAGCTGCGGACATTGCGTGTACCGCTTACAGATCAGGATCATTCCCTGACAGAGCGGCCGGGATATCTGCGTCTCTACGGCGGGGAATCTCTCAGCTCCCGTTTCCGGCAGAGCCTGACAGCCTTCCGGCAGGAGGACTTTGACTTTATTGCAAGTACGGCGCTTGATTTCTATCCGGACAATTTCCAGAAGACTGCAGGAATTGTACACTATTATGATACCATCAATTACCTGTATCTTTTCCTGTCGTGGGACGAGGACAGAGGGCGCATCCTCAATGTGCTCAGGAACCGCCTGAAAGAACAGTCGTATCCGCTGGCAGGCGGCATTGTCCTGCCGCCGGAAGGAAAAGTATACCTCAGGATGGAAGTCCACATGGAACACAGCGCCCTCTCCTACTCGCTGGACGGTCAGACATATTTTACAGTCTACACAGACGATATTTCTTATTTGTCGGATGATGCTTACAGCGAGATCGGAGAGTACCGTTTTACCGGAGCGCATATCGCTCTATGTTGTCAGGATACCACCGGCGAACGGACGCCGGCAGATTTCGAAATGTTCTGTTATGACGGCACTGCAGGCTTATAATTAGAAGGGGGATCGCTATGGAAATGAAAAAAGATCATGACGGCACAGCCCGGACCGCGGCGCTGTGCAGAAAAGCTGCCGCACAGGGCGCAGTTCTTTTAAAAAATGAAGATGCCGTACTTCCGCTCACTGCGGATGACCGCGTCGCTGTATTTGGAAGATGTCAAAAGGATTATTACAGAAGCGGCACCGGCTCGGGGGGCGCTGTAAACGTTCTGTACACGACAAATCTGCTGGATGGCCTCAGAAACGATCATATTACGGTAAATGGCATGCTGGCAGACTGTTATGAATCGTGGATCGCCGGGCACCCATTTGACAATGGCGGAGGCGGCTGGGCGTGCGAACCGTGGTGTCAGGCCGAGATGCCAGTCTCACAGGAGCTTGCAGCCAAAGCCGCCGCTGCCTCCAACAAGGCAGTCGTGGTCATCGGAAGGACAGCCGGGGAAGACAAGGACAATAATGCGGCAAAAGGCAGCTATTTTTTAACCGGCACGGAAAAAGAATTGCTGCACAACGTGTGCGCGCATTTCGAAGATGTGATCGCAGTACTAAATGTATCTAATATCATTGATATGGGATTCGTACAGGACAGCAGCCATATCAAAGCCGTTGTCTATGCATGGCAGGGCGGCATGGAAGGCGGAAACGGCATCGCGGACGTACTCACAGGCAGGGAAGTATTTCAGGGGAAGCTTACCGATACGATCGCCGGGAAGATCACGGATTATCCTTCCGACAAAAATCATGGCGGAAAGGAAAAAAATATCTACCAGGAGGATATTTATGTCGGCTATCGGTACTTTGAAACCTTTGCGCAGGATGCAGTACTCTATCCTTTTGGCTATGGCCTCTCCTACACAGAGTTTTCAATATCCGGCAGCAAGGCAGAAATACACGGCAGCGGCGCCCAGATGGTGTTTTGCATTACCTGTAACGTCAAAAATACCGGAACAACATACAGAGGCCGTGAGATCGTCCAGCTGTATGTGGAAAAACCGGCGGGCGGCATGGGACGGCCATCCCGGGAACTGATCGGCTTTGCCAAGACACGGGATCTGAACTGCCTTGAAGAAGAAACGATCCGTATGGACATACCTGTGTACAGGCTCGCTTCCTTTGATGACAGCGGTGTCAGCGGTTACAAAGATGCCTATGTGCTTGAGGCAGGAATATACCATTTCCACATAGGCACCAATGTGCGGGATACCGTGGAAATACCTGTCCAGGGAACTCCCGGCTGGGAGCTGGAAGACACGCTTCTGCTTGCACAGTGCGAGGAGGCAATGGCGCCTGACGAATCCTTTGTGCGCATGCGTGCACGTGCTGCGGACAATGGTGCATATACCATAGAGTATGAACCAGTTCCCACCAGAACTGTCAACATAAAAGAACGAATTATTTCCTCGCTGCCCGCGCCAATACCATACACAGGTGACCAGGGACTGCTGTTAAAAGATGTTCTCACCGGAAAATGCACTATGGAAGCGTTTATCGCCCAGCTTTCCATGGAGGATCTGGCAGCGATCGTGCGCGGGGAGGGCATGTGCAGTCTGAAAGTGACGCCGGGAACTGCCGCTGCATTTGGCGGGGTCTCTGATAACCTGCTCCGCTTCGGCATACCCGTCGGCTGCTGCGCGGACGGACCATCCGGGATCCGCATGGACAATGGCGCATATGCCACCCAGATCCCGATCGGGACACTGATCGCGTGCACATGGGACGAGGCGCTTGCAGAGGAATTGTCTGCCTGTATCGGAGAAGAACTGGTACGCAATCACATCGATACGCTTCTGGGACCCGGTATCAATATCCATCGCCATCCGCTCAACGGCAGGAATTTTGAATATTTTTCAGAAGACCCGCTGCTGACAGGAAAGATCGCGGCGGCAGTCGTGCGCGGGATCGCGGGCAGGGGCGTACACGCTACGGTCAAACATTTTGCCTGCAACTCACAGGAAACAGGAAGACATATCGTCAATGCAGTCGTTTCGCAGAGAGCGCTGCGCGAGATCTACCTCAAAGCATTTGAGATCGCTGTGAAAGAGGGAAATGCACAGTCCGTCATGACTTCCTACAATCCAGTCAATGGTTACTGGACTGCGTCCGCATATGATCTGAACACAACTTTGCTGAGAAAGGAATGGGGATTTACAGGGATTGTCATGACGGACTGGGGGGCAAAGATCAATGATGTCATCGAGGGCGGAGCAGGGTCCAGCCAGCGTACCGCTGACATGATCCGATCCCAGAATGACATCTATATGGTGGTGAACAATAATGGCGCCGAGATCAATTCGTACAGCGACGATACCCTTGAGGCGCTTGAAACCGGAAGGCTTACGCCTGGAGAACTGCAAAGAAGCGCGATGAATATCTGCCGTTTTCTGATGAAGACCCCCGCACTGGAAAATGAAGGAAACGGCGTTGTGAACATTCCGTCGATACCGCCGCTCGATACCGCTCCGCAGGCGGAGAATGCCCTGGACGGCCATTCCCGGATCGTATGGAATACTGCCATAGAAACCAGCAAATACTTTATTATCAAAGAGACAGCTGACTATGACATTATCGTGCGGCTGATGTCCCGGCAGACATTTATGGCGCAGACTGTGTGCAGGGCAGTCTTAAATGGCAAAGAGCTGGTCACTTTTCAAACCAACGGCACAGATGGCAAATGGAACCTGCAGAAACTGCTGCGCGTGCATCTGAAAGCCGGGTGCTATCAGATCGTATTGCAGTTTCCCAAACCCGGCATGGAGATTGATCATATGGAATTTCGGAAATCAGGAACTGTGGGAAATAAGTGTCATGGCCGGTGACAGGATTGATACATCCCTGGTTAACGCAATCGCTTTTGACCCATATACACATGGCTATTATAAAGTGGCCGAAAAGGTCGGCGAAGCCTTTAAAGACGGCTCACAGTTTAAAAAATGATACCTTCGCTCTACAGGGGTTCCTAAGGACAGGGACTCCTGTGTTTGTACCCAGCGGCAAAGTATAGACCTCCTGATAGTTTATTCTTCATCATTTCCACCTTCATACGCATCAGATCCGATTTTGCATGAAATATATTTATTTATATCATTTTGGTCTATAACCCTTTTGCCTAATAATGTAATCGCCTGTTTCGGGCATCTGCTAATGCAACGATAACACATCGTACATTGATCGCCTGAAACAGCAAGACCATTTTTTATCAGGAGATTACCCATAGGACACAAACTTTTGCACAAACCGCAGCCGATACATTTTGAGTGGTCGATTTTTAGTTTGTTCGTATATCTTTTTGTTTTCCACCCAAAATATAATCTCTGTCCAAACAGCCCTGCCAAATGACAGCATACCCCCAATCCCTCTTGCGGCGGTTTTCCGCTTTTTATGGAATAAACTGCTTTATGTATTTTTTGCTCTGCCTTCATTACCAGTTCTTTATTCTTTTCGGGGCTGCGTTTTAACGCCTTTACATCACAAATACTATCGGGCATTTTTAGATGTAAACCACCCGCTATAATCGCTCCATAGCTGTTTAACAGTCGTGCTGATATTCCTGCGCCGTCACCGCTGAAAAGCCCCATTGTTGCAATGATAAAAATTTTTTTCCTTTCCAGATATATTGATTGGACGTAATATAATCACGCAGTATCTTAGGGATATTGCTGTATTGCACTGGATATCCTATCACGATCTCATGATTATTTTTGATTTTATCCAGGGTATCTTCATCTTCGATAGGAAATATATTTTTACGATTGTCATATTCTGCTACAAATTTATCGACACAAAACTTTGTATTCCCTGTACCGCTAAAATATATTCCTATCATCACATACCTCCCTCTTCTTCCAATCATCCGTTCCCACTCCCCGTTTTGAAATTCTCGATAAGTGAGATTTCATAAGCTTTTTTCTCCAGGTACTCCCAGTTCTTATTCCCGACAGGTTCATAGGATGTCCATGCCACTTTAAGCTGGTTCTCAGATATATAAAATCTGATGCGGGTTGAAACTCCGTTACTTGTATCAATATCAGGCTCTGCCACATAATCAAACGTGTAAACCGTATGCTTCTGCGTCCAGTCTGAAGTATCCCGGTAGTAGATCACCGCATTTTCCGCAGGTATCCTGATGCTTTCTTCTTTTCCGGGAAGATAGAAATAGCACCGCGTTCCAATTGATGTGATATAAAATTCATTTTCTCCTGCCTTGTCCTGAAACAGGATCTCGCCGTCACTCAGGTCAATCCAGAGCAGATCGCTTTCTTTCAGCCAGCCCTCCACGTAGCCATTGTGGTGCGGCGCTGTCCAGTGCTCCGCACAGATCCAGGCTGTATGATCTGCCTGTACGCTCCCGCGCATCGCTTTTCTCCCCACATCAGGATAAATATGTAGTACCGAATCATTTTCATCCAGGATCTTCATATCATAGTCATAGGTTTTCCTGTGATCATCTGCTTCTTCCCACTGAAGCCAGCAGGAACTTCCCTCAATGGGGGATTTCTCATCATATGTAAAACAATCCCTGCTATAGCCGGATGGATAGATAATCTCATACTCTGTGGCACCAGCTGTTGGATTGCAGCCCGTCAGCGATAAGATAACTGCTGCTGCACAGCATAAAAAAACAATATAGTGCACAGTTGTTACTTTCATATCTTCCCTGTCCTCCTTTTGCTTTTATTATACTTGACCCGTACGATAATATCAACGACTCTGCCTGTAAAAAGTTAAGGAACTGTTCAGAAAAATGATTTTTCAAACACGCCGAAGTACAGTTTACAAGGGACTACACAGGGTAATGGTCTGGCGGGCGCTGATATGCCCGTCAGATTTTCCATGTAATGTTCAAGTTGTCGCTTGTGGCGGCAACGGTGGCAATCATCAAATTCACCACCCGCCGCTTGTCGTCAAAGAATATATCTTTCCAAGTGCAGAGGCAGCCGGAAATCTGGCTGACCTGTTCCGGGCTGATGGCTTCCACCATCAACTCCGCTATCTTCGCCAGAAGCTGTCCGTCCAGTTTCCGTACCCCAAGAGGATTGATTTTCGTACTTGTGGGGTATCTCAAAGGGAGCAGAACTGGCGCTGACGGCGGGAAGCCTTTTGCCGGGCCTTGTCAATGCGGTGGTTGCGGTTGCTCCCATGAATACCGTATGTCAGGGATTTACCATGGAAAAAGGTATCTCTATTGCGCCGGGAAGTAGTTGGAGTTTCCATGGGAAAGAAGTTCCTTATACCGCTTACGGGCTGGAGAAATTTCCTCTCGGTCATGTGGTGCAAAAAAGCGTCCGGGCGAGGGAATTAACCATGTATGACCTTTACCTCCCTCTTGTGCAGCATCCCAACCCCGCCGCAGTTATCCAGGTTGAGAAAATTACCGGCCCTGTCCTGCTGATCTCCTCTAAAATGGATACCATGTGGCCATCAGAACTTGCGGCAAAACAGGTTATGAAGCGATTGCAGGATTATAGTTTTCCATACTTCTACCAGCATTTGAGTTATGATTATGGCGGGCATTTGTTTGTTCCAATGGAATTGCGGCTGACAAAGTTTTTCAAAGGTGACCGATGGAAAAATAAAGAGCGAGGACGGAAAGCCCGAATGGATTCACTTATGAAAACACTGGAATTTGTTTCCCGGTGGTGAACAATAGACAGGGGGAAACAGCATGGCCTTAACAGTACTGGAACGCTTGAAAGACCTGCGTGTAGAGTGTGGCTTGACGCTGGAACAGCTTGCGGAGCAGACGAACCTCTCCAAGTCTGCGCTGGGCAGTTATGAAGCGGACAGTTTTAAGGACATCAGCCACTATGCCCTTATTAAGCTGACAAAATTTTACAGCGTGACTACCGACTATTTGCTGGGGCTGTCTGAAATGAAGCAGGATTTAGAGGAAGGCGCCAGCTTTAAGGGAAGCCGCTTTGAACAATGGCTTTTAATCTACTGCAAGCAAAATCATCTCCCCTATAATCAGCTGATGGAGGAAGTCATGTTCCGGGTCAAGGTGGTCTGCGTAATATTTTTCCCCGTCAAACCATAGCCCGGTCAGCCCTGCTTCATCAGCGGCAAGAAGAATACCGCCGATTGGCGATTGATAATGAGTTATATACTGCATTTTGTCCCCTTTCGTTATAAGTTAAAATATTGGTTAGCGTCAGCCGGGGCTTCGTCCCGCATAGTCATTGTATAACAGCGCAGGGGAGTAACTACCGTGATTTTATAGTCAATAAAATCATGTTCCCTGCCTGCTTTCTGGCACATACGGTGTTTTGCCATATTGCGCCATTTGGTAACGCTTTCCTCGTCTTTCCATTCGGATTTGCTAAGCAGCTTTCCCTTTGTGGAAAGGCTTTCAAAGCGTTCTGCACTGATAAAGCCATCTGCCTTTGACAATTCCTCGGAATGCTCTAATTCCGTTTTCAAGGAAGCCGCCATATTCAGATAGTCGTCCATTTTACCCTCTTTGATAGTTACCTCAAACAATACAGTTACGTTTGCCATTTCGTGTTTCCTCCTTATTTTTCATACATATTTTGCAAGGGCGGTAGCCGCCCTGTATTGCTTCTTCCAGTGTGTCAAACAGCACGATATTTTTCTCCAATGGTAATCTTGCAGGGCAGCCCGGATTGCAGACAATCTTTGTCGTCTTTACTCCGTAATAAAATTTGCCGTCATACTGCTTGTTTCTTTCTGTGATCGCTCTTATTTTTTCTTGTTTTTTCATTTTGCTGTTTTCCTTTTGGTACATAATCTTTCATGCCCGGTATTGCGCCGCCCGCTACCGCCCAAAGATACAGACTGGCAACGCTGCAATAGGGGCTGAACCGCCTGCGGTACTTTTCAAATAGTTTGCGGTCTATCTTTCTGTGATGATATACCATGCGAAGCCCACGCTGTATTGCCAAATCGTCATAACTGAAAATATCGGGTCTTTGCAGGCAGAACAGCAAAATCATTTCAGCCGTCCACACACCAATTCCCTTTAGGGCAGAAAGTTCTTTTATGGCTTCCATATCAGACAGTTCAGAAATGCCCTGTAAATCAAATTCGCCGCATTGCACTTTCCCCGCAAAGTCCGTGATATATTCAGCCTTGCGGAATGTCATGCCGAAAGACTGTAATTTAGGAATACCCGTAGACAGGATATTGTCGGCGTTTACCTCCCCGAAGCAGTCACTCATTCGCTGCCAAATGGTAGCCTGTGATTTTGTAGAAATCTGCTGTCCTATGATGTGATGTATGACAGAGGAAAATAAATCTGTGTCAGTTTCACGCTCTATATGTCCGATTTTATCAATAACCTCCGCTAAAGTCTTATCTTTGCTTTTCAAATAATCTGTTTCTATACTGCTGTATCTGAAATACAATCCTGCACCTCCCGTCTGCCAAAAGGCGGCTTGACATTTTTTGAAATCAAACTTGACAAAGTTTGCCTTTTTCACTATGATTTTATCACACAAAACAGATAAATAATATCAGTAAAACGTCAGAAACTATCAATATATCTCCAAATGAAAGGGCATATGAACATGAAAACTGAAAAAGAAACCTATCTCAACTCTGTAAATCTGTACGTTGATACCGATTTCCCTTATCTTGTCCTTGATGTGATTAACGACAGGAGCTATCCCCGCAATCCCGGCTTTCAAGTCATGCACTGGCATGAGGATTTACAGTTTATTTATGTTTTAGGTGGTTCTACTGAAGTAAAAACGCTTGACAATACTGTTTCTGTGCAAGCGGGAGAGGGTATTTTTATCAATAAGAATGTGGTGCATTTTGTACGGCGCACGGGCGAATGTCACTATAACAGTTTTATATTCCCGGCACAGTTCCTTGAATTTTCCATGGGAAATCCTTTCCCATTGGGACAAGCCTGTACCGTCCATAGTCCGGCGAAACTGTTTGTTGATGTTGTTGTAGAAAATGAGCAGTTTTCCTTTTTTCATTTTGCAAGCGGGGAAGAATGGCAGGAAAAGGCATTGTCGCTTTTGTGCAGGCTTTCAGAGTTGGAAAAAAAGCAAAACAGAATTTTATACTTATGAGGTATTGGTGCTTTTGGCTGCTCTTTGGCTTACTATGAGAAAGAATATTCTGTTGCCACCAAAACAGCAGGAGAGTACCGTCAGTATGCGTATGCAGAAATTCCTGCGCTGTATTGAACAGCATTACCCGGAAGATTTGACACTGGAAGATATAGCGGAAAGCGCAAGCGTGAGTAAATCAGAATGTTTAAGGTGTTTCAATTTGACGTTGCAGACTACGCCCTATAAATACTTAATGGAATATCGGCTGTCAAAGGCGGCAGAGCTGCTTAAAAAAACGGATCAGCCCGTCAGTGATATTTCTGCCTGTGTGGGTTTTCATCAAGTAAGCCATTTCGGGAAATGTTTTAAGGAGAAAACGGGCTATTCGCCTAGAGAATATAGAGGTTTGTAAAAAGCCATTTTATGCCTTTCTCAGACTATCAACGCCAAACAGCCAAGTCAAGGACGTAAACGCCGCTAAAGCGGTAAATCCTTGACTTGGCTGTTTGCCATTGATAAAGGGTAATTAAGGAATAAATGAATATCTATGTCGTTTCAACCTCTTTTCCTTTCCATTCCCTTCATGCAATAGGGATAATCTAATTAAAAATCAAAAGAACGGATAGGAAAGGAATAGATAATTTATCATTCTGTGATTTATTCTTTAGTATTTTATATATCTATACTTTATTGCATTGGTTTTCCCTGCGTTGGAAAATCCAATTATAATCTTTGACTTTTTCTACTCTGAATACTGGCATAATAGCTTGTCCTTTCGTTGTGTAAGAAAGTCGAAGTCCGCAGCTTTGAGGTTCGTGTGGGTATGCGTCTTAGTGATTGTATTTTGTGTGATTCGATTTACTGCAATCTTCCCGGTTTGCTTCTGCAAAGCGCCTCACAACGCTGCCCTTATCATATTATCAAACAGGGCATACTGCCCGACCGGCACTGTGCCCTTTACCTGCCCGGATTCCACAAACTCCCTTTGATGAATCTGATAAAACCTGGCTGTCCCACCCTGAAAGTTTTCCCCTCAACCCGCATTATAGCACAAAGAACACAGGATTATGCATAAATCACCGATGAAGAATGTCTCCGCATGCATTTTGAAACAGAGCCGCGGCCTCCTCAAGCCTGTGTATGGCATAATCAAAAAATTCATAATAGGACATGCAAAAACAGTTTTTCGGCATCCGATGCCGCCTGCACCCGCCCCTGCAGATGGGTGCGTATTTACAGTGCCGGCAGTCTTCATGCATCCTGGCAGATTCCTCGATAAAGCGGATTTCTTTTCTTTTTTCATTAATCCTGTCAAAAGAGACTTCGTTCAGACTGCCAAGCCTGTATCCGTCCAGCACATAAAAATCGCAGGGGTAGACTTCCCCGTCCGCCTCCACCACATGCTGACAGGAGCATACGCCGTTCATACCGCAGACGTTCGCCGGCATCAGCAGGAGCATCTTAACATATTCCTCAAACTGCTGTATGTGTACGATAACCCCGCTTTTCAGATCGTTATACCACAGGTCGAAAAGCGTTTTCAGAAAATGCCCGTAGGCTTTTGGCGTAAGCGTATACGCAAACCGCTCCTGTTCCCTCGCGATCGGATTCAGGCAGGGGATGAACTGCAGATAAGTAAAACCGTTCTGTTTATAAAAATCATAAATCTGCGTGGTTTTTTTGGCTGTCATCGCATGAACTACCGTGAGGATATTAAAATCCACACCATATTTTTTCAAAAGCCCGATGCCTTCCATGACCCGCACAAAGCTTCCTTCTCCCTGTCCGTCAACCCGGAAGCGGTCATGGATAAATCCGGTTCCGTCCAGCGAAATTCCGACCAGAAAATTATTTTCTTTCAAAAACTCCGCCCATTTCTCGTCCAGACAGGTTCCGTTGGTCTGAATCGCATTGGAGATATGCAGGCCCTTTGTATTATATTTTTTCTGCAGCACGACTGCTTTCCGGTAAAAATCAAGCCCGCGCAAAAAAGGTTCCCCGCCCTGATAGGTAAAGGAACAGGCCGTATCCGAGTAATCCAGGGCTTTTCGGATCACGTTTTCCAACGTCTCCTCCGACATAAAACCGTAAGATTCCACTTCCCTGTTTTTCACCTCATCATGGTAAAAACAATAATGACATCGCAAATTGCACATTCCTGAAGCCGGCTTTAATAACACGCTGATGTTGGGCATAATCTGTCCGCCTTTCCGTCCGCATCCCACAGATCAGATTGCAGCAAACTGCTCTGCATGAATGATCAATACGCTTTAAAATTATATTTGTGCGGAATTTCTTTTTTCTCACCGTACAGGTTTTGATATAGTCCGCTCCATAACTGTGCGAGGGAATCTTCGCCCTCGCGGATATCTTCCATTTCAAGTCCGCCGTTTTGTTCCAGCAGTTCATATGCTTCTTTGTCTTTTCCAAGATGATACAGGGCGCGGATCAGATAAAAGTCCAGATTATCCCCGTCGATCAGAAATTCGTCCGGCCTTAACGACGGCGGCGGGCAATGCAGTTTGGACGTTTCAAAAAATGTCCGCCACTTTTCCAAAGACTCCTCTTTTACCGTAAATTCCAGATGTTCCGAAAGCTTTCCCTGCTTTTTCAGTGCGCCATAACCGCTTCCCGGGAAAACTACCGCCGCTCGATTCCGAGCCATGGGCTTTGTTTCCGCCAGTTTTTTCTCCATATTTTCCCAGACGGACAAAATGTCCTGCTCCTCCGCAAAGCATGCGGTCCGTTCCGGATGTCCAAGGCTTAACGTTTCCGGCGAAATTTTCACAGGGCCGTACTGCTCCATCCATTCCCATGCCGTATGGGGCGCCATCGGGACACAGCCGTACTGGGTTTTTCCGATCCCCGCCTGTATTTCAACGTATCTGCCGGCCTGATCTGTGAGAAATTCCTGCCAGCGGTCCGAAGCGTCGCTGTTCCCCCAGGAAAACAGCTTGCGGGCTCTCAAACGCGCGGTGGAAACCTGTAACAGACCATAGCCCGTCCGATCCACATTGGCAATATATTTCGGACTTTTTTCCGGTATATCGAAAAAGTAATCCGTCGATTTAGGAATCTTTTTGTAATCCGTTATATCAATGCCTTTTACGAAAGGCAGAGATGTTTTGTACACCGCCCCATCCCCGAACGTGAACGCTTTTTCTGCCGGAACGATGATCCTGCCGCCCTCATATTCGCAGACCGCCATGTTGCTCCACCAGTACATCGGAACCACTTCACTTCTCTCGTTTACAATACGCATCCTGCAATTTAAAAACGGGCTGTCCGGCTCCAGCCAGAAATCCATCTGATACGGAACGCCCCTGATCCGTTCGTACTCATACATCCGCAGCACGGGAATCCCATTTTCCAGTTCCGTTTCCGCGGTATACAGCGGCTCTGTCGTGAGCGGCGAGTGTCCGATGATACCGATATTCCATTCCACGCCGCCGGAAAACCATGCGTTACGCACCGCAAGGTTGGAAAACCGGAGTACGTCGTTGGTATAAAGAAGGTTTCTGCCTTGTTTTTTATCCCACAATTCCCAGAGCCTTCCGCCATATTCAGGCAGAAATACGGCCTTTAAGCAATCGTTTTCCAATACGGCCGTCCTTATCTCCCGCTCGGAGAGTTCCCGCGTATAGTCATTATACTGCCTGTAGGGATAGGCGCTGCTCTTTCGCCCATAACCCTCGTATATTTCATCATCCTCTTCGAGACGGAATTCCAGTTCATTTTGCAAAATACGTTCACCCAGCAGATCAGGGACGCTGCTTTCTTCACCCAGGACTGCCATGCGAATCTTCTTTTTCGCAAATTCAAGTTTCGGCTTCATCAGTTTCCTCCTTGTTAAAACCAACAGCTATCGCCGGAAAAACCTCCTCCGGTAATAGCTGCTGATTCTCATTCCATCAGTAACTTGCAGTAAAATAAAACTTGCTAAATTTCATACCACCGAATCTCGTTCGCTTCCAGATCCAGTTCGAAACTGCTTCCATCGCCCCGGTAAACGACTGTAGCCTGTGGCACATACGTATTATTGACCACACAGAATTTACCGTTCTTCACATAGGCATGGACATCCACGTTATAGTTTGACGATATCCACCGGTTCAGCTCCTCCTCGCTGTGGGCCGACCAGAGCACTGCCCTGTGGAGCAGGCGGCTGTTCTCAAAGGAGTAGGGCAGCCCTGAAAAATACACCGCGCGCCCGGCTCCGTATTCGTTCACCGCCAACTGAACCTCTTTTTCCCGCTGTACCAGCACCCGGGCTCCTTCCAGGGCATAAATCCCTTTCTTTCCCTCGCCAAAGTCCACTTCTCCCGTACAGTCTCCCATGATAAAGTGATCCGGGTGTTCCTCCCAGTTATATTTATCATAGCCCAGCGTAAAGCCAGTTTCTTTCTCCACGCCAAGCACTGCGGACATTTGAAGATAACGTCCCTGATACTGATGGCCGGAAGGCTCGCCAACGCCGATCAGGCCGCCGCCGTTCCAGACGAATTTCTTCACCGCTGAGGAGATTTCCGCATCCTCCCAGACTGCCCCGCCTGTATGCGCCGTATCCCCGTCGCCCACGTTGATCAGGACATCTATGTCGTCCAGTATGCCCGGATCGGCTTTGATATCGTCAAAGCTTATAAACCGCACTTCGTAAGGCGCGCCGGACAGAGCCTCAATTATCCCGGCATAGGAGTAGTTCTGCTTCTGGTACAACGCGTGGTGCACCATATGGCAGCCCCAGGACCTGGCTCTGCCCCAGCTGTTAAGGACAGCCACCGTCTTGACACAATAGGGAGTCGTCCCTTTGATGTTCGCATAGAGTTCCCTGAACTCGTTGCAGACATCCTCCACATAGTCAATAAACTCCGGGAACTGGCAGGCCAGTTTCAGATAACCGCCATAGCCGATCCGGTCGATCGGTTTTCTCAAAATAGCGCGTCTCGCGGTGACCCAGTTCTCCTTCGCCTCCCGAACGGGATTTCCCCCCTCATGGAATGTGTCGGGGAAAAAGTAGGGCAGAAAACGTCCCTCCGTATATTTTATCCCGGAAATGTCAGAGATGAGGCGCAGGGTAGAACCGTTCCCTACGGAACCAACCACCGCATCCAGGCCGATTGATTGAAACTCATCCAGATACGGCTCCGTGCCGATCCAGTGATCGCCCAGAAACATCATGGCTTCTTTTCCCATTTCATGGGTAATCTCCACCATCTCCTTCACCAGCTTTGCCACTTCCCGGCACTGGAAGGCCATAAAATCTTTATATTCCTTAGACGGGATCCGGTACTGGTTATTGTAATACCCCTGGTCGATAATATACTCCGGACGGAAAGGATATCCGGCCTCCCGTTCAAACTGCTCCAGAATGTAGGGGGAGACAGACGCGGAATAACCGTACCAGTCCACATATTTCTCCCGTTTCAGCTCGTCAAAGACCAGCGTAAACTGATGGAAAAAAGTCGTATATCTGATCACATTCACATAAGGATGCTCTTCAATAAACTTGCGGAGACGCTCCATCGTATACTTCCGGGTCTTAGGCTGACGCACGTCAAAAGTGATCTGGCGCTCGAAGTCTTTCCAGTCGTTGGTAACCGCATTGTACATATGCACAGGGTCCCAGATCAGATAAGCCAGGAAGCTCACCGTATAGTCATGAAAAGCCTGCGGCGCGTCAATGACCACGCAGCCTGTCTCTTTCTCGTAACGCCAGGAATCCGCGGAGACAGGATCTCCGATCGTGCGGTCCATCACTTCCCACCAGCGCCTGATATCATCATGGTCGTTCGCCTTCAGCAGATCAGGGCTGATCCCCTTCATTAACGGTATGGACAACGGACCGTCCAGGGCGGTATGAAATCCGGTCATGATATAGCACTGCTGAACCTCATCCGGATTGGCTTTCGCCCATGCGTTGTCCTTACGGGTGGTATAGTAGGTGGAGTAAACTTTCGCGTCCACCTGCCTCAGTTCTTCCGGGTAGTCCGTACCGTCACAGTCCCTGATCGCGTCGGCTCCCCACCGTTTTAAAAGTTCCAGGGTCTCTGGTACCACATCCACATCAGTGGGAATGGTCACCCGACCGGTTTTCTGTTCCTTACACATAAAATAATCCTCCTATCAGTTAACCCTTCACACCGCCGCCGGTAACGCCCGCGATAATCTTCTCGGACATAAAGATGTACAATAAGAACGTGGGCAGGAATACGATAATGACTGCCGCAAACATTCCGCCATAATTGCCGGTATACTTCATGGAATTAACAATATTCAGCAAGCCTACGCCTACAGGAGTCATACTCTCACTGGAGGTAAAGATCAGCGCCATAAAGAACTCGTTCCAGACGGACATGAAATTAAAGATTGTCACGGTCACGACCGCCGGCTGAACCAATGGCAGCATAATCTTCAAAAATGTCTTGGGAGCGCTGCAGCCGTCCAGATAGGCAGCCTCCTCATAACTTCTGGACAAAGTAGCAAAAAAGTCCAGCAGATAAATCGTTGTATAGGGTACCCGCATCATAATGTACAGCAGGATTAACAGTATTCTTCCCTTGATTCCCCATTTCACAACGAGGGAATAAAGAGGCATGATAACCATAATGGCAGGCACGCTCATGGCAATGACCAGGCCGAGGCGCAGAGCCGTACCGCCTGTAAATTTCCAGCGGGAAAGCACATAAGCCGCGGGAGCCGAAATTGCCAGCACGCCAAAGCAGGAAACCACAGAATAAAGCAGGGAGTTCCCGAAGAATACCGATACATTCTGTACCTGCCAGGCCGTGACATAATTCTCCAGATGAAAACCTGATTCAAATTTAAAAATTTTGCCAGTGAAAATTTCCCTGGATGTCGAAAAGCTCGCTCCCAGAATCCACCCCAGCATGACTGCCGTAAAGAGTACCCATAAGACGACAACAATATAACCCGGCAATAACTTGAGTTCCTTCTTCCAGTTAAAATCTTTCATGGTAGTTCCTCCCTTCCTAATATTCCAGGTCGCCGCCCTTGAACAGCATCTCGGTAATGACATATACGATGATAATAATCGCGGTAAGCACCACGCCTACCGCCGCGCCCGCCCCGGCGTCCCGGGTAACGACGCCCTTGCCGCCAAACACGGTGTCATACAGATAGACAACCGGTACGATTGTCGATTCTTCCGTGTCGATCGGAGAAAACATCTTCGTCCACAGGAAGAATGTGGTAGCATTGATACTCCAGAAGGTAAGCGATGTCTTGATAACGCCCTTCAAAAGAGGAAGCGTGATATGCAGAAACTGTCTGGGCTTGTTCGCGCCGTCCAGGGTTGCCGCCTCAAAATAATCCTGCGGGATTCCTTCGATGCCGCTGATATAAATCAGCATATAATAGCCTACGCTGCCGAAAACAAACGATATCACCATAGACCAGAACTTCATATCGCTCCCAAGCCATTTGACTTTATCTCCCCCAAATACCTTGGCCATTTCATTTAACAGACCGTAATCATAATTGAATATGTACTGAATCCACATGGTCGCCAGCGCTACCGCACTGATGATATTGGGCATATAGATCGCGGCGCGGAAAAATTTCTTTCCACGAATCCCGCTAGTTACAATCACTGCCATCAACATTGCCAACACCAGCGTGAGCAGACCCCCGACCAGCCAAATCAATAACATATTTGTCATAGAGACGCGGAAGCTCTGACTGCCAAATATCTTGCTATAATTACCCAGACCGTAGAATCCCCAGTCGGACAGTCCCGCAGTAAGACTCTCCACCTGAAAGAAACTCATCAATACCGTGCGGCACACGGGATAGACAAACATGATAAGCAGACACAGCACCGCAGGCAGGCTAAACCAGAAAATCATCGCTTTGTTTTTTTTCATGTTACTCTCCTTTCTATCGCAATTCTATCGCAATTCTATCGCAATTTCACATAAGGATAAGGGCACCAAAAGACTCTTGGCCTTTGATACATTTGTACCTTGAAAACTTAACACGATGTATCAAATGCATAAGCAGAGCCTTGCTCAATTCGTGTTAAACTTTCAAGGTGCAAACAAAATCATATATTTATTAATGTGTCTTTTGACGCCTTAATAGGTATAATAAAAGCAGGCAGTGCATGAGGCTCCGCCTGCTTTCCTTTCATTTCTTAATACAGAGCATCCATAGCTTCGCAGAATTCTGCGCCGGTAGCATACTTTCCTTCAAACAGTTCAGTGATGATGGACTTGAAACTTGTCTTCTTGTCCTCATTCTTGTTAAGGGCGTTGCACCATGTCATCGGCGCTTCAGCGGACAACAGGGTTTCAATCGTACCTGTCAGAGCAGCCGGAGCCGTATTGCGGTTGTCCGCAGGAATCTGCTGTGCGGTATCCGCCATCTTCTGGTCAAATTCACCTGTCGTCAGGAAGATGATAAAGTCAAATGCTGCCTGGGGATTCTCGCTGTAGGAAGTAACCGCCAGAGAGTTCGCTCCCGCATATGCAGAAGTATCATCCGCACCGTTCTCTACCGCAGGGTAATTAAACAGACCCCAGTTTACTTCCGTGCCGGTATTGTTATTTACTTCGGCGGTAACATAGTTTGCACATACGATCATCGTCGCAAGGCCAAGGCCGATCTTGTTCTCGCTGCTGGGGAACTCATCCGGAGCGCCGTCTACAAAATAGCCCGCATCGATCAGGTCGATAATCTCCTGTGCAGCCACCTCGGCATCAGAACCGGTCCAGCCGCCGTTTGTAGCTATCTCCTCAATCTTTTCTTCACCCAGATGACGTACCAACTGATGATAGAAAGCGAAATCGCAGTATGCGGTATCCTGTGCGATCGGGCCTACGCCGGAATCTTTCAGTTTCTGGCATACATCCAAAAACTCTGCCCAAGTCTTGGGTTCTGCAGTAACGCCTGCCGTCTCAAAAGCATCTTTATCATAGAAGATACCACCTACCTGAGGCTGCTCTACGATAGAGTTCAGATTGCCTTTCCACGCAATTACCTGATTATTCAGGCAGGGATAGCTGAAGCTGTCATAGTCCACAGCCTTTGCCATATCTGTCAGGTCATAAGTATAATCTCCGTAAACATTGGCAATACGCTGATAATCGTCTTCGAAGATATCAAACTTGTCGCCGGCCTCCAGGGATGCGGACAGAACCTGGTTGATGTCACGTCCCTTCCATTCGATGGTAATCTTGGCGCCGGTCTGCTCGCCAAAAGCGTCAGCCGCTTCCTGAACTACCTGTGCCTGCGGTTCGCTGGATGTCCACATGGACCACATCGTCAGCTCTACGCCTTCATACGATTTTCCATCGGTTGCAGCTTCTTCTCCCTCAGTAGTTTCTTCTTTTGCGGGTTCCTCTGTCTTTGCAGTTTCTTCCGTCTGGCTCGCGGTTGACTGGGAACTGTTATCAGCCTGTGTGTTGTCTGCCGGAGTGCTTCCACAGCCCGCAAGTATGGACAGGCTTAAGGCGGAGACCATCAGCAAACTGACGATTTTTTTCATTTTCATTTTTATTCCTCCCTTTCTTTTCATCGCTGCCATTTGGGGCAGCTTCCCTCTTCAGTCCGATTTTCCCGAACTTTACATTTCAATTATATAAAAATTCATAACAGAAAACAATCCCTTTATTGCTCTTTTCTTTATAGATATTGTTTTTTTGATTTTTGTCAAATTGCTCAAAAAGCTTCCTTTTTTCTTCGGAAAGAGCAAAATTTTTCTCTTTTTCACGCATCCGGCATTCGTCAATATTTCCAACAAAGTGCCAAAATCGGGCCAGAAGATCATGCATGGTTGCAAAACAGCCCGAAAAAGCTTATAATACTGTTAAAATTCCAAAAAAAACATTTTTGTAAAATTGCGCTGAACGGGAGGATTATTTTGGACAGCTACAGACACATTTTCCCCAGGACGGCATCTGAACCGTCCGACCAGGTAGTTCCGCGGTTAAACTATATTACCAGCGATCAATATTCCACCAAATGGGAAGCGAATCTCCACACCCACACCTGTGCCGAATTCTTTTTCATCACGGACGGACACGGACACTTCCGCACGCAACATGAGGAATTCCCCGTCGCCATCTGTGACCTGATTATCATTAACGCCAATGTTCCGCACACAGAGCTAAGCCAGGACGACAATCCCCTCAAATACATCGTCCTGGGTGTAGAGAACCTGGAAGCCATGACCGGTGCGGAAGGCTACTTTATGCTCCATCTCCACAACGGCTGGAAGGAATTAATGCAGTGTCTGCATCTGATGCTCCAGGAGTCCTATGATTCCCATCCCGGCTATGAAGAAGCCTGCCAGCACTTGCTGCAGGTGGTGCTGCTGCGCCTGAAGCGCCAGATAACGCTCTCTTTTTCGGATGAAACGCCTTCCCGTTCCAGCCGCGACTGCGACCTGATCCGACGCTACATTGACAACCATTTCAAGGAAAACATCTCGCTGGAACAACTGGCGGAACTGGCGCATATGAATAAATATTACCTTGTTCATACTTTTAAAAAAGAGTTCGGCACCTCCCCCATCAACTATCTGAACTCCAGACGTATTGATGAGAGCCGTTTCCTCCTGCGCGAGACCAACCACAGCCTTTCCACGATCACCGAAATACTTGGTTTTTCATCCCTCAGCTACTTTTCCCAGTGCTTCCGGCGGGCGGAAGGGATCAGCCCCGGAAAATACCGCCGGCAAAACCGGAGTCCCTGATCTAATCCACGATGGAAGGCCGCTCTCCCTCCGCCTGCCGGATCCAGTCAAGCAGGCGCTGGCGCAGTTTTGTTTTGATGTCCACATACGCCGGATCGGACACCACATTGTTTAGCTGATAAGGATCTTTTTCCAGATCATATAGAAAATCATCCGCATATTCCTGCGCCGCCGGCGCCTCAAAACCATTAAGGCCGGGCGCATATACCGAGTAGGTATACCTTTCCGTACGGATACACCGCCCTACCCGGCTTTCGGAAATCTGGGCAAAAACCTCATTAACCCTGTCAGGATTCCTTTTTTCCACCACATCCAGAAGATTCTCCCCGATCATCGCGTCCCCCACGTCCACGCCGGCCAGCGCAAGGATGGTCTTTGGCAGGCTTGCGGTGCTCACCAGTTCCTGCACGGCAATTCCGCCCTTGTAATGGCCTCCGGCGATGACAAGCGGTACATGGAGACAGCCGTCATGACAGGATCGCTTGTAATCGTCCCCGCCGTTTAAGTGCGCGTCGTTATTCCGGGTTTTGAAATGGGATCCATGGTCGGAGGCAAAGAGGATAACCGTATTTTCATACAGCCCTTTCTCCTTCAATTTATCCACCAGCCGCCCCAGATTCTCGTCCAGGCTCGCGCACTGCCCCAGATAATCCGGATACTCCTGCGCAGCATTGCCGCCAAGCGCCGCCAGATCTCCGGGCAGAACAAAGTCCTTATATTTCTCCTTCGAGCCTTCCGGCCCCTCATAGTGTTTATGGTCATTCTGGTGATGCGGTTCGATCTGGGATATGGTCATGAAAAACGGCTTCTTCCCGTCGTACCCATCCAGAAATTCTAAAGCCATATCATTGATGCAGTCCGCGCGGTACCCCTTAAAGTCCACCCGCCGGTCATTTTCGTCAAATACATACCCGTCATAGCCGTGAGACGTAAACTCCAACACATCAGCTGCGCGCCAGTAACCGGTGTATCCGCCGCGCAGCTCCCGCGGGATAGCCGTGACCGTGTGGTCTATGACCGGAGCCTGATCCGCCTCACCGTCGCTGGCCAGATGCCATTTCCCGATATAGGCCGTCTCATAACCGGCCTCCTCAATATAATCGGCTAGCGTCTTTACCCCCTCAGGCAGCATCACATTGTTGCGGAAGCATCCTGTCTCCGTGGGATATCTGCCTGTCTGGAACAGCGCCCTGCAGGGGCCGCACACCGGCTGGGGCGTAAACGCATTATCAAACTTGACCCCCTCCCTGGCCAGACGATCCAGATTGGGCGTAATGTCAAGGGGCTGCCCAAAGCAGCCGCAGGTGTCCCAGCGCTGTTGATCCGTAAAGTAAAAGATAATATTTTGTGCCATGGTTTTTCTTCCTTTCTACTACAATGTATTTATGGTTAATACCCCTTACAGCCAGTAAGGAATTCAAAGGAGTATCTGTTATGAACGCTGTTGGTATTGATGTTTCAAAGATAAGAGTACTGTCACCATCCACAGACCGGGCGATATTGTCGTCATGTCTCCCCGCGACATCCCCCACACACAGTCTGACCGGTTGCCACATGGCTTTCTGCTCCCTTATCGATTCCCATGCCCTGCTGCCGGGTATCTCTGACATTTTTATTGGCGACAGGGGGTACTGCTTTTGAAGGAGCTGGTTCCGGTTCGTGACGGCCGCCAATTCAACCGCATTCAGACAGCACATTTCAGAAAACCCATAATATTTCTGTTACCGCGCCGCCTGAACAGCCGCATCACTATTAAAAGTATACTCTTTTAGAGGACAGATGTAAATCTGTTCTATTCGTCATGCGCATTTATATAACCCGCAATATTTGAGACAAAACTGATAAATATTCAGTGCTGTGTATCCTGATATCAGTATGTGTAAATACTATAATAAGATCAGCAAAAAGATAGGAGGGGTAATTATGCCTATGGATGAACAGAAATTGTGGGGAGTATGGGGACAGGCAAATGGACTATACAGCTCCTGGGCAGCTTCAAAAAATATTAATTATTACCTGTTTTTTGTCCTGTACGCTTTGGAAGGGCAAAAGGCAATGACGCAGAAAAAGATCTGTATGTGCACCGGACTGGCAAAACAGACAGTCAACAGCGTGATCCGTTCTTTGAAGGAAGACGGGTATGTTGAACTTGCTTCCGGCTGTGAGGACCGCCGGGAAAAACAGATCACACTGACCAGGAAGGGTATTGCCTATTGCAGTGAGTTGATAACACCTTTACGGGAAATGGAACGTCATGCGCTCCAGATTATGGGAAGTGACAGGGCACAGCAAATGGTTGACGATATTACATTGTTTAATACGCTGCTTGAAAAG
>Ga0137306_100345_pt1 | contig 69512 bp, 52 predicted proteins | sample Inofroosms_March_FD_97187 | JGI IMG/M metagenome (GOLD analysis project Ga0137306, IMG submission 97187) | Mouse cecal microbial communities from Vienna, Austria - N-Acetylneuraminic and N-Acetylglucosamine D2O microcosms_March | ecosystem: Host-associated > Mammals > Digestive system > Large... | reverse complement strand
ACGGTCCTTCACAGAGCCGGCCGGATTAAAATATTCCAGCTTGGCTACTACCTTTGCCTTCAGCCCCAGGACTTTCTCTACATGGGTCAGCTCCAGGAGAGGAGTTTTGCCGATCAGTTGATCGGCTGATGTGTAAATATTGCTCATGTTCTTCCCTCCAAACATTACCTATTATTTTGGTATGTGCAATCATAGCATCTGTCGCCTGTTATGTCAATAGGCGTCCCGTTTTTCACCGTATCTCCCTCTCCTCCCCCACGATCTCCGCATCCGTATTCTGTTCCACGAATCTGACGATCTCGTTCATGATACTGTCCGCCTGAGCGCTGTGGGCGGCAATGGAGGCTGCAGCGATGACGATGGACTGACGGATATCCTGATCCTCCGTCTCCGCCGCTGACACCTGAAACTTGTTCCAAGACATGCTCTGGCATTTTACTATTAACAAAAACAAATTTCTCATAGATAATTATATCTTATCTTACATTATTTGGCAATATTTTACAATTCTCATGATAGTGTAACTATATCTGGGGATCTGAGTGGGCAGACTTCCCCCCTCCCCTCTTTTGACCTTCCCCTCTATCCACATATCTTCCCGATTGATTCTTGAAAATACATTCTCATTTTTGCCTGACTACTTATTCCCGCTTGCAGCGCCTCCACATATTTCCCATTCCTCTTTCCGCTTCTCCTTTCCCACCGGATCAGCTCCTCCGCGCTCAAACATCTTTTTTCTTCCTCCCCTTCCTCCTTCTTTTCTTTTCCTGACTCTCTTAATAGCTTCCCTATCCTTTCTCCATTTTTCCAATAGATTCTCAGTCTCGACAGCTTCCCCGCTCCCTCCTCGCTCCAACCCATCGGACGCGAACTCATTCTTGCCGACAGCACATGGCTGATATGACCTTCCGTGCTGCTTCCTATTACCCCCTCTTCCTTCCTCACCCGGGTCCGCACCCCTTTCCAGTTCCTCTCCAGATATCCCTCGCTTTCCTCCATTCGCTTTCTCTCCCTCTCTGACACCTTCTCTCCCTTTTCTTCCGCCCATTCCCTCAGTTTCTTCCTCTCGCCTTTCTCCACCCACCTCATAAGCTCTTCTTCCTTCTCTTCCTCTCCTGCCGCACGCGCCAGCCTTCTTACATATTTCCTCAGATGGAACTCATCCAACACAAACGTCCCCCCCAGGATCTCCAGCCCCTTTTTCATCCAGCTTCCTCCATCTGACTGGAAATAGATCCTTTCGATCCCCTCTGTCTCATAGGTTCTCTCGATATACTCCTTTACTTCTCTCCACAGTGTCTCATTCTCTTTTCCTCCATAAAGACCTCCGAAGTACCGCACCCCTTTGAGTTCTTTTCTTTTCGACTCCTTGTCCTGATATCCCTCATGGACGTACACCAGCTTTATGATCCTCCCATTGTCCCCGTGTCCTTTCCACCTTTTTATATCCCCTTTCTTCTCATGGAACTGTAAGGCTATGTGGTCCTCATCCGCTTCCGCATACAGATACTTTACCCGGCGTTTTTCCTTCGGCGCCTCCTCTTTCCTCACGGGGAAGGACTGCTTATGGACATGTCTCATGACCGTCTGCCGGCTTACACGGCCCGCACCGCCAGACAGCTCGCCCGCTTTTTCATAGCTTCCCCGCGCCGCTTCCTCCAACAGTCTCTCCCTCGCGTCCGTGCTAAGGCGGGCGTGAGGCTCCAGGCCCATGATCCGGTCTAAAAGATAAGCAGTCTTCTTTGTTGTTTTATGCTGGAACCGGGTATGGGTAAAACTGACCGTTCCCAGAGTGGTCAGGAGATGTTTCTCCGCCCGGTCCTTGATCTGCCAGTCCCTCTGACGTCTCACGCTGTCCTCCAGCGCAGTATTACATTCCTCCAATGCCTCAGAGAGGATCCGGCAGCCAAGTTCCCTCATGATTTGTCCCACCTGAGCAGCATATTCCCCAAACGAGGACGGCTCCTTCATAAATTTTTTTGACTTTCCTGTAACTGGGGGATTCCATTTTCCACAAAATGTTGTATACTATGATACATAAGACGGCACCTTCTTTCGTAAATGTTTTGTGGTGATTACATTATACTATAAAAAGATGTCGTCTTATTTTTTATTTCTTAAAATTCCCCAGGTAAAGTTACACTATCATTTCCACCTGCCCATACAGTAACATCAAAAATTCCTGAACTATTAAATCAGCCGTACCGTTCACAAGATACCCGTGAACAGTACGGCTGATTCGTTTATGCCGCCCGGATATTATATTATTGTCTGGCTCCCTGGTCATCCACCGTAAAGCCATCCGGCGTCTTCTCCCCGGCATACATGGCTCCGTAAAGTCTCTGGCCCGCTATGGAGTCCTCCATCTGGCCGGTCTCCGGATTCAGCACTTTTACAGGCACCGGCTTTACAGGATTCAGGTAGTACCATTTCTCATTGACCAGCTGCCAGCCGGTCATCATACCGCCGTTTTTGTCGGCATAGAACCAGTTATTCTCACAGAAAAACCAGCCCGTATTCATCTTGCCGTTGTCCTCCCTGAGGTGATAGCGGATTCCTTTTAAGTCGATCCAGCCCTTCTTCATGGCGCCGGTTTCCGTCAGATAATACCAGGTGCCTCCGGGAGCCAGATACCAGCCCAGGTCCATATCCGTATTCTGGTTGATGTGGTACCATTCTCCTTTTACATAGATCCATGTGTTCCTGGCATATCTGCCGGAGCGGAGCCGGAATCTCCAGACGGTTCCCGTCCATATCCAGTTCCCTTTGGTTTCCATGGCTCCGGCAAAAGGCTCTGCATACACGGCGCCCAGGCTGCTTCTCGATCTGCTGCTGCCACCGCCTCCTCCGCTTCCGCCGGGCTTTCTGTCTGGTTCCGGATCCGGGTCCGGATCGCCTCCGGTATTGTCGTCCGGCTTTTTCACTCCTGTCTTCAGGATACATTCCTGGCCGCTTCCCGGAGAGATCTCAATCTTCTCTCCGTCTGCCACGGCCCAGGCTTCCACGACAGACACTCTGACATCACCGGAATCTCTGGCTGTCAGCGTACCGATTTTTCTTAATTTTCCGCTGTCAAAAAGCCCGATATCATTTCCTGCCGCAAATACGGTTATCCTGCCTTCTTCCTCGTCATAGAGGCAATCCTGAACCGTGATCTTCCTGTCGTTTTTGATGCTGCTGTCAAAAACAAACTCTGCTTTGGCTGTCCCTCCTTCTTCCACCGGCTCCAGCCGGATGCTGACCTGCAGTGCGGAAACCCCCGCGGCCGCCTGGCTCTCCGGAAGGGAAATCGAAAGCTGCGCCTGATCTTCTCTGCTGCCTGTGGTCCAGGAGGCCACTGCTCCGGCAGCCCATACGCAGATCTGAGGCGCCGTCACGGCTGCCGCTGTCAGGCAGACGGCTATCATGGCTCTGATGCTGTTCTTTCTCATTGTCCGCCTCCTTTATTCAGTGTGATAGAAGGAAGCTGTGCCGGAACCTCAACAAAGGTTGTGGAGCTTACCAGCCTTTCTCCTTCCTGAGTCTGAGCGTCGTCCACCCGGTAAAGCTCTCCGCGGACTTTTCCTGAGCTGACAGAAGACACATCAAAACCAGGTTCTATATAGTAGACCCAGATACCGTCGCTTACCTCTCCCAGCATACCGTTTTCCGGATCCGGGGCAAAGATAACCTGTTTTGCACAGATGCTGCCTTCGCTGTCAAGCCCGCCTACGATTCTGCCATTCTCATCCCAGAGAAGCACTGTATTATAAGCCGGATTTCCTTTATATCTGCCTGTAAATACCAGAGAACCCTTTGGAATCAGCACTTCTCCGTTATCCATATAATCCGCGCTGAGGATTCCCATACTTTCTGTCTCCTCAAAGACAAGATTATCGCCTGTCTGTCCCAGCAGCGACAGTTCTGAGACGGTAAGTTCCTTTCCTCCCTGTCCCGGAGCTGTCAGCTTTACATAGGCTGCATTGTAAGTATACAGGTTCTTCTCATCACGGAAATAGATGGTCTGAGCCTGGTCTGTGGTCTGGAAACCGGTATCTGCAGTTTTCACCCTGGTCCACCGGGTTCCGTTTTCACTGACATAGATCTGGAAATCTTTTATGCCGGTCCCTGACCCGGCGGTGTATACCAGTCCTGTGACCACTTCATCCTGATTCAGATGAAGAATGATCTCCGGAGTCACTCCCGCATCGGTCTGTCCTGTAAAACCGGTGGAAGCATCATCGTCAATCATCAGCTCCAGGCCAATCTGTTCCTGAACATCCGGATTGTCTTCATCCGACTCTGCCAGGTCGTCGTTGGCCAGGTTTGTGGTGACCTGCCAGAGGCTCTTGTCAAGGCTGCCGTCATGAGACACCTTCACGGAACCGATCTCCGCTTTCTCTGTCGGGTTCAGCCACTGGTCGTAACCGATAACCTCATAAGTAAAAGTATGGTTGTTAATGGTTCCTATGGTATCCGTAAACCGGGCATCTCCGCTGCCGTCCGCCTGGGCATATCCCACAGTCTTTCTCTCGATCTGATCTTTGATCCGCTCATACCGGCAGATCTCATATATCCAGATATCTGATGTGGAGGACAGATCCAAAGTCACCTGGTTGGATCCTGTGATATAATCCACGATTCCCTGTACCTGCACGCCTGCAGCCGGATTCTGGCTGCTTCCTCCTTCTATCTGAGCCGCCCTGATCTCGTCGTTGGCAAACCAGATTCCTCTGGTCTCCTTCTCAAATCCGCTGGCATAGGCGATGGTTCCCTCATCCGGCTCCATGCCCCAGTGGCGGAAGAATTCCAGCAGGTTCTTTTCGGAGGCCGCCATGGCCAGACGCATCAGCTTGTTGTCCGTATCCGCCCCGCTTAAGCTGAGAGATCCGGGAGCCTTATCCGGTTTCCTCACATAGGAGTCCACCCGGGCAAAGAACAGATTCTCCAGCTGTTCTGCATTGGTGTCATAGATCTTAAAGTTATATCCCCTGTCATATGCCAGATGGAGCTGCCAGTACATGGCAAGCTGTACAAATACATTAGAGGCCTTACCTTTGGTTCCTGATGTGACTTTTTTAAATACATCCGGATACCGGAAACGGACGGAATCGTTGTTGTCCTGAGCCTGTGCCAGAAGGGAGAAATAATTGTTGGTGATCTCTGCCACGGCATAAGCGCCTTCATTGATCTCATGACCGATCTCGTGGGCGATTCCCCAGCCAAAGTACCGGCCGCTTACCCATTTCCCGTTCTCGTCAGCCTGAACCGGCCTTCCGTTTACCATGCCCGGCAGCTGTGCCCACTCGATTCCGATATGTCTGCCGCCTGCATACATAAATGCTCCGGCAAACATCCTCTGATACCGGATGTTGATACGGCTCACAGGCACTCTGTTATAGCCGGGTGCACCCGGGTCCTCGCTTAATCCCTTATGCTGATAGAAGAGATACATCATCTCATCCATGGCCTTCAGAGACTGAGCCAGCACCTGTGCCTTATCCTCCGTGCTTCCGCTGCCGAGACCTGCCAGAACCTGATCCGTGGCCAGAGAAAGCATGCTATATCTTGTAACAATATCCGTGGCCTCACAGATACAGTTTTTCGGATCCCAGTCATAGCTGCCGTGCTCCTCGTTGTGAAGAGTCCCGATCCTGGCGGACATCTCCTCCAGAGCCGCCACATAAGCTGTCAGTTTCCTGCTGCACTCTTCGTCTGCCATGGGATCTTCAAGAGTTCTCAGGGAGTAATCCGACAGATCCAGGACCGGAACCTTCGTTCCTCCTACAACGCGGATGCCGTATTCCTCGGCGCCGGCGCTTCCTGTGTAAGCCACATAAAGCTGTCCGCCCCGCTCCAGGTCCATGTTGTCCACGGCTTCTATGGTGATCTCATTGGGCCCTGCTTTCAGATAGCCGGCAGATTTAAACACTGCCGCCGAGCTGCCGTGATACTGGGCCGTGATCAGCTGAAGTCTGGTACCGTCTCCCACGTTATGCCTAGGACCGCCTACATAGACCGTAACCGTATCTCCTGCCATAGCCGCCACCCCGAGAGGCTGGTATGCGTTGAGTCCTCCCCGGAATGTGATATGGGAATCGGCCCGCTCCGTGTCTTTACTGTCTACTTTCACGACCTCCCCGTCTGCGCTGCCCTCTGCCAGGATCTTTTCCGCATTGGCAAGCTCTGCTTCGAGGATCTCTGACTTGGGATGAAATTCTCCGCTTACCTCGTCAGGCGTGTTGAGCCGTTCCCTCAGTCCGTCGATCTCTGACTGATTCACATTATCCCGCAGGCTCACATGATAGGAATCTGCATACAGGCCCATGATATCCCTCTCCAGAGAATCATAGTAATAAAATTTCAGTTCCGCGATACTGATCCGATGTTCTGAACCATATGTATTTCCTATGGCCAGCTGCACTCTTGCGGCAGTAAAGGGCTCTTTCGCCTGAACCATATAATATGCTTTGTTGTTGCTGGTCTTCCTGGTCACGGTTGTCTGCATGGAGGCTTTCTGCCCCTGGCTGTTCCAATAGTAAATAACAGCGCCCTTTAAAGGATATTTCTGTTCCTCATCGGGGATGAGAGCGATGGTGTCCATCTCATACTCCCCGTCGAGGGTCACGATGGGAGATTTATTCTCCGCCGGATAGCTTAAACCGGCATCCCAGTCGTTTCTGACCCAGCTGGTAATGTAATTATTATCCACCACATCAAATTCATGGCCCTCTGTACCGCCGTAAAGCACTGACTCCACATGGGCTGTACGGTTTCCTTCCGGTGTGTTGATCAGCCTGTAATTGGGAGTCACCGGAGGATCCAGAGAAGCTGTAGTACCCGTATAGGTCAGGGATTTGGGCCCCTCTCCCAGAGGATTGGTTCCGGTCAAATAGATCTCATACCGGGTTACATCTTCCAGATCACGAAGATCATAGCTGTTTTCCACGATCCCTTCTATGGACTGATAATCCGCTGCCGTGTCCGCCGCCTTCCGGTAATACAGTGTATATGTATCCGTATCTTTCATGTCTTTCCAGCCGATGGACAGTCGCTTATAGCCGCCGGTGATCGTGATATTCTCCGGAGCAGGAGGAAGAGCTGCGGCTCTTGGACGGGCCGTGACCGTCTCTGATGACCGGCTCCTCCAGGCCCCGTTGACGGAGCGCACCGTGACAGCATATTCCTCGCCGTTGATCAGATCGCTTCCGTTTATTGAGCTGACACTGAGGGAAGTCGTGTTCTCCACCGGATACACCTGGCTGCTGCCGTCCTGATCCGTGACTGTCACCTCATATCCGGTCACGTTGGGCTGTTTCCTCCAGCTGAGAGTAAAAGAAGCATCTCCGTCTTCTACATAAAGGCGGTCGGGGATACACAGCTCCGGTTCCGGAATCCTGTCTGCCATATTATTGAGGAATTCCACCCGGGAGATGTCTGTCAGACCTTTCTGATCCAGAGTGCTGCTGACCTTGATGGTGATCCTCTTCACCGCCACCTGTCCTCCCAGATCGATGACGATGGGAAGCCCCTGAAGCATGGAGTCCTCGTTTCCCGTCACCGTCCTGGAGGCTGCCCGGAAAAGAGCGCTCCTGGCTCTGGTTCCGGATCTTCTGGCTATACCGTCAATAACCTGAAACTCCATGGGAGTTTTGTTCTCTCCCTCCGGCTCAACGATAATAATGGCGTTTCGGATACTTCCTCCGGAACCCAGAACCGGCTCGATCACAAAGCCTGCCATGGTTCTGGCTTCTTCAAACTCTCCGGACAGTTCCACCATATTATTGGCAGTGATCACGCCGTCACATTCCATAGTCAGAGAACCTGTACCTGCAAACACGCTTTCGGCGCTTCCTTCCTGGCGGGACGCGTTGCTGACGCTTGCGGTTATTTCATCTTCTGCGATGAGAAGGGTCTTCTGCGGCCTGGCAAGCCGCTCACCGGCCCCTGTCTTATAATATTTCGTAAACTGCGCCACATCCAGAAGATCTACTGCGCCGTCGCCGTTCAGATCTGCCCGATCCGAAAAAGCGTCGTCATGAAGCTCCGTCATGGACACCAGTTTTAAAAGCTCGTCTTTATCCTTGTCATCTACTTTCCCGTCACCGTTGATATCTCCCATGGACAGCACGCCTACTCCTGCGGATGCCCCCTCATACCCCTGGTTCTCTGGAAGATCATTGATAAAAAAGAGGGTGGTGATATCACTGTCGATCTTTATGTTTTTCTGCTCATAAGGAATATAGGAATTGCCGTCTCCCTCGAAAGGAGTGAGCGACAGCTGATACTGCCCGTTGGGAATATCCTCGATCACATACTCTTCGGCTCCGTACTGACCGTCATTCATCTCCGGCAGAGTGATCTGATAAACGATGGCTTCCAGACTCTCCCCGTTCTTCGATGGCTGCAGTTCCAGAGTCCATTCAGACTCCCTGGCCTCCGTGACTCCTTTCAGATTCAGCCGGAGCCATCCTGTCCCGGCTCCTTCTCTTTCCATCTCCTGTTTCTGATTTTTCAGTTCCGGATTCTCCACTGTGGGACTGACCGCGGCGCCTCCCGGCTGCACTGCCGGCGGCTGGCTGTCCGGTTTTGTTTCGTTCTTATCTTTCTCCGCCCCGGGATTTACCTCCCCGGTTCCGGTTCCGGGGATTCCCACGGTGTCGCTGTCCGTATGGTCTCCGTTTCCTTCAGCATCTCCGCCCGCGGTATTTCCTCCGGCTCCGCTTCCCTCTTCGCCTTCGCTTCCTCCTTCGGCTCCGGTGTCCGGCCCGCTTCCCCCGGACTCGTTTCCTTCATCGCCTTCGCTTCCCGTATTTCCTCCGCTTCCGCTTTCCTCTTCGCCTTCACTTCCGGTGCCCTCTTCGACTCCGATATCCGTTCCGCTTCCCCCGGACTCGTTTCCTTCATCGCCTTCGCTTCCTGTATTTCCTCCGGCTCCGCTTTCCTCTTCGCTTCCGCTGTCCGTTCCGCTTCCCACGGACTCGTTTCCTTCATTGTCTTCGCTGTCCGTACTTCCTCCGGCTCCGCTTTCCTCTTCGCTTCCGCTGTCCGCTCCGCCTCCTGCGGTTTCTTCGTCCCTGTCTCCCGTATCTGCTTCGCTTCCGGACTCTGTCTTTTTCTCTTCCACATCTCCGCCGCCGGTCCGTTCTCCGCTTTCGGAATTCGATCCCGCCTCTGTGAGACCGCTGCTGTCCGATACAGAAGCGTTGGCATTTACACTTTGGGCAGGACTCTGTAAAGCCAGCAGAGCCGCCATCACCACAGCCAATCTTCTCTTCATGTCACCCCTCCTGTTACTTTAATATTTTATACCTTGATCTGTCTCTCCAGCTCCTCCCTGCCCCTTAAGCAGGAAAAGCTTGCCTCCTGATACAGACAATTATAAAAATCCACCGCGATCCTCTGTCTTTCCCCGGCTATCTGAGCCGCTCTTTTCGTATAAAATCCGGAATACAGCCCCTCCAGCTTATACTTATACTCCTGAAAAAACGAAGGCTCCGGATCGTGCTTCCCGTCGGAGATCCTGCCATCCGGCAATACCGAATAGATCGATTCAGAGACGATCCCTTTATAGATCAGAGTCCTGGCGATTCCCATGGCCCCGGTGGCATCCAGCTTATCTGCATCAAAAAGGATTTTTGCCTCCGGACTCTCCGGACTCTCCGGCCTCTGGTTCTGTCTGTATCGGTGGGTCTCGATACAGTGTTTCACCCGGTTTGCAAAATCTTCTTCAAATCCGTGCTCTGTCAGAAAATTATATGCTTTCCGGCCACCCACTATGGCATGACATAAAGCCGGATTCTCAAACTGTTCTCTCCTGCCGATATCATGGAGCAAACAGGCAGCGATCAGAACATCATAATCCACATGGTTCTCTGTTTTTGCGATCTCCAGTCCATGGTACAGCACCCGATAGATATGCTCTTTGTCATGAGCGCTGTCCTCCATACACGAGAGCATATAGTTTTCCAGCAGACAATAGGTTTCGCGATCCATATCTTTATCCGTCCCTTCTAAATCTTCACCTTCGTCCAGACCCCCGACTTAAACCTCCACCGGGTCAGCACAAACCGGCAGAACTGGTCACACACCACGCCAAACCAGATTCCGATCAGTCCCAGGCCGAAGGTATAGCACAGTGCATAGGAACAGAGTGTTCTGACAAAAGTGACACTGATGGTGGAGGCCACTGTGGTGAACAGCACATCCCCTGCGCCCCTTAAGCATCCCATGTAGATGACCTGGGAGATCTGCAGAACTACGATGATCACGATCACTCTCATGATCTCCACACCCATGGCGATAATGTGGGCTTCCTTAAAATACAGACTGTACAGCAGCCTTCCTCCCAGCAGATAGAACACTGCCAGCACCAGGGAGATAACCATCCCCATCTTCTGACAGATTCCGCCGTATACCTTGGCCAGCTCCGGTTTCTCCTCCCCCAGACTGCGGCCGATGAGGGCCACCGCCGCCACCTGCATCCCGTCTCCAAAGGAAAATGACAGACTCATCACATTCATTCCCACCTGATGGGCCGCAAAAGCATCGGTTCCCAGTTTGGCCGTCATGACAGCCACGGACATAAAACCGATCCTCAGAAGGATCTGTTCCAGAAAAATATTGGAGCCTATATGAAAGATCCCCCGCAGAGACATGACAGAAAACCGGATTTTCTTTGCCAGAATATAGGGAATACTGACAAAACTATCCTTCGGAAAGACAGAGAGAATGCTCATTCCGCAGGCTACCACGGTTCCGAACACCGTAGCCAGCGCCGCTCCCCGGATACCCAGGGCGGGAAATCCCAGCTTTCCTCCGATAAGCAGATAGTTGCCGATCATATTCAGCACATTGGCCGTCACATTGGTCTTCATGGCGATCCTGGTCCGCCCGGCACCTCTCTGAGCCGCATTGATGGCGAGGGAGATGATATTAAACATCATACCGCCCATGATGATCTGAAAATAGATCACTGCCGCTTCATGGGTATCCTCATTGGATCCGCACAAACGGATAATGGGGTCAGCCAGGGCCACACAGAGGATGCTGACCAGAATTCCTGCCAGCGCCACAAACACCAGCGCCGCCACCAGAGTCTGATTGGCTCCTTTGCGGTCCTCCTGTCCCTTTCTCCGGGCAACGATGGCAGACACTGCCACATTGGCTGCCACAAACGGTGCCAGACCGATAAATTTGGGCTGGGTGGTAAGGCCTACTGCCGCCACTGCATAGGTTCCGATGGAACTGACCATCAGAGAATCGATCATACCGGCCAGGGCGACAAAAAAAGACTCCAGAACAGCTGGCCAGGCCATCTGGAATGTCTCACGTATGATCGCTTTTGACTGAGATACTTCTTTCTTTTCCGTATCCATACTCTGTTCCTTCCTTAAGATTCCTTTTATCCAAACCACCCATAAGTTATGATCTCTCCCTCAGCTCCTCCAGCACTCCTTTAAGCTTCTCCACATCCCCGTCTGCAAAACAGTACCCATCCATACCGCATTCCCTGGCTCCCTGAATATTAAGGGGCTGGTCGTCGATAAAAAAGCACTCCTCCGGCTTCAGATGAAACCGTTCAAACAGATGTCGGTACATTTCTTTCTGAGGTTTCATGCATTTTACCTCGGCGGAGAACAGGATTCCGTCAAAGAGACCGATGCCGGGAATCACATCCCGGTAACAGTCCACCAGCCGGATGGCCGCATTGGAGCACAGGTAAAGCTTCCACCCCTGTTCCTTCAGAGACGCTGTCAGCTCTTCCATGCCCGGCACCGGCCACATACAGTACTCATGCCAGTGTTCCATACAGAGTCTGGCCGCCTCCCTGGCGTGGCCCTGGGGAAGCCGGGCCTGGATCCGTCTTAACGCTTCCTCATCGGAGATCACTCCCATGTCCAGCATGATCCACTCCGGAGAAATGAACACGGCTGTGTTTACCAGCTCCATCTCCGCCTCGTCTGCGGCAAATGCTCTGCTGGCCCGCCGGGAATCGTAGTACACCAGTACATTCCCCATATCAAATACAAGATTTCTGATCACCGTTCCACCTGTCCCTTTCTTTTATGTACCTGTTTAACAGGCCAATACGGGCACAGACAGATTCCTGACAGAACTCCGTGTCCTGTCAGGGATATGGCTGTGCCCGCTATGATCTTTTATTCCGGCTTCTCCACCTGCACGATGGCAGTCTTCTGCATGGGGATCCGGCAGTTCTTATTATTGCCGAACTCCACGATCACCGTATCGTCGGTCATGTCGATGACCACGCCGTAAAATCCGCTGGAGGTCAGGATGGTATCTCCCACGGCGATGCTCTCCATCAGCTCTGCCATCCTCTTTTTCTCCTTGTTCTGGGGACGGATGGCGATAAAATACATCATTCCTATAAGAAATGCCGCGTAAACTACCCAGAATCCGACTCCGCCCACACCACTTGCAGCTAACATATAAATCCTCCTTACCCGGTTTTTCTCCGCCTCGCAGGTAAAATCCGGTCTCTCAAATTAATTTTCTCCGCCCGTCATACCGGCCAGCTTTTGGGCCTTATATTCATTATAACGGTGCTCTTCGATCGCGTCGCGGATCTCTTCCATCATTTTATTATAAAAATACAAATTATGCAAGACACATAATCTCATTCCCAGCATCTCTTTCGCCTTAAGAAGATGGCGGATGTAGGCCCTTGTGTAAGAACGGCAGGCAGGACAGGAACAGCCCTCCTCGATGGGGCGCGAATCCAGCTCGTACTTCTGGTTAAACAGATTCAGCTTTCCCCGGTTCGTGTACACATGGCCGTGGCGGCCGTTTCTGGAGGGATACACACAGTCAAAGAAATCCACTCCCCGCTCCACCGATTCCAGAATATTGGCCGGCGTGCCCACTCCCATCAGGTACGTAGGCTTCTCCAGGGGAAGGCAGGGCACCGTCACGTCCAGGATCCGGTACATCTCCTCATGGCTCTCTCCCACAGCCAGACCTCCCAGGGCATAGCCGTCCAGGTCCATGGCGGACAGCTCTTTTGCATGGGCGATCCGAATATCCTCAAAGGTTCCTCCCTGGTTGATACCGAACAGAAGCTGCTGCGGGTTGATGGTATCCGGCAGGGCATTGAGTCTGTCCATCTCCTCCCTGCATCGCCTCAGCCACCTGGTAGTCCTGTCCACGGAGTTCTGCATGTACTCTCTTGTGGCAGGATGAGGAGGGCACTCGTCAAAGGCCATGGCGATGGTGGATCCCAGATTGGACTGGATCTGCATGCTCTCCTCAGGCCCCATAAAGATCTTTCTTCCGTCTATGTGGGAGTTAAAATACACCCCCTCCTCTTTGATCTTTCTCATACCGGCCAGAGAAAACACCTGAAATCCTCCGGAATCCGTCAGGATCGGCCGATCCCAGTTCATGAACCGGTGAAGGCCGCCGAACCTGCGGATCAGCCGGTCTCCCGTGCGTACATGCAGGTGGTAAGTATTGGACAGTTCCACCTGAGTGCCGATAGACCGAAGGTCATCGGTGGACACGGCGCCCTTGATGGCGCCCACGGTCCCTACGTTCATGAACACCGGAGTCTCTATGATCCCGTGGACGGTCTTCACCTGAGCTCTCTTGGCCCGGCCGTCCCGGGCTATGATCTTATATTCCATTTTCTTTTCCATCACTCTGCTTTGGCTGCTTTCTTCCTGGTGGTCAGAACATACCACAGGGCGCCTGTGATGCAGATGGAAGAATAACCTCCGCAGATGATGCCGGCCATGAGCGGCAGGGCAAATTCACGGATAGAGGAGACTCCCAGAAGGAACAGCACAAACACCATGATAAAAGTAGTCAGAGATGTGTTGATGCTCCTTGTAAAGGTCTCGGTAATGCTGCGATTTACCAGATCCTCCAGAGATTCCTTATGACTCCTCTCTCTCAGATTCTCTCTGATCCGGTCAAAAATCACGATGGTGGCATTGATAGAATAGCCTACAATGGTCAGCATACAGGCGATAAATGTGGAACCCACGGACCATTTGGCCACCGCATAAAAGGTCAGGACTACCAGAACGTCATGGACCAGAGCCAGAACCGCACTGGCCGCAAAGCAGATATCCTTAAACCGGAACCAGATATAGATCAGCATGCAGACAGTGGAGATAATGACTGCCACTACGGCATCCTTTTTCATCTCCTGACTCACGGCGCCTGATATGCTCTCCGCCGTGATCAGCTGTGCATCCACGCCGAATCCCTCCACCAGGGTCTGATTCAGCGCCTGTCTCTGTTCCACGGACAGGGTCTTGGTCTTGATGATCACCTCATTGGTTCCGGCCACTTTCTGGGTCTGAACCTCCGGATCTCCCGTAACCTTCTCCACCGCCGGCACTACCGTGGCAGAAATCTCTTCCAGGCTCATGTCCTCGTTAAAGGTCACATTGGTAGAGGTTCCGCCCTTGAAATCCATTCCGTAATTCAGCGCTCCCTTTCCGGAAGCCGCTCCCATTCCCATAACGCCCCAGCCTAAGACAATGGCTGCGATAGAGATGGCAAAGAATACTTTCTTTCTTCCCAAAAATCCTACAGGCTTTACCGCCTTTTTCACTCCGTAGAATTTCGCATCCTGGAACCCTACTGCATACAGAGCGTACAGGGCTCCCTTTGTCACAAACATAGCCGTAAACATAGACAGAATAATACCGATGGCCAGAGTGGAAGCAAATCCCTTGACCGTACCGGAACCTCTCCAGAACAGTACGACTGCCGCGATCAGTGTTGTCACATTGCCGTCGATGATGGCAGACAGCGCCTTGGAAAAACCTGTTTTGACGGCAGACCTTACGGTCTTGCCCACGCCGACCTCTTCTTTAATCCTGGTGAAGATGATGACATTGGCATCCACTGCCATACCGATGGACAGGATGATACCTGCGATACCCGGCAGAGTCAGGGTCACCTCAAAGGCAGACAGAAGGATCAGCTCCAGCCCCACATAAAGGCACAGGGCAAACACGGAAGCCACGCCCGGGATCCGGTAAGCCAGAACCATGAACAGGGCAACGATCAGAAAACCGATGGCAGCGGCCCGAAGGCTGGTGGCGATGGCCTCCTGTCCCAGCTTTGCTCCCACTACGTTGGACCGCAGCTCTTCCAGTTCCAGAGACAGGGAACCGATGCGGATGGTGGCGGCCAGGTTGTCCGCCTCCTCATAGGACTCCATACCTTCGATGTAACACTCTCCCCCCGTGATCACGGAATTCACCCGCGGAAAGGATTTGATCTCATTGTCATAGATGATATAGATGATCTTGCCCAGATTCTCCTCCGTGGCTTTGGCAAAAGCTTCTGCTCCCTCCTGCGTGAATGTCAGATTCACCGTGTTCTCCCGGAGACCGTTCTTCTCGATGATGCCTGGTTTGGCGCTTGCCACCTGGTCGCCCGTGAGGATCACATTGCCTGCCTCATCCATAAATACCAGAGAACCAGGTTTTCCCAGTTCCATCAGGACTGCATCCGCATCCTTTTCTCCGGGGATGTCGATGTTGATCCTGTTTCCGCCTTCCTGGTAAACTTCTGCCTCAGTACTGTATTTCTCTACTCTCTGCTGCAGTTTATAGATGGTGTCAGACATCTCCTCAGCCGTAGGATCTTCTTTCAATGTCTGATAGGTGATACTGACGCCTCCCGCCAGGTCCAGTCCCAGTTTGATGTCATCCATGGTGTCGTAGCCGAAATAACCGAAGAGGCCCACACACAGCAGAATGGCAAGCAGGCCCAGAAGGCCCTTTCCCTTACTACTTTTCATGATTCTTATCTCCTTTTTCTTTACTCGGCCAAAGCCGCTTTTATCATAATTGAACACTCGATCCGTTTCTTCTGCATCTCGCAGCCGATATCATAGGCATCGGTGATAGATCCATGGAAGTGATAGGAATTGGCCGCACAGCCGCCGCTGCAGTAGAACCGCGCAAAACAGTTTCTGCATTTGTCCTTGGCATAGACATTGCACAGCTTAAACTCGTCTCTCAGGTCTGTGTTTGTGATACCGTCATCTACATTTCCCAGAAGAAATCCCTCCTGTCCCACAAACTGATGGCAGGGATACAGATCCCCCCATGGAGTCACTGCCAGATATTCGATGCCGGAACCGCAGCCCGACAGCCGCTTGGCCACACAGGGTCCCTGGTCCAGATCGATCATAAAGTGGAAGAAGTTAAAACCTCTTCCCTCCTTCCGGCGCTTCACATATTCCACTGCCAGTTTATCGTACTCATCCAGGATCCGGGGCAGATCCTCCTCCCGGATAGCATAAGGCTCTTCGGGGGAGGCCACCACCGGCTCTATGGACATCTGTTTGAATCCCAGATCTGCAAAATGGAGCACATCTTCGGAAAAATCCAGATTATTCCTGGTAAAAGTTCCTCTCACATAATAGTTTGTCTGATTCCGGCTTTCGGCAAACTTCTGGAATTTGGGAACGATCAGATCATAGCTGCCTGCTCCTTTGCGGAAAGGTCTCATCCTGTCATTGACCTCTTTCCTGCCATCCAGGCTCAGGACCACATTGCTCATCTCCCGGTTGCAGAACTCCATGATCTCGTCGTTCAGCAGGACTCCGTTGGTAGTCAGAGTAAAGCGGAAACGCTTGTTATGAATCTCTTCCCGGGAACGTCCGTACTCTACCAGCTGTTTCACCACTTCCCAGTTCATCAGCGGCTCCCCGCCGAAGAAATCCACCTCCAGGTTCCGCCTGCTTCCAGAGCCGGCTATAAGAAAATCCAGGGCCTTCTTTCCCACCTCAAAGCTCATAACCGCCCGCCGTCCGTGATATTCTCCTTCCTCGGCAAAACAGTACCTGCAGGCCAGATTACAGTCGTGGGCAATGTGGAGGCACAGGGCCTTTACCACAGTCTTTCTCTTCTTGAAATCAATGACATAGTCCTGATATACATCCCTGGCAAACAGCTCTTCCCTGTCGATCAGCTCCTGGATATCCGAAAGAGCATCCTCTATGTCAGACAGCTCATAGGTGCCCGAAAGGCGGTTTACGACTTCCTCTCTCAGCTCTTCGGGAATCGGTTCCGGTTTTTCCAGATCCTCCAGTCTCTCCGACAGACAGGCAACGGCATCATAGACCACATCTTCCACTACATGGACGGCGCCGCTGTTCACATCCATGATAATATCATACCCATTATTTTTATACTGATGAATCACTTGCTCTCTCCTTTTTACGGTGTAAACATGCAACGTAAGAATACCCCTACAATCCCTCGGACCGTAGGGGCATTCTTACAGTGCACATCCCGGTATACCCTATGACCTCTGCATCAGGCAATACAGACGCCGGCATACTAACGGCTGCTGTTCTCACAGCTCTGGTTTCCTACTGTGCAGGATGTCTTGCAGGCGGACTGGCAGGAAGTCTGGCACTCTCCGCAGCCGCCGTTCTTCATGGTATTCTTCAGGGTGTTATTGCTTAAGGTCTTCACTTTCTTCATGGTATGCATCCCTCCGTTTTCTGACTGAACTTTCATAGTATATCACAAGTCCTCCGTTCGCGCAAGAACTTCAATGGTTCTCGTCGTAAAAATAACAGCCGCAGCGCCCGTTTTCCTTCACTTTATACAGTGCACGGTCCGCCTTGTTGTAAAGATCGTCTGAAAATCCCTTTTCCGAAAATGCGGCGCCTACGCTGAGAGAGATCTTCGGAAGACCGTCCGTAGGATTCTGCAGAGTCCTGTTGATATTATCCACTTTGCTCTGAATCACCGGCTGCATCTCTTTGGTGCAGTTTACCATGATCACGGCAAATTCGTCTCCGCCGATCCTGGCCACATAGTCTCCGGAGCGGAAGGCCTCGCTGATGATCCCGGCCGTCTTTTTAAGGATCTGATCCCCCACCTCATGACCGTAGCCGTCATTGATGTTCTTGAATTTGTCCACATCGATGATCAGCAGGCTTACGGGATCGGAAGAGGCTTTCAGAAGCTCTTTCATCTGCTCAAACGCTCCTCTGTTTATGACTCCCGTGAGAGGATCGTGCTCTGCCTTATGGCGCAGCAGCACCTCGTTGGCCGCATTGACCTCATAGATGTCATTATATGTGAGAGCCAGATACTTGAATTCATAAGACCCGGCGATCTCCAGCATCTTTTCCTGTTTGATACAGTTTATGTAAATCTGAAGAGGCTTTACAATAAGCGTAATCACCAGAATAAAGGTAATGGTATTGAGTATGAACAGCACGCTGATACAGATCCTCTGCTGGCCCATGATCTTCTTCAGTTCCAGGGAGCTGCCCGTCTGCCTGTCCCTGGTCCACTCCATAACCGCATTGAGAAAATAATCTGTATTGCTCCTGATCAGCTCCTTGACTTCCTCATAGCCGTCATCAAACACCATGTCCCTGGCCGTCCTGACCATCTCATCAGGCCCCATCTCCTCATCCCGGCTCAGGAGTACCACATCCTGAACCTCCTGGGGAAGGGAAGACAGATCCCTGTTCTGAGCCGCGGCGATAAGCCCCATGGCATAGATCTCCCGCTCCATCAGCTGGTTGGAATTTTCCAGAGCCTTTTCGAGATACTCATAAGCCTCGGGCCCGTTCTCGTATCCTCTCAGGTCTTCCAGAGCCTTCTCCCTGCGCCTGGTCATATTCTTCTCTTCGAAGTATGCCTCCATATATTGGGGTTCCATGGTGACCGTATACAGGCGGACCTGATCCGTCAGATGGTCGGAAGCCTCCCTCACCATGGCGGCATCCTTCTCACACCGGATATAATCCTCCGTGGCCTGAGTCAGCTTTTCATATTTTACGGATATGTGGTAAGTCATATAGATGAGAACCACATACAGTACTGCAGCCGCCAGGATCATAGCATAATTCATCGTGCGGATCTTGATTCCCCTGACCTGGTACTTCCCCTCTTTTCTCATGATATCCTCCGCAATTGTCCGGAACTCTTGTACATATCTCTCTGTCTGTCTGAATATACTGAACCAACAAACATAGAAGGAGTCTTTATGGAACCATCTGCTCCAAGAGTATTACTGCGTTCCCTGTTATTTTCCTATATTCTGTCGGGCCTCCTGCTGCTGGCGGCTTCTTTTGCCCTCTACCGGTTCCGGCTGAAAGAAAGCCAGGTGCAGATCGCAGTCAATCTGGTCTATCTGCTGTCCTGTGCCCTGGCCGGGTTTCTCATGGGAAAGGGAATTCGGAAACGCCGTTTTTTCTGCGGGCTTCTGGCAGGGTTTTCCTACTTTCTGATCCTGCTTGCCGTATCCTTTGTTCTGAACAGAGGGCTCGGCACCGACACTCCGCGGATTCTCACCACTCTGGCCTTCTGCGTGGGCAGCGGGATCATCGGGGGAGTCTCCAGCTAGTACCTCAGGCCGGCTCCCCTTCCTCCTGTTCTCTGTCCGCAGGCAGGATGATCCTGACGCGGTCAATCCGGTTTTTGTCGACACTCTCCACAATAAGCCGGATCTCCCCGTCGCTGACCTCCTCGCCCTCATCGGGCAGGTGGTCCAGGAGCCCGATCACCAGGCCTCCCACGGAATCGTAATCTTCAGATTCCAGTTCCAGCCCCAGCCGGTCATTGACATCATCCAGCTTCATGGCAGCCGCTACGGAGAATTCTCCGGGACCCTTCATCTTTATGCTCTCTTCTTCATCCTGATCATATTCATCCCGGATCTCTCCCACGATCTCCTCCAGCATATCTTCCAGAGTCACCAGACCGGCGGTGGCGCCGTATTCATCCAGCACGATCACCAGATTGTTGAAGGTCTTCTGCATCTCCACCATCAGCTCCGATGTCTTCTTATACTCATAAGTGTACAGGGGCTGACGGAGATAATCTCTGATGGAAAATTCTTTATGATTCTCGATCAGAAGCAGGTCCTTCACATTGATGATGCCGATCACATTGTCCGTGGTCTCCTCATACACGGGAATGCGGGTATACTTTTCTTTCCGGAATATCTCAAGCAGTTCGTCATAAGTTGCATGCACATCCACAAATACCATGTCGATCCGGGGAACCATCACATCTTTTGCCACGGAATCTCCGAAATCGAACACATTGTTGATCATCTTTTTCTCTTTTGTCTCGATGACTCCCTCTTCATGGCTTACTTCCACGATGGTGCGCAGTTCGTCCTCCGTGATCATCTCCTGCTTCTTGTTGGGGTCCACTTTCATGAGAAGCAGAACTCCCATGGACAGCTTATTCACCACCACAATCACCGGCGTGAGCACACACATAAGGGCGTAGATGATGCCTGCGCTCCTCAGCGCTATGGACTCTGCCGATATGGTGGCCAGTGTCTTGGGCGTGATCTCTCCGAATACCAGGATCAGCAGGGTCAGGACACCCGTAGCCAGTCCTACGGCAGTATTGCCGAACAGTTTGATAGTCAGGGTGGTCAACAGGGAAGAAGCGGAAAGATTGACGATGTTGTTACCGATAAGAATCGCACTGAGCATCTTACCCTGCTGTTCAATAACTTTCGACAAAGTAATGGCCCTCTCATCTCCGGCCTCTGCCAGGTTGCGGACCCGTATCTTGTTCACAGTAGTAAGCGCTGTCTCTGACGATGAGAAAAATGCGGATAATGCCAGTAATATAACTAAAATAAGCAACTGTATGACGTCACTCGAATCCAAAAAAAATCACTCCTCATATACATATTTTAGGTGATATTGTACATGATATTGGGAAGTTTGTCAACGTTCTCTTACTGTCTCCGCGATCTCTGCCAGAAGCAGGACTGCTGTTCCCAGGAAAATACAGATATCTCCCAGGTTAAATATCACCTGCTGCAGTTTCTTAAACCGGATGCTGAAATAGTCTACCACATACCCTCGTTTTATCCTGTCATAAAGATTGCTCAGGCCTCCTCCCAGTATCAGGGAAGTTCCTATTTTTTCTGCCCAGTGTCCCTTTTTCGGAAATACCCAGAAGAAGATACCGGCCACTGCCGACAGCACTGCCAGGGGAATCTGTCTCACCAGCTCCGGACGGTCTTTCAGGACTCCCATGGGAAACCCTTCGTTGTGATCCCTGTGGACCATGATCATCCCCTTCGTACCCTGCAGTTCTCTGGGAAATCCCTCCGGATCCGCCTCTTCTACGGCAGACTTAACTGCCAGATCTGCCAGGGCCACTGCCGCTATCAATAAAATCAGCAACATGCAACAACCTCCTTTTGTTTTTTTTAATTTTACTATGATTATCTTCTTCCGTCCAGTAGGTTCTCATTCATTTTCCGCATATAATAAAGAAAACATTTTTCGGGAGCTGTGTTATGAGCGCCTGCACTGCCAATGTATCCGGTCAGGACTATGCCGAATTTATCTACCGCCACAGTTCTGCGACCCCTGAAGAACTGTCCGCCCTCCTCAAAACCGACTGTATCAGCTATGTCAACGAGTCCTATGTGGTCTACTACATCCCTCTGGAAGAAGCCATGCCTCTTAGCATCCCCAACCATTCCTACGAATCTCTTCCTTCTCTGTTCGGCCTTATGGACACTACCAGCATGGCGGCCTCGGGGATCCTGGAGACCTTCCGCCAGCCCGCTCTGGGCTCCAACGGGGAAGGCGTCATCATCGGCTTTATCGATACGGGTATCGATTACCAGAACCCTCTGTTCCGCAATGCGGACGGAACCACCCGGATCCTCGGGCTGTGGGATCAGACTGCAGAAGACGGAGGATTTGAACTCAGCGGCAACCGTCCCTTTCTCTTTCCTTTCCTTTTCGGGAGAGAGTATACGGACGAGGATCTGAACCATGCCCTTGCTCAGGATGACCCTCTGGCCGCGGTTCCTTCCGTAGATACCGACGGACACGGAACCTTTCTGGCCGGCATCGCCGGAGGCGGTCCGGCTATGTCGCCTGATTTTGTGGGGGCAGCCCCCATGTGCAGTCTTGGGGTTGTGAAACTGAAGCCGGCCAAACAGTATCTGAGGGACTATTACATGATCCCCGACGATGCCCAGGCCTACCAGAGCACGGATATTATGCTTGGGATCACCTATCTGACTCTCCTGGCCCGCCGCCACAGACGTCCTCTTGTCATCTGTCTTGGTCTGGGCACCAATCACGGCGGCCACAGCGGAGCTTCGCCTGTAGGAGAAGTTCTCAACAGCCTCCGTTCCTATATCGGCGTAGCCGCCGTCTGCGCTGCCGGCAATGAAGCCGGCCTGCGTCACCACTATCTGGGCCAGGTGAAAGGGCCTGTGGGCGGTTCCGGTGATTTCGATGAGGTGGAACTGCATATCGGGGAGAATCAAAAGGGAGTCTCCCTGGAATTGTGGGCCAACTCGCCGGAGATCTACACCGTAGGTTTCGTCTCTCCCACAGGGGAGACCATACAGAGGATCCCCCTGTCCCTCAACACCGAGACCACGGTGACCTTTTCCCTGGAATCCACTGTCATCGTCGTGTCCTATGCCACCGCCCTGGGGACCCAGAGCAGCTATCTGGCATCTCTGCGTTTTATCAATCCCATTCCCGGCATATGGCGGATACGTGTATTCCCCACCATCGTCTTTTCCGGAGTGTACCATATCTGGCTCCCTGTAGAGGGTCTCATCTCTCCGGATACCTATTTTCTCCGGTCGGATCCCTATACCACGGTGGTTGTCCCGGGAAACGCGGATTTTCCCATTACGGTCAGCACATACAATCATCTGAACGGAAGCCTCTATATCCATTCCAGCCGCGGCTATACCAGAGACGGGCGGATCAAACCTGATCTGGCGGCTCCCGGAGTGGAGGTCTATGGCCCCGGCCTATCCTCCATACCCGGCAGGTATCCCATGAGCCGCATGACCGGTTCCTCCGTGGCCGCAGCTCATGTGGCGGGAGCCGTGGCCAATATCTATTCCCTGCAGTATCCCGCCGCCGTCTACCCCGATATCAGCGGCGATCTGGTAAAAGCCACATTGATCCGAGGGGCAAAAAGAAATCCAAACTACACATACCCCAACCGGGAGTGGGGATACGGTACTTTGGATCTCTATCATTCCTTTTTATCTCTGCGGGAGTAGGATCAGCCCCGCATCTCGATCCGGGGCCCTCCTTTTTTCTCCAGATATTCTCTGGTGATGACCACGGTACCGATGCCCGGGTCTTTGGGCACCTCAAACATGATCTCCAGCATGAATTCCTCCATGATGGCTCTCAGGGCTCTGGCTCCTGTATCCCGCCCCAGAGCCTCTCTGGCGATCCATCCGAGAGCCTCGTCTTCAAATATCAGCTTTACCTCATCTAAAGCCAGCAGCTTGATATACTGCCTGACAATGGCATTTTTAGGCTTGCTCAGGATCTCTACCAGCATGGGCTCCGTCAGCTTCCGGAACGTGACCACCACAGGCAGCCGGCCCAGGAACTCGGGGATCATACCGAAGGTTCTCAGATCCTTTCCTGTCACATGGCTCAGGATATCCGGGTCATCATCGTACCGGTCCTTCAGCTCTGCCTGAAAGCCGATGGAAGATGTCTTGTTCAGACGCTCTTTTATGATGTCTTCCAGATCCGGAAACGCTCCGCCGCAGATAAACAGGATGTTGTCCGTATTTACGGTGGCCATGGGAGTCAGGGCATTTTTCTGATTGGACCCTACGGGCACCTCCACCAGACTGCCTTCCAGAAGTTTTAACAGCTCCTGCTGCACCGACTCTCCGCTGACGTCTCTGGTGTTGGTATTCTTTTTCTTGGCGATCTTGTCGATCTCATCTATAAAAACAATCCCTCTCTCCGCTTTCTCCACGTCATTGTCCGCAGCCGCCAGCAGCTTGGAGATCACGCTTTCAATATCGTCTCCGATATACCCTGCCTCCGTCAGGGCAGTGGCATCGGCGATGGCCAGAGGCACGTCCAGAAGACGGGCAAGAGTTTTGACCAGATAAGTCTTTCCGCTCCCCGTAGGTCCTATCATCAGAATATTAGATTTCTCGATCTTTACGTCATCCTGTTTTTCCTGACTGTCTTTATAGAACACTCGCTTATAGTGGTTGTACACTGCCACGGAGACCACCTTTTTCGCCTGGTCCTGGCCGATGACATATTCATCCAGGCTGGCCTTGATCTTGTGGGGGGCCGGAATATCTCTGATATCAAAACCGGGCTGTTCCTTGTCCTCCGCCTTTTTCCTGATCTTTTTCTTCTGAGGAATCTGGGTATCGGGAATATTCATCTTGGTGAAATCACTGAAATTCAGGTTCATGTAAGGCATATTCTGGATCTGGGAAAAATCCATCCCTCCCCTGGTCACGGCATCAAATGCCTTCTGCATGCAGTCATGGCAGAGGCACATGTTGCCCGGCATCTGAAACATGGGGCCGGCCTTACTTTCGGGTCTGCGGCAGATATAGCAGACCTTCTCATATTCATCGTCTGTATGCTGGTTCTGATTCGAATCTTTTTCTTCCAAAGCAGGTTCTCCTATTCTTTTGATCAACTGGTCCTATTATAATAAAATTCAGGCTCCGGCACAAGACCGAAGCCTGAATTTTTATTTACTGACGGACCGGTGTCCCGCCGTTCAGAGTCTCTCTGCTTCCCAGAGTGATCTCGATGGTTCTTTCCACATACTGGCCGTTCTCCACTGTCTGTACGGTCATATTCACCGTCTCTCCTGCCTTGTAATATTTCAGAAGCTCCTGGAGAGCCGCCATACTTCGGACTGTCTGGTCATCAAACTTGGTGATAATGTCTTTTTCCCGAAGCTCTGTCCTGGAAGCGGCGCCGTCCTCGATAATCCCTGAGACGAAAATTCCCGAAGGCATTCCCAGCTGCCTTGCCATATTATCATCCACTGTAAGTCCCTGGATTCCCAGATATCCTTCCTGACCTTCCTCCACCGGGGCCCCGCTCCTTCTCTTGGTCATGAGAGAATTGATGATATCCTCTGCTTTGGAGATGGGAATAGCATAACCGATACCTTCTACATCTGTGGACGAGTACTTTGCGGCATTGATCCCGATGACCTCACCCTTCATATTCAGCAGCGCGCCGCCGCTGTTGCCGGGGTTGATCGCCGCATCGGTCTGCAGCAGATTCCTTGTAGTGGACCCCTCCGTGGTCACTTCCCTGTCCAGAGCGCTGACCCAGCCCACGGTTACGGACTGTCCGTATCCCAGAGCGTTGCCTATGGCGATGACTCCCTGGCCTACCTTCAGATCGTCAGAACTTCCCATCTTGGCCACGGTGATCTTGCTCAGAGTCTCGGCAGGGATATCTTTCAGAGGAACCGCCACAACCGCCAGATCAAAATCCGCATCCGTTCCCTTGATGGCCGCATTGACGGAAACGGAATCGATAAATACTACGGACAGGGTATTGGAATTCTCCACCACATGGTTGTTGGTGACAACGAGAAGCTCTTCCTCGTTCTGTCCCACGATGATACCGGAACCGCTGCCCGGCACCTCATAAGTCTGTCTCCCGCCAAACCAGGAATTGCTCTCGTAAAGCATGGTGTTGTTGATGGCCACGATAGAAGGCATGGCGTTCTCCACGATAGCGGACACATCCAGAGAGGGCAGAGCACTGGCTGGGGCAGTCACCGCCTGGCCCCCGTTTGACGGCTGACCGGCCTGAGCCCGGGCAGGTTCTGTCTGAGTCTCCGCCTGGCTTACCTGGGGATAAGTCTCCTCCCTGGAAGAACCGGCCAGTTTGTTCACTCCCACCATGGTGGCTCCGGAAACGGTTCCGAACAGAAGCGCCGCTGCCGTGATCCCGGCCACCTTTCTGACCAGCCCCTTTCTCTTCGGAGGCCGGGGAGGCTGGTTATTATAATATGTGGGGCCGGCAGGACCGTTCTGACTGCCGCCGGGCTGGTTATAATAGTGAGTCTCCCTGGAACGGAACTGAGGCGGCGTCTGTCCGCCCATGTCCCCGGATACCCGCTGTCCCTGATTCTGATAAACCGGTCCTGTTTCCTGCTGCCCCTGGCTCTGATATCCCGGAACGGCTTCCTGCCGCGCCTGATTCTGATATCCCGGGGCGGCTTCCTGCTGTCCCTGAGTTCTGTCTTCCTGCTCCTGGTTCCCTGCTCCTTCTGCGGCTTCTTCTGATCTATATTCATCAGGAGTCGCATTGCCGTCAAACCTTTGATCTCTGTTTTCTTCGTACATATGATTATCTCCTCTCTCTTTTTAAATGGTTCTTTCCTGTTTCTGAGGATACTATATCAATGGTTTGTGACGAAAATGTGACAGAATTCTAATAAAAATAGAAACTCAGCCCTGTCCTACTGTCCCGGTCCTCCCGGATCTTCCTCGGCGGAAATACGGGAACCCGGCCCCTGATTTTCATCATTTTGTCCGTCCCCCGGCTGATTGGACACTCCCGGTCCGTGGGAGTCCTCTGAAGAACCTGTATTTCCGGGATATTCCCCGCCTCCCTGGCTGCCGGTGCCGCCGGACTGGGTATTGCTTCCGGGACCGCCTGTATCTCCCGGCTGGGTACCGCCTGTACCGCCGGGCCGGGTATTTCCGCCCGGACTTGTGGTCCCTCCCGGCTGGGTACTCCCGCCCGGATTCGCGGTGCCTCCCGGCTGGGTACTCCCGCCCGGATTCGTGGTCCCTCCCGGCTGAGAGGTGCCTCCCTGGTTCGTGGTCCCTCCCGGCTGAGAAACGCCTCCTGGTCCGGCCTGAGTGCTTCCGTCGCCTTCGGTGCTCCACCACCCCGGTCCCTGGCTGTTCCCGTCGGATTCTCCCGGAGTCCGGTTTCCGTTGTCTGTATTACCGTTGCCTCCCGGCATCACCGGAAGGCGGCCTCCGGGATCCGTAGTCCCCGTTCCTCCCGGCCCGGTACCTGTATGACCGCCGGGATATTCGCCGTCCGGATCCTCCGGCCAGTTATCGATAGGACCGTCGATAAGATTGCCATACTCATCTGTCTCTCCCGGATAAGTGATCACAGGATTGCCGTACTCATCTGTCTCTCTCGGGTAGGTGATAACAGGATTGCCGTATTCGTCCGTCTCTCCCGGATAGATAAGCACGGGATTGCCGTATTCATCCGTCTCCCATTGAAGGATGGACTCGCTCTCATCCGTCTCTTCCGTCGTATCGGTCTCTTTTTCCCGATCTTTTGTAGTCTCATCCGGAACATAGCTGTCTGTTGCCAGAGCACTTCCTCTGGAAGGCTTTCCTTCCCGGTACATTCCGCTGTCCTCGGCAACCCTGGCGCTGATCTGTTTTACCCGTTCCGTAGGCGTATAATTTTCATTTCCAAATAAAAATGCATGAAGCTGGCTTACATTGGATTCCAGAGTCTGGGGGATGACACAGTCCCCCTTTCCGGGAATCGTCACATTCCCTTTGGCAAAAGGAAAGCCTGCGGTCTCTCCGATATGATATTTCCCGATGTTCAGGGCCATACTGGTCATGTCGGATACCGTCAGATTGGTACTGACGTTGGGCAGTATGGTTACCAGAATATTGTTCAGTGCCGAAAAATCCGCCTGCTTTGCCTTGGCAAAAGCCAGTTCGATGATCTTCCTCTGCCGCTCTGTTCTGGCATAATCCGTATCCATCAGCCTCAGCCGCCCATATGCCACTGCCTGAACACCATCCAGATGATGAGTCCCCGGACCTTTTAACTGGTGGGAACCGATCCCTGTGGCGTTAACGGTCTCGGTGATAAATCCGTTGATAAATTTAAACTCCGACCGGGTGATGTCCACATCCACGCCGCCCAGAATATTGATCCCCTCTGCAACCGCCTTCCAGCTGAAGGTAATATATTCCGTAATATCCAGATCCAGATTCCTATTCAGGGCCTTCAGTGCCTGCTCGGGACCTCCGTTGGTGTAAGCGGCATTGAATTTCCGGTAGGAGCCGCTGTCATTGATGTTCAGATAAGTATCGCGGTACAGAGATACCAGTTTGATCTCCCCCGTATCTTCATTAATACAGCAGATGATATTCACATCAGACTGAACCCCGGCGCCTACATTGGTGCTGCGGCTGTCCACTCCGAATATGGCGATCATGCGGTAGCCCTTCTGCATCTCTTTTCTGTATTCCACGGAGAGTTCATTATTCTGTACATCCTGAGGCTTAAACTCTTCCCGCTGCATCATATTCCACCGTCTTGCCAGATATCCGTACCCGAAGATCAGCATCAGGGTAAAACACTCAACCACGATCATGGTTATGATCCGCCGTTTCCGTTTCTTGTGTTTTGCCCGGGCAATCCTGGCCTGAGCCAGAGCCTCTCTGGGGTTCTCTCCGAGTCTCAGATCAGACGGCATCTTTCTGGTCCCTGAAGACCTGGAAGAAGACGGCCTTGTCTGGCCGCCGTCTCTGATGCCCGAAGAGCCGCCGTTTACGCGCTCCTGCCTGATCTCTCCTGTCTGTCCCGCCGGCCTTCTGTTCGTGTCTTCTCTGCCTGCTGCAGTTTCTCTCCTGACATCTTTTCTCCCCGCGGGATGGGCCGCCGAAGAAGCTCCGTGCCTCTGTCTCCCGTCTTCTTCATGAAGCCGTCTGGAAGGCCCGGGCCGCTGATCATGTGGACCCTGATTTCTGCCGGACATGCCGGATCTGTCACCATGCTCATAATTCATGCCATATAACCTCGTTTTCAACAGGCGTTTTTATTGATAAAGCCTTTAAAAAAAGTCAGAAATAAAATCTTGAAATCCAGACCCATGGTCCAGTTTTCGATATAATACAGATCATGCTCGATCCTTTTTGCGATGGAAGTATCTCCCCGGTATCCGTTGACCTGAGCCCAGCCGGTCATCCCCGGCCGCACCTGGTGCTTGATCATATACCTGGGAATCTCCTCCTTAAACTTCTCCACAAAGAAAGGTCTCTCCGGCCTGGGACCTACCAGGCTCATATTCCCCATGAGAACATTAAAAAACTGGGGGACCTCGTCGATGCTGGTCTTTCTGATAAGCCGGCCCACCGGCGTCACTCTGGAATCTCCCGGCGTCGTCCACCTTCTCTTCTCCGCCTCAGGAGCCTGAACCTCCATGGAGCGGAACTTGTACATCTTAAAAGGGCGGTTGTGAAGCCCCACACGGTCCTGACTGTAGATCAGCGGACCGGGAGAAGTGAGTTTGATGAGAACAGCCGTAATAAGCATGACAGGGGAAAACAGGATGATTCCTACGACGGCCCCAAAGATATCCACCATCCTTTTCATAAAATTATTCAGCGGATCGTTTAAGGGCACATGGCGTATATTGATCACGGGAAGCCCCTGTAAATCCTCCATAAAAGGCCTGGTGGGGATGACGTTGTTGTAATCGGGAATAAACTTGGTGTGTACACCGGATTTCTCACAGGCGGCGACAATATATTCCAGTTTTGCGTACTCGCCGATCCCCAGAGTAATAGCGATCTCGTCTAATGTATTTAAAGCCAGGATGGAATCAAGCTCCGCAGTCCTTCCGATCACCTGGATCCCATGGTATTCCGTCCCCGGATCTTTCTGATCATCCAGGACTCCGTAAACATGATATCCCCACTCCGGATTCTGCCGCACACGATCGATGAAGCCTTCCGCGGCCCGGCTGCACCCGATAAGAAGAATATGTTTCTGATTGTATCCCTTGGCCCTTATGGAGCGCAGGAGCATGCGGATGAGATTCCGTACTGCCGTCTCCGCCACCACATTGGCTGCAAAGAAATAAAATACCAGCCTGTTGGAAAACTCCTTGAAATAAGGGTTCTTCTTTAAAAGCAGCAGAAGCAGAGAACTGATGAGGAGCCCTGCCAGGTTGGCTTTGCAGATATTGGCAAACTCGTACCTCCTCTGCTGCACCCGCTTTGGGGTATACAGCTGAAAGCAGGCATACAAAACCAGATACATTGGTACGATCGCCAGAAGTACGGAAAAATAAAACTTCGGCGGCAGAATGTGAATCTGAGGATTAAAAAGCCTGTTTCTCAGATACAGACATGTCCATGCCATGCTGTAAGAAGCAGCCACTACCAGCCCATCCAGTACAACATGGAGGCCGTTAAGTTTTTTCTGATTATCTTTTATCATCACGTTTCACCTTAGTATTAATGTGACGCCGTATTTTATACATTATACATGAAAATTCCGGCAGCAACATTAAAATTCTCTTAAGATAAAATAATCTTTTTTCTCCCCCCCAGAGGTACCCTCCGTGAACAAGGGAACACACGGAGAGTATCGATGGTATAGTATACCTCAGCTGTAAAAAATAATCAACTAAAATTTCCCTCCTATCTTCCCTGCCTGACGTTTGGAAAATTCGTACACATACAGGACCAGCCCCGTGAGAAGCTGCCACTGGATGGCCAGATAGTTACCCGTATGCTGTCTCCGGAAAGCCACTTTCTCGCAGAACCTTACCGTGGACAGGCCTTCCTTCAGCCCCTCCGCATAAGCCTTCTCGAAACCCCGGTTTTTAAAAAAGAGATATTTCACTCCTATGCCCAGGGCCAGAAAAACGCTGTTGGCCAGCAGCTGGATCCAGGGCATGTTCTTATAGATAAGATAGATACTGTTGCGGGCCGCCAGCTTTACCTTAAAATCGTTATATTTGGAACCGCTGGTAGCACTCCCCACATGATAGAGAACGGCCTGGGGACAGTACAGGACATGGTATCCGAAGATCCTGGCCCGGTAGCACACATCCACATCCTCCAGGTAAGCGAAGTGCCGCTCGTCAAAATATCCGATGGTCTCAAAGACCTCTCTCCGGTAGATGGCCCCCGCCGCACAGGCGGAAAAAACCTCTCTCATCCTGTTAAAGCCCCGGGAGCTCTGCCCCACCCCTCTCTGATAGGCCCATCCCAGGATACAGTACATGTCCCCGGCGCTGTCCATCCGGTCCCGGTGAGAAAGCTGTATCATCTTGCTGCTGACGGCAAAGATCCTTTCGGACCGGCCGATACAGGCGGCCAGCGCTCCCACGAACCCGGGCTCCGCCTCCGTATCATTGTTGAGAAGCAGCACATAGGGAGTATCCGCCTCTTTGATGCCTGCGTTGACCGCCCCGGAAAAACCTGTATTTTCTTTCAGGAAGATCGACGGGATCCTCTGTTCCTTCAGCCATTTAACGCTGCCGTCCGTGGAACCGTTGTCCACCACCAGCACCTTAAAATCCCGGTACGTCTGCCTTTTCAGCGCCTCCATGCAGGGGCCTAAAAATTTCAGACCATTGTAATTGGGAATGATCACTGTCACAGCTGCCATGTCAGGCCTCCTCTCTTATCAGCTTTTCAATAGCCGGGTCCAGTTTATAAGGCTCTCCGATGCCCTCCTTCTTCAGATCCCGAAGGGAAAAATCCGACTTGCGCAGAGTCAGGTTGGGGTTATAATAGGGATCCCCGTCTCTTAAGATATCCGGCCATTTCCTGGCAAATTTCGCCACCTCCCTGTTGAATCTGGCTACCTTCTCCGGTGTGTCCTCCAGTCCCCGGGATTTGGATTCATAGTGATACAAAAGAGCATAGGGAGCGTAGACTACCAGCCTGCCAAGGCTGCGCACCTTCATGCAGTAGTCGATATCGTTAAAAGCCACGGCCAGGTCCTCGCTGAACCCGCCTGCTTCCCGGAACACGGATCGTTTGCTCATCATACAGGCCGCCGTCACCGCGCTGTAGTCCTGGGCGCACATAGCCCGGTGAAAATAGCTGTTCTCCGCCTTGTGAAGCCCGATGAAGGTATGGCCGGCGATTCCGCCGAAACCTACCACCACTCCGGCGTGCTGAATGGTGTCATCCTGGTACAGAAGCCGGGCGCCTACGGCTCCCACATCCTCTCTCTGACAGAATCCCAGCAGTTCCTCGATAAAATTCTCCGCCACAGGCTCTGTATCGTTATTCAGAAACAGAAGATACTCGCCCGATGCATGGGTAACGCCGAAATTATTGATGGCCGAATAGTTGAATTCCCTTTCCCAGGTCACCACTTTCACCTGGGGGAATTCCTTCTGGATCTTTTCATAGTAATCAAAAGTCTCTTTTCTGGTGCTGTTATTCTCCACCACCACAAATTCCACGTTTCGGTAGGTACACCGTTCCACGATAGAGCGGATACACAGATCCAGATCCTGATGATGGTCCTTGTTGGGGATGATCACCGACACCAGGGGATCTCCCGGGATCCGGAAAACGGTGTGGTAGATCCCGTAGTCCACCCCTTTTTCCACCTTTTCCGCCTCCAGCCCCACACGGCGGTAATGTTCCATAATAGCCCTGGAACCTGCCTCAAAGGCATACATTTTGCTCTGAGGGTTGCTGGCCGTAGAATCCTGATGGCAGCGCCAGTGATACAGCACCCTGGGGATATGGCGGATCTCTCCGGCGTTCTCGGTACAGCGGAAGATAAAATCATAATCCTGGGCGCCGTCAAATTCTTTTCTCAGACCTCCCACCCGGTCCACCAGCTCCCTCTTCACCACAAACAGATGACAGATGTAGTTGACGCTGGTCAGCAGATCCGGGTTAAAGTCAGGCTTAAAGTGGGGATCGAACAGGGCTCCCCCGTCCATATCCATCTTATCCTCGTCGGAATAGATCACCTCGCTTGCCGGATGATCCCGGATCACACGGGCGCACTCGTAGAGCGCATCCGCGGTCATGGTATCATCATGGTCCGCCAGCACCAGATAATCTCCGGCGGCCATAGCCATAGCCGCATTGGTATTGTCCGAAAAGCCTCCGTTTTTTCCCAGGACCTTATAGAGGATCCTCGGATCTCTGTCCATGTACTTCTTCACCACAGAGGACCGGTCCTCCCCCGCGGGACTCCCGTCTGCCAGACACAGCTCCCAGTTTCCGTAGGTCTGGGCCAGAACGGAGTCCAGCATCTCCTTCAGATATTTTTCCGGCGTCCGGAACAGGGGGATGACGATGGAAAACTTCGGTCCCTTCTCCCACACCTCCCGGCGCTGGCGCTCCAGCTCTTCCTCCCCCGGCTTTGTAAGAGAGTACCACTCTCCGTAATCATAATCATTGTCCAGCCCCTGGATCTTGTGGACCGACTTCATCACCAGAGCCCGGAGTCCGTTCTCCTTCCAGAAATCCATAGCCACATGGACAGTCTCCATGTTCATCAGATCCCTGATCTTCTGCATCCGCTTATGGGCCACGCTGGACCGCTTTCGGATCAGGTCTTCATTATACCGGATCCGCACCTTTCTGCCGTCGCACCGGATCACCAGATAATAATCCCTGCCCCTCTCATAGGGAAACTGGATGTCAAATCCAAAGTCCTGATCATAGACCTTTCCGTAATAGATCTGGCTCACATCGTCTCTTCTGGTAGACACATACTGAAATTTCAGTGGTTTATGACTGTGATCCTCCACCAGAAAAGAGGGGCGGGACTCCGGAGTCTTTCCGACGACCCAGCCGTTGAGCTGAATGGAATTCTCCCGGATCCTGACTACGTCTACATTATGCTTCATGATCGTCCCCCTGTCCTGCAGGTTCCCTGTCAAAATTCACCCGCTCCTCCTCGATGACCAGAGGCCTTTTCATCACCCTGGCATTGATGGCCAGGATGTACTCCCCTACGATTCCGATAAAAAAGATCTGCACGGATCCCAGGAAACACATGCCGATCAGCAGAGGAGCCATGCCTGCTGCAAACCGGTCCCAGTACATCAGTTTCATCACCAGATACACCAGAGCCACCGTTATGCTGACACAGCAGCAGAAGCCTCCGAAGATGGTCGCCAGCCGCAGACCGGCCTTTGTATAGGAAGTGACGCTGAGCATGGCCGCATCGTAAAGCCGGTAAAAATTATTGCTGGTCTTCCCTGCCCGGCGCCTGGGCTGCTCATAGGGGATCTCCTTGCGCCGGAATCCCAGTTCCGCCACGATCCCCCGCAGAAAGGGAGTAGGGTCGTCCAGTTCCCGAAGCACCTGGATAAACTTCCTGTCATACAGGCCGAATCCCGTAAACTGTTCGATCTGCTCCACATCAGACAGCGCCCTGATCATCTTGTAGTAACAGCCCCGGAGCCAGTACATGACCGGGTTCTCCTTACTGGACTTTTTGATCCCTATGACGATCTTATAGCCGTTTTCCCACTCCTTCACATACTTGGGGATCATCTCCACCGGATCCTGAAAATCCGCCGCGATGAGGACGGCGCAGTCACCTCCGGACTGGAGCAGGCCATAGTAGGGCGAATTGAACTGGCCGAAATTTTTGGCATTGAAGATGCCTTTAATGTTCCGGTCCTCTGCCGCAAGCCTGCGGATGATCTCTCTGGTCTTATCTTTTGAATCATTGTCAATAAAAATAATCTCATATTCATAGGAGGGCAGGCTGGTCCCAAACATCTCTCTCAGGGCATCCGCCAGAGCCTCCACATTTTCTTCTTCATTATAGCATGGTACCACAATGCTGATGGTCTTCATAGTAATTCTCCTCGTACTGCCCCTTTTACTTCATGGACGCTGCTTCCCTCTTTTTCTCCGTCATCCGCCTGATCCCTTCTTCAAAGGATATCTCCGGCTTCCAGCCTGTCCTTTCCCTGATCCTGCTGATATCCGGGATCAGATTTACATATCCTTCCGCATTGGGAGGCAGTTTTCCGTAAACATAGTCTCCCCTGCTTCCGCACAGGCGATACATCTGCTCCACATACTCCTTAAGAGGTCTGGTCTCTTCCGGCCCTGCCGCCAGATTATAGGTTCCTTCCACCCGCCCCCTGCAGAAGGCAAGGGCCAGAAGACCCTTTACCAGATCGTCAATATAGAGGAAATTCCACTGCTGGGTACAGGCGGAAAGCTTCATGGTCTCTCCTTTTAAAAAGGTATCCAGGCAGGTATTGACCAGGGACCATGGATGATCGCCGGGACCGTAGATGCTGAAGATCCTGGCGTGAATATATTCCATATCATATTCTCCCTTTTCCCTCCACTGTCTGCACAGCCTGTATGCTTCCTCTCCCACCTGCACCTTGGCCTTTCCGTATTCCGATACGGGCAGACAGGGCTGGTCCTCCTTCATAAGGGTCCGGCAGCTGCCGTACTCCGCCTGAGAACCGCTGAAGATGAATCTGGTACAGCCCAGGCTTCTGGCTCCCTTCAGAGCTTTGATCCCATCCCGGGCATTCTGCTGCTGTATCTCTGTTTTCTTCCTGCTGTCGCTTCCCGAGCCTTCCCAGCCCAGGTGAAAAAACAGGCTGCAGGGTTCTCCGATTACTTCTCTGACCCTGTCCATCTGTCCCAGCTCCAGCTCCGCTATATGGACAGGCAGCCCCTCCAGCACCCTGCGGTTAGACGACCCGGGTCTGATGAGGGCATGGACCCGGCAGCCCCTCTCCGCCAGCTCCCGGACCAGCGCCGCCCCCAGAAAACTGGTGGCTCCTGTGACCGCCGCGTGAATCTGTTCTCCTTGTTCCATCTTCATCTCTACTCCTTAATCCTGGGGATCAGCATATTGGCGTCCATCTCTTCATCGGGCAGGAAAGGAAACATATCCTCCAGCGGAGGAGACACCATGGTGCCGTCAGGAAGACGCTTTGCCGCCGACTTGGGTTCAAAATTCTGGTCCGTGGTCACAAAAACCTCACAGATCACCGGCCCGTCCACAGCCAGAGCCCTGTCTGTGGCATCTGACAGTTCTCTGTTACAGCAGGCCCTGACATAGGGATACCCATAGGCTCCTGCCAGCTTCTCCATATCGGGAAAGCTCAGATCACCGCTGTCCTCTCCGACTCCTACCAGAGGCTCCCCGAAAAAGTTCTTCTGGGTCTGCCGGATAGAATGGTATCCTCCGTTGTTGATAAGAAAGATCTTCACCGGCAGCCGATGATGAATGATGGTCTGAAGCTCCTGAAGGTTCATCTGGATGCTTCCGTCCCCGGTTAACAAGATGATGTCCTCCCCCGGTCTTGCCACGGCTGCCCCGATGGCTGCCGGAAGATCATAGCCCATGGAGGCCACGGCCGAGTTGGTGATAAACCGCTGGCCTTTCTTAATGACATACCCGTGGCCTCCTGCCACACAGGCAGAACCGTTGCCTACCACGGTGACTCTTCCCTCCGGCAGTTTGGAGCTTAAGGTCTTTACGAGAGCATAGACATTGGCCTTTCCCGGCCTGTCTTCCGCCATGTGTTCCGGCCGCACCACAGGATATTTCTTCTTCCACATCCGGCAGGTTTCTGTCCAGGTCATATCCTCCAGGCCCTTTCCGCCGCCGAACACCGGAGTCCGGCCCGCCTCTTTGTCCTGGTTTTCCTCCAGGACCCGCTCCAGAGTCTCCAGCAGATCCCGGGCATCCCCGTGGACGGCCATATCCACATGAAGACTGGGTTTTTTCAGCTCTTCCTCATCAATGTCGTTGATAATGGTATAGGCCTCTCTGGCCCAGGTTCCGTAATTGTATCCCACCTGACGGATACTGAGCCGGCTTCCTACAGAAAATACCAGGTCGCTGTTCTGGACCGCGAAATTGCCGGCACGATCCCCCATATTTCCGGCCCGTCCCACATACAGAGGATCCTCGTCGCACATCAGGTCCTCGCTGTCCCAGCCTGTGACCACCGGAATCCCCAGTTTTTTCACCACCCGCTCAAACACAGGATAAGCTTTGGCAATGCGGATGCCGTTCCCTGCGTTGAATACGGGCCGCTCTGCCCGGCGGATCTTCTCAAGGATTTCCCTTGCAGTATGGTCGCTGACTTTCCCCGGGAGTCTCTGACTCTCCGGCCCTGCCTCAAACTCTTCTGCGTCAAAACCCTGCAGTTCCTCCGTGTCCACACAGGCCCCCTGAACATCCAGAGGAATATCCAGCCATGCAGGGCCGGGCCTGCCCGTTGATGCCAGATAGACCGCCCGTTCCAGGCAGTAACGGATCCTCTTCGGGTCCGTGACCATCTCACTGTACTTGGTCATACAGCTTACGGCCTTTACAATGTCAAACTCCTGATCCCCCATGGCCCGGATGCCCGTGCCGGACCATCTGGCCGTAGTGTCATACCGCACCTGTCCCGACAGTACCAGCATGGGAATGGAATCCAGCCATGCGCCCAGAACTCCCGTGATGGCGTTGGTCCCTCCCGGGCCTGTGGTCACGCACAGCGCCGCCATGGTATCGTGAAGCCTTCCGTAACATTCCGCCGCCATGGCGCAGGCCTGCTCATGGTGCTGGTACAGGCAGTGAAGCCCTTCCTTATGGCCCAATGCATCATTCAGATGCATGGCTCCGCCGCCTGTCACAGTAAACACCTGACTGATGCCGTGGTCCAGCAGAGCCTGCGCTATATAATCAGAAACTTTTATTTTCATAAATCCTGCGCTCCTTTAAAAAATTTTTTATTCTTTCCAGGGGTCTCTCCCGGCTCATGCCCGGGGAAAGAATCCCGGAAAATCCCGTATTTTAAGGCTTCTTCTCTGTTTTGCCCTGCATACCGCATATTTTCATAAGTATACCACAAATACCATCGGTGTAAAAGTCTTTTTAAATCCTGCCATTTCTGCCACTAACCTTCACTTTCGCGGGCAGCCCCTATGGGTTATAATGCAGGAGTAATGCAAATGCAGATTTTCACCAACCAACAAAAAGGAGAGAATCAATTTATGAAGAAACAGATCAAATGGACCGCAGCCCTTTCCACCGCAGCAATCATGACTGCCCTGACCCCTTCCTTTATGGTGCCTGCCATGGCACAGACAACCACCGGCTGGGTGGAGGAAAACGGCACCTGGATGTTCTATGACACAGACGGCTACTACCTCACCGACACCTGGAAGAAGCAGGACGGAGAATGGTTCTATCTGGATGAAAACGGTCAGCTGGCCTTTGACCGCCAGATCGACGAATATTATGTGGGCACCGACGGAAAGAGAGTCATCAATCAGTGGGTAAAGGTTGCCAATGAGGACGACTGGTACTCCAATGATGATCCGGAATTTTACTGGTACTATTATGGAAGAGACGGCAAAGCCACAGTCTCCAAGTTCAAGGTCATTGAGGAGAAAGGATACTATTTCGACGGCGACGGCCGTATGGTCACAGGCCTTACGGAGATCGACGGCGCCACCTACTACTTCGGAGAACATGACGACGGAGTCATGAAAAAAGGCTGGGTTCAGCTGTCGGAGGACAATGAACAGCCCGACGATGAGCTCATCTGGCGCTACTTTGATTCCAACGGAAAGATGGTAGAAAATCAGATAGACAAGAAGATCAGCGGAGATTACTACACCTTCACAGACGGAAAGATGCAGACCGGATGGTACAAGCTGCCCAAAGAGGTTTCCGGTGAGGACGCTACAGCTTCCAATGCCGACAATGCCGGGACAGACGCTGCCGCGGATGCTGCCGGCGCCGATACCGCAGCAGAGGAAACCCCCGTTTCTGCAGCCGGATATCAGTATTATGATGAAGACGGCAAACGGGCTTCCGGCTGGAGGACCATCGAAGGCATCTCCGGACTCAGCGAGGAAGGCGAACTGTATCGGTTCTACTTTAAAAACGGCAAACCCTATTTCTCCGAGTCAGGGATCCAGGTATTCAGCATCGGTTCCGCCAAATACGGATTCAACACCAAAGGTGAGATGCAGACAGAACTTCAGGAAGTAACCCTGGCCGACGGCTCCACCGCCAATTTCTACTTCGGAACCGACGGCGTTATGAAAACCGGAAGACAGACCATCTACAATGAAGAAGAAGGCGTCAATGAAATCTGGTTCTTCCACAACGAAGGCTCCAAAAAAGGACAGGGTTACCATGGAATCCGTGACAATGTCATCTATGAACAGGGCCGCCGCAAACAGGCTGAATCCGATCTGCGCTATGCCCCTGCAGAATTTGAAGGAAAGAAGTATCTGGTCAATGTTTCCGGTACCATCCAGAAAGCTTCCTCTTCCTCAAAATCCGCTTCCCGTCCGGATCTGGGAAATGGTTTCCGCGATTTCAAGGATACCAGTGAAACAATCTGGACCGTAGATGTAAACGGTATTATCCAGTAACAATTCATCATTCATCCGTTCAAACTGCCGAAACAGGAATATTTCGGCAGTTTTTTTCATATTTTCTGTTATAAATCCCCGCTTTTTCCGTTTATAAGAATAGAGCGCGTGTGGCCACACACGCCAATTTACACATGGAGGAATAATTATGAGGGAACTATCGGTTTACTATTGTGACAAATGCGGGTATTATGGTTATTTTCAGCTGCCCAAAAATGCTGTTTGTCACAACTGTTCCTGTCCTATGATCCGGCTGGACATGAACCATCGGGATTTTACCAGTCTGGACTATGAGGACAGGGACCGGCTTATTGCCACCAAGATGGTTGAGGCTACTCCCAGTCTGATCGGACGGATTACCGCTCCCGAAAAGCTGTACCGCCAGAGAAAGCTGGTGGGTACCCTGACCCAGCATATCCAGGAACTGGAAAAAGAAATAGACAAGCTGAATGAGACCATCGCGTGGATGCATTCTACTATATGGGACGAGCTGCGCAAAAAGCAGGGCCTCAAGGAAGAAATCCGTCAGCTCAGAGAACAGCTGGATACGGATCCGACAGAAAACTGAGGCTTAAAGCTGCTATAGATGAGGTTCCATGCCGCAGAAAGCATAATCTCTCTGACAACCAAAAAACGGGGAGCAGTTCACTCCCCGTCTCTCTTATGCCACATTACTTCTATCGGAAATATAACGGGATATCAGGCGGTTCAAAGTCACGCGCAACCGATCCACAATCTTCTGCAACATGGCATTGTCTTTCTTTAACCTGTTATTTTCTGATCTTAATTCGGAGATAATATCTGCTTCATTCATTTGATGTCTTCCTCCTCTTTTTTTAGAATGTCTTAACTATATCTTATTTCTCAAAATTTGGAAAGACCTTTCTACCGCGCGATTCGACAAATCTGCGCCTGGCCTTCCATACCGAATCCCTCCTTTTTCCGACCGGGCTTTTTCAGCACTACATATGCTGTCTGCTCCTGATTTCATCTACTATTTATAGTTTCCCTCCCGTCTTTACCTACAGGAGATACTTGTCGAAAATTGTCTCATAAAAATTTCTGCCGGTCAGCCGGGCAGGGGGTCTGTTTCTTTCTTATTGGTAAGAAACTTGTTCCAAAATCGTAAGATTTGTACAGGGGTTTTCACTGGTAAAGCCCGGGGGCATATGTTATAATGAACATGATTAAAAGAGAAGGAGGTGGTGATGACATGCATAAAAGAAGACTTACTACGATCGCACTTTCCTTCCTTATGATGCTCCTGTCCGTATCTCCCGCATACGCAGGCACCTGGACAGAACATGATGACGGCACCTGGACCTATCTGAACGACGACGGAGAAAGCGTTGACGGCTGGATCGAGGATGGAGAGAATCATTACTATCTTGACAAGGACGGCCATAAGACCACCGGCTGGTTCAAGTCACAAGGATGCTGGTATTACTTCGACGAGAACGGCATCATGGCATCGGATACCTGGATTGATAACTATTATGTTAATTCAGAAGGAAAGTGGAAAGGAACGAGATAGGCTGCAGAGTTCCGGGATGTAACAAAAAAGATACGGCATCGACCGTATCTTTTTTATGTACAGGGGCAAACAAAGGAAGACTGCCGGCAAAGCTGACAGGTGCCCGGCGCAGCGGGCAGGGGAAAAGTCTCCCCCGCTCCACTACCTATCTGTCTATTCAAACACCACGCAGCCCGATATATTTTTCCCAAGGTCTCTCGCCTTTTCTATCTCCAGCTCCACGGAACTGTACAGAGAAGTGCCGCACTGTTCCACCAGCAGCACGCTGTCGCACTCCGACAGCTTCTTTAAGCTTTCCGCATCCGTCAGGAGATTGCCGCCGGATATCACTTTCAGGCCCGGCAGTTTGTCTCTCAGCTTCTCGCCTGTCTGCTCAACCAGAGACCTTTCGGCGCTGCCTACGATCAGAAGATTTTTGGCTCCCTCTGCGTAATTGCAGATATTGGCTGCGATCAGGCCAAACTCCCGATCCTCATCTTTATCACAGGCCCGTCCTTCCAGACGACTCAGCCAGCTGTCGATCTTTCCGGCCTTCTTTGCGCCCGGCATGGGCAGAGTACCAAGAATCTTCAGTTTAAAGCGGTATTTCAGTTCTTTTGCAGAATAGACTTTATCGCTCATGACAAAAGCCACACAGACAAAGAAGATCACTGCAAACGCACCCAGAACTCCGCCGATAAGTCCGTACTTCACTCCGCTCTTCGCCGCTGCGTTGCCGGAAGAAACCACCGGTTCCGGCGCCTCCAGACCTTCCAGTTCCGTCTGCTTTTCATCCAGACTTGTATTCAGCCTGATCAGCCGGTCATTTTCATTTTTCTGCTGATCCGCCAGAGACAGATCCAACATGGAACCTACGCTGCTGTTCACAACACTTATGGTATGGACTCCTATAGAGGATCGGATCTGGGATCTGAAATGATCCACCCCGTCCAGGATCTCATCCAGAACCTGCTGCGCCTTTCCCTCGTCCTCATGTCTGACCTGGATAGTCAGAAGATAATTGATCTTGTTATCGCTTCTTCCCACATTTATGCTTACCAGTTCTTTCAGATAACGGCTGTCCAGCTCCTCGACTTTGGCAATCTGCTCGATAAATTCCGCACTGGTCAGGGCCGACTGATAGGACTGGAGAATGGTTCCCGTAAAATCCGGATTCTGGTATGCCTTATCCGGCATGATCTCATAATCCGTCTTCACAAAGAGCTCTGTCTTGGCTTCCCACACATCATAGGGGCTCATGTTCATAAGAACAGACTTCTCCAGATATTCCTGCTGATTGGCAATATCCTTTGTCAGATTCTCGATCTCCCTCTCACAGGTAGCCACATTCTTATTATAAAGCTCCAGCTCTGTCTCATATTCCTTCTGTGCCGCCTTCCGGGCCTTCTCGTCATTCCCCGCTCTGTAAGCAGACACAGACTTATAACCGCCCAGAACCACTGCCAGGGCAACTGCTGCCGCAAGGATGGGGCGCCATTTGCGGAGGACCGCAAACATCAGCTCCTTCAGATCAATCTCCTGCTCATACCCATTGTTATAATCCATGTGTCAATCTCCTTTTCTCTTATCTTTTCCTCTACCTGGAGCCCCGTCCGGCCAGAACGACCCATACGGTCAGGATCAGTATCTTAATATCCTTCAAAATAGACCAGTTGTCGATATACTGCATGTCCAGCTTCACAACCTCGTCAAAATCCTTCACATCACTGCGGCCGCTGATCTGCCACATCCCCGTAAGGCCGGGAGTCATGCTCAGGCGGCACCTGTGTTTTGCCTCGTACTGCTCAAACTCATCCACGGTGGGAGGTCTTGTCCCTACCAGGCTCATATCGCCTCTCAGCACATTCCAGAACTGGGGCAGCTCGTCGATACTGGTCTTCCGGATAAACCTGCCCACTCTGGTGATACGCGGATCATCCTCCATCTTAAACATCAGCCCCTTCATCTCGTTCTGAGACATCAGGGTCTTCTTCCGTTCCTCCGCATCCTGATACATGGACCGGAATTTATAAAACGTAAACTTTCGCCCGTTCTTCCCCACTCTGGTCTGCCCGAAAAACACCGGCCCCGGTGAATCCAGCTTGATGGCCGGCGCCACAAACAGGGCGGCAATCCCCAGGATCACCATGCCCACCAGGCTTCCCACAACATCCAGAGCCCTCTTGGCCGCCATCTCCCTGGTAGAAAACAAATTTCTGGCAAAGGTCACCACCGCATACTTGCCTACCCGGTTCAGGGACTTCTTCCCCGTATGAGAGATATCAAAGGCATCGATGTTCACATCCACAATGGTTCCCATCTGCTCTATCTCCCGGACCCAGGTTTCCAGAAGGGGAGTCCCCAGCATCTCACCGGCGATTATAAACACCTCATCCACACTGTTATGTATCACATAATCCAGGAGGCCGTCCTTGTCGGCGACAACAGGGATCTCTCCGATCTTCTCTCTCCCCGGACCGTCCGTCAGGACAACTCCCACGATGATCCTGTTCCACTCATTATAATCCACAATATCCTTGATCACGTTCTCGGCCCGGGCCGAGGTGGTCACGATCAGCAGGCGGTTGCTGTATTTGCTCCTCTTATATCCCTTTACCATACACTGCTTGAAGATCACCCTGGCCCCGTACATGATAACCGTGTTAAAGATCACAAAATAGCCGAAGATCATCCTGGACAGCTCGCTGGATCTGTGGATCAGAAACAGCACTAGGAGCAGGGAAAGGCTGAACACCACCTCTGCCTTAATCACATTTTCCAGCTCTTCAAACAGCCCTCTCCGAAAAAAATGATCGTTAAAATCTGCAAATATATTAATGGCCGCATACAGAGCCAGCATAAACACCAGAAGCCACATCTGGTCCCTGTGTTCAAATCTCCCGAAGATCACCCCGTACCGCAGCCAGAACCCGATGGCCAGACTGGCGGTGATGCTCAGGGTATCCAATCCCAGGATCAGTATATTCTCAAAGGCTTTTCTCTTTTGATACATCTCTTCGCTCCCACAACATCCTATCTTGTCTCTCCATTTTACAGGCTTTATCTGGTTAAGTCAACTACCATTCTACCATACTTTGAAAGGCTTGGGGGAATGAAATGGCACAATGGGGCGGGGAATTACTTGAAGAGGTGGGAGGGATTGGGAAAAGTATTCTGACTGTTTTATCCCACCACCACGCAGCCCAGAATATCCACATGAAAAGTACTGCACAGTTCCATCTGCCTCTCTATCTGAGGATACGTAGTCTTTCCCGTCTTCACCACCAAAACACAGGCCCCGGCGTCCATCATTTCCTGTAATTCTGCAGCCTCTTTCTGGAGCTGCTTTCCTGTCTTCAGAGGGATCTGATGATTTCCCAGAAGGGCCTCATAACCGCTCACCACCTTCTCCACCACATCGTCCTCTGAAAGGATGTTGAAAAATACTGCCGGCAGACTGCGGTCTTTCACAAAATATTTTAATTCCACAAGACCTCTTGACAGTGCCCCTTCAAGTTCCGCCTGGGTATGACAGCAGCCTATGGTATGCAGTCCGAAGGTCTTCAGATCCTCCTCGGAGCGGATGCGCTTGTGCAGAACATTTCTCAGGGCAAAACATCCCACAGGAATCCCGAATCCCAGTACAACACCGATGATCAGATAAAACAGGATAGTCACCATAGAGCCGGAGGGGTCGGAGCCCAGGAGGACCGGCATATTATTTTCGATATAAGAAGCTTTCCCGTTCTGGTTGGAGATCAGCTTGTTGGTAAAATCAGCGCGGTTGGAAATATAATTTTTCAATGTGTTTCTGTGATTGTTCTGATTATTGGTAATGCCTACATCTGCTTTTACATAATAAGACGTACTGATCTCACGAAGGGTAAATGCCCCCTGTGCCTCGGAAATGACAGGGATCTGTTCCTGAATCCTCTGCTTTACAAGATCCAGGATCTGTTTCGCCTTCTCCTGATCATAATGCATGACTGTGACGCTGAACACATTGCCTCCGGTAGCGCAGGTAACCACATCTCTCCAGTACTTTACATCCAGGTCCTGGTATTCGTCGCCGAAAGACTCCCTCAGGCCGCCTTCATTGATGTAGTAGATCAGTGCATTGAAGATGTTGCCCAGATTGGCCTCCGTAGCTGCGGCATACTGAACGGAAGCCGCCTGAATATTCTGTCCATCCAATCTCATATAAATCGATTCATCCACATATTTCTGCATGTCTTCCACCTGCTCTACCGCCAGTGCAAGACTGTTCTCCACATCGGCAAGAACCTGGTCATATTCTTCCAGACGCGTATTGTACTCCTCCAGTTCCTTGTCGTCCGTGACCTTACTGTAACCTGCAAAAGCCAAAAGGGCGGCGCAGGCCAGGACACAGAATCCGGTAAACAGCCTGTGGCGCCAAAGGTCCTGGAAAAGGTTTTTTACATATAATTTGTTCATCTCTGTCATGTCAGGATCTCCTTCTTATATTATTCCGTTTCTTTTTTAAATGCAGGGGCCGCCATCAGCATGGCAGCCAGAATATAGGCATACGCATATCGAAGCAGCACCACCGGACCCAGGATGCAGGTTCCCCAATACATAACCGCAGGTATGATTCCCAGCAGATATGGATACTTTTTTCTGACCAGGATCAAAAATGTTTCTGCCATCAGCAGCCAGAAATAGAATCCTCCGCTGCACAGCATGGAAATCACCGGAAGTTTCTGAAAATCTGCATACCTGCAGAAACGATGATTGATCTGCGTCACCCATGGAAAGTATGACCACTGTTCAATCTGAATCCATTTGTCTTCATTAAACCTGTCATCATTTGACTCAAGAATATATTCTATATAAGGGTGCCATGCCGGCGGGTCCGGGTAGATCATGTCAGAATACCAGAACCCGATACTGACATTGGCCAGCGCATTAAGATATATACGAAAATTCTTTCTCCCTGTCCGAAACCACAGTCTCATAAACTGTGACTTATCATTCAGGAACAAACTGTCATTAAACGTATTTTTTACGTTGTCCGCTGTGCGGGCATTATAATTTTCTGCCGCCGGAATATATTCCTTGATCTTCTGCCGCTCTTCGGCTGTCAGATTCCGGGAATTCAGATAGGCGCTGCTCAGCTGCTGGCAGGGAACAGAAAGCATCTCATGTACAGCCCCTTTTGTAATATGCAGACTGTCATAGACAGGTCCCGTATATCCTATCCATCCCCCCAGAGTAATGACTGCCGCAATCGTAACCCATTTCCATTGTTTTCTGCAGATTGCGGCCCAAAATGGCAGAGTGGCAATATAAACATAGATCCCATTATTGCGGAACGCACACATAAGAAGCGAAAGTACTGTCACGCGTCCTGCATATTTCCAGTTCCATTTTTCCCGGCTGACTGCTCCGTTGATCAACTCCAGAACCCAAAGAATAAAAAAGGCCGAAAATAACGTGTCTTTTGTACTGCTGAAAGACAAAATCCCATGAAATGGCAGGAGACAGCAGCAAGCCAGTATCCCCAGGGAGGCAGCTTTGGAATATTTCAGCACAAATAAAATCATCCTGACTATGGCAAAGTCCAAAATTGCCATTTGCAGAAGCGAGTAAATCAGAAGACCCGATTCATAGCTCCCAAGGTGTTCCTTCCCGAATACAAGGAGGCTGCTCATGAAATAAGTGTGCAGCACCGGATGGTGAGAAGAAACACTTCCTTTTATGAAAGAATCAAACTGATACACTCCATCATATCCCCAGTATCCCGGCATCATGGACAAAAGACCTATGATCCAGAATCCATAAATGATTACAAAAATAATAAGACCTGTCCGCGGATTATCCAGCTTTATCTTTATACGGCCGTCCCATACACTGATATCCAGTTCAGAAAGGCAGATCAGAATGCACAGGACAAAAGGAAGCAGCGACAACGTTCCGATTATGGTCCCGATCCAGACCAGACTGTTGGAGTCCCTGCACAGAGCCGCCCCATAAACCAGAGCAAAAGAAAAAATCAGAGCAAACGGCAAAGCAAGAAGAACGGTTCTTCGTTCAGGCTTTTTCCTGTATACACTTCTGTAAAGGCACCTTAATCCCCAGATAAGAGGCAGCGCCAGAATGGAATTTAAAAGTCCTTTGGGAAGACCTGTCACAACGGCATTGATCCCCCAGACACTGAATATGGCTAAAAACCAGAATTTCATTTTCTTCACACTTTCTGTACTTCATATAATATGTTATAATAGCCGGGGATACCCCAGCGCAATTCATTATAGCATAACTTGTCACCAGCCGCAAGGCCGCCGACTGCCTGCATAGCCGTACATAATAAGGCGCCCGGACTTTTCCGTCCGGACGCCTTATATTTTGTCTCAGCCGATCACCTGCTCTATCTCTTTTACGATTTCTCCTTCTGCCTGGGCCGCCGCTCCCCGGCTCTCCCCGCGGACGGACACATAGACTTTGATCTTCGGTTCCGTGCCGGAAGGTCTTACCACCACGGAGCAGCCGTCCTCCAAAGAGAACCGAACCACGTCAGACTTAGGAAGTCCGTCCAGCCCATCCCGGTAGTCCAGAAAAGAAACAATCCGTTTTTCTCCAAGGAAGAAGGGGTTCTCCCGGAACCTTTTCATGATCTCCGCCATCTGTTCCGAGCCCCGGGCTCCTTCAAATTCATAACAGTGCTGTGTGTCCAGACAATACCCGTAAGTACGGTACAGCTCCTCCAGCTTCTCTGCCAGACTGATTCCGCGGCTCTTACAGAAAGCCGCCATCTCACAGATCAGAAGAGACGCCCCCACTCCGTCCTTGTCCCGGACATAGGAGCCGCTGAGATACCCGTAACTCTCCTCAAAAGCAAAGATAAAAGAGTCCTCTTTCCCTTCCGCCTCCAGAAATCCCAGCTGCTCGCCGATAAACTTAAATCCCGTAAGCACATTGACCGTCTTCACCCCATAGCAGGAAGCGATCCTCTCTGCCATAGCCGTGGTGACGATGGTCTTCATAAACACCGGCTCCTCCGGCATAGTTCCCAGAGCCTTCCTGCGGGCGCAGACATAGTCCAGGAGCAGAAGTCCCGTCTCGTTGCCTGACAGAAGCGTGTATTCCCCCTTATGGTCTCTGACCGCGACGCCCACCCGGTCACAGTCCGGGTCCGTGGCCAGCACCAGATCTGCCCCCTTCTCTCTGGCATACCGGATCCCCAGCTCCATAGCCGCCTTCACTTCCGGGTTGGGACGGGGGCAGGTGGGAAACCGGCCGTCAGGCTCTCTCTGCTCTTCCACCACGGTGATATCCGTATATCCGCTCTCCCTGAGGGCACGGAGTACCGGTTTAAGCCCTGTGCCGTTGAGAGGAGAATACACGACAGAAATCTCTTTCCCTGCGCCTTCCTCCCCCCACAGAGACTGTTTTTTTACCTCTTCTATAAATGACCTGTCCACTTCATCGGGAATATATGTGATCCTTCCCCCGCGGACTCCGTCTTCAAAAGAACCCTGTTTTACATCGGAAAAAATGTCCAGTTTCCGGATCTCCTCCAGAATATCCGCTGCAGCCTCTGTGGTGATCTGACAGCCGTCAGCCCCATAAACTTTATAACCGTTATACTCGGCCGGATTGTGGGAGGCAGTGATCATGATCCCGGCGAAGCAGCCCAGCCTGCGTACCGCGTAGGACAGACAGGGGGTAGGCATGAGCCGGGGGAAAAGAAAGACCCGGAGGCCGTTGGCAGCCAGTACGGCAGAAGCAGTCCTGGCAAACAACTCCGATTTGATCCTGGAATCATAGCTGACAGCCACGGAGCATTCTCTCTGTTCTGATTTCTTTCTGATATGATCCGCCAGTCCCTGGGTCACTTTCGCCACCGTATACACATTCATCCGGTTGGTTCCGGCCCCCAGAATCCCCCGAAGGCCCCCCGTGCCGAAAACCAGTTCCCGGTAAAAGGCTTCTCTGATCCTGTCCGGCTCCTGTTCCATCCCTTTCAGTTCCTCACCAAGCTCCTGGTCTGCCACGGCTTTTTCCCGCCACAGCCAGTACTGGTTCATGATCCCGCCTGTGTTTCTGTCCATATCTCTTTCAACCTCTCGTTTTCTCTTTGATCTGATCCGGCCCGGAGAACAGCCCTGCACCTTTTAAGAGGTTATCCCAGAACATGTTTCTCCTTATCATGAACGCTGATGTCCTTTCCCAGCTGGACCTCAATGAGCTTTAATTCCGTCTCCGCGATCACCGTATGGCGGCATCCGGCCTTCATGGTAAGCACATGGCCGGCTTCGATCTCCTGATTCAGTCCGTCCACCACAGCCCTTCCCTTCCCCGAGATCACATGCCATACCTCATCCCGGTTTTTGTGACTGTGATAATTCATACTGTGGCCCGGGTTCAGGGTGACCTTGATGGTCATGCTCCCCTCTTCCACATCCAGGACCCGGAAGCTGCCCCAGGACTTATCTGCAAACATGATATGCTGATGGATCTTATCCACAAACGGTTTGATATAACTGGACCTGGCCTTGTCCGACACTAGGATTCCCTCCGGGCTTGCGGAAATGACCACATCCTGAAGACCCATGGCCAGAACCGGAACATCCAGCTCATTGATCACATGGACATTGGCACAGGTCTCATCCATCATGGCCTTGCCGATGCTGGTCTCCTCCATGGCCTCTGTCAGAGTATTCCAGGTGCCCAGATCCTTCCACTGTCCGGCAAAACGCATCACTTCGATCCTGGGCTCTTTCTCCACCACCGCATAGTCAAAACTGATCTTGTCCAGGGTATCGTATCTGTTAAACAGATCTTCATAATCCGCAGATCCCATCAGCCCTCTTGCCTTGTCCAGCACATATCTGAGTCTGTAGGCAAATACGCCGCCGTTCCACAGCGCTCCCTGGCGGATATAGCTTCCGGCAGTCTCCATGTCAGGCTTCTCTTTAAATGTAGAAACTCTGCTGACCTGGCTGCTGCTTTCCGGGATGATGTAACCGTACTTTTCACTGGGATATGTGGGTTCGATTCCCATAAGCACCAGATTGGCGTCGGTCCGGGATGCTCTCTCCCCCAGCTGCTTTATGGCTGCAAAATAATCTTCCTCCACATAGGGGTCCACAGGGCAGACCACTACCGTCTCTTCCTCCGGTACTCCCTGAACGTCATGAAGATAGGCCGTAGCCAGAGCAATGGCCGGGAAGGTATCCCGCCGGCAGGGCTCCACGGAGATCCCTGCCTTCTCGCCCAGCTGATTGTGGATGGAAGAAACCTGTGTCCTGGATGTGGCGATGGTCACAGTGGCATTCGGATCCGTCTTCATGATCTGCCGGTATACCCTCTGTACCATGGACTCATACTGCCCGTTCTCTGTTTTGAAAATCTTGATAAACTGTTTGGAGCGGATATCATTGGAAAGAGGCCACAGCCGCTTTCCCGATCCTCCTGACAACAGGATTATATTCATAAATATTCCCCTCTCTCCCGCAGTTACCTTTCGGCTCTCATGGGATTATTTAAAAAATCTTCATAAGCCAGGCGAATGCCGTCCTCCAGCTCCGTCTTGTAGGTCCAGCCCAGAGCGGCGCTTTTGGACACATCCAGAAGCTTTCTGGGCGTACCGTTGGGCTTGGTGGGATCCCACCGGATCTCCCCCTCATAGCCGATGACCCTGGCCACCAGCTCTGTCAGTTCTCTGATAGTCAGTTCCCTGCCGGTTCCCGCGTTGACCGTCTCATTGCCGCTGTAATGGTTCATGAGAAACACACACAGATCAGCCAGGTCGTCCACATACAAAAACTCTCTCAGGGGACTGCCGTCTCCCCAGCAGGTCACATAGGGCGCCCCTGCCGTCCTGGCCTCATGGAACCGGCGGATCAGTGCAGGAAGCACATGGCTGTGAGTGGGATGGTAATTGTCATTGGGTCCGTACAGATTAGTAGGCATGACGCTGATATAGTCCGTACCATACTGCCGGTTCAGAAATTCACAGTATTTCAGGCCCGAGATCTTGGCCAGAGCATAAGCCTCATTGGTCTTCTCCAGGGCGCTGGTCAAAAGGCAGCTCTCCTTCATGGGCTGAGGCGCCATCCTGGGATAGATACAGGAGGAACCCAGAAATTCCAGCTTTTTGCATCCATTTATCCAGGCAGAATGAATTACATTCATCTCCAGAATCATATTTTCGTACATAAAATCCGCAAGAGCGCTCTGATTGGCTTCGATGCCTCCGACTTTGGCGGCTGCCAGAAACACATACTCCGGCTTCTCGGCGGCAAAAAAATCTTCCACCTCCGCCTGGCGGCACAGATCCAGCTCCCGGTGAGTCCGGGTGACGATGTTCGTGTATCCCTGGCGCTCCAGCTCTCTCACGATGGCAGAGCCCACCATCCCACGATGGCCTGCCACATAAATCTTCGAATCTTTTTCCATCATAACCGCTTTGTTCCTTCCCTTTTGGCAAGCTCTCTGTCGTGCTTTGCCATAATCGTCACAAGCTCTTCATAGGTGGTCTTCTGAGGGTTCCAGCCCAGCACCGATCTGGCCTTGGACGGGTCACCCCAAAGGTTGTCCACATCAGTAGGGCGGAAATACATGGGATTCACGCAGATCAGCATCTTTCCTGTCCTGGAATCGTATCCTTTTTCCTCCAGACCCTTTCCCTCCCAGTATATATCAAATCCGTTTACTTTAAAAGCCTTTTCTGCAAAGTCCCGGACCGTATGCTGAAGACCGGTGGCAATGACAAAATCCTCCGGTTTCTCCTGCTGCAGCATCAGCCACATGCACTCCACATAATCTTTGGCATATCCCCAGTCCCGGAGAGAATCCAGGTTGCCCAGCTCCAGATGATCCTGAAGTCCTTCGGCGATGCGTCCTGCCGCCAGAGTGATCTTTCTGGTAACAAAATTTTCTCCTCTCCGCTCCGATTCGTGATTAAACAGGATCCCGTTGACCGCGAACATGCCATATGCCTCCCGGTACTCCTTTGTGATCCAGAAACCGTACTGTTTCGCCACCGCATAGGGGCTGTAGGGATGGAAAGGGGTATCCTCATTCTGAGGGACCTGCTCTACCTTGCCGTAGAGTTCCGAGGTCGAAGCCTGATAAAATCTTGTCTTCTTCTCCAGGCCCAGAATGTGGATGGCCTCCAGAGCCCGGAGGACTCCCAGGGCATCCACATCTCCCGAATACTCAGGCACATCAAAAGACACCTGAACATGGGACTGAGCCGCCAGGTTATAAAATTCGTCCGGCTGCACAAGATTGGTGATGCGGATCAGGGAAGAGGTATCCGACAGATCCCCGTCATGAAGGGTAACAGCCCCTTTTTCCAGCAGATGATCGATACGGGTTGTATGGGAAATAGAGGCCCGTCTTGTGATGCCGTGGATCTCATAGCCTTTTTCCAAAAGGAACTCTGCCAGATAAGAACCATCCTGGCCGGTGATTCCTGTGATTAATGCTTTTTTCATAATATTGACTCCTTCTCTCCCGGAAAATGTCCGGCTTTCTGTTTTATATATCCACATTCTAATTGAACCATATCCCTGTTTCAATCCACAATCTTGATATGCTCTGGTACAATCTTGACTTATATGGTATACTCAACAGTAAGGAGGTATGTTTATGGATCCTTTATTTCAGGGAACCCTGGTAAACGCCAAACGAATCATCTATACTCCCTCCGGCTTCGCCAGGACAAACCTGCTCCATCTCCAGGAGACAGGAGAGCTGGAGGCCTTAAAGCCTCACACCAGCAGCCGGAAAAACCTGATATCCTACCTGTTCCTTCTGGTCCTGAAAGGTTCCGGGACACTGACCTGCGACGGGATCCGGTATGAACTCTCGGCAGGAGACTGTGCATTTATTGACTGCCGGAAAGCATACTCCCACCGCTCTTCCCCCCAGACATGGACTTTAAAATGGGTCCACTTCTACGGTTCCAATATGAAAGGAATCTATGAAAAGTACGCCGAGCGGGGAGGACGGACCGTGTTCCGCCCCGATAATCCCAAAGACTTTGAAGACCTTCTGGAACAGCTTTTTGATATTGCCGGTTCTGCAGACTACATCCGGGACATGCGGATCTGCGAAAAGCTGACCACTCTCCTGACCCTTCTCATGGCCGAAAGCTGGCATCCCGAGAACAAGATCCACATCGGTTCCAAACGCCAGTCACTGCAGAATGTAAAAGACTATCTGGATCAGCATTACCGGGAAAAGATCACTCTGGACCATCTGGCAGGCACATTCTTCATCAATAAATTTTATCTGGCCAGGATCTTTAAGGAACAGTTCGGAGTTCCCATCAACGGCTATCTGGCTCAGGTCCGCATCACCCATGCCAAACAGCTCCTGCGTTTTGGCGGACTGACCATCGAGGAGACGGGGCGGGAATGCGGTTTCGACGAACCGGCCTACTTTACCAGGGTATTCAAAAAAGTAGAGGGAATCACGCCGGGAGAATTCCGGAGGATGTGGTGACGGATTTCAGATTATGACCGTACTGCCGGAAAAAGAGCCGATGACAGCTCTTTTTCCGGAAACGATGGACTTTATGCTCTTATTCTATAAGGTGCTGTTAATGTGGCTGTCATACATCTCCGGCGTCGGAAATGCATATTCGCTGTTGTCCATACGGAACTCCATGACATCTTCTACAGAACATTTCAAAATAGTGCACAGGACACCGATGGTGTGAGTCGATACATACTGGTTCTTCTTCAGGCGGTTGATCTGGCCGGAACTGAAACCGTATTTGGTAATAAGACGGTACTGACTGACTTTCTTTTCCTTCATCGTTTTCCACAGCGGTTCATAGGTAATCATTGGTAACACTCCTCCTTTAAGTATATTAAAACGTCCCTGTCCACATAAGCATATTGTCCACAAGTGGAATATACTGGAAAACGTGGACCCAAAGGGAGGGTTTATGGTCGTGATGGAGAAGTTTTTAATAATTTTCTGCAGCAGATCCTGTTTTTACTTAGCTCCCTGCTCTTTGGCCCCGATCTGATGAATCTCATATTCCTGCAGAGCCTCGATGGGGTAAAGGCTGCCAATATAATAACCGCTGTTTTTATAGATGTAAAAATTCGGAATCGCCTGGGGCCAATTCTCCATCTCCCAGCTTGCCGGGAACAGATACAGGGTATCAGGACTCGCTTCCCCTCTCCATAATTTTTCTTCTTGCTTTGCCGTATCAGCCAGGACTGTCCTCCAGTTTATTCTGGAAAGATATGACTGATTCAGTGTGAGCCTGTGTGTTCCCGCATACATGGCAATATCCTGCCACTTATCAAGATCGAAGTTATATATATGAGAATAGCGGTCAACAAACTGATCCAGTCTGTGTTCATCCAGCTCCTTGTAGCCGATCAAGTGTCTTGTCTCGTTTGCCCGCCCGTCTAAAAAAGCGCTGAACTCTGCCAAATGAATTACCAGACACATGGAGAGAAGGCCAAATCCCAGGAACCTCCGTTTTCCTTTTCTATACCCCGCTGATATCACTCCAAACAAAAGAAGAACATAGCAGACAGGCCATACAAAACGTCCCACAGACCGGAAAATCCTCAGCAGCGACCCGATCCATCCGGGCGTTACCCACCGAAACAGAGGATACTCATTCCATATTACTTCAGGATTAGTTGCCAGCCAGATACAAATACAAATCAATATACCCGTAATAATTACCCTGCTCCTCTGGATCCACACAGTGTGCCTGAATGCCTTATCAAAAACAATGCGGAGTCCGCCTGCTCCCAGCAATATGAATCCGCCGATTCCCAGATATCCGAATCCCTCTTCTGCCCACTTGATATACGGGTGAGGCAATGCCGGAACAAACCTGGATTTTCCCAGACTGTTAAACAAAAAGTTCAGATTGGCACTGGCTTCTCCGAAGCCGCCTGAATCATAAAGTGCCGCGCTGGAAAATGCACCGAGAAGCCACAAAACTGCCGCTGCTGCTATAACCGGTACTGTGGTCAGTGCCATGATGAGGCTCCATTCCACTGTATATTTCTTTAAGGTGATCTCATCTGTTCTCAGGCAGTTCAGGATGCACAGCAGCAAAATCTAATGGGCCGCCAGCGATGAATGCATATAAAGCCGGTGAGGCATCCATGGAGCAAATGTATATAAAAACACAATAATCCCCAAATCCCAAAATACTGGAATGTTTCCGGAAAAACAGGCGATAATATTTTAAAAACCACTGCAAATACAGGAACTGCATCGGTATAAACTACTGAATATAACTCCGGATAAGTTATGGTATCCATCAGCCCAACGGGGAAATGCCAGCCCGAATTACGAAAAAAAAAGTCTGCCTGCATAATGCTGTGTCAGATCATTTTTGTTATACAGCCAAATTGTATGAGTGACATCTAATAGCCTGAAGCCATAGATTGATATATAGGTGATTGCGCCGAGGGCAGCTCCGAGCAACGCTATAAAAAGCTTTTCATGTTTATAAGACAGTTCTTTTAAATCCATTTTGACCTCCCGTTAGTATATCCTTTATACTCTTTGACTATTATATAATAGAAATCTGGTTATGAACAGGTCCTTTTTTGACGAGATATATTAGACAAGTAGTCGGCTTCTCCAGACCGCTGGCAAATGTTTTTACAGAAAAAACATTAGGAGGAAAATGAAAATGGCGAAAAAATCACGGATAAAACTGCTTGTATTCAATCTTCTCATCTTATTAGCAGGTATTCTCCTGGTTGCAGGTATTGACAGAGGAACTGATATTGACTTTGAAGCAAATACTTTATATCTGGAGACAACCTGGAAGGACGGACAGGCGGCAGCCTTCCAAAGTTCTTATACTGACTTTTCTGCCAAAGGAGATTCCATATCCATCCTGACTCCTCCTTTTGAGATGAAACGCGGAATCTATACCGTATCCGTAGACTATGAATGCCAGGGCAACGGCAGTACTTCCGACGTACTTGCTCAATCATACGGAATTTACAACCGTATGGCTCAATATGTAAAAAGTGACCAGAACAGGCTGAAATCCGGCAGACATACGGTCAATTATCACGTTTATTCTTCCTATAAATGTGAAGAAATACAGATCAGAAACACATTCAATAAAGAAGCCTCAAAAGAAGGCGATTACCTGTCAGTTAAACATGTATCGATTCAGTATTCCCCTTTGTCCTATATACGGGATATAGGGCTTCTTCTGTTGCTTCTGATCCTAGCTGACGTCCTTATCTGGACTGTGAAAACACACATATATGAACAGACAAAATTAACAGGCCTCTGCCTGACAGCTATTATTTTGATTTCTTCCTATCCTCTCTTTGTAAACTATCTTCTGTCAGGACATGATCTGGAATTTCATCTGATGAGAATAGAAGGCCTGAAATGTGGTCTGGAATCAGGGATGTTTCCGGTAAGAATACAGCCTCTGTGGCTGGATGGCCATGGGTATGCAGTGAGTATCTTTTATTCAGATCTGTTTCTGTATATTCCTGTACTGCTGAGATTTCTTGGACTGCCTGTTTTTCAGGCATATAAAGCTTATATTTTTATAATCAACGGAGCCACGGCCATTATTGCATACTACAGTTTTAAAATCCTGTCCGGTTCCAGAAAGGCGGGAATAGCAGCTTCTTGTTTCTACACGCTGTTTCCCTATCGCCTGGTAAATATCTATATAAGGGCTGCCCTGGGAGAATATACAGCGATGACCTTCCTCCCCTTAGTCTTATGCGGATTTTACGAAGTCTATACAAAGACAAAAGAAAACAAACCGTCTTTGCGCGGCTGTTTTATGATCATTCTGGGACTCACAGGAATTATTCAGTCCCATGTTCTGACCTGTGAAATGATTGCTGTTTTTATTATTGCCATATGCGCAGTCCTGTTCCGCAGAACTTTTTCGAGGGATATATTCCTTCGTCTGGCAGGTTCCGCGACAGTCACGGTTGTATTGAATTTATGGTATCTGATCCCATTTTTAGACTACTATCGGCTGAAGTTTAATGTCAACGATGCCGGACATATCCACTGGATGGAAGGAATCCAGCAAAATGCCCTTTATCCGGCTCAACTGCTGACTACGGTTTATTCCGGAACCGGCAGCAGTACCGGACTATGGAATGGTATGAAAGGTGAGATGCCCTTTGGTATCGGTCTGGCAAGTTTTATAATTATATTTCTATTTCTGGCCGGAATCGTCACCAGAAAAGAAGGATTCAGAGAGAAAAAGAATATCCTGTGCTTTGCCTGCTGCTGTACAAGTCTGTTTCTGACTACTTATCTGTTTCCTTATGATTTCATAAGGATCCTGGCTGGCAACCTGGAATCTCTGATTATAAATCTGCAGTTTCCCTGGCGTTTCCTGTCCATGGCCGGCATCTTCCTGACATGGCTGACAGTCATTGTGATCTGTCAGGGCGAAAAACATGTGGGAGGCTTCCGCCTGAAATGTTTCATATCTGCTCTATGCCTCTTCATCTGCTATCAGTCCTTATGTCAGATGAATGAAAAATTAAATGCTGATTCACCCCGATGGATCTATGATACAGGCGGCCTGAATACTAATTTCATCATGGGCGAAGAATATCTTCCTCAGGGAACAGACAAAAACCTGCTGGTCGACGGCGTTGTATCCACAAGCTCTGATCTGAAAGTACAGATCAACCGGTCCGGCGGAAAGCTGAATGCACAGGTACACAGCGAAAGTGACAGGCAGGAATATGTTATGATTCCATTGCTTTATTACGGAGGATATGTGGCAGAAGACACAGAACATCACTCTATAAAAGTCTCAAAAGGTGAAAATAATTGTATCTCCCTGGAAATACCGCCATATTATGAAGGAACCATTAAGGTATGGTTCAGGGAATCTGTCTTATGGCGGTGTTCAGAATGGATTTCCCTGGCCGCCTGGGCAGGTTTTGTGATCGTTTGGATGAGAAAATTCAGGCCTCTGTCCCACTGTTGACTTACTGTGAAATAATGTTTACAATATAAATATCCAAAAAAAGGGAGGGACGACTACATGAAAAACAAATTTTTTAATATAAGCGGCGACTGCAAGCCCTCCCTGCATTATATGGTAGACATTACCGGCCGGCTTGAAAAAATCAAAAACATGGTGGATAATGGCCAGTATTTTACCATCAATCGGGCCCGCCAATACGGAAAAACCACTACCCTGCGTTCCCTGAGCCGATATCTGCAGAATGACTATCATGCCGTCCTTATTGATTTTCAGATATTCGGCTCCGGAGAGTTCGAACATGAACAGATATTTGCGGTTTCATTTGCCAGATCTTTTTTGCGGGTGTTCAAAAGAGCCTGTTCCTTCCCGACACCAAAACTACAGGAAGCTTTTATCCATCTCGATCAGACTATGAAAGAAGAAAGGAGCAATTTCCGATTACAGAGACTATTTGAAGAATTAAGCGATATCTGCGCCGCCTCTGACAAGCCTGTCGTCCTGATGATCGATGAAATTGACAGTGCTTCAAATAATCAGGTTTTCCTTGATTTCCTTGCCCAGCTGCGGGCATATTATATTGACAGGGATATCCAGCCCACGTTTCAGTCTGTTATTCTGGCCGGCGTCTATGACATAAAAAATCTGAGGCACAGAATCCGCCCTGAAGACGGCCATAAAACAAACAGTCCGTGGAATATTGCAGCTGATTTTAGGATAGCCATGAGTTTCTCTAAAAAAGAAATTGCAGATATGCTCTATGTATATGAATCTGACTGGCATACAGGAATGGATATCGGGATGATGGCGGATTTGCTTTATGACAGCACTTCCGGCTATCCCTTTCTCGTGTCACGAATGTGTAAGCTTATAGACGAGGAAATCAGCTTTACAGAAGATTTTCCCTCCAGAAGCGCAGCATGGACCAAAGCTGGTTTCAACGAAGCATTCCGCATGATCCTGGTCGAAAAAAACACATTATTTGAATCTCTGACTGGAAAACTTGCATACTATCCGGATTTATACGCTATGCTTCAGACGCTGCTTTTTACCGGGAAAAATATCACCTATAACCCCGACGACCCGGCTGTTGATGTTGCCTCCATGCTGGGATTTATTAAAAATCATCATGGAAATCTGGCCATTGCAAACCGGATCTTTGAGACAAGACTTTATAACATGTTCCTGTCCGCAGCTGACTGCCAAAAGCATGAAATATATAAAGCTTCGCTGCAGGACAAAAATCAGTTTATTATAAATGGCCATTTAAACATGAAGCGGATCCTTGAAAAATTCGTCGAGCATTTCCACGATCTTTATCATGACAGCAATGAAGCTTTTGTTGAAGAAGTCGGAAGAAAATATTTCCTTCTCTATCTCCGCCCTATTATTAACGGAACCGGTAATTACTATATTGAATCCCGGACCAGAAATCTGGGACGCACTGATGTAATTGTCGATTACCTCGGTGAACAGTATATAATAGAATTGAAAATCTGGCATGGAAATGAGTATAACAGGCGGGGTGAAGCGCAATTAACAGGGTATCTGGACGATTATCACAAAACTAAAGGTTATATGATCAGTTTTAATTTTAATAAAAAGAAACAAATAGGAGTCCGTGAAATTGTGATCGGAGAAAAGGTACTGGTGGAGGCTGTGATATAATCAGAATGCCGTCGGCATGGATCGCAGCCACACTGTCCCAGTGGGCAATGATTTATGTAGCAATCCTGCTTTTTTCAGACACACCAAGACAGGACGGCGCCGGCGGCCGCCCTGCCCAGTTCCTGCCTGTCAGAGAAGTTGCACTGTCACACAGGACCATAAATCCTCAGACACCCTCTGGGCCCAAAACCTTCATACTCACTTCTGTCCCTCTCAAAGTCCCCCTTCACTCAATCTCAAATTCCAGATTCTCAAACTCTTTGGAATCAAAAAATTCGAGGATCGTGATATCCAGGCCGCTGCACAGCTTAAGGATCGTGAAGATCCCCGGATTCTTGGTAGAACAGTTGATGATGTGCATCAGGGTCGTCAGGGGCACCGCGGAGCGGTTGGCCAAAGTATAGTAGGAGATTCCCCGTGCCTTGCAGTAATAGTTGATACGTTTTGCCAGAAGCTCTTGTTCAGTCATAAGATAACACCTTCCAAATATGGTATTATCCTAAGTCTATAATTTTTTTATGCTTTGATACTTCCAAATAATGTACTAAATGGATTTTTTTACCATTTTTAGGAGATTTCTACTGTTGTTGGCTTTTCATGTCTGTTCTCCTGTCTGCATTGGAACCATTATGCCCTGCTTCCCTGTACCTCCGTCTGACCGGTCTCTCCGTCGCCTCTGTCCCACAGCAGATATCCTGTCATAAGAAGCAGGCAGACTATTATCAGGCCCATTGCCAGCCCTACGCCTCCATACTGAACCATCAGGGCTGTTTTGCCGGAGGCCGGCTTCACCGTCACCGGCTGGTTCTTTTCCATATAGGATTCCTTGTTATCCTGTATGCCTTCTATCCGTTTCTTCAGGTCTTCCTGATTATTTCCGTAATTCTCCAGATTCGCCCTGTGATTAACCTGATTGGCGGTGATTCCCGAATCGTTTCTGACGTAGAATGTATTCTCCGTCTCTGTCAGAGTAAAGGTTCCCTGCACTGCCCCTGCCGCCGCCGTATATGCCAGCAGCTTCTCCTGTATGAGGGCCATCAGCTTCTGACCTTCCTCTTCGCTATAGTGGTTTAAGATCACAGACAAGATATTTTCATTCGTCGAACAGGAAACCATCTCTCTCCAGTATTTGATTGACGGGTCTTTATAAACCTCCGCCACCGCCGACTGCAGCCCGCCTTCATTGATATAAAAGATCAGACTGTTCAGGATATTGCCCAGGTTTCCTTCGGTCTCCACCTGATACCGCAGGACGTATGTGTTGATGGCGTCTCCGTTCAGTTTCATATAGGGGGACTGATCCACATATCCTCTCAGAGCCTCCGCCTGCTGCCCGGCCAGCTGAAGTACCTCTTCCACAGACTCCGTCTGACTGTCATAACCTGCCACATTGGCCTCATAAGTTTCTGCCTTCTGCTGCAGCATCTGTGCCCGGGCCTGGGACTCTTCCGCTTTCCGAATTCCTCCTTTTACAAATATGAGGGCCAGGACTGCCATACAGGCCCCGACCAGAGTCCTGTGCCTCCACAGATCTTTTTTAAGCCGCTCCAGATAAGGAGACCGTTCCCCTTTCTGATAAAAATAAGAATAGAGCATGACAAAAGTGTTAAACTCCATCCAGATGATCTGGGGATCGAAGGTACTGTGCATGGCAAACAGGATCATCACCAGAAGAAGATAACTGTCTTTTTTTATGGCAGTCTTCAGTCCCAGGATAATAAACAGCACAATCAGCAAAAGGAGAAATACCAGCCCCAGATTCAGCAGGATCTGTATATAGGAGGAATCAACATAATTGTAAATCTTGCCGCTTTTTTCATATCCGGCAGTCCCCCCTACCCATTCAATCCGCTGCCCCCACAGAGGAACGCCATACTGCCTGAATCCCTTCTTTCCCAGGCTCAGGCGGCTTGACACCAGCTTGTTAAGTTCTGTCATCCAGTGAATCCTTGTACTGTATTTTACGGTCAGACAGAAAATACTGTAAGCCAGCAGCGGCACACAGCACACAGCTGCCGCAATATATCCTTTGTGATAAGTCCTGAACCAGGGGATTTCTTTTAACACAATCGAAAATACCAGTGCCGCGCAGCTAAAGGCGAATGCACTTTTTGTATCTGTCTTATGAAAAAGAAATGCTGCAAATGCCGCCAGACCCGCCAGCTCTTTCCAGGTGATTTTTTCTTTTCTCAGATAGATCCACATCAAAATGGTATAGAAAAAATAATTGCTGCTCTCAGTAGCGAACTGAAATCCCAGACTCTCCCTCTTTCTTTTGCTGCTGTCATACAGACGGTTTTCAATAATTCCCGCATAACTGCTGGCAATGACAAACAGCAGACACAATACATGAACTGTGCAGGACCATTTAATAAGCTTTTTTAACTCTACATCATGAGCCCCTACAATAAATGCCCAGTAGATCAGGATCGCTTTATTTCCTGTATGGAGAGTCGTCCACAGCAAAAACGTGGAAATAAGGCCCACAACGCTAATTTCTTTCAGTGAAAATGATCTGGCAAGAAAATCCAGGAAAAGCTTGCTGCACACAAAAAAATATGCCGCCACTCTTACCATAGCAAAAATCTGCTGAAGCTGATCCATTTTTCCGTATACAGAATTAAACAGAATCAGCTCTGCCAGATACACCATAAAAGCTGTCTGATAGATACGTTTGCGGGTCTGTTCGCTGAATATAAGTTCTCTCAATGCCTTCCTCTCCTTCTGCCTTGCGGCATTTAATATAATATGATATAATTAGTCGTTATGATATACAACCTTGCGGTAAAATGAGAAAGGAACATCTGTGATGCCAAAAACCCCCTCCTTAAAACTGAACTTCATTATGAATGCGATCCTGACGGCCTCATCATTTCTTTTCCCTATAATTACCTTTCCTTATGTCTCCAGAATACTTCTTCCGGAAGGCAATGGCCGGATTGCGTTTGTCACTTCTTCCATATCCTATTTTTCCATGGCTGCTTCCCTTGGAATTCCTACCTATGGAATCCGGATCTGTGCCCAGGTCCGGGATGATAAGGACCAGCTTTCCCGTACTGTTCAGGAGATTTTTATAATCAATGCCATTATGACTGCCTTGATCTATGCCTGCTTTTTTGCTGCGATCCATATGATTGAAGAATTCCGGGTTGAAAAAACACTGTTCTTAATCTGCGGCAGCACCATGTTTTTTAACCTGATCGGTATAGAATGGCTTTATAAAGCTCTCGAACAGTATCATTATATCACAATCCGTTCTATCCTTTTTAAGCTGATTTCCATCGTTTTTATGTTTCTCCTGGTTCACTCTCCGGAGGACTATATCATATATGGCGGGATCACGGTTCTGGCCGGCGTGGGATCCAATATTTTAAATTTTATCAATGTCAGACACTATATTTCCTTAACTGCCTGTCCCCCATATCGTTTATTCAGACATTTGAAACCGATTTTTGTTTTTTTTGCCCTTTCTGTGGCCACCACCATCTACACGAACCTGGATGTGGTCATGCTTCAGTTTATCAGCGGCAGCCGGGAAGTAGGATACTACAATGCGGCAGTCAAGATCAAGGTGATCCTGACCTCATTTGTGACCTCTTTAGGAGCAGTTCTCCTTCCCCGTATCTCCTATTACGTGGAAAATCATCAGTCTGAGCAGTATCAAAATCTGATCAGAAAAGCTTTCGATTTTGTTTTCCTCTCCGCGGCCCCTCTCTGTATTTTTTTTGTTGTCATGGCAAAGGAAAGCATCCTGTTTCTTTCGGGGGAGGCTTATCTAAACTCCGTTATGCCTATGAGAGTGATCATGCCTACAGTCCTCTTTATCGGATTGACCAATATCATCGGGATCCAGCTCCTGGTCCCTCTCGGCGAGGAGAAACTGGTCTTCTTCTCTACCTGTTTCGGTGCATTGGTCGATATTGTTTTGAATGTATATTGTATTCCCCGCTATGCCTCTACCGGCGCCGCCATAGGCACTTTAGCTGCTGAACTGGTAGTTCTCGGAGCACAGGTGTGGTTCATACGATCCCGTCTGAAGATACTGGGAACAGGGCTTCAGATTCACAAAATATTTGCCTCATTGGTTCCCGCTGTATTGGCCCTCTTCTGGGTGCACCGTCGGTTCAAAGGACATGGCAGTTTTCTTACACTGACCGTAGCAGCAGCTTCCTTTTTTTCCATATATGGCATCACTCTGATATTATCCGGTTATAAGATCCCGCTCCGCTCCAGAACCTGACGAAACAGTTCACAACTGCGTTCCTGGCTGTAACATTCCAGGAACAAACGGTGGCTGCTGCTTTTCATCTTCCTTTTTCCCTCCTGACTCAGGCCGTAAAAATGGCGGATGCTTTCTATAAATTCTTCTGGACTGTCAGCATGATAGGAATTCACCTGATGCCCGATGCTGTATCCTTCAAAAGCATGGCTGGTCCCTACCACGGGGAGACCATAAGAAAGAGCCTCTGCTACTTTCACCTTCATGCCTGCCCCGTCAAAGATCGGAGTGATGGCAAGATCTGATTTCTGAAAATAGGGTTCCATGGATTCCGGAGAATCGACAAGTGTCACTCCTTTCATGTTGCTGATCAATCCGATCAGTTCCTCATTGGGTCTGGCTCCCGCGATAATCAGGCTGCAGGGGATATCTAATCTGGTAAATACATTTTTCAGAAACCACTTTATCCCTTCATAATTAGGCCCAAACCACAGAGAGCCTGTCAATATCATATTTACCGTTTTTTCGTCTGCTGTTTCCCCGTCCATCTTCCTCCTGTTTTCCACACACACAGGTATGGTTACGATTTTTTCGTCTGGCACCTGATACAGCTCTTCAAGACGTCTGCGGTCTTTTTCCGTTAATACTATCAGTTTTGCCGCCTCTTTGACAATCTTTTTTTCTCTCCCCGGAGAAAGGATCTTATCAATATAATTATTTATTGTCCTGTTATACCGGAAATTTTTCATAGAAAAATCTGCCTCTACATTGTGTACACGCACAAAAAGCCTGTCCTTCGGCACTCTTTCCAGCACATAATCCAGCTTTGTAAATTCCATTACAATCCCATCGTAAGAATCAAAATCCAGCTCCAGTTTCTTCCAGGAGCGATATCGCTGATTCGTATTTCCATGAAGCGTGTCATACACCCGAAGCAATACATTATTGCCAGGCTCCAGAACATACAAATGGGAATACAAAGCACGGATCTGGGGGTCTTCAATAACCGGACCTATATAATCTACATTCCAGCCATTGCCGGCCAGCGAAAGCAGCGTCTGCCGGATTACCAGCTGTCCTCCGGAATGTTTTCCCGGCGCCTCGGGGCAGATCTGTAATAGTTTCATAGGGAACTCCTTTTTGCAATCATTTTTCCATATGTTACAGGGTCTATGGTTTTTCCCCGGCGGTTGCACATTCCATCCCGCACAGCAAGCAAAAGCATCTGGATCCGCAGAAAACGATTTCCTTTATATTTGGGCTTTATCAATGCAGCTGCCATCTGGGTCATCATGGGCACTGTTACCGCTCCGTATCCCAATATTTTTTCCATAGTTCTCCGGCGGAATTCACGGATCATAAAATACCGGTTTCTGTTGGAATAATATTCTTTCCACCATGCTTTTGGTTCCAGATAGCGATCACTTAAAGGCGGGTCCTGATGGTCGATCACCGCATCACGGATCATATATCCTTTCAGTTTCCTGGTGATGCGATAGGTGTACTCTGTATCATCTCCATAGATAAACAGGCTTCCGTCCGCTATGCCCACCAGTTCCACCGCCTTTTTAGAGATCAGCGGCCCTACGAAAGCATTGGCATCTACCGGATTGATCTCCCTCAGCTGTTCTGCCTTTGATGCAATCGGGATATTGGCCAGTTTGAGACCTCTCAGATATTTATGATGATACAGCTGATATTCCTGAAAATCAATTCCGTAAATCAGCGGTGTGACAAACCCCACATCTTTCAGTTTTTCTTCGGCTTCCAGAAGATTGGCCAGACAGTCCGGACGGGGATAAGCATCGTCGTCCATGATCCAGTACCAGTCTGCCTGATATTTTTCGAGTGCCGCCCTCATACCGGCTTCGAATCCCCCCGCTCCGCCTGTATTTTCTTTTAAGCACAGAAGATGTACATGTTTTTGGGAGTGGACCAGCTCCTTTAAGAGCTCCGCTTCCTCTTGTCTGCTGTTATTATCAACGATTATAATTTCGTCTACAGGCCGTGTCTGCTGCTGCAAAGCCGAGAGACATTTTTTCAAAGTAACGGTCCTGTTATACGTCACCGTTATCGCTACGACCGTCTCCCTTTTTCCTTCAGTCTTTCCCATAAACCTCCTCCAGAACTCTCTCACTGATTTCCCAGCTGAAATGATCTCTTATATATTCTCTGCTCTTTCCTGCCTTCTCTTCCATCATCTCTGCATCACGAAAATGCATAATGATCCCCTCTGCAAATTCCCCATCCGTCTCTGCCAGACTGATCACTTCTCCGTCCTCATCGATGCCTTCTGCTCCCACCATGGTAGTGATCACAGGAGTTCCCATGGCCAGGCTGCGGAGTACCTTCATCTTGATCCCGGCCCCCTGATCCAGAGGAAATACTGCCAGCCAGGCTCTCTCCAGATACTCGTCCACATCATCCACAAAGCCTGTGATATGGATATAATCATTGCCTTGTTTTTTCAGTTCCTCCGACGGCCGATTTCCCACAATATAGACCTGAAGCTCCGGAATCTGCTTTTTCACCTGCTTTGCAATAGCGACCAGGCGCATGGCGGCTCTGTGATTTTCCGGCCTCCCCATCTGTCCCAGGAAGCAGATGTTGGCATACTGTCTTTTTTGGCTGTCAATATTTTTCTCAAGAATCTCATCTTCCAGTCCCAGAAAAAGGTTCAGGACCTGGCAGTCCCCTCTGCCATACTGTTCCCTGATCAGACGTTTATCCTTTCGGTTTAAAGTAAAAAGACAGTCTGCTTTCCGGCAGTAGATTCTCTCTTTTTTCAGAATCCGTCTCAGCTGCCACGCCACATACACATGTCTGAAGCCTCTGCTGTCCTTCAGTTTTCTCTGATAGGACTGAGCCGTCATATCATGTTCCACCAGGTTGAATTTCAGAGACGGATACAGCTTTTTGATCCAGAGGTACTGGCCCATGGAGGCATATTCTCCATGGATTACCTGGATGTTATATTTCTTTATAGTTTTAATCAGTTTCCATGCAAACCGAAGGGAGCTTCTGGCAGCAAAATAATTGGGCATCCAGGGTTCTGTCACTACATGAAAAAGCCGGGTCCATCGATTGATCCTTACACTGTCATAGCGGTCATCGTCCTGATACCTGGCCCTTAATTTTTCGTCGAACTCTGAGGCAGAAAAGGTAAGCACATACACCTGGTGCCATTTTCTCAGGGTTTCGATCTCCTTCCCCATACAGACCCCGCCTGCATGATTGGTATCCAGTGCAGGAAAATAAGGAGAAATGTGTAAAATATTCATCTGTCCGCCTCCTTTTCTGCCAGCAGCGGGAGAACTTCCTGTCTCAGAACATTCTCCATAGCCTCCTGAGTAAACAGTTCTTCATAGAGTTTCCGTATGAGTCCCCTCTTCTCCTGTATGGTCTCTGACACTTCCAGGATCTTCTCCGCGCATCCTTCTGGATCCTCCCTGCCGCAGTTGACGCCGATACCATACTGTCTGATCAGTTTCCATGTATCCCCCTGAATATTATTGATCAGAGGAAGTCCGTAGCAGAAATAATCGACGGATTTCATGGTCAGCCCTACACGTACACTTTCTTTCATCACATTGATTCCAAAGCTGCACTGCTGAAAAATCTTCTGTTTCTTTTCTTCCTCATAAAGAATCCCGTAATATTCTGTTTCTATCCCTTGGGCTTCCAGTTTCTCCAGAAACACTTCTCTGCTCTCTCCGTCTCCGATCACGTGGAGGCGGACCTTCTTCTTCTGATCCACAAATCGGAGGATATCTACGATCAGTTCCATATCAATAATATGATTGATGGAACCCAGATAGGCGATGTGAAGCCGGCTGCTGTCCTGCAAAGCTTCCCTGTCCGTCCGGAATCCGTCACCGGTCTGCCCTCCTTTATCCGGCTCCCATGCCGGTCCGTCTCCGGCTTCTTTTTCCTTTGGCCAGTACATCACCCCGGTCCGTCTGATCTCCGGCCTTCTGTCCAGCTCCAGTAATTCCTGATAAAATTTACATTCTGTCAGAACCAGATCCGCTGCTCCCAGATAATCGTCTCTTAATTTTCTCCAATACTGAACCGGCCAGAACCGCTCCAGTCCTTTTACAGGAAGCGATTCCGGCCACAGATCAATAATATCCACCACAAGCCTGGCATGACATCTCTTCTTTATCCTGGCAGCCACAGGAGTCAGGGAATTGGCAGGAATCAGAACATACAGAAGATCTGCGGTCTGGTCTTTCAGGATACGGAATACCTTTCTGGCAAAATCATACTGAGAATACAGCCTTCGGACAGACAGATTCTTCCTGTATGGGACAGTATCAACATATTGATGCCCTGTCAGCTGCCGCTGTTCTTTTCTCTTCTCTCTGTGATTAAAATCTGATTCCAGCCACAGAACCTGATATCCGCTGGCTTCCAGAAAATGTCCCACTTTCTCCGCCCTGGGTTCATAGCTGGTAGAACTGGTCACGATCACTGCTCTCATACGGCCCCGGACTCTTCCTTTCTCACGGTCTCCTGCCTTTCCACGGCAAAATCATCACCTTCTGTCTCCTGTTCTACCATGGCAGAGGCTTCTTCCGAAAATCCTTCTGTACTCTCTTTTTCAAAAAGGATCTTTACTGTTTTAAAAAGGATCTCAATATCCAGCAGCAGGGAATAATTTTGGATATACATCAGATCCAGTTTCAGTTTGTCATAGGCAGTCGTGTTGTATTTCCCATAAACCTGGGCATAACCGGTAAGACCGCCTTTTACTTTCATGCGGTAGGCGAATTCCGGAATTTTCTCCGAATACAGCCTGACATGCTCGATCCGCTCCGGCCTGGGACCTACCAGACTCATTTCTCCTTTCAGGATATTGAGAAGCTGAGGCAGCTCGTCGATCCGAACCTTCCGTATCAGGGCTCCCACCGGCGTAATCCGCGGATCCCTCTCCGTAGCCGGTATGGATTGGCCGGCCTTCTCTGCATCCACGATCATGCTGCGGAATTTGCAGATAGAAAATACCTGTCCGTCTTTGGTACACCTTTCCTGATAAAAAAACACCGGACCCCCGTCATATAATTTGATAGCCAGGGCCGTCAGTACAAAAATGGGAGATGTAATGATCAGCATCGCCAGGGATACGATGATATCCATCGTCCGCTTGATCACCGCCTGCTCTACCGACAAACCGTCATTTCTGGCCAGAAGAAGAGGCGTATCAAAATAATGCATATTTTCGGCGCCCCGGATGATGATATCGGAAATCTTCGGCATGGTATAGACTCTCAGGGAATGTCCATAGCAGAATTTCAGCAGATCATTGCGTATCACTGACGGCAGATCGCAGACCACTACCCCTTCATACTGCAGCAATTCTCTCTTGATCTCCTCCGCATTCTCTGTATCGATCCGCGCGCTGGCACTGATGACAAACCTGTCCGCCCTGCTGTAAATTTTCTCCATCAGCGCTCTCATGGGCCGTTCTCCGTAAACCATGATCACTTTTCTGGGAGGATATACTTTTCTGTAAAGGGTATTGGCCGTATATCCCCACACCGCGATCATGACAAACTGTACCACGGTCAGCCATACCAGGGGCATGGGAGATCGAAAATGTTTTACAAGCAAAACAATGGGGATATAGGACACTGCGTTGGCACAGGTAGTGGCCAGGGTATGGGTGTAGATCAATTCCCCGTTTCTCAGATATCCCAATCTCAGGCTTCCATATATGGTACTGAATATATACAAAATCAACGCATAAACAGCGGCAAGGAAATAGTTACCCAGACGCTGATAGGGCATCTCCATCTGATCCTTATAGCAATAAATCCACATGTACATAAAAATTATGGATTCCGCCGCTATTAAACTGACACCTGCCAGAAAACGTATCAGGCGCTTATACTGCTCATATTTCTTCACTTGTAATCTCCTGTCTTCCATAGTTCTTCTGTCAGCCAAACTAGTGTGCGTCTCATCACATAGTATAGCATTGAATGGGATTTACCGCAACTTCCGAAGCCATGTAGTTTTATCCGTTTTATCCAGCCTGTCCCTCTATCCTGAATATAAAACAGGCGGCCCGTCCTTCAAAACTCCTCGTCTGAACAGTATATCACTGATAATGAAACATTACAACTCCGGGATATGGGTAAAAATTCCTTTTTGCCTTAAGATTTCTTTAAGACGCGGCCGGGATATTTTTCTGAAATTTTCCTTGATTTTCTGTCTGTTGTGATTTAGGATAAAGGCAGTTCAAAGGT
>Ga0137306_100344_pt1 | contig 69825 bp, 54 predicted proteins | sample Inofroosms_March_FD_97187 | JGI IMG/M metagenome (GOLD analysis project Ga0137306, IMG submission 97187) | Mouse cecal microbial communities from Vienna, Austria - N-Acetylneuraminic and N-Acetylglucosamine D2O microcosms_March | ecosystem: Host-associated > Mammals > Digestive system > Large... | reverse complement strand
ATGCTGCCGACAATGGGGATCAACGCATTGACCGGAGGCACAGGCGGCCTGCCGTATATCTTTTCCTCGGCGGCAGGCAACGCTGCGGCCGAGGCGCGCGCAGGCGGAGCAAATGAGGATCTGTCGTTTGGATACGGGCTGGCTTCGGGCGCTTTGGAAGTGGCGACGGAAAAGATGTTCGACGGCTTTCCAGGTATGAAGGGGGGATGGATGGATGATTTACTGGCAGACACTGCCGAAACAAATGTGGGCCGTGCCTTATTGAAGGCGGCAAAGGATTCGGCGGGCGAAGGCATAGAAGAGATCGTAAGCGGTTTTGTGCAGCCCTTCCTTGCAAAGATGTGGAACGGAGACGAGCGCGGTTTTTGGCAAACGCTTGTGGAAAGTGCTCCGGAAGCATTGTACGAAGGCCTTCTGGGCAGTGTGAGCAGTTTCGGAATGGGTGCGCCGGGCAATTACGCAAACCTTCAGAATGCGCGCATCGTGGACGCGGCGCTCGATACGATGAACCGCGGCGGAACCCTTTCGGACGCACAGCTGGCCGAAGCGAATGCTGCGATCAAGGCGCTGACCGGCCGGTGGGGCGAAAACAGCAAGTGGAGCGGCAACGCGGTTCAGCAATGGGAGGGCATAAAGAACGGGGATCTCGGTGGCCTGCTCCCACAGACGGCGCAAAACCCGGAGGCGATTGCCGAGCAGAACAGGCAATTTGCAAAGGAAAATCAATTTTCATTCCCAACAGAGCGCTGGACACAAACAGAGAACGATGATATAATAAACAATACAGAAGATGCCCTGCACAATGAAGATGGTTTCGAAATGGGCCGCAGTGTTGGGGCAAAGGCGAAAAACTATGAAGTAATTGATCCGCGTACAAATGAACGCTTTCAGTTTTCAGAGGGAACAAAAGTTAAAAATCCTGAAATCTTTGCAGGGAAAGGTGGCGTTAAGAAATTAAGGAGGGAAACGGCGTATGGGCTATCAGAACAAATTGGCGGAACACCATCAGAGTGGCAACATTGTAAAGGAATCGGCACGATCGATTTTTATGGAGAAGATCGGGATGCAGAGGTCCATTGGTTTCAAGAATCAACTGTTGGAAAGCATAAGTTTCGAATTAAAAAATGGTTAGATGAGTGAGGTGCATTATGGAAAAACGTCCGGGAATGAAAGTACGGTGGATTGGTCAAACGGATTCCCTTATAATTACCCACGGAAAGATATATACCGTTCTTTCTATAGAAAAAGACTGGTACCGAATTGTGGACGATAGCGGGGATGATTATTTATATCCTCCGCAACTGTTCGAAATTGTAGAATAAACATCTATTGATATTTAATACATAAGCAGGATACAGATCAATAGATATAATTTTGTAAAAACAGATTCCCGCTATGGCTTAGTGTTAGCCGGGAATCTGTTTTTGCATTTCCAGTTATTTTAAAGAGGAAGGAAACTTGCGCCATGCGTCGCCATGCGTAGAATTCAGCAAAAAAATAAACGGCACCTACTATGTTGTAGAAGCCGTATCAGATGCAAAAGCAAATTATATTATATCTGCCCATATATTGGCAGAAGGGAAGCAACCGTTTGGAGAAAAGGGAACAAAAAAATAACAGGATTTCAATCCGCAGATGCACAAGCCCCTGCGCTAACGTCCGATTTTTACAAAGAAAAACAAGGCAAGGCCGGCCCTCGGCGAGATCAACGCGGCGGCCCCGCGCGCAAAGCGCGCAGCAGGCCCTGACCAACAACATGGGCAAAGGCAGCAGGTGGAGCCGCAGCACCGAACGGGAATGGATGGATGCGACAAGGAATTGGCCGCCGGAAACCTTTCACAGCGATTTTAAGATCATCAAGATCGAAAACGAACAAAATTATCGAGCAGCCGGGCGAGGGGAGGCAGATGTATTCGGCGATGGGAATTCAGCGATGGGAAAAACCCGGAAATCAACGCACATTCGCAGTGGGGGGGATCGGAGCAATTTACGGAACCGCGCGCGGGCGTGGAATACCACGAGATAATCCTTATCTTTTCCCTCCGGAGGCATTTGAAATTGCTGAAGGAGGAAAAGACGAATACACAGGGCCCTATGCGAAAAAAACTTACACATATTAGGGGATGCATGAGATCGGGGGCCGAAAAACGGAGGACCGGATGCCGAAAAACAGAAGACCGGGGGCCGAAAAACAGAAGACCGGATGCCGAAAAACGGAAGACCGGGGGCTGAAAAACAGAAGACCGGGGGCCGAAAAACAGAAGACCGGATGCCGAAGGACGGAAGATCAGGGCCGAAAAACAGACAGACCGCGAAACGTTAGTGAACGCCCCGAGCCCCAAATGGCAAAAAACACCGGCGCGCCGGGAATTTTCAGGATTTTTTGTTGACATTCGAGGGGATTTTTTGTAGATTTATAAGTGGGAAATTGGCTTGCCCGGTTCCGCACAAAGGGCGGAACCGGCTTTGTGGCGGTTAAACGGCTTTGCGCGGCGCAAGGGCAGGCAGGTTGCGGTTGCCGGGGCTCCTTCTTTTTTCGGCGGCGGAGCGACGTTTTCCGCTTTTGTTTTTATGATAAACGCAAACAAAAAGAGGTGTGTTCGATGAATCGAACCGGCAAAAAAGGATGGTCCCTGCGGCGCGGCGCAAAAAGTGCCGTTTCAAAGGCACTTTCGTTGTTGCTTGCGCTTGCGGTGCTGTTGCCGCTGTGTGGCGTGGGGCCCATTTATGCCGCGTCGAACGGGGCGGACGCCGCAAACGCCCCTGCGGCCGGGCTTTTTGCGGCGAGGATGTCCGAAGTGCCGCCGACGGAAGAACCGCCGGCGGAAGAACCGCCGACGGAAGAACCGCCGACGGAAGAGCCCCCGACGGAAGAACCGCCGGCGGAAGAGCCCCCGGCGGAAGCGCCCCCGGCGGAAGAACCGCCGGCGGAAGCGCCCCCGGCGGAAGCGCCGCCGGCAGAGCAGCCCGCGCCCGAATGGTGCGAGCATCACACAGCCCATACAGAGGCGTGCGGTTATCTTGCGCCTTCTGGGGGTGCGCCCTGCGCCCATGTGCACGATGACGCCTGCGGCTATGCGCAGGGCTCGCCGGGAACGCCCTGCGGCCACACCCAGCACGACGAAAGCTGCGGCTACGAGGCGCCCCTCGAGGGCGCGCCGTGCGGCTTTGTGTGCAGCCGGTGCGTTACAGGCTGGCAATGGCAGGAAAGCGAGGGCTTTCTTGTATGGAACGACGACGCGCAGCGCTGGGGGCTCAGCCTTCCCGGCGTGAGTGCCGCGAGCCCGCTGAGCAGGGACGCTCTGGCCGGCTGTTTGCCGCAGGCCGTTTTTGTCAGAACAGCCGCCTCGGCCGCAGAGAACGGCATGGACGCCGTGCCCCTGCACTGGGAACTGAGCGCCCTGCCCGAGACGATGACGGAGGGCGATTATCTTCTTACGGCGACGCTGCAGAGCGAAGCGTTTCGGCTGGCCGCGGGCGTTCCTGCGCCGGAAGTACTGCTGGAGCTGGGCGGCGGTGAGGCACTTGCCGGGACGACTAAGATGAAGTTTCTCAATCAGTGGACGTTTGTTGATTCCGTAGCACAGGATAAGGATGGGGAGCAGCTATGGGGAACGCTTGATATTAACGATGCAAATACCAATAATGTTCCGCTTCCCTCTAATTCCGTAACGGTACCGATTGCGAATTTAGCAGGCGGAAAGTCAAGAGACGAAGTGATTTCACAGATTATGGGAACCGTCCTGCCAAAAGGCATCCGGGGATGGGTTTCTTCCGGCGGCACGACAGGAGAGATCCTTAGAGGAATGAATTTTTCCATCAATAACAAGTGTACGCAAACTGCGTATGCATGTGCCGCATCGGGATGGGCAAAGCCGAGTTATGCTGTCATTTGGGGCTCCATTGGGGTGAATTGGAGCACCGCAGATACAAGAACTCACTTTTTTCCCAATGACCAAATTGTTTTTACTGCTTCTGTTCCAACTTCTACAGATGCGGGTGGAACCACCTATGCGCTTTATGTAAACTCCAATCGCATGGAAGACCATCTCCCCGGTGGGAATAAGGATACTCAAACACGGCCCGATCTTCTCTGCTTCACCGTCACCCTGGAGGATATGGAACAACACATCGTCGCTCCCGCCAGCCCGAAAGCGACTGTGAATCTGTTCGACTATTGGGTAAGCGTAAAAACGCCCGCCGCTGATACCGGCGGCGACCTTATCCTCAAAAACGATTGGCATTATCATGAATTAGACGGTACCGGCGATCAATTGGCGAATTCCGCATCGCTCTATGCAAATGAGGACGCGTGGTATCAGGGCATCAACCAGGGGCATCTTCTGCTGTTTGGCGACGGCATGATCCACGCGGGCCTTTGGAATAAGGGCGCGGGCGAAAACTGCCGCTACGGCAAAAACTATGCCGGTATGGAGCAGATCGTACAGCCGGTTTTGGACGCAAACGGCTACCCCGCCCTCAATCTGGCGCTGGCCCGCAAAATTTTAAACGATGTGCCGCAGGATCAGCCGAACAGCCGCGACCATCGTTTGATCAAGGATTACGCGCTCACAGGCGATCATGACGGCAAACCCCATTCCCCGGCCACCCCTGACCACTTTGCCTACAGCTCCAATGACATCCAAAACCTCAGCAACACGCTCATCAGCCTGTGGAAAAGCGGTAACGGCGTCGATCCCGACACCCCCATCGAAGCGTGCACTGAATCGCTGCAATACCTGTTCGATCCCGCGGCCAACACCCCGAACCGAGAAGATTACGAAAACGTTACCGGCCTGTTCCAGCTGGACGAAGACGGCTATTATTTCTACAACATGCGCGAGAATTTCGCCGAATTCGATCCGGTACAGAACCGCTTTGTTTTGTACGACGCGCCGGCCGCGCTGCGCACCGACGGCAAGGCGGGCCTTGGCAACTTTTTCCCCTTCAACAAAGCGGAGGAGGTGTTCGATTCCGTCGGCGCGAACGGAAAGCTCGGCAGCTCGGTTCCCTGCTCGAACAATGCGATGAACCATCACCTCGGCATGACAGTGGAGGTGGATTTTCTGCAGCCCAACAATGGCCAGATCGAAGCGGGCGGCATCCTGAAGCCCATGACGTTTGAATTTTCCGGGGATGACGACGTCTGGATCTTCATCGACGGCGTGCTGGTACTGGATCTGGGCGGCATCCACAGCGAGCTGTACGGCACCATTGATTTCCATACGGGAAACGTATATGTCGGCCGTGCCTTCGGCGTGCCCGGCATTCCGGAGGTTCCCTCCGCCCCGGACATCTGCGTTACCCAAACCACGCTGCGCAGTCTGTTTGATGAGGCCGGCGAGGCGGGGCGCACACAGTGGAAGGGCGAAACGTTCTCCAGCGGCACCTCGCACACGCTGAAAATGTTTTATCTCGAACGCGGCAATTACGATTCCAGCCTTGCGCTGCGCTTTAACCTGCAAACGCCGGTTTACGAGATGGTGCGCAAGGTCGACCAGAACGGCGATCCCGTCAGGGGCGTGGAGTTCGAGCTGTACGAGGCCTCGGATACGCTGGGAGGCGGGCCGGTGACGGCCGGAACGCCCGGCGCGATTGAATGCCTTTATACCGACGAGCCCACACATGGCGGAAAGCCCTTTTATGTTGTACAAACCGGCTCGGTTCCGCTGCTTGCCCTCTCCACGGGAGAGGGCGGCTATGCCCAGTTTACAGAACCGGACGGCAGCTTCTTCAATTTCCCCGATCTGGGCGAGCGATATTATATTTTAAAAGAGGCTAAAACGCCCCAGGGTTACCGCAGCCCCCCGGTGGATGTGGTGCTGCACTACTCTGCTCAAAGTGCCGCCCTCTCGGTGGCCAACCGCTGGACGACGGGCGCGCACGCCAACTCGATGGCACATATCCAGAGCACGGGCGGCGTCCGCTATCTGGCGGGCAGCGCCGCGCCCTCAAATATCAACGAGATATTGAAAAACGGCCTTGTGGTGGCGGTTCCGCTGCTGTATAAAGAATCGGAGCAAAGCTGGATTACGCTCTACGGCAGCAACCTCGGCGGCTTTCAATCCACGGGGACCGAGGGGCAGGGCGACAATCTTCTGCGCGCCGTTTTAATGCAGGCGGCGGAGGCGGACAACGCCAATTGGTATTTTAATTGGGACGCCGACAACAGCCGCCTGAACGGTGTGCTCAGCGATATGCCCGGCCTTTCCGGCCGGTATCTGGGCAGCACGGCGGATATGCGCATTGCCTACGCAGTTCTTACGCAGGAGGCCCTTGCGCGGCTGGGCATCTCCGCCGCGGGCACAGACGCTGCCGTACGCTATGCCGCGCTTTGCGCAGCGATGCAAAGCGCCTCTGTGCAGGATACGCTCGCCGCGCTTGCCGGTGTGCCCGGAGGCTTTTTGCGGCTTGATCCGAACTGTTTTAGCCGCACCTTCCGCTCGGTGGTGGATGTTCCGAACGAACGGCGGGAGCTGCAGATCTGGAAGGTGGATCAGGATGGGCGCGGCGTGAACGGCGCGGTTTTTGGCCTGTACCGGAACGCTGAATGCACCGATGCGGTAACACAGGGCACGACCGCCACTGTGGAGGGCCGGGACGGCGTGCTCATCTTTGGCCCGAGCCCGAACGGCACGGGCTACGCCGAAATGAAATGGGCGAATGCCATCGACGGCAACGCGTACTACCTTAAAGAGCTCGGCGCGCCTGCGGGCCATACCGTCAACGATACCGTAATCCCTGTTTACGTGGGCTATTATTCCATCTATGCCGACGCGGGCCGCGAGAACGACGGTGTGCGGGTGCTGGCCGGGGCGGGCCGCCTTACGCAGACCATGATCCAGTACGCGCTCGACAACGAGGTGGATATCACGCTGCGCGACATCATCGCCTATATGCAAACGCAGCCCAGCGGCGGCTTTTCGCTGACAGGGTGGCAGAACGCCTGTCTTTCGGGCGCGGGCGAGGGCGTGCGGCGCAGCATGGATCTGCACCACGGCCTGAATGCCGGCAGCAGCGGTAACGGCTATTACGGCCTGCACGATGTGGACGGCGGAACGCTCTTTCAGCCGTTTTTCTCCACCGATACGGGCTTTGTGCGCGCGCAGATCCAGCAAAACTATCCGGCGCTGGACGGCTCTGTGCCGAAATATATCGACGCCAAAACCGACGCCAACAAGGACGACCTCGGCGACACCGACCTTACCAATCTGTTCAGCCTGCGGAACATCGTTGTGGTGACGGATCCCACCGTGCAGTCCACCGGGCGGGGAATGCTCACCGTTCGCAAGCAGCTTGCCGGCGAGGGCCTTGCCGCGGAGGATCTTACCGAGCTGTTCCCGTTCCGCATTGAGCTGATTGGCCCGAACGGCGAGCCGCTCAACGACCAGACCTTCGATTATTACTCCTTCTACGGCGACGATAAGGTGGGCCAGATCCGCAGCGGCGAAACGCTGCTGCTGCACCACGACGAAGCCGTCACCATTCTGGGCCTGCCCGAGGGTGCGCGCTACGCCGTCACCGAGACGGCCGCCGGCGGATGGATCGTCCGGCCCGATTCCGGCACGGTAAGCGGCGAAATTGCGGCCGGGCAGGCATCTCTCGCCGAGTTCATCAACAGCCGCCGCCCCGTGGAGAACAACGATCCAAACGCGCCGGGCGGGCCGGACGCACAGGGTGATCCGGCCGGGCCGGACGGCCGCCAACCCGGCGCCGCGCCGGACACCGGCGATATCGCCGAGCCATGGGCTCCGCTGGCGGCATGTTCGCTGCTGGCCTTTACCGCGCTCGGTCTGCCGTGCAAAATAGGCTTTAAAGGCCGCTGTAAAGCGTGGTTAGCGCGGCTGCAGCAAAAAAGGCTTTCCTAAAAGCGCAGCCGGGCCAAGGCGCCTCTGCACCTTGGCCCGGCTGCGCTATATTTTTGTGGGGCAGGAGCAATGCATTAGGCGTTGTTTTCGGCAATTACCTTTTGCAAAAAAGCGTCTACGGCGGCTCCCCACTTTTCGGGCTCTTCTTTGATGGGAGAATGGGCCGAATCCTCAAACCAAACCCATTCCTTATAGGGGCACTGCAGCTTATCAAACCATCCGCGGGCCAGCTCGAAAGGCGTGTTGTAATCGTGGCGGCCGGTCGTCATCAAAACGGGCATATCCAGAGCCGGAATGGAGGCGTCATAATCCCGCGCCACCACCTGAGGCCACATTACATCGCTTAGGTACAGCGCGCCCTGTATATAGCCGGGCACATCTGTAAGGCGGTAGCCCTCCATTTTCAGCAGGGGGATCAGCAAAGAGGAAACCAGCCCGCCGCGCTCCTTGTAATCGGCGCCGCCATAGCGGGTAAGGCAATCGCGCTGGGTGCGCATGGCCTTTGCCGAGGGGTATACGCCGTTCTTCGGCCCGTTGCCCCGCAGCTTTTGCACAGCTTTTTGATCGTGCCGCCGGGCTGCCTCCCGCAGGCAGAATTCATACGAGATGCGCTCGTTTTCGGCGCCGTTCACCACCTGCCCCTGAGCGATATACGCCAGAAGATGCTCCGGATAACGCTGGGCCAGAGGCGCGCCGATCACGGTGCCCCAGGAATGGCAGGCGATGATAATTTTTTCCTGCCGGAATTTCTGGCAGAGGTATTCGATCAATGCTTTGGCATCCTGAATATATTCTTCCACATCGGGCGTTTTTGCCTTGATCGCTTTGCAATAGCTTTTGCCGCTGCCGCGCTGATCCCAAAGCACCATGGTATATCGGGCGGCCAATGCGGATTGATAATGCATCACCCAGTGCCTGTCGCATACGCCGGGGCCGCCGTGCAAAAACAGGATCACAGGGTTTTGCGCACTGCACGAGCGAACGCGGATGTTCTGCCGGCTGCCGTTCAGGGTCACCCATTCTTCATAGTCTAAGGGGCACGCACTTTTTTCTTTCATGAAAAAGTCCTCCTTCGGTATATTCCCGATGCCGATCGGAACGAACAGGATTTCCTGAAAAGTATACCATACGCATCCAAACAGCGCAAGTTGCCGGGGCGGGCACGCAAACTGCCGGGGCGGGCACGCAAACTGCCGGGGCGGCACGCAAACTGCCGGGGCGGCACGCAAACTGCCGGGGCGGCCGCTCCGTTTTTATGGGGGAAGCGCGCCCGATCGTTTTTTCTTCCCCGCCCGCGGCGCTACAGCGCTCGCCGTTTTGCCGCATAGAACGCCGCCGTGCACAGAACCTCGTATTTATAGGCGTAGTAGGTTCTGCGGCCGATGTGCAGGCTTTGCATCGTCTCCGGGTCGGAGCAGCCGTTAAAATAGTGCAGGGACAGCAGCTCCAGCTTTTCGGGTTCGCCGTTTTCCCTGTATTCTGCCAGAGTATCGTCAATGGCTTCCCGCCAGCGCCGCAGCATGCGGCTCTGTTTATCCTGCAGCGCCGGATACCGGCGCAGCATCATCTCGGTTTCGCAAAGTGTTTCTTTTCGCATCAAACCGTTTCCTCCCTCCCGGCCGGTGGGCTCCGGCTGTCTCAAAAGCCAGGGCAGGCCTTTCGGCGCAGGCGACCGCGCGCAGCGGCTGCGGTGCGTCTGCTTCTCATTCATGCCGCGGCACCGTTTCAGCGCAGGCGGTCGCGCATCGCGATATAGCGCCCGTAGCTGACAACGCTGCGCCCCTCGGCGCGGCGCAATGCGTTGAATTGCGCCAGCTCTTGCAATACGGCGTCCAGACTGAGCTTGTGCGCCGGGCCGGGGTTCAAAACAGACCGTTGGCGCTGCACAGCCTGGCGCTGCTCTTGCAGCTGCAGGCGCCGGGTGCCGTATGCCTGCCGCTGACAGCTTGGACAATATTTTGGATGCCGGCCCTTGCCGGTGTGCGAAAAGCTTTTTTTGCAATGCTGACAAATGATCTCCATGCTTTTTGGATGCCTCCTTCAAAAAGTACTATAAGTGCACCTTTGCGCAAAATAAAAGGCAGGCCGCCCGCTTGGAACCGGATGAAATGATGGCAGGAACGCGCTCTGTTCTCTGCGCTGTGGAAACTGCGATCTTATTATGCACTCTTCGTGCTTTTTTGTCAAGCGTTTCCAGCGTACAATTTATGTACAAATCCATGCGCACTTTTTGTGTATTATAACACTTGAAATAGTGCACTGTTTGTGGTATAATAACCTCAAAGCTTATCGCCAAAGCCGTTCACCTTTGGCGATAGCGCGGGGCTTTGCCGCCCCGCTCAAGGCTGACGCCTTTGCTTTGAGAACATTGAACCATGCAACACCGCTCGCCCCGCTCGCTTGTGTTGTTGAGGCCGCTGCGCGGCGGTGCCATGGCAGAAGAACCCCGCCGGAACAGAACCACCTTACGAGAAAGAAGGATGAGAGAATGGCAAGATTCAACGAGCGTCTTCGTTCCCTGCGGGAGGGGAAAGGGCTCACACAGCAGCAGCTGGCCGACAAGTTGGAGCTTTCAAAAAGCAGCGTTAATATGTACGAGCGCGGAGAGCGCGAGCCGGGGTTTGAAACGCTGGAGGCGATTGCCGGTATTTTCAATGTGGATATGAATTATCTGTACGGCAAATCAAATGTGCGCAATTCGCTGCATGCGTCGGACGAAGGCGTGCCGATGGGCTGCCGTGAGCTGCCGGAAATGATGGTCTTGCCCATTGTGGGCCACATTGCCTGCGGCGAGCCGATCACCGCCGAGGAAAACGTTGAGGGCGAGGCCGCCGTGCCGGCGGCGTGGCGTGCGTCCTTCTGCCTAATCTGCGAGGGTGACAGTATGGTGCCGCGCATCCAAAACGGCGATCTTGTGGCCATTCGCAAGCAGGAAATGGTGGAAAACGGAGAGATTGCCGCCGTGCGCATCGACGGCGAGGCAACGCTGAAGCATGTGTATCTGTATCCGAACTATATCGAGCTGCGGCCGGAAAACCCCGCCTATGAATCCATCATCAAAATGCGCGAGGAAATGAACGAGGTGCACATCGAGGGCAAAGCCATCGGCCTGTGCCGGGGGCTGTAAAAGCCGAAACCGGCGCGCGCCGCTCTTCCGCGCCATGCCGCCGCGTCCCCGGGCTTCAAGGATAACCTGAATTCCCGGAGGGAGCGGCACATTTAGATGGTTCTGGGCTCCGACAGACCTGCGGCGGAGCTTACAATGCAAACGCCTGCGGACCCGTATTTCGCCTTGGGCAGTACGACGGGGCTTGCGCCAAGCGTGATCGAGGACTTTGCCGAGAGCGCAAGGGCCCTGATCCGCAGCATGTGTAACGTGCCGAGACAACACGATACCGCGCAATTGGAATCGCAACAGGCTGTAGATCAAGCAATGCTGAATATCCTTGGCGATGCGATGAGGCCCCATTTAGTATGCCTGTCGCATTGACGGTGCGCGGCGCGACAAACCTCTGCGATCCCAATAGCCGCCATGTTTCCTATTATGGTGCTGTTGGCAAAGGCGGCGCTTCCGACTTAAGCGATGCTCTGGTATAATAAAGCGGACAGACAAAAGCACCGTCTCAGAATTTCTCTAAGACGGTGCTTTTGTCCGCATCAGAGTAAACACTTTACGGCAAAGCCGCCGCTGAAAAAATGAGTGTCCGTCCAATGCCTGTTTGGCGGAGCGGAAAGAACAAAATCCGAACCCAACGGGTTCGGATTTTGCCTGTCTGGTGGAGATGACGGGAATCGAACCCGTGTCCGAAAAGAGGGCCACGCTGGTGTCTCCGGGTGCAGTTCGCCTACAGGATTCCCCCGGCGGCAGGCCGGTGAACGGGCCGCCGCTTCGGTAGCTTCATCAGTTCATGGCAGCAAACAAAGCTTGATGCCGCTCACGTGCACCGCTAAAATGATGCCCCGGCCCCGGCGCGCGGTAAGCCGGGCGGGACAGCAGCCTAATTCGTTAGGCTGCGACAGCTAATTTGTTGTTGTTAGCTATTTTTTTGGAGGCGTTTTACGTGTGTCCCCCAAACACGACCCGCTGCCTTCGCTTTCCTCTCCCCGTCGAAACCTTTACATCCCCATAATGATATCCGCAAGGCCGGCGAACCGGCGGGCGGCCCAAACCGCCGCGCAAAGCCTTCGGCCTGCCGAAAACAGAAAACGGTGCGCCGTACTGCGCGCCTGCCTTTTACTGTGCACCGGCGCCGCCCGGCGCTTTGGCGCTGCTATGCGCGCCGTTCCTTCATTGCGCGGTCGATCTCGCGCCTGGCATCGCGCGCGGCTAGGTCTGCGCGCTTATCGTAGAGCTTTTTGCCCTTGCATACGCCCAACTCCAACTTTACTTTACCACGTTTGAAGTAAAGCTGCAAGGGGATGAGCGTATATCCCTGCAGCTTTTGCTGCTCCTGCAGGCCGCGGATCTCGCGCCGATGCACCAGCAGCTTGCGGCGGCGCACAGGATCCCGGTTGAAGATATTGCCCTTTTCGTAAGGGCTCACGTGCATGCCCAGCACATAAAGCTCGCCGCCGTCTACCTCCACCCACGCGTCCTTCAGGTTCACCGCGCCGGTGCGAATGCTTTTTACTTCGGTTCCCATCAGCTCGATGCCCGCTTCCATGGCCTCGATGACAAAATAGTCGTGGCGCGCCTTGCGGTTCACCGCGATCACCTTGCTGCTTTCCTGCCCGGCCATCGGATCACCGCCTTTCTGCCGGCCGCTGCGTTGTTTGCCGTTGCTTTGTAAGAATACCGGATTTTTTTGCGGATGTCAAGCCAACGGACGCGATTTGTGCGGCAAATAGAGCAATTCGCGCAATTTCCTCGTTGCGGACCGTTTAAAAAGTTGTGGCTGCAAAAAGCCCCGGCAAATTTTTCGCTTTGTTTTGAGACAGCCCTACAATTCGCCCCGGTTTGCCAGCGAGCGGCCCAGCGTCACTTCGTCGGCATATTCCAGATTGCCGCCCACAGGCAGGCCGTAGGCAAGACGTGTGGTTTTTATGCCGAGCGGCTTGATCAGCTTTGCCAGATACATGGCCGTCGCCTCACCCTCTACGGTGGGGTTCGTCGCCATGATCACCTCGTGCACCTCGCCGGTGCTCAGGCGTGCAAGCAGCTCTTTGATGCAAAGCTGCTCGGCGCCCACGCCATCCATCGGCGAGATCAGGCCGTGCAGCACATGATAAAGGCCCCGGTATTCGCGCGTGCGCTCGAATGCCGTTACGTCGCGCGGACTCTCCACCACGCAAATAATGCCGCGGTTGCGCGTTTCGCCCGCGCAGATGGGGCAAACGGCGTCTTCGGTAAAATTCTGGCACACGGTGCAGCGGTGGATCTTGGTGTGGGCCTCTTCAATGGCGCGTGCAAAATCCAGCGCCTCCTGCCGGCCCATGCTCAGCACCTGATAGGCAAGGCGCGTTGCGCCCTTGCGCCCAATGCCCGGCAGCTTTGCAAACTGTTCGATCAGCCGCTCCAGCGGCGCAGCGTTGCCGCTCATGTACCGCCGCCCTTAAAGGCCCAGGCCCGGCAGATTCAGCCCGCCGGTGAGCGCGCCCATCTCCCGCTCCGAGGCCTCGTCCACTGCGCGCACGGCTTCGTTCACGGCCGCCGCGATCAGATCCTCCAGCATCTCGACGTCGTCTTTTTCCACAACATCCGGCTGGATCGTAAGCTTTGTAATCTGGTGCCTGCCCGTCATTTTCACCTCGACCATGCCGCCGCCGGAGGTAACGCTGTACTCGGTATTTTCCAGCTCCTCCTGCTTTTTGCGCATATTCTCCTGCATCTGCTGCACCTGCTGCATCAGCTGCTGCTGGCTCTGCTTGCCATAGCCCTGCGGTAATCTTGCTTTCATACTGTTTCCCCTTTTCCGTTCCGCTTTGTTTCTGCCGGATCCCGGCTTTCGTCCTCATAAACCACCTCAACGCCCTGCTGCGCCAGCCGGTTCAGCGTTTCCTCCGCGTTCTGCGTTTCGGCCTGCGGGCCGCTGCGCTGCCGATATGGCCCAATGGCATATCGCGTGCCCGTTACTTCTGCAATGGCCTGCTTGATCAGCTGCGATGAATACTCGTTCTTGCGCATATATTCCAAAAACAGATCGCTGCCGTCGATGAGAACGCGCCGGCCGTCGCAATAAGCCTTGGCCTCTTTTAAATAAACGTACAGCAGCTTGTCACGCAGGGCCATTGCCTCTGCTACGGCGCCCCATGCGGCGAACGGCTGGGGCGGCGTTTGCGCGGCAGGCCGGGGGCTGCGCGCCTGCGGGGCCGCCGGCGCGGCGGACGCGTTTTCGCCCGGCGCTGCCGATGGGCCCGATTGCGCGGCGGACGCGGCCTCTCTCGGCGCTGCGGCGGGCTCCGCAGGCGCGGCAAAGCGCGGCGCGGCTTCCTGCACGGGCGCCGCGGCAAACGGCTGCGGCGCGGTGCTTGCCGTTTGCGTGAAGCTTGCGGCGGCCGATGCGGCGCCCGCAAGGGCGGGGGAGGCGGCGGGCACGTCTTCGCACAGGCGGAACAGCGCAAGCTCCAGCTCAATGCGCGCGTCCGCGCCTTTGCCCATTTGATCCAACGCGGCACACAGCGCTTTGACGGCCCGAACCGCCTCCCGCCGGGAAAGGCCGGACGCCGCTTCGGTATAGCGCCGCTCTTCCTCGGCGCTCACGCCCGAAAGCAGGCGCGCGCCGCCGGGCATGCCGGCGATCATCAGATTGCGGTAATGCAGGATCATTTCGTCGCACAGGCGCTTCAGATCGATCGAGCGTTCGCGCAGCTCTGCCACAAGGCACAGGGCTTTTTCCGCGTTCTGTTCGAAAACAGCCTGCGAGAGCTCGAACAGATAGCCGCGGTCGGTAACGCCCGCCATGCGCCGGACAAGCGCCTCGTCCACCTCGTCGGATACGCCCGCGCAGGTATCCAAAATCGAAAGCGCGTCGCGCATCGCGCCGTCCGCAAGCCGGGCGATCAGCTGCGCGGCATCGGGTGCGAGGGCAATGCGCTCCTCTTTGGCCACGTACAGCAGCCGCTGCGCAATTTTGTCCGGCGGGATGCGCATAAAATCGTAGCGCTGGCAGCGCGAAAGGACCGTTGCGGGAACCTTGTGCACCTCAGTAGTTGCCAGAATAAAAATCACATGGGCCGGAGGCTCCTCCATAATCTTCAGCAGGGCGTTGAACGCCTCACGCGAGAGCATGTGCACCTCGTCGATGATATATACCTTATAGGTGCAGACGCTGGGGGCGTATACGCTTTCGCCGCGCAGATCGCGAATGTCGTTTACGCCGTTGTTGGAGGCCGCGTCGATCTCTACCACGTCGGTAACGCCGCCGCCGTCGATGCCCGTGCAGACAGAGCAGCTTCCGCACGGCTCGGCGCCGTCCCGTTCGGGGCAGTTCACGGCCTTGGCAAAGATCTTGGCACAGCTGGTTTTGCCTGTTCCGCGCGTGCCAGTAAAAAGATACGCGTGCCCCACGCGCCCGTGCAGCAGCTGATTTTTAAGCGCCGTAACGATGTCCGCCTGCCCAACGACGTCTTCAAATTTTCGGGGCCGCCACTTGCGATAAAGCGCGCGGTACATCGCATTCCCTCCCTGCGTTTTGCCGGCCTGCAGGCCAATGAGCCGGCTTTCCTGCGGGCGCGGCTTTGGCTTTGGAAAAAGCACGCCCTAAAAAACAGGACAGGGCCGCGGCGGTTTCCGCCCGCCTGCGCGGTTCGGCATACAGAGGGCAGGAGACCCGCGGCGCACAGGGCGGGCCACTGAATGCTGCTCGGTTCCCCGCCTGACATGGTTCATGGGGCCCCATCGCACGGGGCCCACCCTCTGTATGCCGAACAGTGCAGACATCGCCCTGTCCGGCAGCGCCGATGCACCCGCACTGGCGCGCTGTTATCAGTATACCAGAAACCTTTTAAAAATGCAAGACGAACGCCGGGAATTTTGGCCGAGCGAAAAGAGCCCCGGCAGTGCGCGGGGCCCGGCGGCAAGCGTGACCCCCGTCCGGCCCCCAAAAAAACCTCGGCGGCACGCCGGAAGTTCCTGCAAAGCGCCGAAGGAACGGCCTATGCGCTTTCGAGCGGCTGCGTGCCGAAATAAGCGCAGATCGCATCGTAATAAACGCGGGCCGCGCGGGCACAGCCGGCTTCGCCCGTCCATTGCTCTACGTCGCTGTAGTTTGTCAAAAAGCACTGCTCCGCCAAAACCGCAGGGCAATCCGGCCGCTCTACGATGCCGAAGCTTTTTTGGGTGCGCGGCCGATCCTCCGTGCTGTCTACGATCTGCTTGTGCTTGCCGCTGTAATAGGCAAAGCGCACGCCGTTGCCGCCGCGCAGGCGATGCCCGGCCTGGCCCATCCGCTGGGCAATGCACAGCGCAAAGCGCATGGCCTCCTCCGAATGCCTGCGGCCGGGCGGTGTGGGAAAGCACTCGAACCCATGAGATTGGTGTGTGCTCTCGTCGCTGTTGGCGTGGATGCTCAGCAGCAGCTGCGCACCGCCGTCATCTGCCGCCTGCGCCCGCTCCTTGATAGAGCGGTCTTCGCCGTTCGGGCGCGTGCGCAGCGGGGTATAGTTGGGGTCGGCCTCCAAAAGCGCGTACAGCACATCGACCGTTTGCTCGCAGACGCCAAGCTCCTGCACCAGTGCGTTCGCACCCGTATCAAATCCGCCGTGCCCGGCGTCCAGCGCCACCACATACGGTTCGGATGCGCCGGGCCCGGGCACAAGGCCGCGCTGCGCGGCAGAAAAGCCCGCGGGCTCCAGGGCTGCCGCGCGCATGCAGGCCGCAAGCAAGAGCCCCGCACCGCACAGCGCCGCAACGCACAGCACGCGTGCCCGCGTGCTGTGCAGGGAATAAACACCGCGCCGCGCCCTCATGTTCCCAGCTCCGCCAATGTGCCGAAGGTGTAGCCCTGCTCCTCCCATCTTGTAAGCAGCTCATCCAGAATGGCCGCGTTGGTGGCGCTGGTGGAGTGCAGCAGCACAATCGCGCCGTCATGCGTGCGCGGCATCAGCTTGTCAAACGCGTCTGCGCGCGAGGGCTGGGCATCCTGCTTCCAATCTACATAGGCAAGGCTCCAGAAGATCGTCTTATACCCCAGCTCCTGGGCCCATTTCAGGTTGTTGTCGCTGAACTTTCCCTCGGGCGGACGGTACAGCAACGGCAGCTGGGTGCCCGTTGTCGCCTCAAACAGCGCGGCGAGGTCGTTTAGCTCCTTTTTAAATTCCGCCTCGCCTTTTTGGGACATATCGGGGTGGTGATAGGTGTGGTTGCCCACCGCGTGCCCTTCGTCCACCATGCGCTGGATGAGCTCGGGGTGATCCCGAATATAGCTGCCAACAACAAAAAATGTGCCGGGCGCGTTGTGCTTTTTCAGCGCGTCGAGGATGGGCGCGGTATTGCCGTTTTCGTATCCGGCGTCAAACGTCAGATACAGGCGCTTTTGCCCGGGATCGCCGCAATAGAACGCATTGTAGGGGCGCAGCGCTTCGGCCGAGAGGTTCGGGATGGGCGGCGTGTTTTCCTCCTGAAACGAGAGCCCCCATTCGTATTGCGCTACGGCAACGGCCTCCGGCTCCGCGTCGCGCGGCAGCTCGCCGCTGTGCGCGGCGAGCAGAACGCTGCCTGCGGCCGCGCAGCACAGTACGGCCGCCAGCACCTGGTGCGCCGTCTTTTTGGGAATGCACAAAAACATAGCTGTTCACCTGCCTTGTGCTGTAAGGATATGCGGCGCCGGAAAAAATCATGAGCGAAAAACAGCGCAAAAGGCAGAGCCGCTGCTTTTCGCATGGCCGCAGGTGCCGCTTCGCGCGCAAACGCACTCATTCCGCTGCAGACGCGGCGCTTTCCTTTGCAAAAGATGCCGCCGGCTGTCGGATCTGAGCCGGAAAGACGCCGCGAACGGCGCGCGGGAAGCTTTGCGCAACGATGTGTTTTAAAACGGTGCGGATCACGCAGAAGGGCTTTTTGGCCAGCTGTTTTAGATAGAATGAATAAAAACAAATTGCAAAAACTATGTTTTTTCATAAAAATGAGCCGGAACAGTTGAAGCCGGGAAAAAAATGCAATATAATGGAAAAAAGGATGCCGTGCATTTGGCGCGGCAGGCGCCGCCGCCGCGTTTGCCGTGCGCAAAGCGGGAGAAGCGCCATGTGAAAAATGGGGGGACACAGCGCATTGCGCCGTGCCTTCCTGAAAAGGAGTAGAAAAGCCTATGTTGATTCCTGTTCTGCTGTTTGCCGTCGGGCTCGTCTGCCTTATCAAGGGCGGAGACTGGTTCGTGGACGGCTCCACTGCGCTGGCGCGCCGTTTCCATTTGCCGGAGCTGCTCATCGGCGCGACGGTTGTGTCCATCGGCACAACGCTGCCCGAGGTGATGGTTTCCTCCATGTCGGCGTTTTCCGGCCACGGCGAGATCGCCTACGGCAACGCCATCGGCTCCATTATCTGCAATACCGCGCTCATCGCGGCCATCACCATTGCCGTGCGCCCGGGCCCGGTAGACCCCAAAACACTGCGTTTCCCGGTGGGTTTTTTCTTTGCTTCGGCTGCCGTGTACTGCGTGGCGGCGTATGTGATGGGCCAGTTCACCCGTCCGCTGGGTATTTTGATGCTGGGCCTGTTTGTGGCGTACATGATCGTAAACGTAAAGCAGATGAAGAACAATCCCACCGCTGAGGTTGAGAGCGGGAATGACGAAAAAGACGAAAAACCCATGACGCTGACAAAGATGCTGGTGCTGCTGGTGGCCGGCGCGGCGCTGATTGCCGTGGGCGCACAGCTGCTGGTGGATAACGGCACTCTTATTGCGCAGGGTCTGGGCGTGCCGGAATCCGTGATTGCGCTTACCTTTGTGGCGCTGGGCACTTCCTTGCCGGAGCTTGTTACGGCCATTACGTCTTTGGTAAAGGGCCATAGCGATCTGTCGCTGGGCAATGTCATCGGCGCGAACGTGTTTAACCTGGTGCTTGTGAGCGGTTTGTCGGTTACCATTGCGCCGTTTGCCGTGCCGCAAAGCGCCGTGATCTTCGGCCAGAATGCCAGCCTTGTGATGGAGATCCCCGTCATGCTGGGCGTGATGCTGCTGATGACGATTCCGCCGCTGATCAAGGGCAAGCTCAGCCGTATGCAGGGCATTGCGCTGCTGGCGATTTATATTGTTTTCTGCGGAATTCAGTTTACAATGTAAACGCTTTTTACAATGTTCAAGCGCAGCAGCGCCGCCAAGCCGGGCGGCGCTGCTGATTTCCTTTTTTGCGCCGACACGGCATGCGGCGCCGGGCGCGCACCAAAAGAGCGGCATATGCGAAAGAGCGGTGCGCGACAGCCTGTTCGCAGGCATAAAATAAAGCCAGAAGGCTTTTCTTTTTTTTATATTTGCGCTATACTGAAAGTAAGCCATGAATTCTAAGGAACCACTGTATAGATCGTTCACTGCATCGATCGTCGGGCGCATCCCGGCGGCTTTCAGGCCGCCGAAAAAATCCGCTCGACGGTTCGGCCTGCAGATCGGAGCAGTGCTTTCCGAATACCGTGCGGAGGAACGAAGTATGGAATATCAGATCGAAAACGATTATCTGCGTGTGCGCATCCAGAGCCGCGGCGCGGAAATGTGCAGCGTGGTAAAAAAAGAAACCGGCGAGGAGCTGCTGTGGCAGGCCGACCCGGCCGTATGGAACCGCCATGCGCCCATCCTGTTCCCTTACTGCGGAAGGCTGCGGGGCGGCGTGTTCACGCACAAGGGCGTTACCTACGAGGGCGGCCAGCATGGCTTTGCGCGCGATTTGGAGCATACGCCGGTGGAACAGGGCACGGATACGGTTACGCTGTGCCTGGAGGCCAACGCGCTCACAATGGAAAAATTTCCGTTTGCGTTCAAGCTGTTTTCCACATACCGCCTTTCGGGCGAGACGGTGCACCACTCCGTCCGTGTGGAAAACGACGGCGATGAGGAAATGCCGTTCGGCTTCGGCTATCACCCCGCGTTTCTGTGCCCGTTCGACAGCGCGCATAAAATCGAGGATTATGTGCTGCGATTCGATACGCCGGAAACGCCCACCGTCATTGAGACGGGCGAGGACGACGGCCTTGTTACGGGCGAAACGCGCGTGTATTTTGAGGGGCAGACGGATATTCCGCTGCGGGACGGCATGTTCGACCACGACAGCGTCTGCTTTTCGCAGCTGCGCTCGAAAACGCTCTCCATCGTGGAGCTGGATACCGGCCGCCGCGTGGAGGTGGCAATCGAGGGCTATCCTTACGTGTTGATGTGGAGCGCCAAAGGCGCGATTCGGTATCTTTGCATCGAGCCGTGGCACGGCCTGCCGGACGCGCGCTCTGCCTCCGGCGTTTGGACGGAAAAGCCGGATACGATCCGCCTTGCACCGGGCGCAAGCTGGGAGACGGATCTTGCCATGACGTTTGCAAGATGAATTGCGGAATTCTACCTCGCGGGCGGCCGCAATTACGAAAAGAGGAAAATACAAAAAACAGGGAGAACGAACGATGCTGACGAAACAGAGCCGGCTTTCCGAGATCGTGCAAACGCCGATGGGGCAGGATATCGCCCACACGCTGCTTTTGCAGACGGGCCTGCCGGAGACGCTGCTCACAAACCAGGTAACGCGCCGCATGACGCTGGAGGGCCTGCAGAAGATGGCGCGCGGCAGGCTGGACGACGGCCTGATTGATGCGCTGCTGCGGCTGGTGAACGGAGACGCCGCCGCGCCCCCCGCGGCCGATGGCCCGGCGCCCCGCCGCTGGTGGAAGGAGGCCGTTGCCTATCAAATTTATCCGCGCAGCTTTGCCGATTCCAACGGCGACGGCGTAGGCGACCTTGCCGGCATCCGGCAAAAGCTGCCGTATCTGAAGGAGCTGGGTGTAGATCTGCTCTGGCTATCGCCTGTGTACGATTCCCCAAACGACGATAACGGCTACGACATCCGCGATTACAAAAAGATCATGGCCGAATTCGGCACAATGGAAGACTTCGACGCGCTGCTTTCGGCCGTGCACAAAAACGGCATGCGCCTGATTATGGATCTTGTGGTAAACCATACCTCGGATGAGCACGCGTGGTTCCAAAGCGCGCTGCGCAACCCGGACGGCCCCTGCCGGGATTACTACATCTGGCAAAAAGGCAGGGAGGGCGGCGCGCCCAACAACTGGGTAAGCTTTTTCTCGGGGCCGGCGTGGAATTACTATCCCGAGCGGGACGAATGGGCGCTGCATCTGTTCAGCAAAAAGCAGATGGATCTGAACTGGGAAAATCCCGCCGTGCGCCGCGAGGTGTACGAGATGATCAATTGGTGGCTGGAAAAAGGCGTGGACGGCTTCCGGATGGACGTGATCAACCTGATCTCCAAGGGCAGCCTTGCCGACGGCAGCGAGGTTTTGGGCAAGGCCATCGGCCTGCGCGGCATCGAGCACTATTTTTACGGGCCGCGCCTGCACGAATATCTTGCCGAGATGCGGCAAAAAACGTTTGGCCGGTACGACGCTGTTACGGTGGGAGAGACGGCTGGGCTTGGCATGCAGGCCTCGCGCATGCTCACGGCCGAACAGCGCGGTGAACTGGACATGGTGTTCAATTTCGATGCGCTGGAAAACCCCGGCAAAAAGCGCTTCGACGATTACCGCTACGATCTGCGCTGCCTGAAAAAATATCTCATCGACTGGCAGCTGCATTATGGAGAAAACTGCTGGCCCAGTCTGTTTTTTGAAAATCACGATAATCCCCGCATGGTGAGCAAGGTAAACCCGAACCCCGCTGTGCGCGAGCCGCTGGCAAAGCTGCTGGCAACGCTGCAGCTCACACTGCGCGGCACGCCGTTTCTCTACCAGGGGCAGGAGCTGGGGCTCACGAATGTGGATTTTGCCAGCATCGACGAGATCGACGACGTAGAGAGCCGCAATCTGTACGGCGAGCTTTGTGAGACAATGCCGCCCGAGGAGGCGTGGCGGCGTATTCTTGCCGGCACGCGCGACCATGCCCGCGCGCCGATGCCGTGGAACGCCGGGCCGAACGGCGGCTTTACCACGGGTACGCCGTGGCTGCGCATGGCAAGCGGCTGGGAAAGCTGCAACGCTGCTGCTGCGCTGCAGGATGAACATTCGGTTTTTTATCATTATAAAACGCTCATCCGCCTGCGCCGCGAAAACCCGGCGCTCGTCTACGGCGCGTTTTGCCCGGTGTTTTTAAAGACGCGGGTGAACGAGGATGTCTTTTGTTATTTCCGCGTGCTGTACGGCAAAAAATTCTATATCGAATGCAACCTTACCGAAAAACCGGTGCGCCGCCCCGCGCCGCTTGCCAAAAATCTTGCGCTGCGCGCGGGAAATTATGCCGCCGGGGACGCGCAGCTGCGCCCCTATGAGGCAAATGTGTACGAGGTATTGTAAGAAAGGGCCGGTTTGATCTGCCCGGCAAAACCGATGCAAGGAGAACCATTCTCCGCCAAAACACCGCATCGCTTTGAAACCTCCGCGCACACCGCCCGGCCGGAGCGCCGGCAATTTTGCGGGGGCCGTAAAAGCCCCTTTTGATGAGAAACGAAAAGAGGATCTGTCTATGTCTGCATCCAGAGAGGGCCGCGAAGCGGTTTTTGAACGGTATTCCATCCCGCGCGCTGTGGTGACACTGTCGGTGCCCACCGTGCTCAGCTCGCTTGTTTCGGTGCTGTACAGCCTGGCCGACACCTATTTTGTGGGCCTGCTGAACAACCCTGTGCAAACGGCCGCCGTTACGCTGGCCGCGCCGGTGCTGCTGGCGTTTAACGCGGTAAACAATTTGTTCGGCGTGGGCAGCTCCAGCATGATGAGCCGCGCCTACGGCCGCAAGGATTTTGATACGCTGCGCCGCAGCTCGGCATTTGGCTTTTACGGCGCACTGTTTTGCGGCGTGGTATTTGCGCTGGCGTGCACCGTGCTGCGCGGCCCGCTGCTGGGCATGCTGGGTGCAGACGAGATCACGCGCGCGGCAACCGACAGCTACCTGAACTGGACGGTATCGCTGGGCGCGACGCCCGCCATCTTAAACGTGGTGATTGCGTATATGATCCGTTCCGAGGGCGCCGCGTTGCACGCGAGCATCGGAACCATGAGCGGCTGCCTGCTCAACATTGCGCTGGACCCCATCTTTATTTTGCCGTGGGGGCTGAATCTGGGCGCGGCGGGCGCAGCAATAGCGACCTGCCTTTCCAATTGCTGTGCACTCATCTATTTTCTGGTATATCTTGCCACGCACCGCAAAACCACACTGGTTTGTGTGTCGCCGAAGGCGTTCAGCCTGCGAAAAGAGATCGTGGGCGGGGTGTTCGCCGTGGGCGTACCCGCTGCCATTCAGAATCTGCTGAATGTAACGGGCGCTACGATTCTGAACAATCTGGCCGCGCCCTACGGCGCGGCGGCGCTGGCGGCAATGGGCATCTGCTCGCGCCTTTCGATGGTGCCAATGTATATCTCCATGGGCATTTCGCAGGGCGTGATGCCGCTGATCAGCTACAATTACGCCAGCCGCAACGTGCGCCGCATGAAGGATACGCTGTTTTATGCGGCGCGCATTTCCCTTATTTTTCTCACGCTGATGGCGGCGCTGTTCTTCTGCTTCCCGAGTGTGTTTGTGCGCCTGTTTATCGAGGACGCCGAGACGCTCTCTTACGGGATGCGCTTTTTGCGCGGAATGAGCCTTGCCGTTCCGGTACTGGGCGTCGATTTTCTCGCGGTGGGTGTGTTCCAGGCCGTCGGCATGGGCAAGCAGGCGTTGATCTTTGCCCTTTTGCGCAAGATCGTGCTGGAAATTCCGTTTTTGTATTTGCTGAACGGGCTGTTCCCGCTGTATGGCATCGCCTACGCGCAGGCGGCGGCGGAGCTTGTGATGGCAATTGCCGCTGTATTGGTGCTTGCGCGATTTTTAAAGCGCGCGGAAAGCGAGGCGGCCGGCGCCCTGAAGATGTGAGAGAATGGGCTGAAACAGCCGCCTGGCAAAAAACAGCAGACAAAACCAAACCGCCGCCCGGGCTTTTCCCGGGCGGCGGTTTGGTTTGAAAGGAAAGTATGCTATCGCAAAAATGCGATAGAGGGAAATACGTGTAAAAAGCACGGAAGCTCACCCTGAAGGCAGGGCTTTCGCTATGTGTCTCCGCTCTGCTGTACGGGGCTTTTTGTCACGCTTCTCCGCCCTGCGCTGCATCGCCCTCACCGGCGTTTGCGGCATCTGCAGCGTCATTGGCATTCGCGGCATCGCCGGCAGGGGAGACCCCGTTCAGGGTAAGTGTATTCTCCCATTCGGTGCCCACAACGGCCACATAGCTTTTGCCCACGTTGATGGGCAGAGTGTTGCCCGCCTCGTCCAGAATATGCAGCGCATCCTCCGGATCGCCCTTTACCCAGCGGACGGCGCAGTATTTGCCACCGTAGCAGTAATAGCCGGTTCCGCTTTCGAGCGTAAAATCCGTGACAAGGTTGTTCAAATCGTCCGGGTTTTTCAGCTTCACCGGCGCAAACAGAATCAGCACATTGTCGAACGAAAGCTGCGTGCCCGTCAGCTCATCCATCTGCGGCGCTCCGAACGCGTTTTTTAAATAGCGGGAGGCGGAGGCGTCGAAGGAGAGCGATACGGGGCTCACCTCCGAAAAGCTGAAGGAGATCTCGGCCGCGTCGCCCGCCTCGGGAACAACAGGCGCGCTGTCGAACGGAACAAAATCAAACAGCTGCTGGCTGGCGCCCGTGGCGGGGATCTGGTTTTTCTCCATGCCGGCCGCAATCAGCCCCGCGTCGGTAAACCAGCAGTGCGATTCGCCATAGCCGGCGTTCTGGCGTGCATCGTCGAACCAGAACGAGGTGGAGCCAAGGTACATGCCGTTCACCGTGGCATAGTGATAGTGGTTCAGCAGATTTTCGGCATAGATGCTTGTGCCGATATGCACGATGATCGAGTTCATCGGCATGGCAAACTGCAAATGCTGGTCGCGCGCAGAGCGCACCGGGCCGGTTTGCGGCACGGCGTCCTTATCGGCATACAGGGCCATCAGCCGGGTGATGCCGCCCTCCGCCACCATCTCGAACAATGCGTCGGCGCCGGCAAGGCCGCGCTGCGGCATAGTGTTCGGGGTGTTGCTTACCAGAATGGCCACAGGGCGGTCACCCCCCGCGACCCCCTCGCTCAGCGGCGCGCCGGTGATGAGGTTCACTTCCGGCGCGGGGCCGATAGGGATCTCCGGGCCGGCGTTTGACGCCGTGTCCGAGGACGGCGTCACGCTGCTGCTCCCGGATGATGCGGCCGATTCCGATGCTGCCTGGCACGCGCTCAGGCAGACGATTAGGCTAAGAGCCAATGCAAAAGCGATAAAACGCTTCGTAGGCCCCGCCCCCTTTCTTCTGGGATCTGTTCCTCTATTCAATATGCGCAAAAAAGAGGAGCATTACTCTCTCGACTATATCACAGCCGGGCAAGAAGGTCAATCCATTTCAACAAAATTGGCGGTTTCGCTGTCATCGCCCACTGTTTCAGCGGTATCCGTCTGGGCCGTGCCTGTTTTGTTATAAAGGAACTGATCCGACATCTCCAGATCGACAACGGCAATGTAGGTTTTGCCGGGATTGATCTTGACGCTTTGCTCGTGGCCGCCGCCGTCCAAAATGCGCAGCGGCTGCAGCGGCGCGCCCTTTTGCCAGCGGATGGGCTCGGCTTTGCCGCCGCTGAAGTAATAGCCTACGCCGCCAAAGGTGTAATCCACCTTCTGCAGGTCGTATCCGCTTCCGCCCGGGTCGGGATAGACATCAAATTGTGTAAACAGCACCAGGATATTCTCAAACGCCAGCTGCTGGCCGTTGTTGGCGTCCGTGCTGGGGTTGATGCTGCCGTAGCGCAGGCTGTATTGGCTCATAAGATATTTGCCGGAGGCGGCGTCCCAATCAAAATAGGTACGGTAGCTCTGCGAATGTACAACGCGAATGCCCACCGCGTCGTCGCCAGACAGCACACGGTTCGGCTCGTTGTAATTGACAAAATCAAAGAACGTGCTGCCATAGGTGCGGCGAGTATCGATGTTCAGCTTTTCAAGGCCGCGCTGGATATCCTCCTGCGTAAGATACGCGGTTTCCCATTGCCTCACGCCGGCCGCCTGACGGCTGGTATCGTAATTGAAGCCGATCAGATCGTAATTGACGTCCAGATCGTCGTACTGGTAATCGGCCTTATACTGCTTTTGCACAACGCTTTCGCCGATGTGGATGAAGATGGGCTGGAACGGCAAAAACAGCTGGAAGAACTGGTCGCGCGCAGAGCGCACAGGGCAAATATATTTGATCTTGTTGTAATCGGTGAACAGCGCGCAAAAGCGCGTAATGCCGCCCTCCACCTTGATCTCGATCAGGATATCCGCATCGCTCAGGCCGTTCTGCGGCCGCGCATCGTTTGCAACGGCATTGGAGATGTTATTCACCATTACCGCGGTAATGCGCTGGCCCTCGGGATAATCCTCCCCCCTGGGCAGGCCGGTAAGCACTGCTGGCTCATACGGGGGCTCGGGCTCCGACTCGGGCTGTACGGCGGAATTTGCGGCGGCAGGCGCGGCCGGCTCGCTGGCGGATGTGGGCGCGTCGCCGCACGCTGTCAGCATGGACAGCGCAAAGGCTGCGATCATCAAAACGGCAAACAGTTTTTTCATAGATCTTCTCCTGTAAGGTATCCTCTATTTTCAATCACTCCGGCACGGCGCGGCAGTATGGGGCAGCCGCGCCGCCCTCACGCCGCCGGGCGTGAGCCGGGGAATTGAAGCGTAAAAAAGCAAAACCGCCCGGCGCGCGGTTTATCCGGCGGACAAAACGCTTTTGCCGTCGATGCGGAAATAAGGGCGCATCGACCGTTCCACAACCGCCACGTAGCTGCGGCCCGGATTGATGGCGGCAAGCGTCATCGTTTCGTCGTCCGTCAGAATGGAAAGGGGAGCGTCCGGCGCGGCCTGCATCCAGCGGATGCGCTCGTACCGCCCGCCGCACACATAGCAGCCGGCGCCGCTCTGTTCGCCGGTTCCATCGGCCTGCAGCTCCCCGTCTGTTACAAACAGCACCAGCAGATTATCGAACGTAACGGCCTCGCCGGTATTTTCGTCCAGATGCGGCGCCCCGAACTGGTATTTTACATATTGGCCGGTTTCCTTGTGATACGAAAACATGCTGTTGGCGTAGCTGGAAAAACGCAGATACACCTCCTGTGCGCTGCCGTCTGCAAGGCGGCGCTTTTCCCCGGCATAAGGAACGAACTGGAACGCGGCGCGCGCAGGGCCGGCAAGCGTCCTGTCAAGCGCATACCGCTGCGCCGCCGCAGAAAAGAGCGCGCCATCCGTAAACCAGCAAAGCTCGATATCTGTCTCCTGGCCGCGCTGTGGGTCCAGCGAGAGCGCCTCGGCCCGATCCTGCCCGTCCAGCGCGCGGGAATCGGGCAGATACTGCGCCATCAGCTGCGCGGCATCGGGCGAAGCGCCAACATACAGATACAGCGCGTCCAGCGAGAGCAGCAGCCGCACATGCTCGCTGCGGGCAAAGCAGACCGGCCCGGTTTGCGGCATTGCGCTATAATCGGAGAATACGGCCATCAGCCGGGTAACGCCGCCCTCGGTAACGGCCTCGCAGACAAGATCGGCCGCCTGCAGGCCGCGCTGCGGTAAAGCCGTCTGCAGATTGTCTACCATTACGGCCAGCGGGCGCGTGCCCTCGGGGGCGCCCTCCGGCCGGGGAAGGCCGGTAAGAGGATCGGCCGAGGGATCGGTGACGACCTCGGGCGGCAAAACCGTTTGCGAGCCGGCGGGCCGCGCCTCGCCGCCGGCCTTGGAAGAAGAGGAGGCAAAGCCCGGTGCAGACGCGGACGGCTGCTGCCCGGCGGAGGACGCCTGCGCACCGCTGCCCGGCACGGCGCAGGCACAAAGGCACAGCAATGCCGCGCCGATCATTGCAAGAACACCGCACAGTTGTTTTGGCATACTTGTCAACCTCGCATTCGGGCCGCGTACCGCGCACGAAGAACCGTTTTTCCGTCGGCCAACGCTCACTGTATTGCCGGAATTTCTTCCGTTCATACATTTCTATTTTATCAAAAATTCCCGTTTTTGTAAATAGAGCGGTAGATATTTCCCCCAAAACCTGCAAAAGAGGACAGATTGCACAAGACAAACCAGGGCGCGCACGGCCCCGGCGGATCAAATTTGCAAAAATTCGGTATTTAAGAAAAATGCATGCAAGAAAGTATTGACAGAAATGCGCCAAACTGCTATAATAATTTGGCATGGTTAGGGGGTGCAATATCCATATGTTGCGGCCTTGCAAATCATGAGCAAGCACAGCAGGAGCCATTAGCTCAGTCGGCAGAGCATCTGCCTTTTAAGCAGGGTGTCCGGGGTTCGAATCCCCGATGGCTCACCATTTTTTAAACCGCACCGAATGGGCAAAAAGCCCGAAACGGCGCGGTTTTTTGTTTCGGAAAATGATGGCGCGGGATACGAGGGAGGGAAAACACATAAGCAACCGGGAGCCTGCGGGGAATCTGATCGACCCAATACCGGGGAGCCGGCTTTTCTGCGTTGCGGCCTGTCTGTAGGGAGCGGCTGTCCCGGATAAAGCGCCGAATGCCGAAGTGCCGGCAGACCGGGAACGAGCTTTCGCTCTACAGAACAGGGGACACATGCCGATTGATTCAGAAAATAACAGGTGCTCGCTTGGCGAGTGGGCCTGTGCATACAAAAAGGGGCGCCCGTTTTTGGGGCGCCCCTTTGCAGTGATGCATCATTCGTGCGGCCAGCCGCACGGGGGAAGGCAGCGATTACTCGCCGGCCTTCGCAGCCTGAGCAGCAGCGATCTTCGCAGCGCGCTCTTCCTTCCAGGCAGCCATCTTGGCGCGCACATCGCCGTTGATGTTCCAGATGAAGGTGAAGCAGCAGAACGAGGCGACAGCGGCGAGGCACGGGAAGCCTACAACCATCCACTTGATACCCGCGATGGTGCCGGCAGACTGCTCCAGACCAGCCTGCGTCAGCGTAGGATCGTAACCGATGCCGGCGATGAGCAGAACGGACAGAGAGTTCGCGATCATGCCGCCAATGCGGCGCGACAGGCTGAAGAAGCCGTAGATCGTGCCCTCATTGCGCTTGCCGGTGATGTACTCGTTGTAATCAATGGATTCGGCCACAAGGCCCCACTGCATCTGAACGGACATTGTAACAAACGCGGTAGCAAGACCCATCCACAGGATGTACAGCATCGGGCTCAGACCCGGCGCGAAGAACACATATGCCAGCAGGCCAACGAAGCAAACAAAGCCGGCCGCAAGGCAGGTGCGGATGATGACAACCAGATCCCATTTCTTCGTCAGGATCGGGGCGGACGCCAGGATCACGATCATGGCGACAGAGGAGAAGATGGAACCCACGCTCTGGATGCCGATGTCGTGTAGAACGTCGGCCACCATGTACGTTGCGGCGCCCTGGCCCAGAGCCTGAACGGCGCAGATGCTGATGGAGTGCAGAACCAGCGCGAGGAACGCACGGTTTTTGGTGATGATGTTCCAAATATCGGTGATCTTGAATTTCTGCTTTTCGGCATCTTCTTCATCCACAATCAGCTGAGCGGCTTTATTGCGCTCTTTGGTGAGCGCGTAGTGCAGGAATACGATAAAGCAGCCCAGCACGGCGCACACAACGCCCATTACGGCAAAGCCGGTGGTGTTGTCGCCAAATTTGGCAAGAATCTGCGGGATGATGGCGCCGGCGATCATGCCGCCGATGGTGGAGCCAAAGCCGCGAGCCGAGGCCAGCGTGGCACGCTCGTTGTCGTTGGTGGCCATGGCGCCCAGTAGGGAACCCATGCCGATGTTCATCATCGTGTAGCCGCCCTCGTAGATGATCTTCAGCACGAAGATGGAAGCCATCATGGCGAAGCCGCCGCCCAAGTGAGACGGTACCGCATAGAACGTAATCAGGCCGACGGCCATCACGGGGATGGAAGCGAGGATCCACGGACGGAACTTATCCGCGCCGGGTTTGGCCTTCGTATAGACCATGTCCATAATGGTGCCCATCAGCGGATCGTTGATGGCGTCCCACGCATTCCAGATGAGCAGGATCGAAGCCAGAAGAACGGGGTTTACCGCAAGGTGCACCTGCAGGTAACGCGTCATAAAGCCGGAAACCGCATACAGTGTGATAACGCCGCCGGCGTCGCCACAGCCGTAGCCAATGATGTTCGCTAAGGTAAGCTTCGGAACGCCATTGGTCTTGTTTTTCAGATCGCTTGCCATTCAGTTAATTCCTCCTTTATTTTCAGCCCATAAATGGCAGAAGCCGCGCCGTGGGGTGCGATTTTTCACAATGCGATGTCTGCTGCCCTCTTGCCGTGAAAAGAAAAAAGCACACCTCGTGTCGAATTCTTCGCCCTCATGTGCTGAATTACCAATTTCTATTTGCATTATAGCTTTTTTTTTTGCAGTTTGTCCATTGCGAAGGTTGCGCATGCATTGCAATTATTGCCCAATGCGAAAAGGTGCGGAAAAAATCGCGGCCGGATGAAAAAATGTTTCATCCGGCGCGGCTCTGCGCAGCCGATGGCATCCGCGCTTTTGCGCGGGGAGAAAAGAGGAAAAGACGCTTTTTTCCTGCGCGCCGTGCGTCCGGCCGCCCTGCGCCGAAGCAAAAAATAAATTTTGCGGCAAAATGCGCGGGGAACCTTTTAAGACGCGCAAAAATATGCTATACTGAAGCTGTTGCGTAGAATTCTAAGGAACCGCTGATTCAATCGTCAGGCGCATCCCGGCGGCATCTTTTCCGCCTGTTTTGCCCCAAAATCTTGAAATACACAAAGCATTCCTGTGATTTTGGAGCTGCAGCGGGCAAAAAGCCCGCTCGCCGGTCTGCCCTGCCGATTTCATCAGCGCTTGCCTGAAAAATCGTATAAAAAAACGCATACCGCAGATACAGATGGGGTGGAGAATGATGACGGAGATGATCGAGGCGTTTTACCGTTCGCTGCGCGGGCGGCGTGTGGCGTTTATTGGCACGGGCGTAACAAACCAGCAGTGCATCGAGCTGTTCAGCCGGTGCGGGGCCGAGATCACGCTGTGCGATAAAAAGCCGGATCTGGAGGCGTTCGGCCCTTACGCCGAGCGGCTGCGCGGGCTGAACATCCGCTATTCGCTGGGCGAGCGGTATCTGGACGGCCTCGCCGGGCAGGAAATGATCATGCGCACGCCGGGCTTTGAGTATTATACGCCGCAGCTGGTGGCGGCGCGCGAGGCGGGCGTCGAATGTACCAGCGAGATGGAGCTGTTCTTCCGGCTGTGCCCCTGCAAAACGGTGGCCGTTACGGGCTCGGACGGCAAAACCACCACCACCACGCTCATTGCCAAAATGCTGGAGACAGCGGGGCGCCGCGTGCATTTGGGCGGCAACCTGGGCCGCGCGCTGCTGCCCATAGTGGATACCATCGAGCCGGATGACATTGCGGTGGTGGAACTTTCCAGCTTTCAGCTCATCAGCATGCGCCAATCGCCTGATGCTGCGGTGGTAACGAACGTTACGCCGAACCATCTCGATCATCATAAGGATATGCAGGAATATATCGACGCAAAGCGCAACATTCTGCTTTATCAGCAGCCGGGCAGCCGCGCCGTGCTGGGGTACGAAAACGAGATTACCCGCGCGATGGCGGCCGATGTACGGGGCACGTTCCAATGGTTTACGCGCAAAAGCACCGTGGAAAACGGCGGCTTTCTGCGCGCGGACGGCATGCTGTGCCTTGCGGCGGACGGTGCGGTGACGCCCATTGTGCACAAAAGCGAGGTGGCCCTGCGCGGCGAGCACAATCTGGAAAATCTGCTGGCGGCATTCTGCGCCGTGCGGGGGATGGTGCCCGAGGATGTGATGGCGCAGGTGGCGCGCACATTTGCGGGCGTGGAGCACCGCATCGAGCCGGTGCGCACGCTGAACGGCGTGCAGTGGTTCAACGATTCCATCGCCACCAGTCCCACGCGGGTGATCGCGGGGCTGCGGGCGTTCGATCAAAAGCTGATCGTCATTGCGGGCGGCTCGGATAAGGGCATCAGCTTTGCGCCGCTTGCGCCGGAGCTGCTCGAGCATGTAAAGACGCTGATCTTAACGGGCGCGACGGCCGCGAAGATCGAGGACGCTGTGCGCGCCGAGGCGGGCTTTGCCGCGAGCGGCCTTCGCATCCTGCGCGCCGCCGATATGGCCGAGGCGGTGCGCCTTGCGCACGAAGCCGCGCAGCCCGGCGATATTGTATCGCTCTCGCCGGCGTGCGCCAGTTTTGACCGTTACCCCAACTTCGAGGCGCGCGGGCGGCACTATAAGGAGCTGGTGAATGCGCTGTGATCCGCCGTGTGGAAGAAGCGAACCGCGCGCCGTTTTTGGCAGCGGTGCGCGGCAGGCCGCATTTCGGCGATGTGATGCCTGTGGAACTGGCGGTATTCGGCACGATGCACGGCGGCCCCGTGCCGCGCTTTTTTACGGCTGCGCCCGGCGCGGCGCTGTGTGTGCGCGGGCGCAGCGCACTGATGTGCGGTACTTATGACAGGGAAGAAACCGGCGGCTTTTTGGGGCTGTGCGGCGTGGACCGCGTGCTGACGGACGGCGTACCGCCCGCGGGCTATGCGCGCCGGCGGCATCTGTACTGCATGGCGCTTGCCGGCACGGGGAAGGGAAAGGAGCTGCCGCCCACGGGAACGGATCTTCTGCCCCGCGAGGCGCCCGCTCCGCCCCTCGCGGGGCTGGCGCTGGATTCCGCGCCGCCGCCGGGCGAAACAGCGGATTTTCTGATGAGCGCGCAGGGCGCGGAGATCCGCGATAATTTTTATTCGGAGCTGTGTACAAAGCTGGCGCGCGGCGCGGCGTGCGTATGGGCCGCGCGGCAGAACGGCCGTATGATCGCGACGGCGGGGGCGTATGCCCTCGCGCCCGAAACAGCGTATCTCGCTTTTGTCGAAACGGCCGAACCCCTGCGCGGCAGGGGTGTCGGCAGCTGGCTGGTGGGCGCGCTTGCCGCACGGCTTGCGGGGGAAGGCCGCCGCGTATCGCTGCTTTGCGAAAAAGGCCGCATCGCGTTTTATGGGCGGCTGGGCTTTAAACAGGAAGGCACGCTTTGGCAGTGTACGCGGGAAGCAGAAGCCGGGGAAGCGGAAGGATAGAAACCACGGGTGCGGCTCGGGCGTTTGTCTGTCCGGGGACGGGGGAAGCCTGCCTGTTTTTTCCCATCAGGCGCTTATCCTGAAACGGAGCGCGCCAAAGCGGCTTCGCTTTCGGGAAAAGCGGCGCTTCGGAGCCTGCCGAATCAACCTGCCGAATCGAAGAAGTTTCATAAAAAGGATGAGAATATGATCGAACAGTTTTTTGATTTTTCGCCGGAGCTTTTGAAGGCCGACCAAAAGGCGCTGGAGCTGTGCCGGGAGCGCTTTGCGCAGCTGGAGAGAACAAAAGAATACAACCAGCTCAAAATGCTGAAGGCATTTACCGGCTGCCGCGTGGGCGGCAGCCATCTTGTGGGCACAACGGGCTATGGCATGGGTGATGCCGGGCGCGAAAAATTAGAGCAGGTGTTTGCCGCGCTTACGGGCAGCGAGGCCGCGCTGTTCCGGCACAATTTCATGTCCGGCACGCACACGCTGGCTGTGGCGCTGTTCGGTGTGCTGCGCCCGGGCGAGCGCATGGTGGCCGCCACGGGCCGCCCGTATGATACGCTCGCGGGCGTGATCGGGCTGGACGGCACAAGGTACGGCAATCTGATGGAATTCGGCGTTTTGTACGACGAGACGCCGCTGCTGCCCACGGGCGCGCCCGATCTGGATGCCATTGCAGAGCGGTGTCGCGGCGCAAAAATGTGCTACATTCAGCGCAGCCGCGGTTATGCCGCGCGCCCGGCGCTCTCGCTGGATGCGATCGAGGCCATCAGCAGGGCGGCCAAGGCGGCGCAGCCGGATATCATTGTGATGGTGGATAACTGCTACGGCGAATTTACCCAAACCGAGGAGCCCACGCAGCGCGGGGCCGATCTGATGGCGGGCAGCCTGATCAAAAATCCGGGCGGCGGCATCGCGCCCACAGGCGGCTATATTGCCGGGCGCGCCGATCTGGTGGAGCTGTGCGCCCACCGCCTGACGGCGCCGGGCGTGGGCGGCGAGATCGGCTGTACGCTCGATCTGCTGCGCGGGCTGTATCTGGGGCTTTACTACGCGCCGGGCGTTGCCTGTGAGGCGCTGAAAACAAGCGTGTACGCCGCGTGCCTGTTTGAGCTGCTGGGCTACGGCGCAACGCCGCGCTATTTGCAGGACCGCAACGACATTATCACCAGCGTCGAAACAGGCAGCCCCGAGGGCATGCGGGCGCTGTGCGGCGGCGTGCAGGCCGCCAGCCCGGTGGACAGCTTCGCTGCGCCCGAGCCCGGCGAGATGCCCGGCTACGAGGATCCTGTAATCATGGCGGCGGGCGCGTTTACAATGGGCAGCAGCATCGAGCTTTCGGCCGACGGCCCCGTGCGCCCGCCTTACACCGTGTACCTGCAGGGCGGCCTGAACTTCGCCGCCGCCCGCGCGGGTGTGCTGCTTGGGGCCGAGCGGATGTGCCGCCTTCGGGAGGGATAAGCCATGCCGAACAACCGGACGGAAAACGTTGAGCTTACCGTGCTCTGTAGGATGCCTGTTTCCGCAAGCATATTTTAACAAATTTTTGACTGCTGCGTCCGAGGTTCTGCGGTTTCATTCTCTTGGGCGCCTTGCGGGCGCGGCGGAAAGGAATGGTCATATTTATGAAAATCTTCAATACAATGACGCGCCGAAAGGAGCAGCTGACGCCGCTTGTGCCCGGCGAATACCGCATCTATGTGTGCGGGCCGACGGTGTATAACTATGTGCACATCGGCAACGCGCGGCCCGTTGTGGTGTTTGATACGCTGCGTCGGTATCTCGAATATCAGGGCAACAAAGTGCTGTTTGTCTCTAACATTACGGATATCGACGATAAGATCATCACAAAGGCAAACGAAGAGGGCGTGCCGATGCAGGAGATCTCGCGCCGGTATGAGGCCGAGTTTTTGAAGGACTGCGCGGGGCTGAACGCGCTGCCGCCCACGGTGCGCCCGCGCGCAACGGAGCACATCGACGAGATCCTGTCCATCGTCGCGGATATCATCGAAAAAGGGCACGGCTACGTGGCCAAAAACGGCGACGTGTATTTCCGGGTGCGCAGTTTTGGCGAATACGGCAAGCTCTCGCATCTGGTGCTGGACGATTTGGAGAGCGGCAACCGCGAGCTGCGCAGCCAAATGGACGACGATTTAAAGGAAGACCCGGCCGATTTTGCCGTGTGGAAGGCCGCGAAGCCCGGCGAGCCCTATTGGGAAAGCCCCTACGGCAAGGGGCGCCCGGGCTGGCACATCGAATGCAGCGCAATGGCGCGCAAGCACCTCGGCGATACCATCGACATTCACGCGGGCGGTGAGGATCTGATCTTTCCGCACCACGAAAACGAGATCGCGCAATCCGAATGCGCCAACGGCTGCACGTTCGCGCGCTATTGGATGCACAACGGCTTTTTGAACATCGACAACCACAAAATGAGCAAGAGCGCCAACAACTTTTTTACGGTGCGCGAGCTGAGCGAGGTTTACGGCTACGAGCCGATCCGCTATTTTCTGCTGACGGGCCAGTACCGCGGCCCGCTGAACTATACGGCCGAGCTTATCGGCGCGTGCCGGGCAAGCTTGGAGCGTTTGTACACCTGCCGCGAAAACCTCGATTTTGCGCTGGAAAACGCGCACGGCGCGGACCTTTCCCTTGCAGAAAGAGCCGCCGCCGCCAAAGAAAAATTCTGCGCCGCGATGGACGACGATCTGAACACCCCCGACGCCTTGGCCGCGCTGTTCGATTTTGTGCGCGAGATCAACACCCTTGCCTCCGAAAGCGGCCGCGCCGCGCTGGAAACGGCGGCGAAGACGTTTGACGAGCTGACGAATGTGCTGGGCATTTTGTATCACCGCAAAAAAGAGGAGATCCCGGCCGAGATCCTCGCGCTGGTGGCCGAACGCGCCGCCGCGAAAAAGGCGAAGGATTGGCCCCGCGCCGACGCCATACGCGCCGAGCTTGCAGAGCAGGGCTATACGGTGGAGGATACCCCCCAGGGCCCGAAGGTGAGCCGGGCAAAATAAGCCCGCCAAGATGGGCGCGCGGCGACAGATCCACAATAGGCCCGCCCAAATAAGCCCGCGGCGACAGACTGCGGCGGGAACGCAGCAAAAATACAGCGCCGCAGCTTCCGGGAAGAGGAAAGCTGCGGCGCTCTGTTTTTTACGGCGCTGTCTGCGACGTGCCCATTACCGATCTGCCGAAGGGCAGGGGAGAAACACCTGGCCTCGGGCACGGCCTGTCACACCGTCAGGTCTGCTGCGATCATGCGGCCCAGTTCGCCGATGAGATATACCGTGATGCGGGTGCCGGCGGGAATGGCGGCATCCAGCAGAACGTCGCCGGTGGGGGTGACGTCCGTATAGTAAAAATGCTTGTGCGCTGTGGTGGCGTAGGCGTGGCCGTCCTGCACCGTGTAGCATACCGTGCCTCTGCAAACGCCGTCCCGCTCGCAAAAATCGATGGGCAGGCTGTGCCGTTCGCCCTTTATATACAGCGCGTATTGTCCCGCAAACGGTGTTTTGCGCAGCTCGCCCATCACGCGGGTGGGCGCAGCATAGGCATGCGCGTTGTTTTTTCCGTGCATCACGTAGGCCACGCCGTTCCACGCGCGGGCAAATTGCTCCAGCAGATAGCGGCGCTCGGCCTCGGCATCACTTTTGGCGTAGGGATCGTTGCACAGCACGTATTCCACGCCGTCCGCGTCTGTTTCAAAGCCGCGCACCACCATCAGATGGCCTTCGGTCGTGCCAAAGGTGCCCTCCAGCAGCGGCAGGCTGCGGGCATCGGCGTGCGCGGAGGTATCGGCGTAATGAACGCTTACCCCGCAGGCAAAGCCGTTCTTGATCTCCTGCTTCAGCTCCGCCAGATCTAAAAAAGCCACATAGCACTCGTAGCCGTAGCTGCCCGCAATGGCGGCGGTAAAGCTCCAGTTTCCGTTGCCGCGGTATGTATAATCGTAGTTGGCGTGCGCCACCTCCTCGGGCAGCAGATCCTCGCCCCAGCGGTTCATCAGCATGGCAGCGGTGGTGGGGCTGCAGATGACAGAGCCCATGCGCGGATCGCGGATAAGCTGTGAATAGGCGGGAACGGGAATGCTGCGGCGGTAAAGCGGCTCGCCCGGCTCGCGCTTCCAGCGCAGCGGCCGCACGGAGGCCGCCAGCAGAAAAACGGCCGGCGTGGCGCCGATATCGTTTGTATACAGGTTGATGCGCAGCTGAAAAGCCGTACCGCCCTCGGGCGCGCACACGCGCACCTGATCGGTATCCAGCCAGGCACCGGCGCCCTTGGAACGCTCTGCCGGCAGGCTTGCGCGCTGCAAAAACGGGCTCCACTTTCCGTAGGACATCCATGCCGACCACGCATTGCATACCAGCACCCGCACAAATACCTCTACGGCGGTGCCTTTCGGCGTGGCGGCATTCCAAGAGGCCACCAGCGCGCTGAACGCCGCAGCCGAAAGCTTTGGCGAGGTGTAGCATCCGGCCTGCACATAGCGCCCGGACGCCTGATCCAGCCGAAGCGTGTCGTCTGTGCAGGTTACGTTGTCGAACGTTCCCTCCGCAAACGATTTTTCGTCCTTAAACAGGAACACCTGATTCTCCATACCCAAAAGCACCTCTTCTGTCAGTACTGCCATGATCCCGAACCCGTGCCGGATCAAAATCGGCATCGGACGGAACGTCTGTTCGCCGCCGGGAAAAAACAAAACCGTACAAAACCCTGTTAAATCCTCAACAGAGCTGTGCGGTTTTGTGCGCTGCCTGCACCGTCAGACGAAAAAACGGGAGCTTTCCCAAACGGGAAACAGGCATTCAAAACGCATCCTCTTCCTCGTCGTCATCCGAATAAATTTCAATGTACTCCTGCGTGTTGGAACGATCCAGCCAAGCCACGGCCGCAACGATCGCCGCCAAAGCAACAGCCAGCTTCCAGATCCATTGTAACATGATGCACTGCGCCTCCTTCAATGAATTGCCCGGTTTTGCTTTTTTGCAAAAACCGCCCACCGGGCCGGGGATATTCAACGCCGCATCCTTTTGCGCAAGCCGGACGGACGCGGGGGATCGCCGGCAAAAGCCGGAAAAAGAAAGTTCAATACGGCACCACCACCAGCGCGCCAAAGCCGGACGCGCCGGGCGCCATGCATCCCGGCGGTACAGGGCAGGCCGAGCCGAAGGCCGATTCAGCCGTATCGTACAAAAACGCGCCCGCGGGCAAAAGATCGCCCGCTTTCGGTACGCACCCAAAAACCTCCCGCAGGGCTTCGGCGGGCAGCACGCCCTCGGCGCCCCAGTAAACGCCCTGCTCGTCGCTGCCGGAAAGTTCCCGCAAGGCGGGCATTTGCAGCTGCCGCACGGGCGTATCGCCGCCTTCGCCGGCCCGGTACAGCCAAAGGGCGCCGCCCTGCCCTTTGGCACAGGACACGAACAGATAGGTTTGTACGGCATCGTCCAGCGTTACCGCAAAACCAATGCGCGCGGTTTTGCGGGGCGCGCCGTCAAACACGGTAACGCTGAACGGAATGGAGCCGCCGCGCACATAACAGCGCACATATGCGTATACGCACCCGCGCGCGGGCTCGCCGTAAAAGTGTGTGATCTTCCATGCGGGCAGCGTCTCCATGGGCAGCGCGTCCCGGCTTTCGGTAATGAGAAACGACAAGGCACTTCCTCCTTCGGCCGGGGCCCTGTGCCATCTTATGCCGCGGGGCGTTCCGGTGTGTGCAAACGGCCCGCCGGCAGAATTTCCAATTTGCAATATTCTTTATTCAATATACGTTCCGTTGTGATCTGCCGCGGCCCTGCGGTTATCATTCCACGCTGATGATATAGTAATACACGGGCTGGCCGCCGTTCAGCTGCGAAACCTCGATGCCGGCAGGGCACTTTGCCTGTACCAGCTCGGCGGTACGGGCGGCGTCCGCCTCGCTCACATCGCAGCCGGAGATCACCGTGATAAAGCTTGTATCCTTTTTGCACATGCTGCGTGCAAGGCGATAGGTCACTTTGGTGATATCGGTGCCGGTGGCGACAAGCTTGCCGTTTTCCAGCGCGAGAATTTCGCCCTTTTTAATTTTGCGGCCGTCAAAATCGCTGTCGCGCGCCGCAAACGTAACCAGGCCGGTGGCCACCTTATCCGCCGCCTGCATCATTTGGGTGGCGTTGTCGTATTCGGAGGCGTCCGGGTTGAAGTTCAGCAGCGCGGTAATGCCCTGCGGAATGGTGCGCGTGGAGAGCACCACCACCGTGCGGTCGGCAATGCCCTGCGCCTGCTCGGCGGCCATGATGATATTTTTGTTGTTGGGCAGCACGAATACGGTTTTTGCGGGAACGCTCTGCACCGCGGCGACAATATCCGCGGTGGAGGGGTTCATCGTCTGCCCGCCCGAGACGACGGCGTCCGCGCCGAGATCGGTGAAGATGTCCTTCAGGCCCTCGCCCGCGGCCACGGCCACAAAACCATAGGCGCGGTCGTTATCGACGGCGGCGTAGGTAAAGCCGCCGCCCATGCCCGCGGCCTCGGCCGCGGCCTGCTTTTTCAGGCCCTCGCCCTGCGCCTGCCGCGCAAGAAACTGCTCGTGCATGTTCTCGATTTTAAAGTTCGTCAAATAGCCGTACTGCAGCGCATGGCTGACGATCCTGCCGGGATCGGCCGTGTGAACATGACAGTTGATCACCTCGTCGTCCTCAATGACGACAACACTGTCGCCGTTGCTCTCCAAAAAGGCGCGCAGCTTGCTGCTGCTGGCGCCGGCGTTTTTGTTTACCAAAAACTGCGTGCAATAGCCGTTCTTGATATCCTCCACCTTCATCAGGTCATCGGTGTAAACACCCTTTCCCGCGCCGCTGGTGGAAAGCTTGGCGCTCTTTTCCACCGGTTCGCTCGCGGCCACAACCTCGCCGTCGCGCAGTACCGAGAGCATGCCCTCAAAGATATACACAAGGCCCTGCCCGCCCGCGTCCACAACGCCGGCCTTTTTCAGCACGGGCAGCTGTTCGGGCGTGTGCTCCAGCGCGCGCTGCGCCGCGGCGCACACCAGCTGCCACAGCTCTACTTCATCGGCAATGCCGCTGGCGGAGGCCTCCTCGCTGGCCACGCGCGCCACGGTGAGCATCGTGCCCTCGGTGGGCTTCATCACGGCCTTGTAGGCGCTCTCCACGCCCACTTCCAGCGCGTTGATAAGATCGGCGGCGTCCGCCGTGCGCTTGCCCTGCAGCGCCTTGGAAAAACCGCGGAACAGCAGGCTGGAAATAACGCCCGAGTTGCCGCGCGCGCCGCGCAGCATGGCGCTGGCAGCCACCTGCGCCGCCTTTTCCACGGTGCAGTCGTCCGGCAGATTCAAAAGCTCGCTGCGCGCCGCGCCGATGGTCATGCTCATATTGGTGCCGGTGTCGCCGTCCGGCACGGGGAACACATTCAGTTCATCTACCTTCGCGCGGCGGTTGGCAAGGCTGTTTGCACCGGATATGAAGCTGTTTTTTAAAGTTAAGCCAGTAATCATTGTCGTTCACCTCAAAGAATATTTCGGCACATGCGGGGCTGTCCGAAAAACGCCGCCCACAAAGCCCGGGAAAGGGCTTTGCGCCGCAGCGGCCCGGAAAGCCCTCTCGCCGGACCCGGATCGGGGATGCGCCAAACCGGGCGGCAGGCCGGATCGTCTGCAGGCCGATCCGGGTATTCATCAGATAATGTCATCCACATAAACATTGATGCGCGCCACGCGCAGGGTAGTGGCGTCCTCCACGGCGTACTTCACCTTATGGGTGATGCTGCGCACGATGGCCGCGATATTCAGGCCATACATCATTTTGATGTGCAGATCGATCACAAGACGCCCGTTTTCCTCGGTGACGCGCACGCCCTGATCGGGATGGTTCGCGCCGAGTACAAGGGACTTCAAGCTGTCGGACGTGCCGTTTGCCGTCATGCCGCATACGCCGTAGCAGCTTTGCACTGCCGCGCCGACAAGCCCCGCAAAATATTCGCCCGTCATACAAACCTTGCCAAGGGGGTTATAGAATTTGATCAAGCCGATCACTCCTTTTTCGCGCTGAAATACAGGGGTGTCCTCCGAAAAGGCACCGGCCGGGCGCTTTGGCTCCGGCAAAGGATATAGATTATTATACACTGGATTTGCCCGGTTGTACAGTTCTTTAACGCTTTTTTTCTCCGATTTCGTGCGCCGAAACGCAAAAAATGCCCCAAAAACACGTTTTGAGGCGTGGGGCCTTGCCGGCCAATGCCCACAGGGAAAAGCCATTGCCGCCTGCGCCGGCCGGGGCAGGGGGAGCCTGTGGGCGGCGGGGTGAAAACGCACAGCGGTTTAATGCCGCGCGTGCCGGGGCGGCGCTTTGCGGCGAAAAAGGGGCCCGGCCGCGGGGCGTGTGCCGCTCGCTGCGCCGGGGCGCCGCGCATGCCGGGGCGCGGCGCTCTGCGCGCCGGGCGGTGCCGGGGCGGGTGACGCGCTCGGCGCGGGGGGCTCGGGCAGGGAAGGCGGCATCGGGGCCGGGCGCTGCGCGGGGGATTGAGCCGGGGAAAAGGGCGTGCTCTGCGCGCCGGGCGGTGCCGGGGCGGATGACGCGCTCGGCGCGGGGGGCTCGGGCAGGGAAGGCGGCGTCGGGGCCGGGCGCTGCGCGGGGGATTGAGCCGGGGAAAAGGGCGTGCTCTGCGCGCCGGGCGGTGCCGGGGCGGGTGACGCGCTCGGCGCGGGGGCCATCGCGGCCTGCGCGCTTTGCCGGTTGGGCCGTTTGCCTCTTTGCGGCGCGCCGCCCGGCTGCCGCGCCCGGCGGCGCCTTCTGCGCTGCGCCTTCACCCATGCAACATAGGCGATGCGCAGTGCGATCAGCGCCGCCAGCAGAAGAACCACGCCCAGCACCGCCAGCAGGATCTGCACAGGGATGCTCCCAAAAGCGGGCCTGTCGATAAATTCCTTCGTGTTTGCGTTCAGCAGCGCCCGCACCGCGTCGGGGTCGACGCCGAGGGGCATCTGCGCGATCCGCGCGTACATGCAGCCGTCCGCGGCAAGGCCGTCCGCCAGCGAAAGAGTCATGGAGGCGGCAAACGGCTGCTCCGTCACATACCGTTCCGGCACGTCGAAGGCGGCGCGCACGTCGCCGGCCGCAAGCGCGCTGTGCAGCCAGAAGGTGCAGCCCTCCGGCGGCAGCGTCAGCGCCGCGTTTCCCACCGAGGGCGCGGCTTCGCTGTAAAAAACCGGCACCTCGGGCAGCGCCAGCTCCTGCGCGCCCAGCGTTACGGGCACGAAGCTGTCAAAGCAGTAATCCAGCAGCGCGATGCTGTCGGAAAATTTATCGTATTCCCGATCGCAGTGCAGCACCACGCACAGCAGCGTGCGGCCGCCGCGCCGCACGGCCTCCACCATGGTATAGCGCGCCTCCTGTGTCCAGCCGCTCTTGCCGCCCAGCGTGCCCTCGTACTGGTATTTGTTGGTAACCAGCATGCAGTTATCGGTGCCCCAGCGCCGCTCCTGCGGCTGCTTATTGGTGGGCGGCATTACATATTCCGTCGCGCCGAACAGCTCGGCAAAGCCCGGCACCGTCATGGCCCAGCGCGTTAGAACCGCCATATCGTGCGCGGTGGTATAGTGCGCGTCGTCGTGCAGGCCGCTCGCGTTGACAAAATGCGTATCGTTCATGCCCAGCGCGGCGGCCCTTTCGTTCATCAAAGCGGCGAACGCCTCCATGCTGCCCGCCGTATATTCGGCCAGCACGTTTGCCGCGTCGTTGGCGCTGGCCAGAATGGTGGCGTGGAACAGATCGCGCAGCGTGACAACCTCGTCCGGCTGCAGCGCAACATGCGAGGAGCCCGGCGCCAGTGTATGTACGGCGTCATAGCTTACCGTTACCTGCGGGGAAAGCTCGCCGCCGCAGTGCTCCATTGCCAGCGCGATTGTCATGATCTTTGTGATGCTGGCGGGATAGCCGCGCTGCCAGCCGTTTTTTTCGATGAGGATCTGCCCGGTGTCGGCGTCCATCACGAGATACGCGTCCGCCGTTACGGCGGGCGGCGCCGTCTCGCCCGCGGCAAAGGCCGGCACGGCCCACAAAAGCGCAAGCAGCAGCGCCAGTGTCAGTGCTCCCATCCGTTTCATGGCCCGTACCACCTCCCCTTTTTTCGCAGCCGCGGCGGCAAAAAAGCCTTGCGCCGCGGCCCGGCGTGCGCAAAACACCAAAAAACACCGAGAGAAACGTTTTTTGCAGCCATCGCTGCATCGCCGCTGCGGGCAAGCGTCCAAAATGCCCGCCTTGTTTTTATTATACGAACTTGCGCGAAGATGCGCAATAGGAAATTCCCGGTTCGGCACGGCCGCCGCGCCAAGGCCGTTTCGCGGCTCCGCAAGGGGGCAAATGCGGCAGCCGCCGCGCGCCGCGCGCCTGCCTGCGCCGTTTGGCGATTTTTTTTCACGAAACTGTTTATTTTGTCCGCAAATTTCGATATACTGTAAGGGAAACCTTTCAGCAAAAGAAAAACCTTTCGGCAATTGGCCCGGCGCGGGCCCGCGCCCGTGCGGCGCGCCTTGGCCGGCCGCGGCGCCCGTTTTCGGCACAAAGCATCGGTCACCGGCAGGTTTTCCGCTGCTGGAGGGCGCCGGCATTTGCAAAGCATAGACGAGGTGAGCGATATGGAGCGTTTGGAGGATACATTGTTAAACGGCAAAAAGCGCCTGCATTTTATCGGGATCGGCGGCAGCGGAATGTTCCCGCTGGTGCAGATCCTGCATGCAAAAGGGTACGAGATCACGGGTTCGGATGTCAACGAGGGCGACATCATCGAGCGGGAGCGCAAAATGGGCATCCCTGTTTCGATCGGGCACCGCGCCGAAAACGTGCACGGCGCGGATCTTGTGATCTATACCGCCGCTGTTTTGAGCGGCAATCCCGAGATCGCCGAGGCCGGGCGGCTGGGGATCCCCCCGGCGGAGCGCAGCGTGCTGCTGGGCTGTGTTGCGGGGCTGTATCCGCGCCCGGTGTGCATTGCGGGCACGCACGGAAAAACCACCACCACCGCCATGACCACGCAGATCCTGCTGATGGCGAACGCCGACCCGGCCGCCGTCATCGGCGGCAAGCTGCCGATGATCGACGCCTACGGCCGCCACGGCGCGGGCGGCGAGATCGTGGTAGAGGCGTGCGAATACAGCAATACGTTTTTGCATCTGCGGCCGTATCTTTCGGTACTGCTGAACGTGGATGCCGATCATTTGGAATTTTTTGGCTCGATGGACAATTTAAAGGCGGCGTTCCGCAAATTTGCGCAGCTGACGACGCATCTGGTGCTGGCAAACGCCGACGACGCGAACACGATGGAGGTGACGGCGGGGCTGGAACGGCCCGTGCGCACGTTCGCCATCAATGCCGCGGCGGACTGGCGCGCCGTGAACGTGCGGGAATATCGCCCGTCGTTCTATTGCTTTGATGTGGAAGCAGAGGGCGCCGTTCTCGCGCACATCGAGCTCTCCGCCCCCGGGCGGCACAATGTGTACAACGCCCTTGCCGCGTTTGCCTTGGCCACGCTCTGCGGCTGCACGCCGGGGGACTGCGCGCGCGGCCTTGGGGCGTTTCGGGGCGCGGGGCGTCGGTTTGAATTTTTGGGCGAGGTGGACGGCGTGACCATCGCGGACGATTACGCCCACCATCCCACAGAGCTGGAGGCCACGCTGCGCGCCGCCAAAAGGATGGACTATCGGCGCGTTTGGGCGGTGTTCCAGCCGTTCACCTATTCCCGCACCGAAATGCTGCTGGATGATTTTGCACGCGTGCTGCAGATCGCCGACCGGGTGGTGATGACCGAGATTATGGGAAGCCGCGAGCGCGCCGAGGACTACGCCGTGCGCACAAAAGACCTCGCGGCCAGGATCCCGGGCAGCGTGTGGTTCGATACGTTCGATGAGGTGGTGCGGCATGTTATGACGCAGGCACAGCCCGGCGACCTGGTAATTACCTTGGGCTGCGGTGATATTTATAAGGCGGCGCGGAAAATGCTGGCCCGGCAATAAAACGCTTTTTGCGGCGAACCGTACAAAAAGCGCACAAAAGCGTCAAAAACAGCCGTTGGAAGCACACCGCCCGACGGGCGGCCTTCCAACGGCTGTTTCCTTTTTTGTTCCGGCCGAATGCAAAGCGCATCGCGAACGCGCGCTTTCGGTGCGTTCAGCCGATCTCTACCATAACCCTGACGCCCTCGCGCACGGCGGCCGCGCGCATTACCACGCGGATCGCCTTGGCGATGCGGCCCTGCTTGCCGATGACGCGGCCCATATCCTCCTCTGCAACCGTGAGGTGATACACCACCGTGCCCTCCTCGTCGGGCGCGTCTGCCGAGACGCGCACGGCGTCCTTATCCTCTACAAGGCCTTTGGCGACCGTAAGCAAAAGCTCTTCCATGCCGTACCTCCGCGCAGTTACAGAATGTTGTTCTTTTTCAGCAGAACGCGAACGGTATCGGTGGGCTGAGCGCCGGTCGCGATCCATTTCTTCGCCTTTTCGGCGTCGATCTGAACAACGGTGGGCTCTTTGGTGGGATCATAGTAACCGATTTCCTCGATAAAACGGCCGTCGCGCGGGAAGCGGGAATCCGCCACCACGATGCGGTAGAACGGAGCCTTCTTCGCGCCCATACGGCGCAGTCTGATTTTAACAGCCATGTCTGTCACCTCCTGTAATTTCTCTGTGGCTTGCCTGTATCTCGTCAGGGCAAATGCCCTGCCACCACCTTTATCGGAATATCCCGCCGAAGCCCTTCATGCCGCGGCCAAATGCCTTGGGGTTGCGCTTCATTTGCTTCATCAGCTTGTGCATCTGTTCAAACTGGCGCAAAAGACGGTTCACATCCTCCACGCGTGTGCCGCTGCCGGCTGCGATGCGCCGTTTGCGCTTGGGATCAATCATCGAGGGCTTTGCGCGCTCGGCCTTCGTCATACTTTGAATGATGGCCTTCATGCGCAAAAGCTCTTTATCGCTCTTTTCCAGATCGCCGTCCGAAACGCGCCCCGCGCCCGGGATCATCGAGAGCATGGCGGCTGCGCCGCCCATGCTTTTTACCTGCTCGAACTGCGCGAGCATATCGTTCATATCGAATTTGTTTTCCAGCATGCGCCGGGCGGTTTCCTCGGCCTTTTTCTGGTCGGCGGAGTCCTGCGCTTTTTCGATGAGGGTAAGCATATCGCCCATGCCCAGAATGCGCCCCGCCATACGGCCGGGGTGGAAGACCTCGAGGTCGTCCAGCTTTTCGCCCACGCCCGCGAATTTGATGGGCCTGCCCGTAACGGCGCGCACCGAAAGCGCGCTGCCGCCGCGCGTATCACCGTCTAACTTTGTCAGGATCACGCCGTCGAGGCCCGCGCTCTCGGCAAAGCTTTTTGCTACGTTTACGGCGTCCTGGCCGGCCATTGCGTCGATGACGAGCAGCGTTTCATCCACCGTTACGGCTTCTTTAATGCGCTGCAGCTCCTGCATCAGCGCGTCGTCTACATGCAGGCGGCCCGCCGTATCCAAAATGACGATGTCGTTGCCGTGATCCTTCGCGTGCGCCACCGCTTTTTTGGCGATGGCCTCCGGCGCCTCGTCCGGCAGCGAAAACACCGGTGTTTCGGCCTGCTGCCCCACAATGCGCAGCTGTTCGATGGCGGCGGGGCGGTAAATATCGCAGGCCACCAGCAGCGGGCGGCGCCCCTCCTTGCGAAAATGCTTTGCCAGCTTGGCCGAGTGCGTGGTTTTACCCGCGCCCTGCAGGCCGCACATCATGATCACCGTCGGCGGCTTCGATTTGATGTGAATGCGCGCCGCCTCGCTGCCGCCCATCAGCTGCGTCAGCTCGTCGTTGACAATCTTGATTACCTGCTGCGCGGGTGTGAGGCTCTCCATCACCTCTTGCCCGACGGCGCGCGCGGTGACATCCGCGATAAAATCCTTCGCGACCTTATAGTTGACATCGGCCTCCAGCAGCGCAACACGCACCTCGCGCATCGCATCGCGGATGTCCTGCTCGGACAGCTTGCCCTTGCCGCGCAGCTTTTTGAACACCGATGCCAGTTTATCGCTTAAACTCTCAAATGCCATGTGCGGCGCCTCGCTTTCCGAAAAAATGTGTGGGATGCCGTTTAAACACCGCCGCTCACGCCTCGTTCATGCGGCTGATGATGCGCAGCATTTCGTCCGCGGCGCGGCGGACGTCCTCGTTCATCGCATAGCTGTTGTTGTTATAAAAATTGATATCCCGCGCCAGATGCTCCAGCGTGTCAATGCCCTCCTGAACGGCGCGGTAACGTCGGGCAAAGCCGACCTTTTCCTCCAGCTCGAGAATGGCGCCCTCGCCGCGCTTGATGGCGTCGCGCACGCCCTGCCGCGTAATGCCGAAGTTATCCGCAATTTCGGAGAGGGAAAAATCGTCGTTGTAGTACTGCTCCATCACGTCGCGCTGCTTGTCTGTCAGAACATCGCCGTAGAAATCCAAAAGATACGAGATCTCCAGATTCTTCGCTGCCATTGCGCACGCCCTCCCCTCAATGCGTCTCGGCTTATGTAAAGCGGTTTGCTTTACAAAGCTTTTCTTATTATATGCCAATCACGGCGTAAAGTCAAGTGCCTTTTCGGGCCGCTTTTGCGTTTTTTTCGCAATTTGTGCAGATTGGGCAGCTCCGTGAGAAAGCGCGCCCGCGGCGGGGGAGGAAAGCGCGTCCGCGGCAGCCGCAAGTTGCATTGCGTGCCGCATTGTGCTATAGTAAAAATATAGTAAAAAAATACGATCCGCTGGAAAGCGGCGCGGGTTCGGTTCTTTTTTTGATTCTGCGATGCGGTGCTGTACAGGCAAACCCGGTGGATTTCGGTTCACGCGCCGGACAAAGGGATGCGGAGGGATAAGCATGACTGTCCAACTGAAACAGAAACCTCTGCACAGGCGTTTGCTGCCGGCGGGGGATCTTTCTGCGCGGGGGCTTTGGCTGGCGGCGTGTGCCATAGCGGCCTTCAAAATCGTTTTGTGCAGCCGGCAGATGGTGCACGCCTTCCCGGACGCCTCCCCCATTGACGACGAGCTGATGCTGAACCTTGCCAAAAGCATCACCGCCGGAAGCTGGCTGGGAGAATACGGCTGGCTCACGCTGGGCAAGCATTCCTTTTACGCGCTGTGGCTGGCGCTGATGAACGGGCTGCATTTGAACGTAATCGTGGGCGGGCAGCTTTTGTTTGCCGCCGGATGCTTTGTGCTGCTTTTTGCGCTGCGGCCCGTTATGCGCACGGCGTGGGCACGGCTGTTTGTGTTTGCGGCGGTGCTGTACGCCCCGGCCTCCTGGGCCCAGTATACGCTGCGCGTGTACCGCGATAATATTTATCCCTCGCTGGTGCTGCTTGCGCTGTCCGGGCTGCTGGGCGCGTTTGTCCGCGTGCGGCAGCCGCCGCGCCGCGCGCTGCCATACCTTATCATTGCGGGGCTTTCGCTCGCGGCGGCATGGCTGTGCCACGAGGACAGCGCCCTGCTGCTGCCGTTTGTTGCGTGCGGCGCGGCGGTGTACGCGGCGGCGCTGTTTTGCGGCAGGGATATCACCCGGCGCGGCGCACGCCTTGCGCTTTTGCTGGTGCCGCTTGCCGTATGGGCCGGCGGCATCGCCGCGTGGTGCGGCGTGAACGCGGGCAGGTATGGGCGTTTTATCGTAAGCGATTTTACCTCCCGGGAATTTGAAGACGCGATGGGCGCGCTTGCGCGCGCCTGCCCCGATGCGCAAAGGCGCTATGTTCTGGTGCCCCGCTCCACGCGGTACGCGCTTTATGAGGTATCGCCCACGTTTGCGCTGCTGCGCGATACGCTGGAAACAAAGCCGATGTATACCGCCTACGGCAACCCGAAGGAAGGGGAATTCAATTCCGGCGGTATCCACTGGGCGCTGCGGCGCGCCGCATGGCTGGCCGGGTTTTACGATACGGCGCAAACCGCCGAGGCGTTCTGGCGCGCTGTGGCCGACGAGATCAACGCCGCGTGCGACGCGGGGCTTGTGCCGGCCGGGCCCAGGCAGAGCGGGATCTTTGCGCCTGTAAAGCCCGAGTACATTTTTCCCACGCTTGGAAAATTTCTGGAGGAGATCCGTGTGCTGCTCTTGTTCGAGCAAACAGACCCGCGCGCCCCGCTCACATGGGCAACGCAGGAGCGGCTTGCGGATTGGGACAGCTATACGCATTGTACCAGCAGCGGCTCGGCGATCCCCTACACGGATATCCCGTACTATCCTCCGTCTGCGCACGCGGCTTATGCGGTGCTGGACTGCATTGCCTGGATACAGCGGGTGCTGCTGTGGCCGATGCTGGCGCTTGCCGCCGTGTGGCTGCGGCGGTTCGTGCCGCGCTTTGTGCGCGCCGTGCGCCAAAAAGAGCTGACACCGCCGCTCGCGGGCGGAATGCTGCTGCTGGGCTTTTTTCTTACGGGGCTGCTGCGCATGGCCGCAATCGCCTACCTGATGGCCGTGTCCATGTCGATCGGGATCTCGCTGATGTATCTCTCGGCCGCCTGCGCGCCGATGCTGGCGTTTCTGGCCTGTGCGTCGGCCCTTTGGGCGGAGCAGCGATTTTGCCCCGCGCCCGAAGAGCCGGGCCGGGCTTTCGGTGCCCGCGCGCTTTGAGCGGGCGCCGGGGAAGGGGCTTTGAACCGGGCCGGCAGGGCTTGTTTGAATAAGAGCTTGTCTGAACGGGGTTTGCACAGGGCTTGCTTGAACAGGGGCCGGAAGAAAAACAGCAACCGAAATCTATTTTTACAGGAGGCTATCATGCAATACAGAGCATTGGGCAAAACCGGGCTGCGGGTGTCGGCGGTGGGCTTCGGCGGTATCCCCATCCAGCGTATCGACGCGGCGGGCACGCGCGTTCTGATGGAGCTGCTTGCCGAAAAGGGCGTCAATTTCATCGATACCGCGCGCGGCTACACCGTGTCGGAAAGCTATCTGGGCGAGGCGCTCTCGGGCGGGCTGCGCGAGCGCTTTTTTCTCGCCACCAAGTCTATGGCGCGCGACCGCGAGAGCATGGCGCGCGATATTGAGACAAGCCTTTGCCAGCTGAAGACAGATCACATCGATCTCTATCAGCTGCACAATATCAAAACGGATGCGGATTTCGAGCTTGCCTTTTCCGAGCGCGGCGCAGTGACGGCGATAGAAGACGCCATGCGCGCGGGCAGGGTGCGGCACCTCGGCGCCTCGGCGCATTCGGCAAAGAGCTTTGAACGCCTGCTGGGCTATCCGCAGATCGAAACAATCATGTTCCCTTATAATATCGTCGAAAATCAGGGCGAGGCGCTGATGGCGCGCGCGGCCGCGCAGGGCGTGGGCGTCATCGCGATGAAGCCGCTTGCAGGCGGCAATATCACCGACGGTACGCTGGCGCTGCGGTACATTTTGCAAAACCCGAACTGTGCGGTGGCCATCCCCGGTATGGCGTCGCCGGACGAGGCGGCCGCCAATGTGGCCGCGGCCGAGATCGAGGGCCCGCTCACGCCGGAGGAGCTGGCCGCCTGCGAGGCGATCCGCACAGAGCTTTCGGGCAGTTTCTGCCGCCGCTGCGGCTACTGCGCGCCCTGCACGGCGGGCATTGACATTCCCTCCGTGTTTGTGCTGGAAAACTATGTAAAGCACTACGATCTTGCCGATTGGGCACGGGCGCGGTACGAGGCAGCGCCCGTTAAGGCCTCGGCCTGTGTGGGCTGCGGCCTGTGCGAAGCCCGCTGTCCGTATGAGCTGCCCATCCGTGAAAAGCTGCGTGCGGCGGCGCGCACGTTTGGCGAAAGGTAAAAGCCCGCCCGCCGGCGTATATGCAGAGTTTTGATTTTCAGAATCCGAAAAGGAAAGGAGACCTTCTCATGAAGATCCTGGCCGTGGATTACGGCGATGCGCGGACGGGGCTTGCCGCGTGCGACCCAACGGAGCTTCTGGCCAGCCCCATCGGCGTGATCAAAGAAAAAAGCCTTGCGAAAACTGCCGAACAGATTGTTCTCGCCAGCCAAAAGCATGCGGTGGGCATGATCGTGATCGGCCTGCCGAAAAATATGGACGGCACCGAGGGCGCCCGCGCCCAAAAAAGCTGCCGGCTGGCCGAAACGCTGCGCGCCGTCGTTTCCATTCCCGTAGAGCTGTGGGACGAGCGCCAAACGACGATCAGCGCGGCGAACATCCTTTCGGAAAACGGAACCTATGGCAAAAAGCGCAAGGACGTACTGGATGCCGTGGCCGCCACGGTGATTTTGGAAAGCTATCTTGCCTACCGCAAAAACACAGGCCGGTAACAAAGCGGCCGCACCGGGCGGCAAGGCGCGGCGGGGGACGGCTGTGCTGAGTTTTGCCGGAATGCAGCCGCCGGCCCGGTGTTTTAAAAGCATTCTACAGAAAAGAGTTGACAAATAGTATTATGCGTATTAATTCATACGCGGAGGAATTTGTTGTGGCCGAATATGAATGCGATGCGGCGGGATGTATGACGCCCGGCGCGATTCTGCGCCGTGCGCAGCAAATCGCGACCGATCAGTGCACCCGGCTGGGCCTGACGGAAGACGTTTATCGCCGCACGCATACGGCCTTTCTGCTGGCCAAAATGGCGATGGAGATGCGCACACCTGTTCGCGTGGGCCAAAAAATAAAGATCGAAACGCATCCCTGCGCAGCGCAGCGCGCGGTATACCTGCGCCATACGGCCTTGTACGGAACAGACGGCGCCGTGCTGTGCGATATCGACAGCCGCTGGGTGCTGGTGGACACCGAGACAAAGCGCATTCTGCGCCGCGTGCCGGAGGGGCTGCCCTTGCCGTTTACCGTTCAGGCGGTGCCGCAGCTGGACCACACCCTGCTGAAGGGCGCGGCACAGCCCGACGGCGTGGAAACCGCCGGCTATACTCGCTGTGATAAAAATAGACATCTCAACAATACGTTTTATGCCGACATCGTCTGCGACCACGTGCCGCTGGCGCAAATGACGGCACAGACACCGGTGCGGCTGGCCATCGTCTACCACAGCGAGGTGCCGATGGGCATGGACTTTACGCTGCTGCGTGCGCAAACCGCGGAAAACCGCTGGTATTTTTGCGGTGCGGGCGACGAAAAAAAGCACTTTGAGGCCGATCTGACGCTGGGGATGCTCTAAGCGGTTTTTGCGAATCAGAGAACAGAGCTGCATGCTCATCGTCATCGCACGCTTGAAATCGGCATCGTATTGTGATATCTCTAACGACGGAAACGATAACAACATAACAACGATTTCGGAAGTTGTGGTTATGAAGTACGAGGAAAGCGATGCCATTGATACAAAGTGGGTCATCGCCCGACAGGAGCCGCCAGGGGCTTTAGGGCAAAAGCTGCAAACAAAAAAGACGCGCAAAACAGCCCAAAAGACTGCTCTGTTCGTCTTTTTTGCGGTGCGTCCCTCTATGAACGGCTTGCCGCAGCTGCTCTGTATCCGGCAGGGAAAAATGCGGCAGGAGGTCTGTTAAAAATTCTCCTTAAAAAAGAACTGCAGCTCTTCGGCAACAGCTTGCTCGTTTTCCCCTGTAACCTCCACCGTCACCGTTTCGCCGCACTTGGCGGCGAGCGCCATCACACTGAGGATCCTTTTTGCGTTTGCGCTGCGCCCGCCGCAGCGCAGCATCACCTCGCAGGGCACCTCGCTCAGGCGTTTTACCATCATACCGGCCGGGCGCATATGCAGCCCCATGGGGTTTTTCAGCGTGTAATCAAAGCCTGTCATACCGATCCGCTCCTTTCCGTGCCTTGCTCAAAGCTTCCTATCTTTATTATAGTACGCAGGAATCCTTTCGGCAAGAAGGAAAATCGCTATTCGGCAAGACGGAATATCGGCTTTGCATGACGCCCGCTGTTTACCCCGCTGCCAGCGCCAGCCGCAGCTGCTTTTTTGCGCGGTACAGCTGCGTGTGCACGGTTTTGGGCATGCGGCCCAGCCGCGCGGCAATGGCCTCCACCGGAAGCTCGCGTTCAAAGTACAGCATACATACCGCGCGGTACGGCTCGGCCAGCGCCTCGATCGTCTCTTTTGCGCGCCCAGCCTCATCGCGCAGCTCGCAGATGGATTCCGGCGTGGGCACCGTGTGCGCCTCGGCCCGTGCCGCGGCGGTATCGTCGGGCGTTTCGGCAGCGCTCACGCGCCGGCTGTACGCACTTTTCAGGTGATCCTTCGCCTTATTCATTGCAATGCGGCACAGCCATGGCCGGCGCGCCTCCTCGGGGCAATCGTCCGCGTGCAGCCAAGCGGCGAGGAATGTCTCCTGTGTCAGATCCTGCGCAAGATGATGGTCGTGTACCATCTGCCGGCATACAGTGTATACCAGCCGCTCATATTGCCGTACCACCGCTTCAAACGCCTGCTCTGTCATCGAAAACGCCCTCCTATATCCTTTCTTTTTGGCTGCTTTTATGATAAAACACCATTCTGAAAAGGAGCGGGGGGAATTTCTAAAAAAATTCTGAAGATTTTCGGTGGTTTCGTTTCGTTTTTGCTGCGCGCAGCCGCGCCGGCCGCACCCTCCGCCGCCTTTTGCCCTCGGCGCGGGACACCGTGTGCCGGGCGCTTGCCCTCGATCCCGGGGCTGTCTGCGGCAGGGCACGGAACTCTTTGCAAAAAACGCTTGTGGTTTTGCAGCCAAAATGGTACACTGAAAACAGAATATTTGTTTTTTCGCAAAGCTTCCGATCCGCTTTGCGAAAAAACGATGCATCCGAAAGGCTCCGATCCGCCTTCAAGATGCGAGCGGCCGAAAAGGCCTGCAGGGAAATCGGCCGGAAAAATTGGCCGAGCCGACCGGCAGAAACGATCAAAAGTGAGGTGTGCCATGCTGAAGAAGTATACCAAAGAGGAAAAAAGCTGGATGATGTACGATTGGGCCAACAGCGCTCACTCCGTAATCGTTGTTACGCTGCTGCCGATCTTCTTCTCGTCGGTGGCGGGCTTTATGCGCAATACAACGTCGGCCATGAGCATCTGGGGCTATGTCACCAGCATCGCGATGCTTATTTCCGCGCTGCTTGCGCCGGTGCTGGGCGCGCTGGGCGATTTTGAGGGCATGCGCAAAAAGCTGTTTTTCCTGTTTCTCTCTGTCGGCGTGCTGGCCTGCGCGGGGCTTGCCGTTACGCCGCTGACAGGCTTTGCCGAAAACACCGGCGTCGCCGAAGCCGTCGGCACGGCCGTTCTCATCCTGTATGTCATCAGCCAGATTGGCTTTTCCGGTTCGGCACTGTATTACGATAGCTTTCTGCCGGACGTTACCACCGAGGAACGCATGGACAGTGTCTCCACCATGGGCTATGGCCTCGGCTACATCGGCGGCTCAACAATTCCGCTGCTGATCTTTCTTGTGATGAACGCCGTGGGCGTGCCGATGCTGTACTGCCTGTCGTTCATCTTCGGCTTTACGGCGCTGTGGTGGGCCGGGTTCAGCTGGCCGCTTTTAAAAAACGTGGAGCAAAAAAGCGGCCAGCCGCGCGTAAAGGGCGCGGTGCGCGAAACGCTGCGGGGCCTGTGGGCCACCCTGAAGGATCTTGCGCGCCACAAGGCTGTTTTTGTATTTATGATCGCCTATTTCTTTTACATCGACGGCGTGGGCACTATCATCCACATGAGCACCTCCTACGGTTCGCAGCTGGGCCTTGGCAACACCGAAATGATGCTGGCGCTGCTGGTGGTGCAGATTTTGGGGCTGCCGTTCTGCCTGCTGTATATCAAGCTGGCCGACAAATTTGGCGCGCGCGCGATGGTGGGCGTGGGCATCTGCGTTTATATGGGTGTTTGCGTATTCGGCTTTTTCGTGCGCGAAACGTGGCAATTCTGGGTGCTGGCCATCATGGTCGCCACCAGCCAGGGCGGCATTCAGGCACTCTCGCGCAGCATGTTTGGCAAAATGCTGCCGGATAAAGCGCGCTCGGGCGAGTACTTTGGCTTTTTTGATATCTTTGGCAAATTCTCCTCTGTGATGGGCCCGGCGCTGATGGGCATGGTAACGCAGCTGGTTACCGTGCTGCTGCTGAACCGTCAGGGCCTGACAGCCGAAACCGCGCCGGCCGCCGTGCTGGCCGCCGCCCAGCAGGAGGCCTCGCCGTGGGGCGTGCTGTCTGTGCTGCTCATCTTTTTGGTGGGCGCGGCGCTGTACTTTGGGGTACTGCCGCGCATGATAAAGCGGGAAGAACCATAAAAGCAGCCGCGCTGCCGAAAAACCAGATGCAGAGAGGATCCACGCAGGATCCGAAAAGCAGGTAAAGGGGAACCCTCTCTTTTTTTGAAAGAGAAGAAATTTTTTGAAACTTTTGACATTTTTTGAAAAGGAGCGCCACCATGCCGGAGGCCTACACACATATTCGCATCGCACACGCCGCGCGGGTACAAAGCGAGATCGGCGTACCCAGTATCCCCGCCTATGAGATGGGCGCGAACGGCCCCGACCCGCTGTTTGCGTATCGGGTGTTTTCCTCCGCACGCCCCTATCCGCTGCCGGAGCTGGGCAGCCGTATCCACAGGGAGCAGTGCGGGCGCTTTCTGCGCACCATGATCTTTGCCGCCGTTACCGCGGCGCAGCGCAGCTATGTGCTGGGCTTTTTAACGCACTATGCGGCGGATGCCATTCTGCACCCTTATGTTTCGTTCCAGTGCGGCGCGGGAGGACAGTTCAGCGGCCCCGAGGGGCACGGCTTCTGCGAGGTGGCGATGGATACGCTGTTTTATCGGCAGGATCACGGCAAAGGCGCCGTTCCGGCAAACGCCGTTGTGCCGAAGCTGGCGCCGCAGGAGCTTGCCGAGATCGTGCAGCTGCTGCACGAAGCGATCCTGCGCGTTTTTGAGGCGGATATTCCGCACGAGGCACTGGCGGATTGCTTTCACGATTTTTATATGCTGCACCGGATCTTCTGTTCGCCGCACGGCGGCAAGCGGATTCTGGTGCGCTGGGCAGAACGGCTTGTGCTGCGCCGTCCGGGCTGGGGCCTCTCGCACATGACGCCCGCGCCGCTGCCCAAGGACGGCTTCGCCTCGCGCTGGGAAAACCCGTTCACACACATTTGGCGCGATGCCGGCCCCGGGCAGCTTTGCGAGGAGGCGGCATGGCTTGCGGCAGGATATTTAAGGGCCGCCGCCGCGTATTGGGAGGGCTGCAGCATCCGCGAATCGCTCGCCATGGCCATCGGCGACCGCAGCTATGCCACGGGCCTGCTCAGCGAGCCGGCGCCGGCCGCGGCCGCGGCTCCCTAAAATGAAAATTGCGCAGCCGAGAGAGATCAATACGCCTTCGGCGTGATTTCTGCTGACATTCCAAAAACTCCCGGGCGGTGCTTTGCCATGCGCCGCCCGGGAGTTTTTTGGCGAGGACGTTATTTGACAAAACCCGACAGGTATGTTAAACTGATTGTGGCATATGAAACTGTTGTATTTAAAACTGTTGAAACGGGAGGAGCTCGCATGCCGGGCAAGCAATCGGAGCAGCAGGTGCAGCGCGAACAGATGATGCTGTCGCAGCCGCTGCCCAAAGTGATTGTCAAAATGGCCATTCCCTCGATCGTAGCGTTTCTCATTACATCAATCTACAATTTGGCGGATACCTATTTTGTCAGCAGCCTGGGTGAGAGCGCCACGGCCGCAGTGAGCGTGAACGCTTCGCTGGATCAGATCATTATGATGGCCGGTTCGCTGCTGGCCGTGGGCGCTGCCAGCTATATTTCCCGTCTGCTGGGCGCGCGCGATACGCAAAAGGCCGATCGGGTACTTTCAACCGCCTTTTTCCTCGCTTTCGCCTTTGGCCTGGCCGTCGCTGCCCTGGGCACCTTTTTTATGAAGCCGATGGTGCGCCTGCTGGGGGCCACCGATACCTGCGAGGCTTATTCTGTTCAGTACGCCACCTATGTGCTGCTGGTGGCGCCGTTTATGGCCACCACCTTTGTGATGAACCAGTGCCTGCGCGCAGAGGGCAGCCCGCTGCGCTCGATGCTGGGCATGGGCTTTGGCGGCATTTTAAACTGCTTTCTCGATCCGATCTTCATCTTTGGCCTGGATCTGGGCGTTGCGGGCGCGTCCATGGCGACGGCGCTCTCAAAAATGGTCAGCTTCGCCATTCTCATCTATCCGTATCTGGCCCGCCGCAGCGTGCTGCACCTGTCGCTGCGGAATTTTCGCCCCAACCGTGACATTCTGGCCCAGATCGTCTCCGTCGGTTCCTCATCAATGTTCCGTTCCGGGCTGGCGGTGGTCTCCGCCATTGTGCTGAACAATATTGCCGGCAGCATCTCCGATGCTGTTCTGGCGGGCATTGGCGTATCCACCAAGATCATGATGTTCCCGTTTGGCTTTATTCTGGGCTTCGGCACGGGCTTTCAGCCGGTAGCGGGCTTCAACTGGGGCGCCAAACGGTACGACCGTGTAAAGGAGAGCTACCGGTTTGCCGCGTGGACGGCTGTAATCGGTGCGGCCGTGATGGGCCTGCTTTTGGCGGCTTTCGCGCAGCCCCTGATCGGGCTGTTTGCCAAGGCCGGGCACGCGGAAGAAATGCGCCGCATCGGCGCGCTGTGCATTCGGCTGCAATGCCTGGCATTGCCCATCCATGGCTGGGTGGCAGTGGTGAATATGTTCTGCGCCGGCCTGGGAAAGGCCAAACAGGCGCTGCTGCTCTCCACCGCCCGGCAGGGCACCTGCTTTTTGCCCATCGTCTACCCCATGGCATGGCTCTGGGGGGCGGGCGGTGTGGCCGGTGTGCAGGCTGCGGCCGATGTTCTCTCGCTGTTTCTCGCCCTGCCTGTGATCCGGGGCCTTTTAAAGCAGCTGCGGGAATTTGCCGAGGCGCAGGCGGGCGAGGCCGCCGGTTCCGGGCAGTAAAGGGGAGCGCGATCTTATGGAAAAAAACGTTCTGTCCAGCCTGCTGCGCATCAACCGGCATTACCGGCGCTTTATCAAGGCCGCACTTTTGCCCCATCGCTATATCGGCGTGATGCATCTGATCGTTCTTTATGCCGCCCGCCGCCCGGGCGCAAGCCAGGAGGAAATCGCCTGCTTTTATGCGCTGGATAAAACCAGCGTTGCCCGCGACGCCCGCCGGCTGGAGGAGCTGGGGCATCTTACGCGCCGGACGGCGCCGGAAAACCGCCGGCAGTACCAGCTGTTTTTGACATACGCGGGAGAGCGGATGATCGGAATCATCGACGGCGTCACAGCGCAGTACGGGCAAACGCTCTCCGCCAATATTTCCCCGGAGGATTGGCGGCTGCTTGCCGGCCTGCTCGTGCGTCTGGAGGAAAACGCCTGTTCCGCACCGTAAGGCCGGCTTCCACCGATTCGGATCACAACGAAACACAACAAAAAAGCCCCCATCCCGGCCGTCAGGCGAGGGGATTGGGGGCTTTTTGCCGCATGGGGGAATTTGCTTTTTCTGCGCAAGGGGGGATCGCTCCCCGCGATGGGGGCGGTTTTCCATAACCGGGGATCGCTCCCCGCGATGGGGGTGGTTTTCCATAACCGGGGATCGCTCCCCGTGGGGGAAAATCGTTTTCTGCGGCGTTCTGCGCGCTTCTCAGCTCCACGGCGGCCCCAGATAGGCGCGTGGGCTCACGACCGCGCCGTTCAGATTCGCCTCAAAGTGCAGATGGCACCCGTAGGAGCGGCCGGTATTGCCCACATAGCCGATCAGCTGCCCCTGCGTGACAAAATCGCCGTCGTTTACAACGCGCGCGGACATGTGGCCGTAAATCGTCGCAAGGCCGGAGCCGTGCGAGAGCTTTACGGAAATGCCGTAGCTCCAGTGATTGTTCGTGCTCACCTGGCCGTCCGCCGCCGCATAGATGGGCGTGCCCTGCGGGGCGGGAATATCCATGCCGCGGTGATTGTCTGCCTGGCCCTCCAGCGTGCGCCAGCCAACGTCGGAGGAAAGCCGCGTATAGCCGGGGATCGGCCAGGCAAAGCCGCCCTCGTTGTACTCAAAATCCACCTGCTGCGGCCGGCTCACCCATTCCTTCCACGCGCGCTCGGCTTCCTCCTCCTCCTCGCGCTTGGCTGCCTGCTCCTCGGACAGCGCAGCCAGCTGCGCGTCCGCCGCGCCAATCTGCCGCTCGGCGTCCCCAATTGCCGCCTCGTAGGCGGCCTGCGTTTCCGTCAGCTCCTGCTCGCGGGCGTAAAGTTCTTCCAGCTGCCGCTCATATTCGGCTTCCTCGCGCTCCAGCTCGGCCTGTTCGGCGCGCAGACGCTGCACAAGACCGGTATCGTGCTCGGTGATCTGCTGCAGATTTTCGCCAAAGCGCTGCAGCTGCGAAAGATTGCCCGCGCCAAGCAGGATGGCAAGATTCGATTGCCGGCTGAATTCATACATGCCCTTCAGGCGCTGCTCGAACAGCGCCTTCTGCGCGGCCACGCTCTGCGCCTTGGCCGCGATTTCGGCGCTTTTTTCCTCGATCCGCCGCCATTGCAGCGCAATATCCTCCTGCAGCGCCTCTATCTGCGCGCGCAGGTTATTGGTGAGCGAAAGATAATACAGCCGTGCCTGCTCGGCGGCGTCGCGGCTGTTTTCCACCTGCGCGCTTTCCGCCTCCAGATCGGCCAGCTCCTCGCGCAGGCGCTGCAGGCGCTCGGCGGGTGTTTCGCCGTCGTCGGCGTAGGCAAAAAACACCGGTACAAGCAGCGAAAGCAGCATCAGCCCCGCAAGAACCAGGCAAAAAACGCGCGCCGGCCTTTTCTGCATCATCTCAAACGCCTCCGTTCTTTGGATGGGATGCACCCAGGGAAGATTTCCGCCCGTAACGGCCGCGCGGCTATTACGGGCGGTTTTAAAAGAAAACGAAATGCCTTATTCCGCCGATGCGTTATTTTTCAAGATTACGTCGTGGCTGCCGCCCTCGACGATACTGGTAGAAGAAACCAGCGTCAGCCGCGCCTTTTGCTGCAGCTCCGGGATGGTGAGCGCGCCGCAGTTGCACATGGTGCTGCGCACCTTTGCCAGCGTGGCAGACACACCGTCCTTCAGCGCGCCGGCATAGGGCACATAGCTGTCCACGCCCTCTTCAAAGCTCAGCTTGCCCGCGCCGCCCAGATCGTATCGCTGCCAGTTGCGCGCGCGGTTGGAGCCTTCGCCCCAATATTCCTTCACATAGGTGCCGTTGATGCGCAAACGGTTCGTGGGGCTTTCGTCAAAACGGGAAAAATAGCGGCCCAGCATTACAAAATCGGCGCCCATTGCCAGCGCCAGCGTGATGTGGTAATCGTGCACGATGCCGCCGTCCGAACAGATAGGCACATAGATGCCCGTCTCTTCAAAGTACTCGTCGCGCGCTTTGGCCACTTCGATCACGGCCGTAGCCTGTCCGCGCCCGATGCCCTTTGTCTCGCGCGTGATGCAGATGGAGCCGCCGCCGATGCCGATCTTTACAAAATCGGCGCCCGCCTCGGCCAGAAAACGAAAGCCGTCGCGATCGACGACATTGCCCGCGCCCACCTTTACACTGTCGCCGTAGCGCGCGCGGATCCAGCTGATGGTGCGGCTCTGCCATTCGGAAAAGCCCTCGGAGGAATCGATGCACAGCACGTCCGCTCCGGCCTCCACCAGCGCGGGCACACGCTCGGCGTAATCGCGCGTATTGATGCCGGCGCCCACCACATAGCTCTTGTTCGCGTCCAGCAGCTCGTTCACGTTTTCCTTGTGGGAATCGTAATCCTTGCGGAACACGATGCACTTCAGGTGCTGGTTTTGATCAATGAGCGGCAGAGAGTTGATCTTGTTGTTCCAAATGATATCGTTCGCTTCCTTCAGCGTGGTATCATCGCCGGCAACCACCAGCTTTTCAAACGGCGTCATAAACGCGCTCACAGGCGTATCAAGGCTGGTGCGCGAAATGCGGTAATCGCGGCTGGCCACAATGCCCAGCAGCCTGCCGTTGGCCGTGCCGTCGTCGGTAACGGCCATGGTGGAATGGCCGGTTTTTTCCTTCAGCGCCAGCACGTCCGCCAGCGTGGCGTCCGGCCGCACATTGGAATCGCTCACGATAAAGCCCTTTTTGTAGCTTTTTACCCGGCCTACCATCGCGGCCTCGTCCTCGATGGACTGCGAGCCGTAGATGAACGAGACCCCGCCCTCCTTAGCGAGCGCAATGGCCATTGTATCGTTCGATACCGACTGCATAATGGCGGAGACCATTGGGATATGCAGCGAAAGCGGGCAATCCTCCTGCCCCTTGCGGTATTTGACAAGCGGCGTTTTCAGGCTGACGGCACTGGGGATGCATTCGGACGACGAGTAGCCGGGAACGAGAAGATATTCCCCAAAGGTGCGCGAGGGCTCGTTGAAATAAGTGGCCATAATAATCGCTCCTTTTCTTGATGATGCAGATACAGATCACTGCCAAAAGCCCTCGGGAAAGCCTGCCGCGGCTGCCCGCCGGCGCCGGCCGACCGGTGAACCGGACGAACAGGGCCTGGGAACAAAACCGGAGCGTCCCAAAAGGCCCGCTCTGCCGCCGTATGCCCAAAAGACATACACGGCCTATGTGTTATCCTTTATCATACCACAGCGCAGCCCCTGCCGCAAAGCTTTTTTTTAAAAAGCGCGCCGCGCCCGCACTGAAAATCCGATCGAATTTATGAAGAAATATGGGAAAATTGACAAAGACGCCGCCCGCAAGGCCCGTTTACAGCAAAACGGCCCCGTATACAGCATACGAAGCCGTTTTGCCTTGTGAAATGGAGTTTGAAAAGGTGGTGCAGCACCCAGAACCGGGATCCTTGTGAAACCCACGGTAGGAGGAGAGGGCCTGCACCGGATGAAAAAGCGCACTTGCAAGAGCGTTGTAACTATCTTGCAATTAGATTGTAACTCTTTTGTTACTCTTTGTCAAGCCCTTTTTCAAAAAATACGAAACGCTTTTTTCATTTTTTTAAAGCGCAAGCTGCATCAGCCGGGCAACGGCAAGGATATAGATCTTCAGCGAATCCCACAGCAGGCCCTCGCGCACGCCCTCGTCCGGGCCGTGCATCGTGCCCACCCACGCGGGCGGCGTCTCGAGGCCGGCCGGCTGCTCAATGCCAAAGCTGACGGCGTTGTCAAAATGGCGCGCATATGTGCCGCCGCCCATGGTAAAGGGCTTTGCATCCGTGCCCATCACCTCGTTGTAGGTGCGCACCAGCGTTTGAATGGGCGGTGTATTCGGATCGATATAGAAGGGCTTGTTTTCACGCACAGGCTCAAAGCGTCCGCCCGCCGTTTCGGCCAGCCGCGAGAGCGCCGCGCGCATGGTGTTTGCATCGATGCTGGTGGGGAAGCGGATGTCGATGCTCTGCCGTAGGCAGCCCTCCTCCATTTTGATGACGCCGCCCACACAGGTGAGCGGATCGAACACTTCGTCGCGCGCGGCGATCCCTACGCTGCTGCCGTCCGTGGAGGCATGCAGTGTGCGCAGCATGCTCAGCGCACGGCGCTCGGCTTCGGTGCAAAGGCCGTTGTCCAGAATATAGTTTACCACCAGTGCGATGGCGTTTACCGTTCCGGCGGGCATGGCTGCGTGGCCGCCCTTGCCAAAGCCGGAAATACGCACCACGCCGTCGCGCTCGGCCGTTACCGTTACGTTTTCCGTATTATGCAGCGCCGCAATATCCGCCCGCACCAGCGCGGCGGCACGGTCCGGCACCACGTTGCGCGCCACACCGCCCGAAAAATCCAGAAGGGCGCCCTCCAGCGGCGCGCTGATCAGCCATCCGCCGTAGCCGCCCTTTTCACCGTAGCATACGGGGAACTCGGCGTCCGGCGTTATGCAGAATGCGGGCTGCGGGTAGTGCGCAAGATAATAGTCTACATCGCCCATCCCGGTTTCTTCGTTCGCGCCCAGCAGAATGCGCAGCGTGTAGGGCAGCGTCTCTCCGCGCTCTTTAAAAAATTTGGCCATGTATAACGTTATCACTGCGGGGCCCTTATCGTCGCACACGCCGCGCCCCAGCAGATAACCCTCGCGCCGCGCCATCTCGAACGGCTTGCCTGTCCAGCCGTTGCCCTCGGGCACAACGTCCAGATGCGCGATCGTTGCGATTTGGCGCTCGCTCTGGCCAGGCAGATCGGCATACCCCATATAGCCCTCGCAGCTGTGCGCCGCAAGGCCCATGCGCCGGGCGATATCGAGCGCCGTATCCAGCGCCTGCTTCGGGCCGGGGCCGAACGGAGCGCCCGGCTGTGCCGCGCCCTGTACGCTGTTCACCGCCACCAGCGCGCCCAGATCCGCAAGGAACGCTTCCTTGCTGCGCTCAATAAATGCGTCCACTTCCTGTAAAAAACGTGCCTCATCCATACATGCATGCTCTCCTTTTTCCGTCGTTTGGCAAACGCGGCGGCCCTGCCGTGCAGCTTTTTTCGCTGCGGGCTTGCCCGGCGCGTATTCTTATAGTATCATAGAAACAGTGCGATAGGAATACATTCCGGAAGGAAAAAGGGGAAATATGCGAAAAATTTTTTTGCGGGATCTTTTTTTCGCCGCCGCCGTTTTGCTGCTGGCCGGCGCGCTCGCCCTCTGGCGGGCGCATACGGGCAAACCCGGCGCCGCCGCGCGCGTGACGGTGGCCGGCCGCGGCGAGGATATGCTGCTTTCGCTTGCCGAAGACGGCTTTTATTCCGTCGAGGGCGGCAGGCTGCCTGTTACGCTGGAGGTGGCCGGCGGCCGCATCCGTTTTATCGAAAGCCGGTGCCCCGATCACATCTGCGAGCATGCCGGCTGGCTTTCGCAGGAGTACGATCAGGCCGTCTGTATGCCTGCCGGCGTGAGCGTAACGGTAGAGCAATAAAAAATATTTGCGGCAAACGCCGCTGCGCACTTGCGGCCCTTGCGTATAAACGGTATACTATAATAGGAAGATATGTAAGAAAAACGATCAAAACGGCTGTCGGCGGGCCAGGGGAAGCCGCCGGAGAAATGGGGGCCAATCGGTATGACTGTTTTTGACGCGATCCGCCTTGTGGGCGGCCTTGCGCTGTTTTTATACGGCATGTCCATTATGGGCACCGGGCTGGAAAAATGTGCGGGCGGCAAAATGGAGAGCATCCTGCAGAAGATTACTTCGTCCACGTGGCTGGCGGTGCTGCTGGGCGCGGCTATCAGCGCGCTCATCCACTCCAGCTCGGGCACCACGGTGATCGTGGTCGGCCTTGTGAACTCCGGCATCATGCAGCTTTCGCAGGCCATCGGCGTAATCATGGGTGCCAACATCGGCACCACCGTCACCAGCCAGATCCTGCGGCTGGCCGATATAGAGGAGGGCGGCCTGATCACCCGGCTTTTAAGCCCGTCAAACCTTGCGCCGATCTTTGTCGCTGTGGGAGCGGTGCTGTTTGTGTTCCTCAAATCGCCGCGCAAGCGCGATTGGGGCCAGATCTGTATGGGCATCGGCCTTTTGTTTACCGGCATGGAATCCATGATGCAGGCCGTGAGCGGCCTGCAGAATTCTCCGCTGTTCGCGTGGCTGTTTGCGACGCTGCAAAATCCCGTTCTCGGCCTGCTGGCCGGCACGCTCATCACCGTGGCCGTGCAAAGCTCAACGGCCTCGGTGGGTATTCTGCAGGCGCTTTCCAGCACGGGGCTTGTCACCTGGGGCAGTGCCATCCCCATCATACTGGGGCAGAACATCGGCACCACGTCCACCTCGCTCATCGCCTCAGTGGGCACCTCCAAGGCCGCCAAGCGCACCGCCATGGTACACGTGTATTTTAACGTGATCGGTTCCATCGTTTTTATGGGCGCGATCTATGGCGCAAAAGCGATGATAGGCTTTCCGTGGTGGAGCGATACCATCGGTATGGGCGAGATCGCCAATTTTCATACCCTGTTCAACGTGGCGGCCACGCTGCTGTTCCTGCCGTTTACGAAGCTGCTGGCAGGGCTGGCGGAAATGACGTTTCCGGACAAGGCCGGCGAGGCGCCGGCGCTGGAGATCCCCCTGTTGGACGAGCTGCTGCTCTCCTCGCCGTCTGTGGCGATCCAGCAGGCGAAGAGCGCGGTAGAAACCATGGCGCGCAGCGCTTACGCCAACTACTGCGAGGCCGTTCCCGTACTGTACAGCCACGACGCCGAAACGCTGAACCTCATTCAGCAGCGGGAGGCCGTTGTGGATAAGCTGGAGGTCAGCATCAGCAACTATCTGGTGAAGGTATCCGACCGGCAGCTGAGCGAACGCGAATCCCACGCCGTCAACGAGCTTCTGCACTTTGTGGTGGAGTACGAGCGCATCGGCGATTATGCCATCAACGTGGTGGAGCGCAGCGGCGAGATGTTCGATAAAGAGATTGTCTTTTCCTCTGAGGCGCGGCGCGAGCTTGCACTGGTGGACGGCGCGATCCGCGAGATTCTGGAGATTACGCTCGCGGCGTTCCTTGCGGACGATCTGCGTCGGGCCGAGCAGGTGGAGCCGCTGGAGGAAACCATCGACCTGATGATCGAAACGCTGCGCGACCGGCACATTCTGCGCCTGAAGGACGGCGTGTGCGGCATTGAAAACGGCATTATTTTCCTCGAGATCCTCACAAATTTAGAGCGCATTTCCGATCACTGCTCCAACATTGCCGCACGCATTGTGGGCGAGGAATCGGATGACAGCCACTTTGATGCGCACGAGTTCCGCCGCAACATGCACGACGGCCTCGTGCCGGATTTCAACGAGCTGCTGCATCATTATCAGGAGAAATATTACGCGCCGCTGGATGCCGGCGCGGCGGACGCGGCCGCGGCCGAGCAAGCCGCAGCCGGGGCTGCCGCTGGCAAGGCCGCGATATAAAAAAGCAAAGGCCGGCATGGCTGCCGCCGGCAAGGCCGCGATATCAAAAAGTAAGGCCGGAGCCCTTTCCGTTTGGCCGGAAAATGCCGGCGGAGGGGCTTTCGGTATGGAAGCATCTGCGCGCACGCCCAAAGGGCGCTTTTTTGCCGCCCTGCTGCTTTTGGGCAAAATGGATCTTCCCCGTGCGCACGCAAAGGAGAACGCCATGAAACTGCCGAAAGTGTTTTTTCGCAAGCTGCTGCTGGGCGTTGTGCTGGTGGCGCTGGCCGCCGGGATAACGATGTTTATCAAAGAAACGTTGGATACGCGAAACCCCGAAGCCTCGCTGCCGCTCATCACGGTGCAATACGGCGATGAGGTTTTTGTACAGGATAAAGAAGTGCGCCGCGCCGGATGGGAATGGAACTTTTTTTTAACGCGGCAAAAAACGCCGGCGCTTTCCATCGAGGACGTGCCGCTTTCCCCGGTGACGGTGCTGCCCGCCTCTCCCCTGCACATCAGCTTTACCAAAAACCCCACGCGGCTGCGCGTATTGCGTGCCGCCGGCGAAAGCCCTTCGGAATATATCGAGCTTGCGGACGCGGGCAACGGCGCTTTTTCCAGCCCCACCATGCCGGGCCTGTACTATTATAAGGTGCAGGCTGAATGGCAGGGCCGCGGCTTTATCCAGTACTACTTTGCGCTGGAGGTGCGCGATTTAATGGCGTAAAATCTGCCCGGCGCCCAAAAGCCTGAAAGCCACAAGGAAAACCGCAGGGGAAAACGAATATGAAAATACGGCGCGTGTGGGAACACAGCGGCAGCGGCAGCATTCTATGATACGAATCCATCCCTAACAGGAACAAAAGCTGCCTGCCGTTACGGGCGGTTCCGTCAGAAAACAAAGCCGCAGGGTTCTGCGCGGCAGGCGCCGGCGCATGCGGCGTGCGGTATGGCGGCCGGCTTTTGAAAATCCGAAATATTGCAAAATCTTATCGGCTTTATCGTAAATTTATTTACAAATCGAAGCGTCTGCTCTTGACAGCGCCAGACCGCTATGATAAAATAAATAACACGTTCCGATGAGCGGCGTTTGGATCTCGGATCACAATTGCGGCGCAGGGGGATGTCCGCGTTTTGCACGCGCGGCCGCATACGGCGGGCCGTGGTGCTTCGCTGCGGGTCTGGCCGGGGAGAGGTGTCCGAGCGGTTTAAGGAGGCGGTCTTGAAAACCGTTGAACAGCAATGTTCCGTGGGTTCGAATCCCACCTTCTCCGCCATTCATTTTCGCATCGGCCGGGTGCATACAGGTTTATATTTTTACAAAACGCTGCCATTTTGGAGAAGTACTCAAGTGGTGACGAGGCGCCCCTGCTAAGGGCGTAGGTCGGGAAACCGGCGCGAGGGTTCAAATCCCTCCTTCTCCGCCAAAACCGTGCTGCAGAGCCATTTTAAGGCTTTCGGCACGGTTTTTTTGCTGCTTTTCGCTGCCGGTTTCCGGTTTTTTTGCTGCTGCCGTGCGGATTGCCCTGCACGTGTGATTGCAGGGTTTGACTGCTATGGCACAACAGTGGTTACAAAGGAGCAGTGGAACGACATTGTAATAATCTCTCAGGAATCCCATTTTCTCTGGCGTGGAATCGTCGCGGAAGCGGGTCCATGGGTGGACAGGTGCTTCAAGGGCCATGAGGTGTTCACCATTATGGGGATGTAACTTCCCATTTATCAGGCGGTTAGCCACAATGGATAGCTGCCTCTCCGGCCATTTCGACGGATGAGAAAATTTATAGACATTTATCAACACGAAAGGAAAAGGGACAATGAAAAGGTGTCTCTTGCGTCCTTTCCTCTTATGATATAATGCCAGAGACAAGCTGCGCCGTCCAGTTACGCTATCAAACCGTCCAGTCACGTCAACCGGGCTTACCCTGACGACCTTTTGAACGAATAAACAGGTAGAGGAATATCGCCATGATAAGAATCGCAATTTGTGATGATGAAGCCCCGACCCGCGCCTATCTCTCGTCATTGATTAGGGCGCAGTCCTGCCCCTGTGAGATCGTGGAGTACGCTTCTGCCAATGATTATCTCGCGGACACCCAGGAACTTGACCTTCTTTTTCTGGACATAGAGCTGGCCCCCTCTGGCTCTGGCCTGGACGGTATGGCCCTGGCCCGGACGATCAGGGAACGGACAACTGGGCCGCAGCCGGTCATTATCTTCGTGACCGGCTATGAGCGGTATGTGTTCGACGCCTTTGACGTGGGGGCGTTCCAATATCTGCTGAAGCCGGTAGACGAGGAAAAGTTTGCCCAAGTTTTTACCCGCGCCGTGGAACAGATTGAGGCGGGCCGTGTTCAGCCGCAGCTTTCCCACGCGCTCACGCTTCAATCTGCTGGCACCAGCCGAACCGTACCGCTGGACAGCATCTATTACATTGAAAGCAGCAATCACAAGGTAGTCCTGCGTCTAAAAGACGGGGAATTTTCCTGTTACGCGAAAATCCGGGACTTGGAGGCGGAGCTGGGCGATCAGTTCTTCCGTGTCCACAAGGGCTATCTTGTTAATCTCGCCTATGTGGACGGATACAGCAAGACGGAGCTGACGCTGACCAACGGGGAAAAGCTGTTAATCTCCAAATACAAGTACCAGGACTTTGTGAAAGCCTACCTCCGCTTTGTGAAAAGGGGGGCTGGACTATGAGCGAGACAGGTTTTCGGATATTCAATCAGGCATTTTCCGCTGGGGCAGCATTGACATACGCCGCCCTGCTCACCGCCTTCTTCCGGCCTTTCGTTCCGCAGGACAAAAGGCGGCGCGGTCTGTTCCTTGTTTTTTTCGTCTACATTCTGTTTGAGATCGTCTGCAACCGGGCGGCGCTGCCCCAAGGCTCCTTTGGGCTGATCCTGATGATGCTGCTGCTGGCAGTATCCAGGTGGATCGGCCTGGAAAAGCCGTCCGTGTTCCTTCTGACGCTGCTCTACTTCAACGCCAGAATTTCCAGCGGCCTGATGGTGCAAAGCCTGTATTTTATCGTGGAGCGGTCAGTCCCCTACCGTCTGGAACCGCCGGAGGCGGTCTTTCTCCAGGCCGCCCTGCTGGTCGTGCTGTTCCTGCTGTCCCACGCCTCCATGCTGGCCGTCATGCTCTATGCCCTCCAGCGTCAAATGCGAAAGCAGCGTATGACACTCCATCGGCGGGAGCTGTGCTATCTCGCCCTGGTGCCAACGGCGGGGATTCTGTTCGGACAGGTGATCTCCAGGCTGCTGGTGGAGTTCAAGGACGGCGTTTTGCTCCAGCTCTATGAGCGCCACCCGGCGTTTTTAGCGGTGATCCCGGTGCTGGCCCTGCTGTTCTACGCCGGGGCCTATCTGACCATTACCTTTCAGCAGGGTATGGCGGCGCTGCGGGAGGAACAGGCCACCTATTTTATGGAGCGTCAGCAGACACAGGCGATCCGGGCGCGTATCCATGAGGCGGAGCAGTTCTATACCCGCATCCGCCAGCTGAAACATGAAATGCGGGGCCATCTGACCAACATCAAGGGGCTGGCCGGTCGCGGCGAGTACGCCAGCCTGGAGGACTATATCGCCAAGCTGGACGAGAGCATAAGCGGCTTTGAGCTGACGCTCCAGACAGGCAACCCGGTTACGGATGTGATTGTCAACGATACACGGCGGCGGAGCCTTGACCTGGGCATCCGTTTCCAGGTGGATTTCCATTACCCCGATCCGGGGGCCTATGATGCCTTTGATGTGGGTATCATCCTTCATAATCTGCTGCAAAACGCACTGGAGGCTTGCGGGAAGGTGGGCGAGGATGAACGGTTTATTGTACTGACTGGAAAGAGAAAAGGACGTTTCTTTCTGATCGAGGTCAAAAACTCTTTCGTGGGCGAGGTGATATTCAGGCAGGACGGCTTGCCTGTCACAACGAAACAGGAGGATGCCCCCATGCACGGCATCGGCCTTGCCAACGTGCGCCGGGAGGCGGAGAAGTATATGGGAGAATTGG